>Ga0068863_100002551_pt1 | contig 18075 bp, 12 predicted proteins | sample KBSSwiS62_FD_66596 | JGI IMG/M metagenome (GOLD analysis project Ga0068863, IMG submission 66596) | Switchgrass rhizosphere microbial communities from Kellogg Biological Station, Michigan, USA - KBS Switchgrass S6-2 | ecosystem: Host-associated > Plants > Roots > Rhizosphere > Soil ...
GTGAACACGCCGCAGTGTCTGATGGCCGAGGGGCTGGCGGACCTGGCGCTGTACGCCGCGATCGGGCCGGATTGGGGTGGCTGGGCTCGCGACATCTACGCCGATCTCGGGCTGCGGTTCGACGGCGAACGCGCTGAGGCGGTCTCCGAGGCCTCCGCCGCGCTGGCCGACGTGCGCCAGGACGCCGCGCTGATGCTGCACGACGAACACCGAGACGTGGACGACGTCGTGGCCTTCCTCAAGCGCTGGCTGCTGGTCAACGATGACCGCGCCCGGCAGATGCTGCGTTTCCTGTCCTCGCCGCTGTGGCGCGCCTACACCAGCACGTATGTCGAGGGCTACCGGTTGCTGCGCGGCTGGCTGGAGGCCAGGCCCGACGGCGTCGGCCTCACTGAGCGCTTCGGCCGACTGCTGGACGAGCCGCTGATTCCGTCGGCGCTGCGGAAAGTAGGCTGAACCGCATGACCGCAGACTCGACCGCGACCACCACCACCGCTGCTCCTGGCGCCGAGTACGCCGACACCGCAAGCGCCGCCTACCGCTCGATTCTGCAGATCATCGAGTCCGTCGAGCCGCGCATCGCGGCGGCCACGCGCAAAGAGCTTGCCGACCAACGTGATTCGCTGAAGCTGATCGCCTCCGAGAACTACGCGTCGCCGGCGGCGTTGCTGACCATGGGCAGTTGGCTGTCCGACAAGTACGCAGAAGGCACCATCGGGCACCGGTTCTACGCCGGCTGCCAGAACGTCGACACCGTCGAGACCGTGGCCGCCGAGCACGCCAGGGAGCTGTTCGGTTCGCCCTACGCCTATGTGCAGCCACACTCGGGCATCGACGCCAACCTCGTTGCGTACTGGGCGATCCTGGCCACCCGCGTCGAGGCACCTGGTCTGGCCGACAAAGGCGTCAAGAACGTCAACGACCTCTCCGAAGCGGAGTGGCAGGAGTTGCGCGCCAAGCTGGGCAACCAGCGGCTGATGGGCATGTCGCTGGACGCGGGTGGGCACCTCACCCACGGCTTCCGGCCCAACATCTCGGGCAAGATGTTTCACCAGCGCAGCTATGGCACCGACCCGAACACCGAGCTGCTCGACTACGACGCGCTCGCCAAGGCAGCCCGCGAGTTCAAGCCGCTGATCCTGGTCGGCGGATATTCGGCCTACCCGCGACGGGTCAACTTCGCCAAGCTCCGCGAGATCGCCGACGAGGTGGGCGCGACCCTGATGGTCGACATGGCGCACTTCGCGGGCCTCGTCGCGGGCAAGGTGTTCACCGGTGACGAGGACCCGGTGCCGCACGCCCACGTCACCACCACCACGACGCACAAGTCGCTGCGCGGCCCGCGTGGCGGGCTGGTGCTGGCCACCGCCGAATACTCCGATGCCGTCGACAAGGGTTGCCCAATGGTGTTGGGCGGACCGCTTTCTCACGTGATGGCGGCCAAGGCCGTCGCGCTGGCCGAGGCCCGCCAGCCTTCGTTCCAGGCTTACGCGCAGCGGGTGGCCGACAACGCCAAGGCGCTCGCCGACGGCTTCCTCAAGCGCGGCGCGCGCCTGGTCACCGGCGGCACCGACAACCACATCGTGCTGCTGGACGTGACGTCGTTCGGGCTGACCGGCCGCCAGGCCGAATCGGCGCTGCTGGACTCCGGCGTCGTCACCAACCGCAATTCGATCCCCGCCGACCCGAACGGCGCCTGGTACACGAGCGGCATCCGGTTGGGCACGCCTGCGCTGACCACTCGCGGCTTCGGCCCCGACGACTTCGACCGCGTCGCCGAGCTGATGGTCGAGGTGCTGTCCAACACGCAGCCAGAGGGCACCTCTAAGGCCAAGTACAAGCTGGCCGACGGTACCGCCGAACGCGTGCACGCGGGCGCTGCGGAACTGCTGGCCGCCAACCCGCTGTACCCGGGCCTGACGCTGTAGCCGCGCCACGCCGCCGGGAATTTTACGATTCCCACAGAATTGGGTTACTGTAACCGCATGGCACAGAAACCTGTACCTAATGCGCTGATTCTCGAGCTCGAGCCGGTCGTGCAGAACGAACTGCGGCGCCACATCGACTCCGAGGACCTCTGGTACGCCCACGACTACGTGCCGTTCGAGCAGGGCGAGAACTTCGCCTTCCTCGGCGGCCGCGACTGGGACCCGTCGCAGGTCACGCTGCCCAAGACTGTCACCGATGCCCTCGAGATCCTGCTGATCACCAAGGACAACCTCGCCGGCTATCACCGCGAGTTCGTGTTCAGCTTCATCCTCGAGGAGAAGTGGGGTCGCTGGATCGGCCGCTGGACCGCCGAGGAGCACCTGCACGCCATCGCGCTGCGCAACTACCTCGTCGTCACCCGCGAAATCGACCCCGCCGCCAATGAGGACGTCCGCGTCGAGCACGTGATGAAGGGCTACCGCGCCGACACGTACAGCCAGATCGAGCGTCTGGTGCACATGGCGTTCTTCGAGCGCGAGCATGCCGTGTTCTGCCGCAATCTCGAAGCCCAGATCACCGAGCCGGTGCTGAAGGGTCTTGTTGGCCGCATCGCCCGCGACGAGGAACGCCACGAGGAGTTCTTCGGGAACCTCGTCGCGCACTGCCTCGGTTACCGCCGCGACGAGACCATCGAGGCGATCGCCCGCCGCGCGGCCGAACTCGATGTGGTCGGCGGGGACATCGACGCATACCAGGACAAGGTTTCCAACGTGGCCGATGCCGGCATCTTCGGACCCGAGCAGCTGCGGCAGGTGATCGCCGACCGCATCACCGCGTGGGGCGTGGCCGACGAGCCGTCGCTCAAGCAGTACGCCTGACGAGTTAGCCAACTCGCCGCTCTGTCGGCCACATCGGATACGGCGCGCCTGCACGGCGCGAAGCGAGAAGCCGGAGTAGCGTCGTTTCTCGATGGCTAGCGACATGCTCTGCTATCCGGGCGGTACCGATCGTTATCACGAGAGGACCGGCCCCGGTCCTGGTACCGCAGCGTCCGCCGATGTGTTCGTGCGGGGTCGCATGAACTCCCTCGCCTCGAGGAGCGCTACGTGACCAAAACTACCGTCCGGACCTACGTGCTCGACACCTCCGTGCTGCTGTCCGATCCCTGGGCCGCAACGAGGTTTGCCGAACATGAAGTGGTGGTCCCGTTGGTGGTCATCAGCGAACTGGAAGCCAAGCGGCATCACCATGAGCTTGGCTGGTTCGCCCGGCAGGCACTGCGGATGTTCGACGATCTGCGGCTGGAGCATGGACGGCTGGATCAGCCGATTCCCGTTGGGACGCAAGGCGGGACGCTGCACGTCGAGCTCAACCACAGCGATCCGAATGTGCTGCCCGCCGGCTTCCGCAACGAGAGCAATGACGCGCGGATTCTCACGGTCGCAGCCAACCTCGCTGCGGAGGGCAAGCGAGTCACGTTGGTCAGCAAGGACATTCCGCTACGCGTGAAGGCCGGCGCCGTCGGCCTGGCCGCCGACGAGTACCACGCGCAGGACGTCATCACGTCCGGCTGGACGGGGATGGACGAAATCGAGTTGTCGGCCGACGACATCGACAAGCTGTACGCAGATGGCGAGATCGATCTCGAAGCAGCGCGTAATCTGCCGTGCCACACGGGAGTTCGGCTGCTGGGCGGCAGCTCGCATGCGCTGGGCCGGGTCAACCCGGAGAAGCGGGTGCAGCTGGTGCGCGGCGACCGCGAGGTGTTCGGGTTGCGTGGGCGCTCCGCCGAACAACGAGTGGCACTGGATCTGTTGCTCGACGAGTCGATCGGCATCGTTTCGCTCGGCGGCAAGGCGGGCACCGGTAAGTCTGCGCTCGCGTTGTGCGCGGGACTGGAGGCGGTGCTGGAACGCCGCACCCAGCGCAAGGTTGTCGTGTTCCGGCCGCTGTATGCAGTCGGCGGGCAGGATCTCGGCTATCTGCCCGGCAGCGAGAGCGAAAAGATGGGCCCGTGGGCGCAGGCCGTCTTCGACACACTCGAAGGTCTGGCGAGCCCCGCGGTGCTGGAGGAGGTGCTGTCGCGCGGCATGCTCGAGGTGCTGCCGCTGACGCACATCCGCGGCCGCTCGCTGCACGACTCGTTCGTCATCGTCGACGAGGCGCAGTCGCTGGAGCGCAACGTGTTGTTGACCGTGCTGTCGCGGCTCGGCGCCGGATCCCGTGTGGTGCTCACCCACGATGTCGCGCAGCGCGACAATCTTCGGGTCGGCCGCCACGACGGTGTGGCCGCGGTGATCGAGAAGCTCAAGGGGCACCCGCTGTTCGCACACATCACGCTGCTGCGCAGCGAGCGGTCACCGATCGCGGCGCTGGTCACCGAGATGCTCGAGGAGATCAGCCCCGGCGCCCTGCCCTGACGCGAGTGATTTCGGCGTGAGTTGTAACGCTGAGCGTGACTGAGCACGCCGAAATCACCAGTCGGTAAACTCGCGGCGTGCCGAAGCGACCCGACAGCCAGGCCTGGCGCTACGCCAGGACCGCCATTGGTGTGCTCGCGGCCGCCGCAGTGCTGATCATCGGTGGGCTGACCGGCCACGTCCGCAAGGCCAGCGCCGAGGACGTCGACTGTTCGAAAGAGAAGTGCGTTGCGCTGACGTTCGACGACGGGCCGAGCCCGTACACCGACCGGCTGCTGCAGATCCTCAAGGACAACGACGCGCGTTCGACGTTCTTCCTGATCGGCAACAAGGTCGCGGCCAACCCCGCGGGCGCCAAACGCGTCGCCGACGCCGGCATGGAGGTGGGCAACCACACCTGGGAGCACCCCAACATGACGACGATCCCGCCCGAGGACATCCCGAGCCAGATCTCGAAGGCCAACGACGCCATCCAAGCGGCGACGGGTCAAAAGCCGAACCTTCTTCGAACCGCGGGCGGGCTGATCAACGACAACGTCCTTGCCGCGGCCAAGCAGCAGGGGATGGCCGACATCAACTGGGACGTCATCCCTTTCGACTGGGCGAACGACTCCAACACCGGCGCGACACGCTACATGCTGATGACCCAGATCAAGCCCGGCTCGGTGGTGTTGTTCCACGACACCTACTCCAGCACAGTCGATTTGGTCTACCAGTTCATTCCCGTCCTGAAGCGCAACGGCTACCACCTGGTGACCGTCAGTCAGCTCGTCGGCCCGCGTGAGCCCGGGAGCAGCTACGGCAGCAGGGAGAACGGCCCGCCGGTCAACGACTTGACCGACATTCCGCCGGCCGAGATCCCGACGCTGCCGAATACGCCGTCGCCCAAACCGATGCCGAACTTTCCGATCACTGACATCGAGGGTGCGAACTCCGGCGGCGCGAACAACGGCGCCTGAGTAGGGGACAGGGTGCGCACCGACACAGCGTTCGTGCTCACCATCCTGGTGCTCTGCTACGCGGTCGTCTCGGGCCTCGTCAAGCGGTGGTACATCGCTCCTGCGCTGATCTTTGTCGCGTTCGGAATGGCGTTGGGCCCGTTCGGGTTCGGCGTCATCGAGGGCGGCGCTGACACTGCCAGCTTCACCGTCCTGGCCCAGTTGGCGCTGACCGTCATCCTGTTCAACCAGGCCGCGATGCTCGACCTGCCGTCGGTGGTGCGTCGCGGCCACGTGACGTTCCGGTTACTGGTGTTCGGCTTCCCGCTGACCATGGTCCTCGGCACCGCCCTCGCGCTGTGGGTGATGCCGGTGATGCCGTTGTGGGAGGCGGTGTGTCTGGCGGCCATCGTCGCGCCGACGGAAGTGGCGCTGATCGACGCGCTGCTCGACAACCCTCGCATCCCCGAGCGCGTCCGTCACGCGTTGTCTGTTGAGAGCGGCTGCTACGACGGCCTGGCGCTCGCGGCGATGCTGGCCGCCGTCGCGTTGGCGTCCGAGCAGAACGACCCGGATCCGGGGCGGTGGGGCTGGTTTGCCGTGCGCACCGAGGTGGTGTCGATCGCCGTCGGCCTCGGCATCGGGGTGGTCGGTGGCCTGGTGATCATGAGGTCGCGAAAGCACGGTTGGATGAGCGACGTGTGGGCCCAGTTGGCCACTCTCGCACTGGCGTTGGTGTGCTTCGAGGTGGGAGAACGGTTGCACGGCAGCGGATTCGTCGCGGCCTTCGCCGGTGGTCTTGCGTACTCGATGATGGCCCACCGGGCAGACGCGCAGTTGCCGTCACAAGTGACTGACGCTGCCGGACAACTGCTGGAGCTGATGGTGTTCGCGATGTTCGGCAGCTATGCGGTGTTCGTTGGATGGCGCGACGCCGATTGGCGGGTGGTGGTTTTCGCCGTCGGCGCCCTGTTCGTGGTGCGAATGATCGCGGTGTCCGTTGCGCTGCTCGGCACCGACCTCCCCGGCCGCAGCAGGCTGTTCATCGGATGGTTCGGGCCGCGCGGGATCGGCACCCTGGTGCTCGGTTTATTGATGGTCCAACGAGGCGAGATCCAGCAGACCGCGATGATCACACAGGCGGTCGTGGTCACAGTCACGGTCAGCCTGGTGTTGCACAGCCTCACTGCACCGCTTGGGATTCGGCTGTGGCCTGTTCGGTCGCCGGAGACCGCGACGCCAGAATCGTGAATTCCGGTTCGATGAGCCGTGTTTCGATGATGCCGCTCGACGGCTTCAGCCAGGACGCCTCGGGTGAGGTGTTGCCGGCGTCGTACTCCCACCTCTTGCACACCTTGTCGATCCCGATCGGATAGACGGTGATGGCAGCCGTCGTCACATGGATGCGCAGAAAGTTCTTGTACCCCGAGTAGCGGAACGACGAGAAGGCTTCTGTGCTGTTCCAACCGAAGAGGGTGAACCACAGGAACAGGAACGTCGCGAAGATAAGCGAGCCGACAACGCTGCCGACCAACCCGACCAGCACCATGCACAGCAGCAGGCGCCAACTCGTCAGCGGCGAGAAATACTGAACGCATAACCACGTGATCGCTGCCTGTGCCACGACATGACATGCGGTCTGAGCCAGTCCGGCGAAGCCCCTCAATAAACGCGACGGCCATACGGGCACGCGTTTGGGAACGATACAGAAGGCGGACAACAGGGCCGCGACACCGAGGATCAGGGCGAGCGGCGCCAGGCCCACCTGGCTTGCCAGAATGTCGTGAAACTTCCACGGTTGGGGATCGACACGTATCTCGCCGCCGTTGTCCTGGCTTGCGAGTCTGGAGACGGTGGCAAAGAACAGCAGGATGTACAACATCGCGGGGATGACCATGAACGACGGATTGCGCAGTCCCAGTAGGAAGATGTGACCGTTGAGCCGGCGCGACTGCGTGGCGGTGGGGTAGCAGCTCTTGAGTTTGAATCGTTCCGTATCCTCGGTCGCCGGATCGTTGTCGGCGCTCGGCCTCGGCACCCTCAAGACGTCATCGAGCTTCTGCGTGGTCGACAGGAATGCGCCGCCGCCGCCGGCGGTGACCCTCATTCGCGGGCCTTTTTGGCCAACGTTTTCGGCCGCTTCATAGCGTGCGTAGTGGTGTTTGTCGCCGGACAGCATGAGAACGGTCGTGGCGTCCGGCGGCACCATCGTCCGTTCGACGAACGCGAGGTTGCGGTAGGCATCCTTTGAATTGCCGACCTCGGTCCAGCTCGGTTTGGCCGTGCACAGGATCAGCGCATCCCCCGCGGCCATCAGCTTTGCAGCGGCGTTGAAGTACTCGATCTGCGCCGCATCCACGTAGTTGTCGCTCTGAATATCAATGCCCCACAGCCAAAATGGGCCGGGCAGGTCGACGGCGAAGTAGCTCCGGGTCTGCTCGAGCTCACGGCCGCCGATCCAGTTGGCCTGCGCGAACAGTCGCATGAACCCGGTGAGGCCGTCGTACCAGTCGTGATTGCCCGGGATGGCCAGCATGCGCGGATGCTTCTCGTGAGGGCGTGACTCGTCGGGCTCTGTCCACGGCAGAGCGGCCAGGTATGGCCCGCTGAACCTGTCTTCGTATTCCTTGGGGGTGGCATACGGATACACCTCGTCGCCGCCGAAGACGACGAGCTGTGCGCGGGGCAACTCACGGTCGAGTCCGATCGGCGCAATTTCTGACTGCGAGGCGCACCACGCAACGGAATACGTTTGATTGAATCCGTCTGCGGTGTCGGCGATGAAGTCGATCCACACGTCGTCCGAACCGGAGCCCGCCGTCAACACGCCGGCCTTCAGCGTGCTTTCCATTTCCCGCTTGTCGAGATAGTCACCGAAGGCCGCGGACAGCACGACCTTGGCGGCCGCTCGCGCCAGCGTGGGCGGGCTGAACCAACGCACGGCCTTGCGCCGGGTGAACCCGAGTTCGGCGTCGCTGTTTGGTCGCGGTCGCGGTTGAATAGCAGATGTCATGTCGCCTCCCCGAAGAGCGACGATATCGTTTGAAACCGCAAGAAGTGACCGCATTGCGCACCGGGCCGCGGGCCCGGCGCCATCAACTGGAGGCTAGCGGCGCCTGCTGCCCCGCACCAGGAACCAGCCCGCGGCTGCTGCACCGCCGAGCGCGACGACCCGATCCGCACGATCGGCCTTGGGCAGGTCCAGCAGCGAGATCAGGCCGAGCAACGCGAAGCCGGTGCGCAACGCGGGTTGGCTTGTCGCGGTGGTCACCAGGGTTGCCGGGCTCCGAGTCGCCGGGTCCAGGATTACCGTCACCGTTCCTCCTGCTGACTGAGTTCCAACGCGGGCCGGGGTCGACGGTAATTTGCCCAAGGGCATTGAGAAATAGGGTGTTTCCCTACATCTCCCCGACGCTCAGGACTTGCCCATGTGGCGGCCGAGTTCGGCACGCGACTTGATGCCCAGCTTGCGGTAGATCCTCGCCAGGTTCGCCTCGACGGTCTTCGGGCTGATGAACAGGGCAGTCGCAACATCACGGTTCTTCATTCCCGATGCGGCGAGCTCGGCAACCCGTCGTTCCGACGGGGTGAGCTGCCCGCTCTGCCTGGGGCCCACGTTCGCGCGGGCAAGCTCGGCGCGGGCACGGTCGGCCCACAGCGGGATGTGCAGCCGCTCGAAGATGTTGAGGGCCTCGTTCAGGCTCGCCGAGGCGGCTTCCTTCCTGCGTTGCCGCCGCTGTAATTGACCAAGCAGCAACAACGTTCGGCCGCGCTCGAACGGCATCGGCAGCCGGTCGTGTTGCGTCATCGCGGCCGCGGCTGCGGCGCTCGCCGCATCGAGGTCACTGCCGGCGGCCAGCAGCATGCTTCTGCCGCGAGCGGCCGCGGCCAGCATCCACGCCCGGTCGTGCCGCTTCCCGTTGCGCTCGAGGGCTTCGATCAGTGGTTGCGCGTCGGCCCCGCGGCCGACTTGGACCAGCGCCTCGATGGCGTCGACCAGGAAAGCGGCGTTGGGAAGCTCGGTGGGCGTCGATGCCGGGTCGAACTTCGTGAGCAACGGCCCCAGCGTTGCAAGGGCCTCCTCGTAACGGCCGAGCGAGAGGTCGAGGAAGCCGAGCGCCGCAACCACCCTGTCCGTCAACCGAACTGCTCCTGTGCGCTTGCCGCTCTGCAGGGCCTCCGAGGCCGCCTTTCTCGCGTCGTCCTCACGGCCGGCATATGTCGCCAGCTTCGTGCGGAGGCTGTACGCAAGGAACATCGGGGTGTCGCCACCCAGCTGGCGGGCGCGCTCCATGGCGTCCTCGGCCACCAACTCGGCTTCGACGAACTCGCCCCGCCAGATGCTGCCCAGCACCACGTGCTGGGAAATGAAGATCAACTCGCCCTCTTCACCTGTCTCCACGCAACGGCGACGAACACCCTCCAGCACTTGATGAGCTTCGTCGAGCCTGCCCGTCCACTCGAGCAGCAGGGCCCGCTGGACAGAGGGCCGAAACACCAAGGGTGTGAAGATCTTCGGATCTTCGAGCTCCGTTGCGCGACGAAGCTGCTCTTCGTCGAACCCGCCGCCGCCAAGGAATCGCAGGATCACCCGCATACCGAGCGCCAGTCCGAGCAGATGCGACTGGTCGAGGTGTTCGGCGTGGGTCACGGCCTGCTCGGCTATCTGTACGCTCGCCTCGAGCTGGCCGGCTTGAAGTCGGGCGTAGGCCAACGTGATCAGTATCTGCACGCGCAGCTGGCTGTCCGGGTGCAGCTCACTGACGGCGCGCTGCAGCAGGGCCGCGGCCTCGAGGAATCCGTCCGCATACAGTCGCACCACGGCGAGCCGGTTCAACGCCTCTGCGCGTAGGTCGCCGGGTTCCAGCCGCTCGACCGTCTCTTCGAGGATGGTGCGCGCCCGCTCGTGGTCGCCTGCATCGAAATGGTGTAGCGCGGAACGGAGTCGACGTTCGGCGGTGTCGCCGCCGAGGCCGATCGCGAGGTCCATCAACTCCGCGGCTGCGGCGGGCGCGCCACGGACGCGCGCGGACTCCGCGGCCGTATCGAGCGCTCGCAGCGTGACTTGGTCGCCGCTGGTGGCCGCCAACGCCAGATGCCGAGCCCGCAACTCGGGCTCGTCGACGATGTCAGCCAGCCGCCGATGCATCGTCCGCCGCAGGCCGGGCGCGGCTTCGGTGTAGACACCCCTGGCCAGGAGAGGGTGGGCGAAGTGGATCCTGTTGCCGTCGATGGCGATGATGCCTTTGGTTTCGGCCTGCTCGAGCAGTTCGATCAACCGGTCCTCATCGCCGATCGTCGCACTCGAAACCAACTCCACCGTCGGCGAAGCCATGCAGGAAGCCGCGAGCAGCGCATCGTGGACGTCGGAGTCGAGGCCGGACAGCCTGGTGCGTACGACATCGGCCAGCGTGCGGGGCAGCGACGTCTCGACGCCGGGAGCGCGTTCGGCGATGGCCCGCGCCAATTCGATTGCGTAGAAAGGGTTTCCGCCGGACAACTGGTGAATCCGGCCCATCGTCGGGCGCGAGAACGGCCGACGCAGCCGCGCCGAAACCGCCTGGTGCAAATCATGGACACCCAAGGGATGCAACCGAACTCGGTTCACTGCGTCCGGTCGCGGCATCTGCAGCCAAGCGGCGCCACTGCCGTCTCCGTTGGTGCGCACGCTGCCGAGGATTCCGACGGGCCCGGTGAGCCTGCGCGCCGCGAACGCCACCACGTGCATGCTGGACGGGTCGATCCATTGCATGTCGTCGATCGCCAGCAGCAGCGCGCCATCGTCGGCCAGATACCCGAGCACCGACAAGAAGGCCGCGGCGACTGCGCGTTGATCGGTGGCCGTCCCGTCCTCGGCCCGCATCAGCACCTGGGCGACCGCATATCGCTGCGGGTCGGGCAGGTCGGCCCATGCCGATGCGGGGACGCCGTCCAGCAGGTCGGCCAGGGCCGTGTAGGCCAGCACCGATTCGGCCGCGGCCGCGCGTGCCGACAACACCCGGAACCCGGAGTCGCGTGCTACCTCCACGGTCTCCAGCCACAGCGTGGTCTTGCCGATTCCGGGCTCGCCTTCGATCAGCAACGCCGACGGCTCGGACGTCGCAGACGACAGGAACCGGTTGATCACCCGGCCCTCCGTCGGACGACTCTGCACGTCTGGTCCCGGCACAGCTAAACAATTCCAGCTAACGGCAAATTGGTCTACTTTTCTAATCAACTAGGTGGAACACACCTTTTGGCAACATTCCCGCGAGTACGGTTACCCGCTATTGCCCGATGGTATCCATATGCCTGCCGAGCTCTGCGCGCGACCGGATACCCAGCTTGCGGTACACCCGCGCCAGCGTGGCCTCGACGGTCTTCGCGCTGATGAAAAGTACGCCCGCCACATCACGGTTCGTCATCCCCGACGCCGCAAGTTCGGCGACGCGTTGCTCGGCCGGCGTCAGGCCTTCCTGTGCCGTCCTGACCCGCGGCCGGGTGCCGGCAAGCTCCGCGCGAGCACGATCGGCCCACAGCGGGGTGCCGAGTTCCTCGAACACGGCCAGGGCCTCCCGCAACACGGCCGTCGCCTCGGCGCGTTCTCGGCGCAGCAACTGGCCGAGCAGCAACTGGGTGCGCGCCCGCTCGAACGGCATCGGCAGCCGGTTGTGGGCGCTGAGCGCCGCTCGCGCGCTCTGCACGGCGGCATCGGTGTCGCCTCGGGCGGCGAGCACCATCGCGCGTCCGCGGGCGCCGACCGCCCGCATCCAGGCGCGGTCGAGCCGGCGTCCGTTGCGCTCGAGCGCGTCGACAAGCGGTTCGGCCTCATCTGCTCGGCCCACGGCGGTCAACGCCTCCACCGCGTCCGGCATGAACGACGCCGCGTTGATCTCGGTGGAGTCCGGTACGTACGCGGACAGCAACGGCTGCAGTGCGTCCACCGCGGCACCGTAGTTGCCGAGTGAAACTTCGAGGAATCCGACGGCCGTGAGCGCCCATCCCTCGTGCCACGCGGTGCCACTGCGTTTACTGGCGTCGATCGCGTCCGCGACAGCCTGCCGGGCTTCGTCTTCAGAGCCGCCGTAGACGGCGAGCCATGCCCGCAACACGAGACTCAACATGGCCGGGAACTCGGCGTCGAGTTGCCTGGCCAGTTCGCTCACATCGTTGGCCAGTCGGTTGGCTTCACCGAGATCTCCCCGCCAGATCCGATTGACCACGACGTAGAAGTCAACGAAGATCAGCTCGCCCTCCTCGCCCCTGTCGATACAGCGTCGCTCGATGGCCTGCATGCGGTCATACGACGTATCGAGTTCGCCGATGCAGGCCAGAATCAGCGCGTGTTCGACGCTGGGCCGAAGCATGATCGGGGTGAACGAGTTGTGGTCCTCCAGCTCCAGTGCTCGCTGCAGGCTTTCTTCGTCTATGCCACCACCGACGAAGAAGCGAATCGTCGCGCGTGCTCCAAGGGCCTCGCTGAGCAGGCCGGGTTGTCCCAGGCGTTCGGCGAGCGCCACGGCTTTTTCGGCACACTGCCACGCGGAGTCCGGCGCCCCGGTCATAAACAGCGCGTACGCCAAAGTGGTCGACATGCGAACCTGAAGCGGCACACCGGGACTGTCTTCGTCCAGCGCGCGCTGCAGTAACCCGGACGCCTCGAGGTAGCCGTCATCGATGAATCGCACGACGGCCAACGCATACAGGGCTTCTGCACGAAGCGGTCCGGCAGGCACGTCCGCAATGACCTTCTCGAGCAACATGCGCGCCCGCGCGGGCTCGCCGGCGTCAAAGGTGTTGATCGCCAATCGGATTCGACGCTCCGACGTGTCGCCGCCAAGACCGATGGCCAGCTCGAGCAGTTCGGCCGCCGCCGCAGGGGCGCCACGTGCATGCGCCGAGGCCGCCGCATCGTCGAGCGCGGCAAAGGTCTCGGTGTCACCGGTTGTCGAGCCCAATGCCAAATGCCGTGCGCGCAGCTCCAATTCGTCGACGACGCCGGCGAGGCGGTGATGCATCACGCGACGCTGCGTCGGTGAGGCATCGGCGTAGACGCCACTGGCCAGCAACGGATGGGTGAACCTGATCCGGTTTCCTTCGATGGCGATGATGCCGTGGCGCTCCGACGTTTCCAAGAGCTCGATCAGCTGATCTTGGTCGACGACGACTGCTTCGCCGACCAGCTCGACTGTCGGCGTGGCCAGGCATGCGGCGGCGAGAAGCACCTCCTGCGCTGCGGGGTCCAGGCTGCCGAACCTCGCCCGCACCACCTCGGCCAGCGTGCTCGGCAGCGTCTCGCCGGCGTTCGCTACGAATGCGCGTGCCAATTCGATGGCATAGAACGGGTTTCCGGCCGAGATCTGGTGGATGCGCGCCATAACTGCGCGCGGTATCGGGCAGCCCAGCTCGTCCTTGATGATGGTTTCCAGTACCCGGGACGGCAACGGCTGCAACGTGATCCGGTGGACGGCATCCGGCCGGGGAAGGTGTAACCACGCGGTCGCGTCACCGTCGTCGGGTTCGGTGCGGACGGTGGCCAGCAACCCCACCGGGCCAGACAGCCGGCGCGCCGCGTATGCGACGACGTTGGCGGACGACGGGTCGAGCCACTGCAGGTCGTCGATCGCCACCAACACCGGGTCGCTGTCGGCCAGGCGATCGATGACCGAAAGGAACGCGGCAGCCACCGCCCGCTTGTCGGTGGCTGCTTCGGCCACTTGTTCGCGCAACAACACCCGATCGACCGCGATCCGCTGGGGAGCCGGCAGGTCGGCCCAGATGCTCGCATCGACACCGGCCAGCAGGTCGGCCAGCGACCCATACGCCAGCACAGACTCCGCGTCGACCGCACGAGCCGAGAGCACCTGAAACCCGAGGGCACGCGCCCGCGCCAGGCAGGCATGCAAAAGGGTGGTCTTGCCTATCCCTGCTTCACCGTCGAGGAGCAGTGCCGACGGCTCTTTTGCCGCGACGGTCAGGAACTCGCCGAGAGCCCATTCCTCGGCGGGGCGACTGGCCATGCCCGTGGTCATTGCCGCAAGGATGTCAGCTAACCCCCGCGGCCGGTACCCGATTTTGCCCGCTTTCTAGCCGTCGCCGTCGTTTTTATCGCTCTTCGCGCAAGCGCTCATCGTCTACCTTGGCCATCGCCAACACGTCCAGACGCTTGTCAAGCTCCTCTTCCGACAGCTTGTCGCCGATCAGACCACGGTCGATCACCGTCTGGCGGATGGTCTTCTTCTCTTTGAGCGCCTGCTTGGCGACCGCGGCGGCTTCCTCGTAGCCGATCGCGGAGTTCAGCGGCGTCACGATCGACGGCGAGGATTCGGCGAGTTCACGCAGCCGCTCCTCGTTGGCGACCAGCCCGTCGATGCAGCGCTCGGCGAACAGCTTGGAGACGTTGGTCAGGATCTTGAACGACTCCAGCACGTTGCGGGCCATCATCGGGATGTACACGTTCAACTCGAACGCGCCGTTGCCACCACCCCACACGATCGCCGCGTCGTTACCGATCACCTGAGCCGCAACCTGCGTAACCGCTTCGGGGATAACAGGATTGACCTTGCCCGGCATGATCGAGCTGCCTGGCTGCAGGTCTGGCAGCTGGATTTCGCCAAGACCGGTCAGCGGCCCCGAACCCATCCACCGGATGTCGTTGGCGATCTTGGTCAGCGACACCGCGATGGTACGCAGCGCCCCGGACGCCTCGACCAGACCGTCGCGCGCGGCCTGCGCCTCGAAATGGTTTGCGGCGACCCGCAATTCAGCAATACCCGTCTGCTCAGTCAGCACGGCGACCACCCGCTGGTCGAAATCGTCGGGGGCATTCAGGCCAGTGCCCACGGCTGTTCCGCCGATGGCAAGCTCGCCCAGTCGCGGCAGCGTGGCCTTCACGCGCTCGATGCCGGCTTCGACCTGCCGGGCGTAGCCGGAGAACTCCTGGCCCAGCGTCACGGGCACGGCATCCATCAGGTGGGTGCGGCCCGACTTCACGGTCGTGCGCCATTGCCGAGCCTTGCCGGCCAGCGATTCGTGCAATACCTCGAGCGCCGGAATCAGATGGCGCACAGCGGCTTCCGTCGCCGCGATGTGGGTAGCAGTCGGGAAGGTGTCATTGGACGACTGCGACATGTTGACGTCGTCGTTGGGGTGCACGGTCACGCCGTTCTGCGCGGCGATGCCTGCGATCACCTCGTTGGTATTCATGTTCGAGCTGGTGCCCGAGCCGGTCTGGAACACGTCGATCGGGAACTGGTCGTCGTGCAGGCCGTCGGCGATCTCACCGGCCGCTGCGATGATTGCGTCGGCCTTCTCGGGAGCCAGCAGCCCGAGGTCCTTGTTCACTTGCGCGCAAGCGCCTTTCAGCAGTCCGAGCGCCCGGATCTGCGTGCGCTCCAGACCGCGTCCCGAGATCGGGAAGTTCTCTACCGCCCGCTGGGTCTGCGCGCGCCACAGCGCGTTGACAGGCACCCGGACCTCGCCCATGGTGTCGTGCTCGATGCGGTACTCGACATCTTCCTTGGGGGACGAGTCGATGCTCATGTGAATCCTTTTCGGTCTGGTGATTACGGGAGCGGGTAGACGGCGTTGCTGTCGCCGGTGAAGTCGATGGCGGAGTATTCGTTGAGCTTGGACAGCCGGTGGTAGGCCTCGATCATCCGCACCGTGCCCGACTTCGACCGCATAACGATCGACTGCGTGGTGCAGCCGCCGCCGTAGTAGTGCACGCCCTTGAGCAGGTCACCGTCGGTGACACCGGTGGCGCAAAAGAAGACGTTGTCCCCGGAGACGAGGTCTTCGGTGAAGAGCACCTGGTCAAGGTCGTAGCCGCGGTCGACGGCCTTCTGGCGTTCGTCGTCATCCTTGGGCGCCAACTGGCCCTGAATGGCGCCACCCATGCAACGGATCGCGGCCGCGGCGATGATGCCTTCAGGTGTGCCCCCGATTCCGACGAGCAGGTCGGTGCTGGTGTTGGGCCGGCATGCCGAGATCGCGCCTGCGACGTCACCGTCAGAGATCAGCCGGCACCTGGCGCCCGCGGCGCGCACGTCGGCGATCAACTGCTCGTGCCGTGGCCGGTCCAGAATGCACACGGTCAGGTCGGACACCGACACGTTCTTGGCCTTGGCCACCTTGCGGATGTTCTCGCCGATCGGGGCGGTGATGTCGATGGCGTCGACGGCATCGGGCCCAACCGCGATCTTGTTCATGTAGAACACCGCCGACGGGTCGTACATGGTGCCGCGCTCGGAGACCGCGAGCACCGAGATCGCGTTGGAAAGGCCCTTGGCCATCAACGTCGTTCCGTCGATCGGGTCGACGGCGAAGTCGCATTCGGGGCCGTCGCCGTTGCCGACGTCTTCGCCGTTGTACAGCATCGGGGCGTTGTCCTTCTCGCCCTCGCCGATCACCACGACACCGCGCATCGATACCGAGTTGACCAGTTCACGCATGGCGTCGACGGCAGCGCCGTCGCCGCCTTCCTTGTCGCCGCGGCCTACCCAGCGGCCTGCGGCCATGGCGCCGGCCTCGGTGACTCGCACGAGTTCGAGGGCGAGGTTGCGATCAGGGGCTTCACCGCGCGCGGGGCTCATGGGTGCAGATTCTCCCATTGGACGATCGGAGTTTGGCAGCTGGGATACTGGCGGGGATGGATGGAGAGCCCCTACCCCCGCCCAATGTCGTCGCCGAGGCGGCTCCGGCCCCCAAGCCCCAGAAGCCCCGGATCCTTCAGGACGGCCGGGACATGTTCTGGTCGATCGCACCGCTGGTGATCGCGTGCATTGTGCTGGCGGGGGTGCTCGGCATGTGCTCGTTTGCGCCCAACGGGCCCGGCAAAGGTCCGGCGCCCAACTATGACGCTCCTGCCGCGCTTCAGGCCGACGCCGATGCCTTAAAGATCCCGATCCGGCTGCCGAAGCTGCCCGACGGCTGGCACGCCAACTCCGGCAGCCGCAAAGGTATCGACGGAGGCCGCACCGACCCGGTCTCGCGCCAGCAGGTCCGCGCCGTCAGCTCCACCGTCGGATACCTGACCCCGAGCGGCATGTACCTCAGCTTGACGCAGAGCAACGCCGATGAGGACAAGCTGATCGCCTCGCTGAACACCGACGTCTATCCGACCGGGGCACAGGACGTCGACGGCGTGAAGTGGGTGGTGTACGAGGGCGCCGAGGGGTCTGCCCAGGACGGCAAGCGGGCTGAGCCGGTGTGGACCACCCGGCTGAACGGTCACGGCGGCCCGGCGCAGATCGCTATAACGGGCGCCGCGGGTACCGACGAGTACCGTACGCTGGCTCAGGCGACGCAGACCGCCTCGCCACTGCCCGCCAAGTAGGAGAATCCATGACAGCGCCGGAAGCCGATCTCACCGGCTGGACCGCCTCCCCGTTTTCGGCAGCCGGTTTCACGTATGACGTCTATCGCAAGGGCGAAGGCCCCGGTGTCGTGCTGATCCCCGAGATGCCCGGTATTCATCCAGGAGTACTGGCGTTGGGTAACCATCTGGTGGACAACGGATTCACCGTCGCATCGCCGTCGCTGTACGGCACGCCCGGCGCCCCGGGTGTCCGCCCTGGTGCAGTGCCAGTGATGCTGCGCGGTTGTGTGGCAAAAGAATTCGCGGCGTTCGCCACCAACGCGGACCGTCCGGTCGCCCACTACCTGCGTGCGTTGGCCCGCGACCTGAACGAGAAGACGCCGGGTAAGGGCGTCGGCGTGATCGGCCAATGCTGGAGCGGCGGGTTCGCGCTCGCGGCCGCGGTTGACGACAGCGTGCTCGCGCCGGTGCTGAGCCAGCCGTCGCTGCC
>Ga0068863_100002552_pt1 | contig 18073 bp, 7 predicted proteins | sample KBSSwiS62_FD_66596 | JGI IMG/M metagenome (GOLD analysis project Ga0068863, IMG submission 66596) | Switchgrass rhizosphere microbial communities from Kellogg Biological Station, Michigan, USA - KBS Switchgrass S6-2 | ecosystem: Host-associated > Plants > Roots > Rhizosphere > Soil ...
TGACAACGGTGACACGTGCAATCCCCCCCTTAATCCGATGGAGGATCTCGCCAGCTTTCGGCGATGGCCCGTCCTCCCACATATCGTGCGCCCCGGCATCCCGCACCGTATCACGCAGCGAGGCAAACGGCGCGAGCCGGTGGTTTTTCGAATACGGCGACCATGTGCGCCATCTCGACCCGCCGACCGACGCGGCGGCGCGCGCAAGTTGCAATCTGGCGATATTGTTTGATGCCCAATCACGTTCAATTCGTCGCGGTATCTGGCGACGAAGACGGATTGCGGTGAACCATTCACTATGGTCACCGTCATTTTGCCGGCTTCAACAACCTGCGCATGCGCGTGACCGGACACATCTGCGGCAGGGCCGCTTCAGCTCGGTCGCGATGGACGAGGCGCATCTGATCGCAGCGCTGCGCTATGTCGCGCGCAATCCCGTCCGCGGCAGGCTCGTCGAGCGGGCCGAGGACTGGCGCTGATCCGGTACGCGGGCACAGAGTACCGGGGAAAGCGACAATCCTGTCGATGTTGTGCCGGCATATGAGCGCGTCGGCGACTTCGCCGCCTTTCCGGGCGAAGCCTTTGACGAAGCCATGACCTGTGCCGCGCTGCGAAAGGTCGAAGGCGTCGGCCGCCCCGCCGGATCGAAAGCGTTGCTGTCCCACATGGCGCGACGCACTGGCCTGCCCCTCACCGCCGGCAAATGTGGCCGGCGGCCAAAGGCGCCATAATCGGGGATTACTGCGCGCGCGTCACCGCAATCCCATCGCGCATCGTCGTCCGATGGGGTCCATCAGTGGACTTTGGCGGACGGACAAACGATCCGCACTTCGGCCATGTCCTATGATCAGGGCGTGTTCGTTCCGCTTGAACCGAACAATGACTGGCACCGAACGATGACATCGGACCTTCCGCTGAAGAAACGGCGGCGGACACGCGCAATGAGGTACACAAGAAGCGCCGGTCTTCCGAGATTGTTTCGCCACCGATCCGTTGGCAGCGCGGCAGCTTGCGCGACTGTCGAGCCAGGATCGCACCCGGTAAGCAGGTGTGACAGATTTAATGCACTCCATTTCGGATACGATAGTTCTTGATTGGAAGATGAAGCTCGGTCAAACATGATCGGCGGCCGGGCCGGCCGCGGGAGACGATCAGACGTGTCGGGGGCAAGGATCGAAAGCGCACGAGACGCGCGGAACCAAGGTCGTATGGCTTCGGGTGATGCGGCAGCGATGATCCGTTTGCAGACTCATGCCGACAAATCAATCGGCTTGCACGCGCTTCTCGACCGCCTTCAGCCGCATGGCTACCGATCTAGGCGCCAAGCGGGCCAACAAAAGATTGCGGCGGTGCGCGTGCGTTTGTGGCGACGTCACCGGGAAAGCAGCGCGATCGATCCAGCGAATCGATCAGGCCGAGGAGCATTCGGTAGATCTCGGCCTTATGGCGGCGGACTTCATGCTCTGATTGCTGGCGATAGCGGCCCGTCTCGATTGGTGCATTTTGCAAAGCGGCACCGTAATCCAGTCTTCGAATTTAATCCGGAGTTTGCGGCCTAGGTCGGCGTAATTCGGGGTTATTGCACGTGCCACCGTCATTCTAATCTGATCTGCCGTTTGGTAAGGGATAATCGCATTATAGGGAAGGAAGTATCGCATGATTATCGATCATCCACGGAGTTACAGCGACGATTTTGTCAAGAATGCGTACGAGTCATTTAAATCTATGTATCCAGATCTAACGAAACGTTGGGGTGAGTTGGAAAGGGATAGGATGAATTTCGATCCTGACCAACTTACTCCAATCGAAGAACTAGCTAACGAATTCATAATGTCGAACTACAAGTATACCGAGCGCAAAGCTATCTACCCTTTTTTTTTCGAGATGCGAGGATTTGCATTCCGAGACAAATAGATTGAACGCTATCCCGGAGTTTTGAATGACTACGTATTATCTCGACTCGTCCGCCATTATTGATGCTTCAAAATCTGGCATAGGCGCTTGGAACGGTTCTGGCACACCTCCTCCGGGTTGGGACCGTTTTCTTGATGACTTCAAAGCCCTAGATGGCCGAATTGTTATCAACGAGATCATTTATAATGAAGCCACAAGAAATACATCTTACCCAGATGCGATTGCTGCCAAGCAATGGATCGACGCCGCGATAGCTGACGGTTCAATCGAATTTCAGCCTATGACGCAGGCGCAAATAGACGCCTACACTGGCGGAAATATCGGCGAGCGGGCGCTGATAGATACTGCTCAAGATCCCATTTATGGCGCATCTGTCGACGATGTGCGTATTGTCACTTCAGATAGCTTTACCAATAAGCCATTTTGGACACAAAGTCCATTTAACAATTCAAATTTGAGAGACATTCCTCAAATATACGAGGAGAGGTTTTTCCAAAACGGGTCCGAAATAGATTATTACAACGGAAGAGATTTTTCAAATAGCGCCCGAGATGCTGTTAGAAATGTCAGAATTGCAGAGTTCGGCGGTACCGATATATTCAATAGCATGCCATTTGACGAAAATGGATTTATGAATCGGCCCAGCCTCCCCAACACACATTGGAGCGATCTTCCCACTTGGCTTCGAGGTAATATGCTTCGGGCCGCGGGCGAATTGGTAGGGGCTGCCGCGATCACATTGGATGCGTGGCAAACGCAGCATGCGTTCGCAGAGGCAATGTCAAGAGGTGATTTGGCCAGCGCAGATGATTTGCTTGGTGGTCTCATAGGACGGGCATTCGGCGGCGCATTCGCCGCGACTGTGACCGCAGGTATCACTGGAGCCATTTGGGGTGGTACATTCGGCGGGCCAGCTGCAGCGTTACTGGGGGCCATATTGGGAGGGATTATCGGCGCAATCGGCGGCGGTGAAGCGGGAGAATGGTTTTTCGGTGCGCTGCATGACCTTGGCTGGAGCATATCCAATTTCGTCGAAGATATGTCGGCATTTCTCCGGCATCTACGATCAGATCCAATCGTTCTAGACCTCGACGGTGACGGCATTGAGTTGATATCGACCGATTCGAGCACCATATTGTTTGATTTGGATGGAGATAGTCAGGTCGAGCGCGTCGGATGGGTGAATTCTCAAGACGGATTTCTTGTCCAAGATTTGAATCATGATGGCATAGCAAATGATGTTTCGGAGCTTTTTGGCGGAGCGAACGTCGATGGCTTTGATGAGCTTGCGGCGCTGGATTCAAATCATGATGGAAAAATTGATACTTTCGATCCAGCATTTCAAGATTTGTTAATTTGGCACGATTTGAACCAAGATGGAATTTCATCTGCCGATGAAATAATCTCTCTCATGCAAGCTGGAGTCGCGTGGTTCAATCTCGCTTATATTTCAACTGATCAAGAAATTGATGGAAACACAATTGCACGCACGGGCAGTTATAGGCTCTCGTCTGGCGCAGATCATGGCATGGCTAGTGTATGGCTGGGCATGGATAAAAGCTTAAATCGTCCGGACATACCGGCCGGCGCAAATGTCGGTAATATTCAGATACTTCCAAATCTGCCGGCCGCTGGCGCGATGCCTGATCTTCGGACGGCTATGTATTTCGATCCGATATTGAAATCCATGGTAGAAAATTTTGTAAGCGGTGATCACGATTTTGACGATTTTGCCGCGTTTGCTGGGTGGCACGTACTTCATGACGGTAGCCACACGGTCTTGGAAGGCGGCTTTGTCGATTTGCTTGCTCGCTGGGCCGGGGTAGAAATTTCGGAGGCACAGGCACCCGACTCACCATATTATGTGCAGATGCTCGAGGCATTTACGGGTGTGTCGCTCGACGGATCGACTGAACCTCAGCTTGAGCAGTTGGAAAGAATGTGGGCCGATCTGGTCCAGCAACTTGGCGTAAGATTTTTGGTTCAGGCGGCTAGCGGACCCCAGTTAGTGCCGCTCTATCAAATCAGTTCAGATGTCGCCGCACTCGATCCCAGCGATCCAGATTACCTCTCTGATCTTTCCTCGATTACTGAGGGAGCGGTTTTGGAAGGTGCAAGTATCGTACCTGCTTATGATTATCTTAATCCATTCACTATGTTGGATTTCAATCCTTCGACGGGCGAACTTTATGGTGATTTCGACTCCTTCGTGACTACCATTGTGCAGGACGAGCCTTCGTTCGTCACAAACACTACTGGCGGATATGGTCGAATCACCATGAGACCAGGCGAGTACAATGACAATCGCCATCCTTGGACCGCTTGGTACGAAGATCAAGGTTCAATTCTCTTTTATGTTGCTGACGCTATGGGTATCAGCTCGGATTATGTCCTCAACGCGACGGGCTGGCGCTGGCTATTCGGTGAAATGACCGATCACTACGGAACAGCCAACGTTGACGTTATCGATAAAAACATCACCTTTTATGAACAGACAGTTTCGACAGCGGGACCCAATGGCTGGAGCGTCGCAGTCATCCAGGTTCCGACCTACGATCAACTTATTTTCGGCTACGAAGGCGCGGACCATTTGATCGGAAATAACGGAGTCGATCGGCTTGTCGGCGGAAGCGGCAATGATTTGCTTGAGGGCGGCACAGACAGCGATATGTATGTCTATGCCGACGGTGACGGCCTTGACCGGATCGTGGATGCTAGCGGCAGCGAGGATGCCGTGTATTTCTCAAGCGAGCTTGATGCTGCGGACCTTCGTGTCACCCGCTTATCGGGGACCGATGACCTTCAGATATATTTCAATAGCACCGCGACCGGGATCATTCTCACTGGACAATGGATCTCGCCAGTTAATTCGATCGAGCAATTCCATTTTGTTGCTGAGGACGGGCTTAACGCTAGCGACATCGCAAGCCGGTATCTGGCAACGATCGTCTCAGACGGCGCTGACACGATCAACGGGAGTTGGGCGGACGAAACCATTGACGGCCTGGCCGGCAATGATGTCATTTTTGGGAATGACGGCGACGACGTAATCCGCGGCGGTAGCGGTGACGACGCGCTCTATGGAAATTTGGGTCGTAATCAGCTGGAAGGAGGCGAAGGCAACGATACATTGTACGGCAGTGATGGTTTGGATACTTTGATCGGTGATCAGGGTAGCGATCTCATGATGGGCGGCTACGGCGCAGACACCTATTATTACCAACTGGGTGACGGTGATGACACGATCCACGATAATCCGCAGTTCGATGGTTCAGCAACCGATACGCTCATTTTCGGGGATGAAATCTCGCCCGACGACATCGTTTTCGTCCGAAACGTCGATGCCTGGTTCGACATCAAACTCACCTTCGGTAACGGAGTGGGATCTGTGCTGCTGCTTGGTGAAAATCTCGATGGCGCAGGCGTCGAAAGGGTGATCTTCGACGATGGTACGATCTGGAGCCATGCCGACCTGATGGCCCATTATGTGGACTCCCAGGAATCTACCGGTGATGACATCATTTATGGATCCAACCTTGCCGACACGGCCGAAGGAAAAGGCGGCAATGATCGCATCGAGACGGGCAACGGGAACGACACGCTCATCGGTGGACTTGGTAACGATGATCTCCGAGGCGGTACAGGTGTCGATACCTATTATTATGGCGTCGGTGATGGCAATGACCGGATTTATGACTTCCAGGACAATGAACGTTACAGCCCAAGCGACACACTGATATTCGGTTTGGGGGTCGCACCTACCGATCTTCTATTTTCACGAGACGGCAGCAACTGGGCAAATATCCGTATCGATTTCGTTGGCCACGATGGTTCGATCATCATCGTTGATCAGGACCGGGCTGATGCGGGAATCGAGCAGGTGATATTCACCGAAGGCAGCACGACCTGGACGAATGTCCAGTTGATGGCACATTATGTCGCGGCTCAGCAAACCATTGGCAATGACGATATCGACGGCACCAATCTCGCGGACACCGTCATTGCCGGTGCCGGCGATGACATCGTCGGCACGGACGACGGTAACGACGATATCAGCGGTGGCACCGGCGACGATTTTCTGAACGGACAAACCGGTTCAGACACCTATCACTATGTTAGTGGCGACGGTGATGACGTCATATATGAGTTCCAGGAAGGCGACATATGGGCGACCGACACCCTTGCCTTTGGTAGCGGCGTTACGGCGGCTGACATCGTCTTTGCGAAGGACGGTGCGAACTGGGAGAATGTACGTATAACGTTCAAATACAATGACGGATCGATAATCCTTAAAGATCAGGATCGCGGCGATGTCGGTATCGAGCGAATCACTTTTTCCGAGGGGGGTGTGACGTCATGGAGCGAGGCCGAATTCATGGCGCTCTATGTCGCTGCACAGCAGACGGCGGGCGACGATAACATTGACGGCACCAATCTGGCGGATATTGCAATCGGCGGAGCGGGTAACGATGATATCAACACCGGCGATAGCATCGATGACATCACTGGCGGTACGGGTGACGACATATTGAACGGCGGCGTCAAGGCAGATACGTATCATTATGCCAGTGGCGACTGCGACGACGTAATCTACGAGTTTCAGGAAGGCGATATCTGGGCTACGGACACACTCGCATTCGGCAGCGGAATCAGCGCAGATAACGTCGTCTTCGCTAGGGATAGCGCGAATTGGGCGAACGTGCTGATCAGCTTCAACAACCAAGCCGGCTCGATCCTGCTGAAGGATCAGGACCATAATGATATCGGGATCGAGCGGATCACCTTCTCCGATGGCATCATCACGTCCTGGAGTGAGGCCGAGTTTATGGCGCGCTATGTTGCGGACCAGCAGACCGGCGGGAATGATATCATCTGGGGTACCAGCAAAGCGGACGTGGTTTCTGCGGGCGCGGGAGATGACAATGTTGTTACCGGTACCGGCGATGACATCATTGATGGTGGCCTGGGCGATGATTTGCTGTCTGGCGGCGCAGGTGACGACATTTATTCCATTGGGCGCGGCCAAGGGACCGATATCGTCCACGACCTCGATGGAGGTTATGACAAAATCTCATTTACAGCCGAAATCCGGCCGGTGCATATCGACGTGTACTTGGCGGATTCGGGCAACGACATCGTGCTTTATTTCGGCGGTGGCAGCACCATCACGCTCGATAATGCGGTGACGAGCGGCAACGACCGGATCGAGGAAGTGCGTTTCGCGGATGGCACGGTGTGGACCCATGCCGATCTGTTGGCGCAGGTGGCCAGCTTCACGATGGGCAACGACACGATCAACGGCACAGCGGGCGGCGATGTGCTCAAAGGCGGCGCCGGCAACGATATCGTCAACGGCCTCGACGGCGACGACCGCATCGACGGCGGCGATGGCGACGACACGCTCGCCGGCGGCAACGGCAACGACACCGCCGACTATCTGTCGGCCGGCGCCGGCGTCACGGTCGCGCTCGCGACCATGACGGCGCAGGCCACCGGCGGTTCGGGCAGCGACACGCTGACCGGCATCGAGAATCTGGTCGGCTCGGACTTCAACGACAGCCTGACCGGCGACGGCAACGCCAACATCATCGAAGGCGGCCTCGGCAACGACACGCTGACCGGCGGCAGCGGTACCGATACGGTTCGCTATCTCAATGCCGGTGCGGGTGTGACGGTGAACCTCGCGGTCGCCACCGCGCAGGCGACCGGCGCCGCCGGTACCGACACGCTCGCGACGTTCGAAAATCTGGTCGGCTCGGCATGGGACGACGTGCTGACGGGCTCGACCAGCGCCAACGTGCTGACCGGCGGCAACGGCAATGACATGCTCAACGGCGGCGCGGGCAACGATACGCTCGACGGCGGTGCGAGCAGCGACACTGCCAGCTATGCCGACGCCGCGAGTTTCGTGCAGGTCAATCTCGCCACCAGCGGCGCGCAATCGACCGGCGGTTCGGGCAGCGACACGCTGACCGGCATCGAGAATCTGATCGGATCGGCGTTTAACGATATGCTGACCGGCACGACCGGCGACAACATCCTCGATGGCGGTGCCGGGTCCGACACGGCGAGCTATGCGGCGGCGGCCAGCGGCGTGACCGTCAATCTGTCGGTGACCACCGCACAGAACACAAGCGCGATGGGCAGCGACACTCTGCTCGCGATCGAGAACGTCACCGGATCGGCCTATGACGACGTGCTGACCGGCAATGGACATGCGAACACGCTGTCGGGCGGCGCGGGCAATGACAGCATCGAGGGCGGCGCGGGCAACGACGTGATCGACGGCGCCGGCGGCAACGACACGCTGGGCGGAGGCGACGGCGACGATCTGCTGACCGGCTATTCGGGCACCGACGCTTTCAATGGCGGTGCCGGTACTGACACGGTCAGCTATGCCACCACCAGCGGCGGCATCACGCTCAACCTGGCGCTGACGACGGCGCAGGCGGTGGGCGGCGGCATGGGCACCGATACGGTGACCAGCGTCGAGAATATCGTCGGATCGACCTATGGCGACAGCTTCACCGGCACCAGCGGTGCGAACGGCATCGATGGCGGCGCGGGCAACGACACGCTGACCGGCGCCGATGGCGACGATGTGCTGGTCGGCGGTGACGGCAACGACACGCTGAACGGCGGCAACGGCGCGGACACGGCGTCGTGGACCAATGCGGTCTCGGCGGTGACGGTGAGTCTCGCGGCCGGCACGGCCTCGGGCGGCGCGGGCAGCGACACGCTGTCGGGCATCGAGCAGCTGATCGGATCGGCCTGGAACGACACGCTGATTGGCGACGGCGGCAACAATGCGATCGACGGCGGCCTGGGTGACGATGCGCTGACGGGCGGCGGCGGTGTCGATACCGCGGTCTACGGCGCGGCGACGTCGGCGGTGACGGCGAGCCTCGCGGCGGGCACCGCCTCGGGCGGTGCGGGCAGCGATACGCTGGCCGGCTTCGAAAGCCTGACCGGATCGGCGTATGACGACATGCTGACCGGCGATGCCGGCGACAATGCGATCGGCGGCGGCGCGGGCCATGATAGTCTCGACGGCGGGGCCGGCAACGACACGCTCGATGGCAGCGCGGGGATCGACACCGCATCGTGGGCGGGCGCTGCGGCGGCGGTGACGGTCAGCCTGGCCGCGGGCACTGCCTCGGGCGGGGGCGGCAGCGATACGCTGACGGCAATCGAGAATGTCACGGGGTCGGCTTTTGGCGACAGCCTGACCGGCGACGGCAGCGACAATGCGATCATGGCGGGCGATGGCAATGATCTTGTCGAGGGCGGCGGCGGCAATGATGCGCTGAACGGCGGGAGCGGCAGCGATATCGCGTCCTATGCCGGCGCGGCGGCGGCGGTCATCGTCAGCCTGGCGGCGGGCACGGTTTCGGGTGGCGCCGGCAGCGATACGCTGACCGGTTTCGAGGGCCTGACGGGTTCGGCATTTGGCGATGCGCTGACCGGCGACGGCGGCGACAATGCGATCGTGGGCGGCGCGGGCGACGACCTGATCGAAGGCGGGGCGGGCAACGACACGCTGAATGGCGGGGCCGACACCGATACGGCGTCCTATGCCGGGGCCGCGTCGGCGGTCACCATCAGCCTCGCTGCCGGCACGGCTTCGGGCGGCGCCGGCAGCGATACGCTGGCGGAGATCGAGCGGCTGATCGGTTCGGCGTTCAACGACAGCCTCACCGGCGACGGCGGCGCCAACGGCATCTATGGCGGAACGGGCAATGATCTGCTCGACGGCGGGCTCGGCAACGATTCGCTCGATGGCGGCATGGGGACCGACACCGCGACCTATGCGGCGGCAGCGGCGGCGGTGACGGCGAGCCTGGTGGCGGGCACGGCATCGGGCGGCGGCGGCAGCGATTCACTGACCGGTCTCGAGAACCTCACCGGCTCGGCCTATGACGATGCGCTGACCGGCGATGCCGGCGCCAATGCGCTGGCCGGCGGCAACGGCAATGACGTGCTGCAGGGTGGTGCGGGCAACGATGCGATCGACGGCGGCGCGGGCACCGACAGCGCGGCATGGGCGGACGCGACGGCGGCGGTGACGGCGAGCCTGCTCACCGGCGCGGCATCGGGCGGCGGCGGGGCGGACACGCTGACCGGCATCGAGAATCTCGCCGGTTCGGCCTGCGACGACGTGCTGACCGGCGACAGTGGCAGCAATGTGATCGAGGGCGGCGCCGGCAACGACGTGCTGACCGGCGGCAGCGGCACCGATAGCGTCAGCTATCTGAACGCCGCCGCGGGCGTGACGGTCAGCCTGGCCATCGCCACCGCGCAAGCGACCGGCGGCGCCGGCACCGATACGCTGGCGACGTTCGAGACTGTCATCGGCTCGTCCTATGACGATGTGCTGAGCGGCGCGGCCGGAACCAACATCCTGACCGGCGGATCGGGCAACGACCTGCTCGCCGGCGGCGCCGGCAACGACACGATCGACGGCGGTGCGGGCAGCGACACCGCCAGCTATGCCGACGCGGCGAGTTTCGTGCAGGTCAATCTCGCGACCAGCGGCGCGCAATCGACCGGCGGTTCGGGCAGCGAGACGTTGATCGGCATCGAGAATCTGATCGGGTCGGCCTATAATGACGTGCTGACCGGCAGCACCGGCGACAATCTGCTCGATGGCGGCAGCGGTTCCGATACGGCGAGCTATGCGGCGGCAGCCAGTGCGGTCACGGTCAACCTGTCGGTGACGACCGCGCAAAATACGGGATCGATGGGCAGCGATACGCTGGTGTCGATCGAGAACGTCACCGGTTCCGCCTATGACGACAGCATCACCGGCGATGCGCAGGCCAACACGCTCTCGGGCGGCGCCGGCAACGACACTATCGAGGGTGGCGCGGGCAACGACATCATCGACGGCGCCGGCGGCAACGACACGCTGGGCGGCGGCGACGGCGACGATCTGCTGACCGGCTATTCGGGCAATGACGCCTTCGTCGGCGGCAACGGAATCGACACGGTCAGCTATGCAACCACCAGCGGCGGCATCACGCTGAACCTGGCGCTGACCGGCGCGCAGACCGTCGGCGGCGGCATGGGCACCGATACGGTGGCCAGCGTCGAGAATATCATGGGATCGAGCTATGGCGACAGCTTCACCGGCACCAGCGGCGCCAACGCCATCACCGGCAGCGGCGGCCAGGACGTGCTGACCGGCAATGGCGGCGACGATCGCTTCCTCTATCTCGCGGCCGCCGACAGCAGCGCCGGCGCAGGTGCGGACCGGATCACCGATTATACGATCGGCGATATTCTCGATCTCTCGGGGGTCGACGCCAATGCCGGCACGGCGGGGACCAATGACGCGTTCGTCAAGGTGACGAGCTTCTCGGGCGTGGCGGGGCAGCTGAAGGTGGCGTTCGACAGCGGCAGCAACACCTCCACTTTGCTCGCCGATACCGATGGCGACAGCGTGGCGGATTTCTCGATCCTGTTCACCGGCGACGTGACCGGGCTGACGGCGGGATGGGTGTTGTGATCGGGTGAGGGGCCGGGCGGCGCGGCGGGGAGTTTAGTTTAGTATAGCGTCCCCAAAACTTATGCCTTGGCCGTTTGCCAAGAACCGCGACGGTGATCTACTTCAGGCTTCGAGATGCCGTTCTGGATCGCGGTGACCTTCGAACACGTTGACGATCTCGAGCCTGTCGTCCCGATAGCGGAAGAAGATCACATAATTGCCGAAAGGCGTACTGCGGATGTCCGGGCGAAGTTCGGGGCGCGCATGTCCGAGTGTCGCGGGCAGCGAAGCAAGCTGGAGACATTTTCCGCGCGCCTGGTCACGAAGGTTCGGGCAACCGGAAGGCTGCCGCTTTCACGCGTGACATAGGTCAGTATGTCGCGAAAATCCTGTTGCGCCGATTCGAGGTATATCAGCCGCGCCACTCAATAGCCCTGCGCCGCGAGCCTCGCCGCTTCCAGGTCCAGCGATGCCCCCAACTCGTCGTCGCTACAGGCGCCGCCGCGCTCGATCGATGCGTCGAGCGTGTCGCGGAGCGACTGCAATCTCGCCTCGCGTTCCTCGACCAGCCGCAAGCCCTCACGCACGACTTCGCTCGCCGATCCGTAACGGCCCGTCTTCAGGACGGAGTCGACAAAGCCTTCCCAGCGCTTTCCGATCGATACGTTCACGGCGATCACCTTTCATCTGGAGCGACGGAAGGCTTATGCGCCGATGACAGAAACCGCGCAATAATCGTTATCGCTTCGCAGAATGCCGAATCGCGATCCTGCTATTGCTGCGCCATCTTGCGCGCGAACTGGACCTCGACCGCGCGGGCGATGCCGTCGGCGATGCGGCGGCGGCCGTCGCGCGAGAACAGGAAGTCGACGTCGGTCGGGTTCGACATGAAGCCGGTCTCGAACAGCACCGACGGCACGTCGGGCGCCTTGAGCACGACGAAGCCGGCGAAGCGGTGATAGTCGGACCGGAACGGCACCAGCCCGGTGGCCTCGCGGTGCAGCAGCCTGGCGAAGTCGGCCGAGACGTTCATCGTCTCGCGCTGGGTGAGGTCGATCAGGATCGACGACACGTCGGGACTCTGCCCGCCCAGATTGACGCCGTTGATGATGTCGGCGCGATTCTCGCGCGCCGCGAGCCTGGCCGCCTCGCGATCGGACGCGACCTCGGACAAGGTGTAGACGGTGGCGCCATTGGCGTCCTCCACGGTCGCGCTGTCGGCGTGGATCGAGATGAACAGGTCCGCCTTCAGCCGCCGCGCGATGCCATAGCGTTCCTCGAGGATCAGATAACGGTCGTCCTCGCGGGTCAGCGCGACGCGCACGCGGCCCGAGCGGATCAGCTCGTCGCGGATCGCGAGCGCGATGCTGAGCGTCGCATCCTTCTCGCGGCGCCCGGTGGTCTTGCTCAGCGAGCCCGGATCATGGCCGCCATGACCGGCGTCGATCACCACCAGCGGCCGCCCCGCCGGGCCGCTGATGCGCGGCAGCGCGGGCATTTTGGTGGCCGGTTCGAGCGGGATGGTGAGGCTGTAGCGGCTGCGCGGGCGCGCGGCGCTGACCAGCTGCAGGAAAGTCTGCCGGCCCTTGCGCGCGGCCGAGGCGAAGCGCCCGGCATCGACGCCGGCGAGCGACAGGGTCAGCATCTTGCCGCCATCGGAGAAGGCGCCTTTGGTCACGATCGCCGGGCGGACGAGATCGAACACCACGCGCGCGACGTCGGGCTTGAACTGCGCCTGGCGCGTGCGGCTGACGAGACCGCCGGCCGGCGTGTCGCGGCCCGGCTCGGCACCGGCGATGTCGAGCGCGATCCGCTGCGGTTCGTCGAGCACGAAGGCGGAGGCATCGTCGACCGCGTCGTCGAAGCGCAGGACGATCCGGTCGGCGCCGACCGAGATCGCGGTCACGGTCGCGGCGCGCAGGCCCTGCGGAAAGATCGAAGCGGTCAGCAGCAGAAGCATCGCGAACATGCGCCTTCTGTGCCGTGCCGACGCCATGCCGGTCCAGCCAAAAATCATCGAACTGTGGTTTCCCGCTTGCCTGATTGCAGCCGGAACCTAGGCTTGCGGGCCTGTTAGCGCGGTAAAGAACCGTGGTTAATGCGATATTCGCCATAAATTCGAGCGCCTGCCGCGCGCCGCGGCGTGATTTTCCACGGACATGCCGCTCTCCCGCTGGAGGGCGCCTGTTGCTCCCGTGCACGCCCGATGCTAGCACGTGCGATGGCGGGTTCGACCTCGTGTCGTGCCTTGCCGCAAACCGCCCTCGATGAAGAGGACGGCATTTCCAGGTTGACGCTGCATGATGCATTTCGAATCCACGCCGCAACGCTGCCACAGGCAGGACGTTGCCGCGACCTGGATGAAGGTTCCGGCGCGCCGCGCCGGACGTGCGCACGCAGCAGAGGCACTTCTATACCACGAAACCACGGCACGAACCGGGCACGGGAACGCCCCGGGGACCGTGCCGCCTTTTGATCGCGCGCCGCGCGCCTCCGACATGGAGGCCGGGCGCGCCCGGAGACTATCGAATGACAACGCGCATGCTGATCGACGCGCGCCACCGGGAAGAGACCCGCGTGGCCGTCGTCAAGGGAAACCGAATCGAGGAGTTTGACTTCGAGTCCGCCGAGCGGAAACAGCTCAAGGGCAATATCTATCTCGCCAAGGTGACAAGGGTCGAGCCGTCGCTCCAGGCGGCGTTCGTCGACTATGGCGGCAACCGCCATGGCTTCCTCGCCTTCAGCGAAATCCATCCCGATTATTACCAGATTCCGCGCGAGGACCGCGAAGCGCTGCTGCGCGAGGAGGCCGAGCACGCCGCCGAGGAAGAGGCGCTGCGTGCCGCCGACGACGAGGATGACGAGGATTATGAGGGCGCCGATTATGGCGGCGAAGGCGGCGGCGACGGCCGCCCGGACGACGGCTTCGTCGATGACGAGCACGACGACGAGCACCGCGCCGACTCTTCGGAGGATGCCGGCGAGGGCGATGACGCGCGCGAGGGCGATGACGGGCGCGAAGGCGACGAGGCGCGCCCCCCGCGCCCCGCGCGCAGCGGTTCGGGCGGCGACGACAATGCCGTCGAGGCGCTGCGCAAGCGCCGGATGGCGCTGCGCCGCCGCTACAAGATCCAGGACGTCATCCGCCGGCGGCAGGTGCTGCTGGTCCAGGTCGTCAAGGAGGAGCGCGGCAACAAGGGCGCGGCGCTGACCACCTATCTCAGCCTGGCGGGCCGTTATTGCGTGCTGATGCCCAACACGTCGCACGGCGGCGGGATCAGCCGGAAGATCAGCAATGCGGCCGATCGCAAGCGGCTGAAGGTGATCATGGCGGACATGAAGCTGCCGCCGTCGATGGGCTGCATCGTCCGCACCGCCGGGCTCCAGCGCACCAAGGTCGAGATCAAGCGCGACTTCGACTATCTCGCGCGGCTGTGGGACGGCATTCGCGAGAATACGCTGAAATCGGCGGCGCCGGCCCTGGTCTATGGCGACAGCGACCTGATCAAGCGGGCGATCCGCGACATCTATAATCGCGACATCGACGAGGTGATCGTCGAAGGCGAGGAGGGTTATCGCCTCGCCAAGGATTTCATGCGGCTGCTGATGCCCAGCCATGCCCGCCGCGTGCAGCCCTATGTCGATGCCGTGCCCCTGTTCCAGCGCTTCGGCGCCGAGGACCAGCTCAGCCAGATGTATTCGCCGCTCGTCCAGCTCAAATCGGGCGGCTATCTGGTCATCAACCCGACCGAGGCTCTGGTGTCGATCGACATCAACTCGGGCCGCTCAACGCGCGAGCACGGTATCGAGCAGACCGCGGTCGCGACCAACCTCGAGGCCGCGCACGAGATCGCCCGCCAGCTGCGCCTGCGCGACATGGCCGGTCTCGTCGTGATCGACTTCATCGACATGGAGAACGGCTCCAACGTCCGCAAGGTCGAGAAGGCGATGAAGGCGGCGCTCGCCAATGATCGCGCGCGCATCCAGGTCGGCCGGATCAGCTCGTTCGGGCTGATGGAGATGAGCCGCCAGCGGATCCGCACCGGCGTGCTCGAGGCGTCGACGCGCCAGTGCCCGCATTGCGAAGGCACCGGCCTCGTCCGCACCGCCTCGTCGGCGGCGCTGTCGGCGCTGCGCATGCTGGAGGACGAGGCGGCGCGCGGACGCGGTTCGCGGCTGACCTTGCGCGCCAGCCAGGAGGCGGCGTTCTACGTGCTCAACCGCAAGCGCGCCGAACTCGCCGAGATCGAGGAGCGCTATGGCGTGTTCATCGAGATCCTGCCCGACGGCGAGACCGAGGGTGCGCGCATGGGCGTCGAGGCGAGCGGTCCGCCGCCGGCCTATGCGCCGCGCTTCGATCCGCCGCCGCGCGAGATCGAGGAAGACGACTATATCGACGAGGAGATCGAAGAAGAAGAGGAGGCCGAAGTCGCGGCCGACGACGAGGCCGAGGAGAGCGCCGCCGAAGCGCGCGAACCGCGCGAGCAGCGTCCGCGTGGCGAAGAGGAGGATCGCGGCGATGGCCGGGGCGGTCGCCGTCGCCGTCGCCGTCGCCGCGGGCGTGGTCCGCGCGAGGAAGAGGGTGAGTCGCCCGCGGCGCAGGCCGAAGAGCGGGTCGAGGGCAGCGAGACCGAAGACGGCGAAGCGATTGTCGACGATGGTGCCGGCGACGATGCCGTTGACGCGGAGGCCGGCGCCGATGAGGGTGCCGATGCAGACGGCGGCGGGACCGTCCCGACCGCGGCCGACGCCGGCGACGAGGAAGATCGCCGTGGCCGCCGTGGCCGTCGCGGCCGTCGCGGTGGACGCCGTCGTCGTGGCGAAGGCGAAGGCGCCTCGGCAGCGGATGAGGGCGCCGATGCGCCGGCCGAAGCCGGTGCGGATCTCGAGCCGTTCGACGCGCTCTTCGCCGAGGCGGTCGAGGCCGACGCGCCCGTGGTCGCCGAGGCGCCTGTGATCGCCGAGATGGCCGAGACGCCTGCCGCCGAGCCGGAGCCCAAGGCCAAGCGCACGCGCCGTCGTCCCAAGGCCGAGAAGGCCGACAAGGTGGCCGCGGTCGCCACGGTTGCCGTCGTCGAGGCGGAAACGCCGGCCGACGCGCCGGTCGCCGATTCCGAGCCGGCGGCCAAGCCGAAGCGTTCGCGCCGCAAGGCCGCGGCGCCGGACGAAGCGGTCGTCGAAGCGGCCGTCGAGGCGCCGGCCGCAACGGAGAAGCCGAAGCGCAAGCGTGCGCCGGCCAAGGCGAAGACGGTCGCGGCCGAAGCGGCTCCGGTCACGCCGCCGGAGGCCGAAACCGTCGCGCCGGAAGCCGTCGTGGCCGACACACCCGAACCGGAGCCGGTTGCGTCCGAGCCGGTCAGCGCCGAAGCCGCGCCGGCCGAGGGCGAAGCCGGCACCGACGGCAACGCCGACGCCGGGCAGCCGCGCCGCGGCTGGTGGCAGCGGACGTTCGGCGCCGAGGAGTGACCGACGACCCCGCCCGCCGGCGCGCCCAGGCACCGGCGGGCGGGGTTGCTCTCCGCTGGCTTCAGCGCGGGTTCAGGCGGGCGGGTTCAGGCGGCCACGTTCGGGCGGACAGGACGAAGAAGGACCGATCATGACCGGCGCCACAGCGTTCCGACCGGCCGCGCGCTCCTGCGCGGTGCTGATGCGCCTGGCGATCGCGCTGGTGCTGTCGTTCGCATTGCTCGCGCAGCCGTCGATGGCGCAGTCGATCCTGCGCGACGCCGAGACCGAGGCGCTGTTCAACGACATGGCGAGGCCGCTGATCTCGGCGGCGGGGCTCGATCCGCGCAACGTCAAGGTCATCCTGATCAGCGATCCGGAGATCAACGCGTTCGTCGCCGGCGGCCAGACCGTCTATATCCACAGCGGCCTGATCAACGCCGCCGACAACGCCAATGAAGTGCAGGGCGTGATCGCCCACGAACTCGGCCATATCGCCGGGGGCCATGTCGTGCGCTTCTCCGAAGGCGCGAAAGCGGCGACCGGCATCAGCATCCTCAGCCTGCTGCTGGGCGCCGCGGCGGTCGCGGCAGGCGCCGGCGAAGCCGGCATGGGCATCCTCGCCGCCGGCCAGCAGGCGGCGATGGGCAAGTTCCTCGCCTTCACCCGCACGCAGGAATCGAGCGCCGATGCCGCCGGCGTCAAATATCTGTCCGCCGCCGGGATCAGCGGCAAGGGCTCGATCGCCTTCTTCAAGAAGCTGCAGAACCTGGAGTTCCGGCTCGGCATCCCGCAGGACGACAGCTATGCCCGCACCCACCCGCTGAGCGGCGAGCGCGTGTCGATCCTCGAGGCGCAATATCGTGCCGATCCGGCCTGGGACAAGCCCGGCGATCCGGCGCTCGACGCGCGCTTCCAGCGCGTGAAGGCGAAATTGTTCGGCTTCGTCAACGAGCCGGCGGTCACCTTGCGCAAATATCCCGAAGGCACCGATTCGGTGCCGGCGCGCTATGCCCGCGCTTATGCGTGGCACAAATCGGCTTACCCGGACAAGGCGCTGGCCGAGACCCAGGCGCTGCTGACGGCCTTTCCGCACGATCCCTATTTCCTCGAGCTCGAAGGCCAGATCCTGCTCGAATCGGGCAAGCCCGCCGAAGCGCTGGCGCCGCTGCGCGAGGCGACCCGGCGCTCGAACAACCAGCCGCTGATCGCCACCACCTTCGGCCA
>Ga0068863_100002555_pt1 | contig 18065 bp, 21 predicted proteins | sample KBSSwiS62_FD_66596 | JGI IMG/M metagenome (GOLD analysis project Ga0068863, IMG submission 66596) | Switchgrass rhizosphere microbial communities from Kellogg Biological Station, Michigan, USA - KBS Switchgrass S6-2 | ecosystem: Host-associated > Plants > Roots > Rhizosphere > Soil ...
CGTCGCTGGTGGCGGTGATGTCGAGGAAGGTCAGCTCGTCGGCGCCCTGCTCGTTGTAGCGGGCGGCGATCTCGACCGGATCGCCGGCGTCGCGCAGCTCGACGAAGTTGATGCCCTTGACGACCCGTCCGGCAGTGACGTCGAGGCAGGGGATGATGCGCTTGGCGAGCATGCGCGAAGTGTCGCCGGTCGGCGCCGCCGGGCCGGCGGCCCCGGCGGCTCAGGCGTTGGCGAGCTCGTCGGCGCGGGCCTGCGCCAGGGCGAAATCGAGGGCGCCGCTGTAGATGGCGCGGCCGCAGATCACGCCCTCGATGCCGACGTCCTGCACCGCGCAGAGGCGCTCGATGTCCTGCAGCGACGACAGTCCGCCGGAGGCGAACACCGGCATCGTCAGCTGCTGGGCGAGCTTCACCGTCGCCTCGATGTTGACGCCGGTGAGCATGCCGTCGCGGCCGATGTCGGTGTAGATGATGCCTTCGACGCCGTAGTCCTCGAACTTCTTCGCCAGGTCGGCGACCTCGTGGCCGGTGAGCTTGCTCCAGCCGTCGGTGGCGACCTTGCCGTCCCTGGCGTCGAGGCCGACGATGATGTGGCCGCCGAAGGCGCTGCAGGCGTCGCGCATGAAGCCCGGGTTCTTGACCGCGGCGGTGCCGATGATGATGAAGCTGAGGCCGTCGTCGAGGTAGCGCTCGATCGTGTCGAGGTCGCGGATGCCGCCGCCGAGCTGCACCGGGATCTCGTCGCCGACCTCGGCGAGGATGGCCTTGACCGCGCTCTCGTTGACCGGCTTGCCGGCGAAGGCGCCGTTCAGGTCGACCAAGTGCAGCCGCCGGGCGCCGGCCTCGACCCAGCGCCGCGCCATCGCCGCCGGGTTCTCGCTGAAGACGGTGGAGTCGTTCATGTCGCCCTGCTTCAGGCGAACGCAGCGTCCGTCCTTCAGGTCGATGGCAGGAATCAGCAGCATGGCCGCATCGAACAGGGGTGAGCGTGACGGAGGGGAGCGGCTGCGGCGAAGTGCGCGGCGCGGTCCGGATGCGGCGTCAAGGATTCCAGTTCAGGAAGTTGCGGTACAAGGCCAAGCCGAGTGCGGCGCTTTTCTCGGGATGGAACTGCGTCGCGAAAATATTATCGCGCGCCAGCGCCGAGGTAAAGCGGCCGCCGTAATCTGTTTCGCCGACGCTGTGGCGCGGGTCGGACGGACGGGCGTGGAAGCTGTGCACGAAGTAGAAATGGCTGGAATCGGGCACGCCCGCCCAGATCGGGTGCGGCCGGGCCTGGATCACCTCGTTCCAGCCCATCTGCGGCACCTTGAAGCGGCTGCCGTCGGGCTGGGTCCTGCCCTCGAGGCGAAAGCGGACGACCTCGCCGCCGATCAGGCCGAGCCCGGGCGTGCCCGCCCCGGCCCCCTCCTCGCTGCGCTCGAGCAGCATCTGCATGCCGATGCACACGCCCATCAGCGGCTTGTTGGCGGCGGCGTCGAGCACGGCCGCCTCGAGGCCGGAGTCGCGCAGCTCGCGCATGCAGTCGGGCATCGCCCCCTGGCCGGGAAGAACCACCCGCTCGGCGGCGAACACCTCCTCCGGATTGCCGGTGACGATCACCCGGAACTCGTCGGTCTCGCGGGCGACGTGCGCCACCGCCTGGGAAACCGAGCGCAGGTTGCCCATTCCGTAGTCGACGACGGCGACGGTTCTCATCTCGGATACCCGGTGACGCGGCGGCTGGAACGCTAGAGCGAGCCCTTGGTCGACGGCACGGTGCCGGCGCTGCGCGGGTCGATCGTCACCGCCGCGCGCAGCGCCCGGGCGAATGCCTTGAACACCGTCTCGCACTGGTGGTGGGCGTTCTCGCCCCGCAGGTTGTCGATGTGCAGGGTGACCAGCGCGTGGTTGGCGAAGCCCTGGAAGAACTCGTGCGCCAGCTGGGCGTCGAAGCCGCCGATCATTCCCGACTTGAACGGCACGTTCATCGTCAGGCTGGGGCGGCCGGAGAAATCGATCACCACCCGCGACAGCGCCTCGTCGAGCGGCACGTAGGCGTGGCCGTAGCGGACCAGGCCGCGCTTGTCGCCGACCGCCTGGCCGACCGCCTGGCCGAGGGTGATGCCGACGTCCTCGACGGTGTGGTGGCCGTCGATGTGCAGGTCGCCGTGGGCCTCGACCTCGAGGTCGATCAGCCCGTGGCGGGCGATCTGCTCCAGCATGTGGTCGAAGAAACCGATGCCGGTGGCGAGCTTGGCCGTGCCGGTGCCGTCGAGGTCGACGGCGACCCGGATCTTCGTTTCCTTGGTGTCGCGCTGCACCGTGGCGCGGCGGGCGGCGGTGGTCGTGGGCAGGGGAGCGTTCATCGCAGGCTGGCGCGCAGGGCGTCGATCATGAGCGCATTTTCCTCCGGCGTGCCGACCGTGAGGCGGAGGCAATTCGCAAGCAGCGGATGCAGGCCGGCGACGTTCTTCACCAGGACGCCGCGCTCCTTCATGCCGCGGAACACCGCGGCACTGTCGGCCACACGCACCAGGATCATGTTGGCCTCGCTCGGGAAGGGCTCGACGCCGGGCAGGCCGCGCAGGGTCGCCTGCAGCCGCTCGCGCTCGGCCCGGATCGTCGCCGCCTGGCGCCCGAACTCGTCGGCATGCTCGAGGGCGAAGAGGGTCGCCTCGGCATTCAGGGCGCCGATGTTGTAGGGCGGGCGGACCTTGTCGATCTCGTCGACCAGCGCCGCCGGTCCGGCCAGGTAGCCGAGGCGCACGCCTGCCAGGCCGAACTTGCTCAGGGTGCGCATGACGACCACGTGCGGCAGCGTGCCGGCCCGTGCCATCCAGCTGCGCGAGGAGAACGGCTGGTAGGCCTCGTCGAGCACCACCAGCCCCTTCTGCGCGCCGACCGCGGCGACGATGCGCTCGACCGCGCCTTCGTCGAACAGGTTGGCGGTCGGGTTGTTCGGGTAGGCGATGTAGGTGATCGCCGGGCGGTGCCGCTCGATCGCCTCGAGCATGGCGTCCTCGTCGAGCTCGAAGCGCTCGTCCAGCGGCACGCCGACGAAGCGCAGGCCCTGGAGCTTCGCCGACATCTCGTACATGACGAAGCCGGGCACGGGCGCCAGGATGGTCGCGCCGGGCAGGTCGCAGGCCATCGCCAGCAGCGAGATCAGCTCGTCCGAGCCGTTGCCGAGCATCAGCTTGCAGCCGGCGGGCAGCTTCACGTAGGCCGAGAGCGCTTCGATCACCTGGCCGACGCAGGCCACCGGATAGCGGTTGATCGCCACCCGGCCGAGCCGCTCGCCGAGTGCGCGCTGCAGCGCCTCGGGCAGGCGGAACGGGTTCTCCATCGCGTCGAGCTTCACCAGGCCGGTGCTGTCCTGGATGGCGTAGGCGTGCATCGACTTCACGTCCTGGCGGATCACCGCGGCGATGCGGTCGGCGGTCGAGGGCGGCAAAGTCGGCATGCGATCGATCTTACGACCCGGCTTTCGCCGCCGGCGATGCGCCGACGCCGGACGGCGCGGCCAGCCGCATTTCCGCCGCGGCGGCGTGGGCGTACAAGCCCTCGCCCCGGGCCAGCTCGACCGCGATCGGCCCCAGGGCGGCAGCGCCCGCCGCGCTCACCTCGATCAGGCTGCTGCGCTTCTGGAAATCGTAGACGCCGAGCGGCGACGAGAACCGGGCGGTGCCAGCGGTCGGCAACACGTGGTTCGGGCCGGCGCAGTAGTCGCCGAGGCTCTCGCTGGTGAAGGCTCCGAGGAAGATCGCACCGGCATGGCGCAGCAGCGGCTCCCAGCGCCCGGGCTCGCGCGCGCTCACCTCGAGGTGCTCCGGCGCGATCCGGTTGCTGATCTCGCAGGCCTCTTCCATCGAGCGGGTGCGCACCAGCGCGCCGCGGCCTTCGAGCGAGGCCCGGATCACGTCGCGGCGCGGCATCGTCGACAGCAGCCGTTCGATCGCCTCCCGCACCCGGTCGAGATAGACCGGGTCGGGGCAGAGCAGGATGCTCTGCGCCAGCTCGTCGTGCTCGGCCTGGCTGAAGAGGTCCATCGCCACCCAGTCAGCGGGGGTCGTGCCGTCGGCCAGCACCAGGATCTCGCTCGGCCCGGCGATCATGTCGATGCCGACCGTGCCGAAGACCCGCCGCTTGGCGCTGGCGACGTAGGCATTGCCCGGGCCGGTGATCTTGTGCACCGCCGGGACGGTGGCCGTACCGTAGGCCAGCGCACCGATCGCCTGGGCGCCGCCGATCGCGAACACCCGGTCGACGCCGGCCACGGCGGCAGCGGCGAGAACCAGCGGATTGCGCGCCCCGCCCGGCATCGGGGCGACCATCACGATCTCGCCGACGCCCGCCACCTTGGCCGGCAGCGCGTTCATCAGCACGCTCGACGGATACGCCGCCTTGCCGCCCGGCACGTAAATGCCGACGCGATCGAGCGGCGTCACCTTCTGGCCGAGCAGGCTGCCGTCGGCGTCGCGATAGCTCCAGCTCCGGCCGGCGACCTCGAGCTGGCGCTCGTGATAGGAGCGGATCCGCTCGGCGGCGGCCTCGAGCGCGGACCGCTGCGCCGCCGGCAGCCCCGCGAGCGCGGCACGCAGCTCCGCCGGCGACACCTCGAGCTCGGCGAGCGACGCGGCGGCAATGCCGTCGAAGCGGCGGGTGCAGTCGAGCACCGCCGCGTCGCCGCGGGTTCGCACGTCGGCCAGGATGGCGGCGGTGCTCGCCTCGACCTCGGCGTCGACGTCGTCGGCGTAGGCCAGCAGGCGCGTCAGCGCCTCGGCGAAGCCCGGTTCGCTGCTGTCGAGGCGGCGAAGCGCCAGGCTCATGGCGTCGCCTTCCCGACCGCCTGGGCCAGGGCATCCACGATCGCCCGGATCGGCTCGCGCTTGAGCTTCAGCGCCGCCCGGTTGACCACCAGCCGGGCCGAGATCTGCATGATCTCCTCCACCTCGGCGAGCGCATTCGCCTTCAGCGTGTGGCCGGAAGCGACCAGGTCGACGATCGCGTCGGCCAGCCCGGTGAGCGGCGCCAGCTCCATCGAGCCGTAGAGCTTGATCAGGTCCACGTGCACGCCCTTGTCGGCGAAGTGATCGCTCGCGATGCGGGTGAACTTGGTGGCGACGCGGATGCGCGAGCCCTGCCTCACCGCCGCGGCGTAGTCGAAATCGAGCGGCGCGGCGACGCTCATGCGGCAGCGGGCGATGCCGAGGTCGAGCGGCCGGTAGAGGCCCTCGCCGCCGTGCTCGAGCAGGGTGTCGAGGCCGACCACGCCGAGGTCGGCACCGCCGTGCTGCACGTAGGTCGGCACGTCGCTGGCACGGACCAGGACGATGCGCAGGTCGGGGCGCGAGGTGGCGACGATGAGCTTGCGGCTCGCCTCGGGATCCTCGGCCAGGGCGATGCCGGCCGCGGCGAGGAGCGGCAACGACTCGTCGAGGATCCGGCCCTTGGAGAGCGCCAGCGTGATCACGCCGGCCTCCCCGGCAGCAGCACGCCGGCCGTCACGACGACTTCACCCGCTCGATGTCGGCGCCCAGCGTCCTGAGCTTGGCTTCCATGCGGTCGTAGCCGCGGTCGAGGTGGTAGATGCGATCCACCACCGTCTCGCCCTCGGCCACCAGGCCGGCGATGACCAGCCCGGCGGAAGCGCGCAGGTCGGTGGCCATCACGATCGCGCCCGAGAGCTTGTCGACGCCCTGGATCACCGCCACCCGGCCGTCGACATCGATCCGGGCGCCAAGCCGCATCAGCTCCGGCACATGCATGAAGCGGTTCTCGAAGATCGTCTCGGCCACGGTGGCGGCGCCGTCGGCGATGGCGTCGAGCGCCATGAACTGGGCTTGCATGTCGGTCGGGAAGGCCGGGTACTCGCTGGTGCGAAAGCTCACGGCGCGCGGCCGGCCGTCGGCGCGGATCCGGATCCAGCCTTCGCCGGCCTCGATCGTCGCCCCGGCTTCGCGCAGCTTCTCGATCGCCGCCTCGAGGTGGTCGGCGCGGGCGCCGCGCAGCAGCACCTCGCCGCCGGTCGCGGCCACGGCGCAGAGGAAGGTTCCGGCCTCGATCCGGTCGGGGATGATGCGGTGGGCGACGCCGTGCAGCTCGCGCACGCCCTCGATCCGGATCCGGCTCGTGCCGTGGCCCTCGATGCGTGCGCCCATGGCGATCAGCATCTCGGCCAGGTCGGGAATCTCCGGCTCCTGGGCGGCGTTCTCCAGCACGGTCTCGCCCTCGGCGAGGGTCGCTGCCATCAGCAGGTTCTCGGTGCCGGTGACGGTGACCATGTCGGTCGTGACGCGAGCGCCCTTCAGCCGCGAGGCGCGGGCGACGATGTAGCCATGCTCGACCGTGATCTCGGCGCCGAGCGCCTGCAGGCCCTTGATGTGCTGGTCGACCGGCCGGGTGCCGATGGCGCAGCCGCCCGGCAGCGACACCCGGGCCTCGCCGAAGCGGGCGACCAGCGGCCCGAGCACGAGGATCGAGGCGCGCATGGTCTTCACCAGGTCGTAGGACGCCTCCTTGTGCGTCACCTTGCTGGCGTCGAGGGCCACGGTCGCCTCGGCCTCGCCGGACGCGTCGGCGGCCACGCCCATCTGCCGCAGGAGCTTCAGCATCGTCGCCACGTCGTGCAGGCGCGGCACGTTCGAGAGCAGCACCGGCTCGGCCGTGAGGAGGGCGGCGCAGAGCTCGGGCAGGGCGGCGTTCTTGGCGCCGGAGATGGCGACCTCGCCGGCGAGGCGGCGGCCGCCGCGGATGCGGAGTTTGTCCATGGCTGATCGGGGCGGCGCGCGGGCCGCGTCAGGCGGCTTCGTCGTGGGCGAATTCGGCCGGGGTGAGCGTCTTCATCGAAAGCGCATGGATCTGCTCGCGCATGCGCTCGCCGAGGGCGGCGTAGACGCGCCGCTGGCGGGCGACGCGGCTGCTGCCCTCGAATTCGGACGACACGATGGTGGCGAAGAAATGGCGGCCGTCGCCCTCGACCTGGACGTGGTCGCAGGCGAGCCCGGCGGTGATGAAGCGCTCGATGTCCTGGGGCGTGGGGTCGGCCATGTGCGCATCGTAACGTCCCGGTCCCTGCCCGGCCGGCAACCGCCGTCCGGCGGCCCGCTTCCAGCCTGGTGCGCCCGCGCAAATGGGCACGGCCATTGCCGCGAAACGACTCCGATCAACCCAGCCAAGGAGACGCCCATGGCGACCCGATTCCTTGCTCCCTACAGCCGGGGCCTGCGCACCTACGACCCCCTGCTCGACCTGCATCGCGAGATGAATCGCCTGTTCGACGACGTGTTCAGCGTCGGCGGCGGCGGCTCGAGCGGCAGCAGCTCGGCGGCCTATGCCTCCGCCCCCCGCCTCGACATGCACGAGAGCGACCAGGAGCTCACCATCGAGGCCGAGCTTCCCGGCGTGGACCGCGCCGATCTCGACGTCCGGCTCGACGGCGACCTGCTCACCATCAGCGGCGAGAAGCGCAGCCAGCGCGAGGAGAAGCAGCACAACGCCCACCTCAGCGAGCGCAGCTACGGCCGATTCCAGCGCAGCGTGCAGCTGCCGTTCCGCCCGGAAGCGAACGACGTCCAGGCCGAATTCGATGGCGGCGTGCTGCGCTTGCGCGTGCCCAAGCGTCCCGAGGCGCTGGAGGGCAGCCGGCGCATCGAGGTGAAGGAGGGCCAGCGGTCGCTGCAGGGCGCGACGCGCTCCGCCAGCGACGCGGGCGGCCAGGCGATGACCTCGGCCGTGGGTGGCGGCGAGACGTCGCCGGCCGGCGCCAGGACGGCGACCCCGTCGTCGTCGCCCTCCGCATCGAGCCCGAAGGCGACGACGCCCGAAGGCACGTCCCCCGCCCGCTGACCGGCCGCGCGGCCGTCGCCGCGCCCCCGCGGCGACGGCTAGTGGCGGATCTTGTAGCCGATGCGCAGCAGGTGCAGGCAGACGCCGCAGACCACCGCCAAACTCGACGCGACGACGGCCAGGCTGGTCCAGGGCGAGACGTCGCTGGTGCCGAAGAAGCCGTGGCGGAAGCCGTCGATCATGTAGAAGAACGGGTTCAGGTGGCTCACCGTCTTCCACACCGGCGGCAGCGAATGCACCGAGTAGAAGACGCCGGAGAGGAACGTCATCGGCATGATGATGAAGTTCTGGAACGCCGCGATCTGGTCGAACTTCTCCGCCCAGAGCCCGGCGATCAGGCCGAGCGCCCCCATGAGCGCCGCGCCCGAGAGCGTGAAGACGATGATCCAGAGCGGATTGGCGAGGTGCAGCGGCGCGAACCAGATCGTCACCAGCATCACCCCCGCGCCGACCGCGACCCCGCGCACGATCGAGGCGCCCACGTAGGCGGCGAACCAGGCCCAGTGCGAGAGCGGCGCGACCAGCAGGAACACCAGGTTGCCGGTGATCTTGCTCTGGATCAGCGATGAGCTCGAGTTGGCGAAGGCGTTCTGCAGCACGCTCATCATCACCAGCCCGGGGATCAGGAAGCTGGTGTAGCCGACCGCGCCGAACACCGTCACCCGGCCCTCGAGCACGTGGCCGAAGATCAGCAGGTAGAGCACCGCCGTCAGCACCGGCGCGGCGACGGTCTGGAAACTCACTTTCCAGAAGCGCAGCACCTCCTTGTAGAGCAGCGTGCGCGTGCCGGCGAAGAGGCCGGTCTCGGTGGCGACGCGCGGCGCAGGCAGGGCAGCACTCATCGACAAGCCTTCGCGCTTCGCGCTGCGGCATTCGCCTTGGGAGCGGCCCGGCGGCTCATGCAGCCACCCTGGCCGGCGTCTCGCCGTGCATGATCTCGATGAACACGTCCTCGAGGTCGGCGCGGCCGATCTCCAGGTCCTCGGGCTCGCAGCCGGCGGCATGGAGCACCGCGAGGATCGACTCCACCTCGCGGGCGTCGTGCGCCTTGAGCTGGACGATTCGGCCGGTGACCCGGGCGTTGGCGGCGAGCGCCGGCGGCAACGGCCTGTCGAGCTTGAACTGGAGCATGGTGCTGGCGGTGCCGGCGAGCAGCGCGGTGGTGCGGTCGAGCGCCACCACCCGGCCCTGCTTCAGCATCGCGATCCGGCTGCAGAGGGCCTCGGCCTCCTCGAGGTAGTGCGTGGTCAGCAGCACGGTGTGGCCTTCCTTGTTGAGGCGGGCGACGAACTGCCAAAGCGTCTGCCGCAGCTCGACGTCGACACCCGCGGTCGGCTCGTCGAGCACGATCACCGGCGGCCGGTGCACCAGCGCCTGCGCCACCAGCACCCGGCGCTTCATGCCGCCGGAAAGCTGGCGCATGTTGGCGTCGGCCTTGTCGGCCAGGCCGAGGTTGGCGAGCAGCTCGTCGATCCAGGCGTCGTTGCCGTGCACGCCGAAATAGCCGCTCTGGATGCGCAAGGCCTCCCGGACGCTGAAGAACGGATCGAACACCAGCTCCTGCGGCACGATGCCGAGCGTACGCCGCGCCGCCGCGTACTCGGTGACGACGTCGTGGCCCAGCACCGAGACCGATCCGGCGGTGGCCCGGGCCAGGCCGGCGAGGATGCTGATCAGGGTCGTCTTGCCGGCGCCGTTCGGGCCGAGCAGGCCGAAGAACTCGCCTCGCTCGATGTCGAAGCTGACGTCGTCGAGGGCCCGGACGGCGCCCCGCGGCGAGGCATAGGTCTTGGTGACGTTGCGGAACGCGATTGCCGGCATGAGGGGCGGGATTGTAGGCAGCGCGCCCCTTCGCCGCCCGGGAGCGGCTAGGGCGCAAACCGATTGGACACCCGCGGGGCCGGTGCTAGATTGTCCCGAGCCATGGCCTCGCAGACGAAGAAACCGCGCCGCACCGCCGAGCGCATCCTGGACACCACGCTCGACCTCTTCAACCGTCTCGGCGAGCCCAACGTCTCGACGACCCTGATCTCGGCCGAGATGGGCATCAGCCCGGGCAACCTCTACTACCACTACCCGGCCAAGGAAGAGCTCATCACCAGGCTGTTCGACCGCTACGACCAGGCGCTCACCGAGCTGCTCCGCGCCGCCGACGAAGTGAGCGATGTCGAGGACGCCTGGCTCTTCTTCCACATGCTGTTCGAGCTGATCTGGGCCTATCGCTTCCTCTATCGCGACCTCAACGACCTGCTCTCGAACAACCGCAAGCTCGAGACCCATTTCCAGTTCGTCCTGCAGCGCAAGACCCGGGCGGTCAAGGCGGTGCTCGACGGCATCGGCCGCGGCGCCGGGCTCTCGCTCGTCGGCCCGGACGCCGAGCCGGTGGCCACGGCGATGGTGGTCGTGCTCACCTACTGGCTGAGCTTCGAATACGTGAAGAACCCGCGCAAGGCGCTCGAGCCCGAGAGCGCCGGGCCGGCGCTGCTGCGCGGCGCCTTCCACGTGCTCACCCTGCTGGCTCCCTATCTCGACGAGGACGGCCGCCAGCACCTGCACGCCCTCGCCGCCCGTTACCTGGCACCGACCTGAGGAGACCCGCATGGCCAAATGGACCGCCTTCCCCTACGCCGCCGACGCCTACACCTACGACGCCGCCGCCCTGAAGAAGAAGTGGGCGCGGCTGCACGCCGGCGATGCCGAGCCACTGCCGAAGGACGAGTCGGTGCTCGCCGCCTGGATCCTGTTCCACGCCGGCCAGTTCCAGAAGGCCACGGAGGCGGGGCTGAAGGCGCATGCGGCGGGGGCCGGCGCCGGCATGACGGTGGCCAACAAGTCGCAGTCGATCTACGCGACCTATCTCGAGAACAGCGAGAAGGCCAAGCTCGCCCTCCTGTACGAAGTGGCCGAGCGCGCCGAGAAGCGCACCAAGGAGGACCCGAAGGACGCCAACGCCTGGTACTGCATGGCCTATGCGCTGGGCCGCTACAGCCAGGGCATCAGCATCGCCAAGGCGCTGAGCCAGGGCCTGGGCGCCAAGGTCAGGAATTCGCTCGAGACGGCGATCAAGCTCTCGCCCAAGCACGCCGACGCCCACACCGCCCTCGGCGTCTTCCACGCCGAGATCATCGACAAGGTCGGCTCGCTCCTCGGACGCACCCAGGGCGCGAGCAAGGACGCGGGCCTGGCCGCCTACAAGACGGCGCTCAAGCTCAATCCCGGCTCGGCGATCGCGATGGTCGAGTACGCCAACGGGCTGGTGATGCTCGAGGGCGACAAGCGGATGAAGGAAGCGACCAAGCTGTACGAAGACGCGGCGAAGGTCGAGCCGCAGGATGCGATGGAGCGGCTCGACGTGGAGATGGCGAAGGCCGAGCTGGAGGACTGAGGGCCGCAGTCCATGGCGTTCGACGAAGGACTCGCTCAACGTGTCCGCGAGGCGATCGGCGCTTTGCCGCGCGTCACCGAGCGCAGGATGTTCGGCGGCCTCGCGTTCATGTTCGAGGGCAAGATGTTCGTGGGCATCTCGGGCTCGAAGCTGCTGGCCCGCGTCGGCGCCGATCGATACCAGGATGCGTTGACCCTTCCCCACGTGCGCGTGATGGATTTCACCGGCAAGCCGATGCAGGGATATGTCTACGTCGACCCTCCGGGGCTGGTCGAAGACAGCGCGCTTGCAGCGTGGGTCTCCTGGTGCGCAAGCCACGTGGCCCGCTTGCCGGCGAAAGGTGCGAAGCTCAGCCGTGCCACGAAGGAGCGACCATGACGGACTCGAGCAAGCGGCTCCGCTGGAACCCGAGCCTGTCCGTGCTGCTCTCGCGGGCCGTTGGCGTGAGCTGGGCGCTCATCATGGCGTGGCTCTTCATCGTTGCGGCACGCGACCACCACCCCGTGTTCAGCAGTCATGACGAATGCGGCACCAACCCGGCGGACATCCTTCGCGCCGGGGAGCTGCTGGAGGAAAGCACTCTGCGATTCGTCATCGCGGCGCATTGTTCGAATGCGCTGTATCTGCCGGACGAGCGGATCGCGCTCCGATTTGGCGGAGCGCCGGTCGACGTAGAGACGAGAAAGTTCAGCGTCGCCGGGGCGACCCACTACAAGATCGTCTCGGTGGGCGGCGAGGCCGAGCCGTGATCCATGTCATCCGTGCCCTTCAGGAACGATGAGCGACGCATCGAACACGGGCAACACCTGCTGAGACCATGGCCATAGCACACGCAAGCCCCGGTGAGGCGGTCGATGTCGGGCCGCTTGGCAGTCGGTTGCCGGGCGAGAAGATCGTCGCGCTGTTCAAGTCCGAGCACCTCGAGGTCATTCGTCTTGTCCTCACTGCCGGCAAGTCCCTGCCGCCGCACAAGGTGCCGGGCGAGATCACAGTGCAGTGCATCGAGGGCAGGATCGATGTCACGGCCGAAGGCAAGAGTCACGTGATCGGTGCCGGGCAACTGCTCTACTTGTCCGCGGGTGTCACGCACGGCGTCGTGGCACTCGAAGATGCATCGGCGTTGGTGACGATTGCCCTGGTCAAGTAGGAGCGCGTCGCCGTTGCGCGACCCTGCCTCCCGTCGCTAGGCCACGTCCGCGCCGCCCCAGGGCAACATCATCGACAGCAGCAGCAGCTTCTCGAACTCCGGCTCGAAGCAATCGACGATCGCCTGCGGATCCGGGCAGAGCGCCTCGTCGGTGATCAGGCCGAACTGGACCCCGCCGCCGTACGAGAGGATGCTGACGCCGACGCCGATGTCGCCCGAGGACGGCACCCAGAACATGGTCTGCCTCAAGGTCGCGCCGCAGAAGCGCAGCGGCACGCCAGGGCCGGGCACGTTGGTCATGACCGCCGTCGCCTTCTTGCTGAAGAGGCCGAGGATCATGTCCTGCAGCGGCTTGGCAAGCTGGCCGGCGACCGCCAGCACGGCGAAGGCGAGCAGGGGCTGGTAGCTCGACTTCAGCGCGTTCATGCGCGCGCGCACCGCGTAGACACGCGCCACCGGGTTGTCGATGCCGATCGGCAGGACCAGCGGCGCCAGGCCGAAGCGGTTGCCGAGCTTCCAGGCCTCCTCCAGCGGCCGCAGGTTCACCGGCACCATGGCGCGGATTTCCTTGCCCTCCGGATCGTCGCCCTGGCCGCGCAGCCAGTCGCCGATGGCGCCGGAGACGCAGGCGAGCAGCACGTCGTTGATCGAGCAGCCGAGCGCCTTGCCGATCGCCTTCACCTGATCGAGCCGGATCGGCTCGCCCCAGGCGACGTGCTTCCTGCCGCTCGGCCTGCCCTTGAGCAGGGTCGGCGAATCGTCGGCCATCAGCGCCAGCGCGCCCACGTCGCCGAGCACCTTGCCGGCGGTGCGCGCGCCGTCGATCGAGCCGGCGATGCCCTTCTGCGGGTCGGCCAGGCCCTCGAGGGCCCGGCCGATGCTCGCCTCGACCAGCTCGGCGGCCTTGGCTGAAAGGCCGCCGAGCGGCTTCAGCACCGCCTCGGACAGCCAGTCGCCGCCGTCGGCGTCTGCGTCGGCACCGGCGGCGCGACGCCTGCGCACCGGCGGGTCGCCGCCGCCGTCGGTGATCGTCATCATCACCGAGATCAGGGCGATGCCGTCGCCGATGCAGTGGTGCACCCGGGCGATCAGGGCGCTGCCGCCCTCGTAGGTCTCGATCAGGCGGAACTGCCAGAGCGGTCGGTCGGGATCCAGCGGCGTCGCCGCCAGCTCGGCGACGTGCGCCTGCAGCGCCTCGCGCTCGCTCTGCCCCTTGGCGCGCTTCAGCCTCTCGCGCACGACGTGCCGATGGATGTCGAAGTCCTCGTCCTCGACCCACCAGGCGGCGCCGGTCCCCTCGCGCTCGACCCGCTGGCGGAAGCGCTCGTACTTCAGCAGCTTCTCGGCGACTCGGCTGCACAGCGTCTCGTAGATTACCTTCGGCTGCAGCAGCCAGACGCCGACGATCATCATCAGGTTGACGTCGTTGTCCATGCGCAGCCAGGCGGTGTCCACGCGCGACATGCGCTCTCGGGCGGCGGCAGTCATCGTCGTCGTCGGCCGGGTTGCGGCCCGTTGCACAGGGGCGCCCAAGATGCTGGGTAACATCGGTGGCGTCAATCGCGACTTTCACCCAACGATCCAACGGAGACCCGTGATGGCAGACCTCAAGGCGAAGTTCGAGCAAGCGGTGGCCGAGTCGAAGAGCCTGCCCGAGAAGCCCGACAACATGACCCTGCTGAAGCTGTACGCGCTCTACAAGCAGGCCTCGAGCGGCGACGCCGAAGGCAAGCGACCCGGCTTCGGCGACATGGTCGGACGGGCCAAGTGGGACGCCTGGAACGGCCTGCAGGGCAAGTCGGGGGACGAGGCGATGCAGGAATACATCGACCTGATCGAGTCGCTGAAGTAGCCGCGTCGTCCCGGAGCGGCAGCCAAGACCGCTAGTCCTTCGCCGCAGCGTCCTTCTTGCGACCGAAGACGCGGCGATAGCCGAGGACGACGCCCAGGACGATCGCACCGGCGACGATGCCGATCAGGCCGTCGAGCGCCATCGTCACCAGCACCTTCAGCACGCCGCCGATGCCGGCGACCGCGCCGGGGCCGGCGGCGATGGCCTCGATCGCGTGCTGGACCGGCGCAACGCCGTGGCTGAGGATGCCGCCGCCGACCAGGAACATCGCCGCGGTGCCGACGATGGTGAGCAGCTTCATCAGCAGCGGCGCGCCGGCGAGGATCGCCCGGCCGACGCGCTGCGAAAAGGCATCGGCCCGGCGGCTGAGCGCCAGGCCGCCGTCGTCGAGCTTGACGATCCCGGCAACGAAGCCGTAGACGCCAGCGGTCATGATCACGGCGATGCTCACCAGCACGGCGGACTGCCGCAGCAGCGACTCGGTCGCGACCGTGCCCAGGGTGATGGCGATGATCTCGGCCGAGAGGACGAAATCGGTGCGGATGGCGCCCTTGATCTTGTCCTTCTCCAGCACCGCCATATCGACCTGCGCGTCGACCAGCGCGCCGGCGAGCTCGGCGACCCGGGCGGCGTCTTCCTCGCGGGAGTGCAGGAAGCGATGGGCGAGCTTCTCGAAGCCCTCGTAGCAGAGGAAGGCGCCGCCGACCATGAGCAAGGGCGTCACCAGCGCCGGCGCGAAGGCGCTGATCGCCAGGGCCGACGGCACCAGGATGGCCTTGTTGACCAGCGAACCCTTGGCCACCGCCCATACCACCGGAAGCTCGCGATCGGCCCTGACGCCGGCGACCTGCTGCGCATTGAGCGCCAGGTCGTCGCCGAGGACGCCGGCCGTCTTCTGGGCCGCGACCTTGGTCATCACCGACACGTCGTCGAGGATGGTGGTGACGTCGTCGAGCAGGGCGAGCAGGCTGGAGGACATCGGTGCTGTCGAGAGGTTGAAAGTGAACGGGAGGGAGGCCGCGCCGCCTGCGGCTACTTCTTCTTCGCCGCGGGCCTGGGCTTGGCCGCCGGCTTCTTGGCGCCGGAGACGAGCAGCGAGTCGAGATAGCCCTCGATCTCCGACTCGATCTTGGCGCGGAAGGCGCCGAGCAGGAAGCCGAGCTGGGCATCGAGCTCGAACGCGTCGCCGGTGACGACCAGCTTGCCGTCGACGCCGGTGCGGGTGAACTCGACGACGTCGCTGTCCTCGCCTTCGATCACGGTGCACTCCATGCCGAATTTCTCCTCGACGTGCTCGGCCCACTTCCACGCGGTCTTGCGGGCCTTGGCGAGGCCGAGGGCGTGGCTGCGGTGCATGTGGATGTGGGCCATGGTGCGTTCCTTCGGGGCGGATGATCGAATCGAGATGCGTTCGTTCGTTTCAGGGCGCCAGCGCCGCATGCCGATCAGGGGCCGGCAAGGCTGCGAGTCGCCGGACTTCGGCATAGAAGCGGGGGAAGTCGCGGCCTTCGCGCTCGAACAGCCGCTCGAACGCCGGCACCAGCGAGGTGTAGCTGGCGAGGACGCCGAACGAGGCATTGTTCGCCTCGGCGAACCAGCGGTCGTAGCCGGCGTAGCCGCCCCAGGCGCCGGCCTTCAGCGCTGCGTAGTCGGCGCGCATTCGCGCCAGCAGCGCGGCCTTGCCCTCGCGCCGGGCCGCTTCGGGCGCGGCGCTCCTGTAGAGGGCCGCCAGCTCGTCGCGATAGCGCCCGGTGAGGGTGCGAAAGTCGGCGCGTCGGGTCTCGCCGCGAGCGTAGTCGAGCCGCGCCTGGACGTTTTCCGGCCGCCCGAGCCAGCGCTCGGCGCCGATCTTCTCGACCGTGCTGGCGAACGATTCATTGAACAGCGTGTCCCCGGGCGCGAACGCCACCTGGTGCGCCAGCTCGTGGAAGATCAGCCGCGCGAGCTCGCCTTCGGGATAGTCGATGAAGGTGTTGAGCAGCGGGTCGGCCAGCCAGTCGGCGGCGGGAAGCTTGCCCAGGGTCGAGTACGCCGGCACCGGATAGACATGGACGTCGAGCTTCTCCCTGGCCAGCAAGTCGGCGGCGAAGGCCTCCGCCTCGGCGCGGTCGTAGTAGCCGCGGTAGGCGACGCAGCCGACGACGGCGAAGCACCAGGTCTTCAGCTCCAGCGAGAGCTCGGGCGCCGCGACCACGTTCCAGACCGCGGCGCCGCGCTTCAGGTCGGCGTAGCGGCGATAGCTGGCGTTGTCGGGCTCGCCGAGCTCGGCGACCGCGAAGTCGCGGATCCGCTGCGAGAGCTCGAGCCGGGCCTTGAGCCGGGGCGCGGTCTCATTGTCGGCGAGCCACTGCGGCACCGGGCGCGCGGCTTGAACCAGATTGAGATGCCCGGTCGCCGACTGCGCGTAGTAGCCGATCGTCGAGCAGCCCGACGTCAGGCAGATCGTGGCGCCCGTCAGGAGCGTCGTCGCGAGCAGGCCGCCGAGGCCGAGGCTTGCCATCCGCCAGCCGCGCTTCACCGCGGCCGGTGGGCGGTTGCCGGCTCGACCTCGACCAGGCAGTCGTAGAAGCTCGGCGCGCGGCCGATGTCGGTGAGCCGCTGGTGCGTCAGCTCGTTGCCGTTGCGGCGGTCGGGGGCGAGCTTGCGCCACCACACGCCCAGGCCGTTGACCACGCCGGGGCGGGCACGCGGCCCGACCACGGCCTTGCACTCGATCTCGCCGCGGTCGTTGAAGATCCGCACCTTCTGCCCGGAGACGATGCCGCGCGCCGCGGCGTCTCCGGCGTCGATCTCGAGCACCGGCTCGCCCTCGATGCCGCGCAGGCTGACGACATTGACGAAGGTGGAGTTGAGGAAGTTGCGCTCCGGCGGCGAGATCATCGCCAGCGGAAAGCGGGCCGCCAGCTCGGGCGTGCTCGCTGCCGATTCGTAGTTCGGCAGGTAGTCCGGCACGCCGAGCCCGGGTGAGTCGATCAGGCACTTGCCGCTCGGCGTGGCGAAGCCGCCTTCGGCGAACGGCGCATCGGCGATGGCGAGCTTGCGCCAGCCCTGCGCGCGCAGGTCGGCGAAATCGAAGCCGCCGCGCGCCGCTGGCTTGAAGGCGATGCGCGCAAGGTCTTCGTCGCTGTCGCCGAAGCAGGGCTCGTCGAAGCCCATCTTCGCCGCCAAGGCGCGGAAGATCCCGGTGTTCGGCCGGGCTTCGCCGAGCGGCGCAACCGCCGCCTCGTTGATCAGCGCATAGGTGTGGCCGTAGCTGATCTGCAGGTCGAGGTGCTCGAGCTGGGTCGTCGCCGGCAGCACGTAGTCGGCGAGGTCGGCGGTGTCGGTCATGAAATGCTCGAGCACCACCGTGAACAGGTCTTCGCGCGCGAATCCCCCGACGACCTTGCCCGACTGCGGCGCCACCGCCACCGGGTTGCTGTTGTAGACGACCAGCGCCTCGATCCTGGGACCGAAGCGGGAGCCGTCGGCGAGCAGCTCGCCCGTCTCGCGCAGCAGGTCGTCGCCGATCGTGCTCATGTTGATCGTCCGCGGCCGGCGCGTGCCGAGCAGGTCGGGCCGCTGCAGGGCGGCGGCGTCGATCGCGGTGCGGAACCAGCCGGAGCTCGACAGCAGCAGCCCGCCCGCCCGGTCCCGCCAGGCGCCGACGAGGCACGGCAGGATGGCGATCAATCGCGCCGCATTGCCGCCGCCGCGCACGCGCTGCATGCCGTAGTTGAGGCGGATCGCGGCCGGCCGCGTCGTGCCGTAGTCGCGCGCCAGCGAGCGCACCGCCTCGGCCTCGATGCCGCAGGCGGCCGCCGCGCGCTCCGGCGGCCAGGCGAGCGCACGCTCGCGCAGCGCCGGCCAGCC
>Ga0068863_100002557_pt1 | contig 18060 bp, 20 predicted proteins | sample KBSSwiS62_FD_66596 | JGI IMG/M metagenome (GOLD analysis project Ga0068863, IMG submission 66596) | Switchgrass rhizosphere microbial communities from Kellogg Biological Station, Michigan, USA - KBS Switchgrass S6-2 | ecosystem: Host-associated > Plants > Roots > Rhizosphere > Soil ...
GGTCTGCTCGACGAGACGCTGGTGGTTTGGGGCGGTGAGTTCGGCCGTACGCCGGTTTCCGAAGCCGGCGATGGGCGGGATCACAATCCTTACGGTTACACGATGTGCCTGGCGGGCGGCGGCGTGAAGGGCGGCCTCGCCTATGGCGCCACTGACGAGTTTGGATTCCGCGCCGTGGAGAATCGGGTTTCGATTCACGACTTGCACGCGACCATTCTGCATTTGCTGGGAATGAATCACGAGCGCCTGACCTATCGTTACGCGGGCCGCGATTTCCGCCTCACCGACGTTTACGGCGAAGTAGTGAAAGACATCATCGCCTAAGCGCTGCTTCCCTGTCATCGAGCGACGATTGGAGCGGCTGCGAGAGCGGGCAGTTCGGCTGACTGGATCGGCATTCGCGCTTTCACGGCAACGCAAATGCGATAACATTCGACCCTGCCGCCACCGCCATGTACTGCTTGCCATCCACCATATAAGTCATGGGCGACGCGTGCCAAGGCTGGTTCGTATGGAAGTTCCACAACGGCTTCCCGTTCCGGGCGTTAATCGCGGCGAATGCTCCGCTATCGTCGCAATAGAAAACCAGACCGCCGGCTGTACTGATCAGTCCGCCCCACGTTGAGCCCGCACCGATCTGCGGAATCTCCCACGCGATCTTCCCGGTCTGAATATCGATCGCCCGCAGAAACTTTTGCGGCGGTTCGGCCGGATCCAGTCGCGCGCCGCCTCCATAAAATGACTTGCCCTGTTCCCACCACGCGTCCGACTTCGTAAAAATCGCGCAAGACTCCCGCACCATCACGTAGAACAGCCCCGTTGCCGAACTGTAAGCCGTCGACATCCAGTTGGTCGCGCCCGAAGTAGCGGGACAGGTCTTGGTTCCCGCCACCGATGGTTCCTGTCCCGGAACGAGAATCGGCCTGCCCTTCGCGTCAATGGCGCTCGCCCACGTGATCTTCTTCGCGAACGGTTGGCCGAGCAGAAACTCGCCTGTCACGCGGTCGAGCACATAGAAGAATCCATTGCGGTTGGCCTGCAGCAACAGCTTGCGCGGCTTGCCGTGCCAATCGGCGTTGACGAGCATCGGCGTTTGGGCGGCGTCCCAATCGTGCAGGTCGTGCGGGGTGAACTGGAAATACCAGCGGAGCTTGCCCGTGGCGGGTTCAAGCGCAACGACGGAGCTTGCATAACGGTTGTCGCCTTTGCGTTCGTCGCCGTTGTAGTCGGGGCAAGGGTTGCCGGTGGGCCAATAGATAAGGTCCGTTTCCGGATCGTAGGTTCCAGTGAGCCACGCGGTGACGCAGCCATGTTCGATCGCCCGGCCGACCCATGTTTCCGAAAGCGGCTCACCCTTGGCGGGCATCATCCAGAATCGCCAGTAACGCTTGCCGGTGTTGACGTTGAAGGCGTCGAGGAATCCGCGAGCACCTTCGTCGCCGCCGGAAGTTCCAGCCAGCACCAGATCCTTCACGACCAAGGGCGCGGACGTCCCGCCGTAGTGCTGCTTATAGTCGGCCATTGCCGTGTCCCAAAGCAGTTGGCCGCCAGTGCGGCTAAGCGCAATCATATGGGCGTCATCGGTGAGCATGAAAACTTTGTCGCCCAGCACCGCCACGCCGCGGTTGATTTTCGACGCCGCGTCGCCCACAACGTCGGGCGTGAGCGGACGCGAATAGTGCCAGATTTCACGCCCGTTCTTGGCATCCACGGCGTAAGCCTCGTTCGCCATGGTCACGTACATCACTCCGTCCACGACGATCGGAGTTACCTGCAGGCGCTGTCCGCCCGCAATGGGAAACATCCATTTCGCGGCGAGTCTCGCCACGTTCGCTGTGTTGATCTCAGACAACGGAGAGTGCCGGTTGCCGCCGATGTTTCCGTGATAAGTGGGCCAGTCGCCCGGCTTGGGATGAACGATCTGTTCGAAAGATAGGCCTCCGCCGGCTGAAGGGCCCTGAACAACCTCCGTCGCGACCCTGTTGTCACGAGTGAGACGGCTCAGATAGGCGAACAAATCCCGCATCTCTTCATCCGGGGCGGTCACGGCAGGCATCAGCGATTTCGACTCGCGCGTGAGCTCCGCGATCTGGCTCTTGGCGAACGAACGCAGCTTGCCGTCGAGCGTCTGAACCTGCAAATCGAACGCGCTTTCGTTCCGCGCCACGCCGCGCACTGTGCTTCCATCGAGCAATTTTACCGAGACGGCCTGATACCCGGGCAGCCCCGATGAACCGGGCTTGCGCAGCGCCTGCTCGATCTGCTGCATTCTGCGCTCGCGGCCGATATTCGACAAATCCGGACCAAGCGTTCCGCCGCTCCCGTTAACTATGTGACACCGCGTGCAGTTGCCTTTTCCGGCGAAGAAACGCGCGCCGTTCTCGGCATTGCCTTGCGCTGGACGTTCGGCTGCCGGTGCGCGGAGGTCCCGAATATAAGCAACGAGCGTGGTGATCTGGTCTTCGGGAAGCCGGAATGCGGGCATTCCGCTTTCTGTTCCGTTCTTGATCACATCGGCCAGGTCCTCACGTACGCTTCGGCCAGGGCCGCGCCTGCCAAGGTCCACGATGTTTGGGCCATGCTCTCCACCGCCGCCATCCGATCCATGGCAGCCGGAGCAAAGAGCGGCAAACTGCTGCTTACCCACCGCCAGATCCTGCGCGAAGGCTCCACCGGAAATCGATAAAAGCGCCAGTAAGATAACCCAATAATTTTTCATCGCTAGACCGTTCTCCCGTCTGTGATTGCTACATCGCGCTCTAGCTTAATATACGCAATCAGAAAGCAGATAGCGCTGGATGACGGCGCTCCGGAAGCTATCGGCCGTTATTTGTGCGGAGTGGCTAGCGCAAGATCTGCTGCGGGAACGAAGGTACGCAAGCGGCAGGAGGAAAACGTTATGCCCCGGGAATCGCGTTGCCTGGCTAGAGCGCGGTATAGCTCGCCATAAGCCCCAACTGGATCCTGGAGTGTTCTTTTTCGAGTACGACTCTCGCCTCCCGCTCCAGTTCATATCCGTCGCTTAGCTTGGTTAGTACGAACTTGCAGAACCGGTCACACTCCAAATAGAAATGCACGTTTGTGTTGGGGTAAAGAACAGCGTATTCGGATAAGAGCGGCCCCAGTCTCGGCCCCAGGAGCGTGCAAAACTCATGCAGGTTCATCGCTAATGGCGCCAATCGGTTCGCGCGGTACAACATACAGTTCAGCGCCATCGCTTTGTGATTCACGATCTTGACCAGCCGTTCGTGCTCGCGCTCAGAAAGAACATAGCGCTCGTGCAGAAGCGGCGGAGATAAACGGACCTGCCGGCAGAAATCCGGTGATGCCACCAGGTCCGCTAGCGCTTGTTGAAATTCGACCAACATTACACCATCGCACCGTGCTGTACTGTCGCGGATGTAACTGCCTCGGCTAGCGCGTGCATCCGTTCCAGTTCACCTGCAATACCCTTCAGGCCGAGTTTCTCGAAATAAGACTCGTGGAACTCAAACACGACCGCCCGCAAGTTTCTAAAACGCGGACTGAAATGGTATGCCCATTCCCACACTTCATCGGGCGTCAAGCCGGAGTGAGAATCCGTATAGAAGCCGGCCAATTCATGCCCCCCGGCCAGATGAATCTCTTGAACGCTTTCAGGGTTAATTTGTTCAAGGTATTCAAGCGGAGATAGAACGCCATTGCGCTTCCCGACATACAGGTTGTGAAGGTCGAGCAGCGTGCCGCAACCTGCCTCTGAATATAGGCGATTGAGAAAATCCGCTTCGCTCATCTCGGTATCGGGAACGGGCGTGAAAACCGCGCCGTTTTCGAGCAGCAGGTCGCATCTAAGAAACTTCTTTAGGACCTCCAGTTTGCCGCGAATGATTTCAAATGTCTCATCATCGTAAGACACCGGCAACCCGAGCCCTGCCTGGCTATTGGGCACACTCCCGTTGGAAACCAGAAACATACTCAGGTGCTCGCTGTACCACTGGAAATTCAACTGTCGAGCGAGCGCGGCCGTAGCCTCCACCATCTCCATATCGATCGGTAGCGCGCTGGGAAGAGACAGACCGATGCCGTGCCCGCCGAGCACTCTTCCCCGCGCGCACTCGCTGAGTTCTTCAATTGCCCCGGTCACGCGGTGGAAGCGCCCACCGATCGCTTCACCGTGTTCGAAGTCGTACCAGAGGCGGTCCGGTATTACATCGACATACTCCACAAGATCGGGAGCGTACCGGATCACCGAAGGAACTACCGGATTGTTCAGCAGCCCAACCAGCGGCCTTCTATCGCGCACGGTTAGTGACCGATTGCTCCTGCCAGATCTACGTGGACTGCCTCTTGGAAAATACTCTCGATCAGCACATTGATCGTGCCCGACAAACATGAGCAACCGGTATGTCTGGCGATGATGTCTTTAACAATTGATTCGTTGATCAGTTTCGTTAATTCACTCTGCGTTATCTTCGGTGGGAGCTGCACACGGAGCATCGTGGGGTGCTCTTTGTTGTTCAGTTGTAACGTTGCGATTCTCTTACCTTCGACTGCCATAGTTTGGACTCCTTATCCTCAGCTATTGGGGCGTTTGCCCTTGCTGTTCGCTTCAGTAGTGCGTTATCCCGCCAAAGCGTTTCATCTCGGGCCTAAGTTTCTGAGGATTTTGACGCGGCGGCGAGGATCGCGCATCGGCAAGCGTAAGTCTAGCCAGCTAAATAGGTTTAGTGATTACCAACTGGCGCTGTCCAATCTCACGTTGCGCGTCCTGGTCGCGCAGCACCACTGTACAAGCCCCGGGCGGAAAAGAATCCGTGGGCAACCGCAGGCGGACCGAACCCTCGCTTGCGAACGCGGCCATTACCAAGGGGGCGGGCGATGCTGCGAAGTGAAACTCGCACGCGACGCGGAGTGCGGTCTCCATCGGCTCCAGCGCAAACGTAAGATCGAAGAACCGCTCGCTCAAACGGATTTCGGTGGGCTCATGGACCCCGGGCGGGATCGTTTGCGCTTGAATATCCTCCCGGACTACTGCTTTGAGATTGGCCACAAAACGCGCACCCTGGCGCACATCTTCCGCGCACAAGGCACACTCGAAAAAGTGGGCTTCGAAGCTGGCGGTCTCTTCGGGTGACAATTCGTCGAGGAGGTAGCGTTCGGCAAACCGGAGCTCGACGGCCGATTGGTGCTCCACAGGTCTCCTGTTCAAATCCTGACAATCCGACTGCTATCGTTACAGGATAGTACGCGGATGCGGCCCCCGCTCACCGAGGGGCGTATATTCAGTTCGTAAGGGAAAAATCGACCAGGGAGACGTTGTGCGTGATGCCCGCGACGCTAAGGCTTGGCTGTCGCCACTTGACTCCGCGATAAGCCTGCGCGAAACCGATTCTTAGCTCGATGCAGTAAGACACGCAAATAGCCACGATCGACGCGGTAGATCCGGCAGACCTCGTCCTTCTCTACTTCTTCGAAGAAGAGCAAGCGAAGAATTTGCCTGTCCTTTTGCGGCAGCGATTCGAGAATCACGCGAACGCAGTGTTTGCGCTCCTCGTTGACAAGTCCGGTTTCCGGATCCGCGCCGCCGTCCGGCGTCTCAGAGGTCTGGTGATGGGCGCACGGGTGGCGCGATGATGATCGGTAGTACTCTGCCAGGACGTTGGAGCACACTCCATTGACGAATGCCCCAAATTTTTCCGGATGCTCGACTCCGCCCTTATTCCGTAGAACCGAAAACACCCGAAGGAACGTCTCCTGGCGGACGTCCTCGGCCGCTTGAGGCGATAGCAGCGCCCTTCGCATCTTTATGAGGAGTAACTCGCTGAAGTACGCCACAAAATGGCGTTCTGTCTCGACGTCCCCCTCCGTGAGCCGTTGAACGTATTCTCCAGTGAATAGTTGGTACTCCACGCATGAAACTCCTGTGGGCTTCTGTATTCTAGCCGCCGATCCAGGACCAATCAAGGATTAGTACTAGTACATTTGTACTTACTACTGTAGAAACTACGAGCAAGAACGTCGTGAGGCCTTGGATGTCACATGGCTGAAACACCTTCGGCATGACGCCCGGTCCTGAAAGTTTCCTCCTTCCTCCCGCGGAACGGCCGGGCCGAAGTATAGCTCTGCGAGCAATTTAAACCGCCGCCTCGAGATGCTGAGGCCAGACGATTCTGAAAATAGACTCGCGGGACTCCGACGACCTTTAGAACTTTGAGGACTCCAGCCTTGCACTTATGCATCCAAGTCGTGAGCAGGATTGGGATGGGCTTCACCGGGCCGGTATTTTTGAGACTGAAACCGGCGGAGGGGGAGAAGATCTCCGAGGGGTGTGGCTGGGGGCGACCGCAGACGTTGCCGACTGAAGTCCCCACCAGCCACGCGAGTAGCGCTAACCGGGTTCGTCAAACCTTGCAGACCAACGGATCCGCTAATCCGAATCGGTCTCGCCGGCGGGGCAGCAGCGATATTCCTGCGCCTTGTCGAGAAGATCGATCTGGCGCTGCAGCAGCTTGTTACGCAGTTCCTTCTCATCGAGCTCGAGTTGCATCTTGCGCTGTAGTTCGGGCTCGCATGTATCGCAGTCGTCCAGGCAGCCCTTCACGATGACTCCGGGCGTCGGCAAGCAGGATTCGCTGATGATTTCGAAGCTCTTCTGTGCGGCTGGCGCGACCGTTCCGCCGACGGCAGTCAGCAAACCCGCGGCAATCAGATCTTTATCCACCTGATCCAGAGCCGCTTTGCGGATGGAGGCCGTTAACGGAGCCGGCGCGGGCTGGAATGCATTAAACCCGAAAGCTGCGGTTCCGGCTCGGGCAACCGTGGTGAAGCTCTGGCGGTCCTGCGCGGCCACGCTATCCCGCCCAATCTGTTCCACGGCCACGCGATCCTGTTGCGTGGCCAGGACGTTGGTGGGAACGACGCCGATCTGGCCACGCGATACAGGCGGATTGAGGGACACTCCGGTGGGCGCTGCGGGATCGTCGATGCGGCGGTCGATCGCCTCTAGCGTTATCTTCACGATCTGTTTCCGATTGAGCCTGTAAAAGTAATACGTTACAGCGTGGCAGTGATTCGCATTGGAGAACTCGCGCGACGACGATTCAAACTGATCCTCGGATTCACTCGCGATGTGAGTGCGGGTCGACACCTCACCGATCGATAGCGAAGCCGAAGCGTGCGTGGCCTGCACGGATTGGCTGGAGGATGCCTTCGCGTGTGTGGATAGCTGGCGCAGAAAATCCGAGGTCGATTGCCCGCTGTGCGAGCCGCTGGCGTTGGTGTCTGCGCTGGCCGATAAGAATCCGATCGACCCGCTGGCGTCGCCGCTAAAATTCCATTTACCGCTTTCTGAATTGGAGCTGTGGCTGTGGTCGGTCACGGAAAGATCGGACATCGAGCTCTGCATGGCCGTCATAAAGTACTTATCTTCGGAGAGTTGCTCGTTGCGGTAGCTGAGGTTTGTGGAACTATCGAAGGTGTAACGTGTCCGGCGGTCAAGGGTAAACAATTTGACCTTTTCACCGGGTAGCAGGGTGATCGTATGAATCGGATCGCCCAGGAAAAGAGGTCCGGGGCAACGAGTGATCCTGATATGAAGAATCACCTCGACGGTGACCACGGTCACGCGCCCGGCCGGCTCGTTCAACTGCACGTGGTGCGGTAGACGATAGCGGAAGTCCAGGACGTCGCAACAGATTTCGTCGGAAAGAACAGGACAGCATTCCCCCGACGAGGGGGTCGGGTTTGGGTTCGTAGTTGACATGGACGAATTTCCTCCTGAATTCATCGCGGGATACGCCTGCGGCAGTCGACGAGTTCTTATCCCTTGTCGCTGCCAAGTCGATCATTGTCCCTATTGATATAGGGATCTTTCCTCGATGTTCGCTCCAATAGTGCGCGTTTTCGCGAAAACGTTTCATCGCGAGGGTCGATCGAATCGAACGCAAAAAATCATCTTTCGTGATGGCCCCGTGAAACGATCGCGCGAAGGCGATCACTATATCTGCGCAACGCCAAGCTCAATGAGGCCTCTGAATCTCACGCGACGGGACCGCGAGAGCCTTGTGCGCCGCATTGCAATTGAAATTCATTTCTCGGAGGAGAATTTATGGCAGAGAAAAAAGATGCCGCACCAGGCAGCGTAACCGTCCAAGTCAGCGTGACGCTGCAAGCGTCTCCCAAAGGCGAAACCCCGCCGCAAGCGGTAGCTTACGCATTCACGGACACCGGACGTTATCTGTCCAAGGCCGCATTGGACGCAAATGGTGCGGCCACCTTGAGTGTTCCCGCCTGGCAAAGCCCGCAGCAGATTCGCGTGGTGGTGGGTCCCGAAAGCACCTCCGAGGCGACCGACCGCGTTCCGACGCTCTCCGATCTCACGCGCCGCGGCGCGCGGGAGCAGTTCGTGCGGACCGGCCCGAGCGCGAAGGGACTAAAGACGGTCTTCCACGTTCCGCCCGAGATCTGGCGTTGCTGGATTCGCTTTTGTTTCGTCCAAGGCACTCTGCTGAAGCGTATCTATAGCAGCGGTGTTGCGATCGATTATCCCGTGTGCGGCGCCAACGTAGACGTTTGGGAAGTGGAGCCGATCTACCTGATCATCTCGAAGCTCGCCGACGTGCACCTCGAAAAGATCCGCCAGTTCATGCTGAATCCGCAGCCGCTGCCGCCTGGCCCCGATCCCGGCCCCGAGCGCTTTAATCAGGTATCGTTCAACCCGCAGCCCGACCCGCCGGGCGGTCCCGATCCGTTTAGAAGCCTCGGAGAAATCGAGGTGGCGCGTCCGATCTCGACCCTTCAGGAATTCTCGGTCGCCTCGCCCGAATTCGAAAGCGTGCATCGTGCCGCGCTCAGCGGCGATCACGCCACAATTCGCCAATCGCTGACGACGATCAATGAAGCGGCCGTCCGTTACATCTTCTGTCTGCTGTTCCCCCGATTCGTCACGAAGAGGCTGGTCGCGACGCTAACCACCGACCGCTGCGGACACTTCGATGGATTCATCTTCCTGAGCTGCTACGAAACGGCGAATCTGTACTTCACCGCGTCAACCAGCTTCTTTGGTTTCCAGATTCCCATCTACGAGCCCACTCCGGTCAGTTGCTACACGAATTGGAATTATCAGTGCGGCACCGAAGTGACGCTCTATACCAGTAACATCTTCGCTCCTTTGTGCACCCCTTGCGCGCCGATCGATGCGCCGGAAAATTATGTGCTGTTCCGGGCGCTTGGCAACGTACAGTTGAACGGAATCTACGGCGCCAGCCCCGTTTTGAGCGGTGTCACTACTCCTGCGAACGCCGGTCAGGCGGCGAATCTTTACGGCGCGGGTTATGATTCACCCTTCGGCGGCAACGTGCTCCCGCGCGTTGAGTTCGACAGCTCCCTGCGCGCGCTCAACAAGGCGATGTACTATCAAATCTCCTATCGCCAGGGCACCAGCGGCACATTCGCGCCACTCGTCGGCTCCATTGATCGCAAGTACAACCACTTCGTTGGTTCTGACCTGGTAACCTCTGTCTACAACCTTGGACCCAAGGTCGTCGGCGCAGTGCCGAATCTCTTTGAGATTCCTCCCGCGTTGCCACCAGAAGGCGACTGGGCCTTCCCGAATCCACCGGTGGATTTGGCCAACGCGCAGTTCCCCACTACAGCTTTACCTCCGTCGCCGCCTCCTCCACCAGCAGGCACGCATGGCAAGTATCAATTGAAACTGGACCTGTACGATTCGGCCGGCGCTGCCGTAGATATCGTAGCGGCCGGCATTCGGTACTTCGTGCCCACGACGCAGGATCCCGACGGCACCATCCACACCGCGGACGCCTCGACCATCGGCCTGGTAAGCGGCAACAGCTTCATAATGACCGTTCACGTCGACAATCGCGTGACCTTCGGAGCTCTAGGAACTCCTGCACTGGATGGAAATCCGGCCGATGCCTGCGGCGTGTTCCGCTATACGCGCTTCTTTGGGGCCCCAACTGGCTCTGTCACGATTCCATACACCGCGACGCATCCGGACAACTTTGCGCTGTACTCCTACCGCCTATCACGCGGCGCGACGCCGTTGACCCCACCAACGACATCCGGAAAGGTCAGCGGAGCCACGAATCCGGCCAGCGTGTCGATGAGCGTGATCAGCCTGCTACAACAGCCCGACAAAACGATCTGCGACACTGCCGGGTTCGCCGAGGATCTGTATGTCTCAGCCCTCGCCACTGACGGTTGGAGCCGGTTGTCGCAATATGACAGCAGTCCGCCGCCGCGCGCATTTGTGCTCGCGCCCCTGCCATAAGGGGCTCTCCCTACCGAGTCGCGGGTTGGTCCGGAACTATTCGGATCGGCCCGCGGCTTGTTGAATTAGACGCAGTCGCAGGCTAAGCAATGAAGTTCTACTGGCTGATTTTAGGAGCGCTTGCCGTCTGGCGCATCACTCATTTGTTGAACGCCGAGGACGGTCCACTAGACGTTTTGGTGCGGCTCCGTCAGTTCGTTGGCGATGGATTGTGGGGCGATCTGCTCGATTGTTTCTATTGTCTAAGTTTGTGGATTGCGGTTCCCTTCGCCTGCTGGCTCGGTGACTCTTGGAAGGAGCGCCTGCTCTTGTGGCCTGCATTATCCGCCGCGAGTATTGCGATCGAGCGCCTGACATCACGGGGCCTTCGCGAATGGGAGCCAGAGTCGGCGTTGTATTTTGAAAATTCCGAGGTTGAGCCTAATGTCTTGTTGCGGAAAGAAGAGAGCGGATCTGAGGACGCCCGACGCATTCATTGATCGCGTTTCGCCACCGGCCCGCCCGCCGTTCACGGCGGAAGCCAGGAGCGTTGCGCTGGAGGCCCGCCCAAAGATCGTTTTTGAGTACACCGGAAACACGGCGATGGCCGTGATCGGCTCCGTCTCGCGCTTGCGCTACACGTTTATCAAGCCGGGTTCGAGAGTGGAAGTGGACGCCCGTGACCGGACTTCGCTCGCCGCGGTTCCACATTTGAGACATGTGGATTGAGGAGACCGAACGATTCCGGATGCTAATCCCTTGCCGCCCGCAGAATCGCTGCCACGCTGCGGTCCACGTCTTCATCCCGCGTTGCCCATGAGGAAACGCTGATGCGCATCGCCGTGCGGCCTTGCCATTCGGTGGGGCCGCACCAGCAGGTGCCGTCCTGCTGTACTCGCTCGATTACCTTCCTGGTTCGTGCGGCGTCGCCGAAGGAGACCAGGACTTGGTTGAGCACTACCTCGTTCAGAACTTCACCGCCGCCCCGCTGCAATTCGAGCGCGAAACGTCCGGCGAAGCGACAAGTTTGCTCGATGAGATCGCTTAACCCCGTGCGACCTAACGAGTGCAATGCCGCCCAGACCTCGACGCCGCGAGCCCGCCGCGAGAGCTCGGGCGTATATTGGGACGGTTCGCGATGTTCGCCCTGCGGCAAATACGCAGCAGTCACGGACATGGCCCGCTTCAGCGCACCAGAATTGCGGACGAAGGCGAGGCCACTGTCGTAAGGCACATTGAGCCACTTGTGCGCGTCCGTTGCCCAGGAGTCGGCTTGGGCTACGCCCTCAACCAGATGTGCATATCGCGGACTCGCTGCTGCCTAGAGGCCGAACGCGCCGTCGACGTGCACCCACGCACCGGCGACGCGAGCGCGCGAACAAATTTCCGCCGCAGGATCGAACGCGCCGGTATTCACGTTGCCGGCCTGCATGCACACAATCGTCGGTCCGCTGAGCGGCGGCATCTCACCGGCCCGCATTCGCCCCTGGTCATCAACCGGCACTCGGACCACACGAGAGCGGCCCAAGCCAAGCATCCCCAGCGATTTGATGAGCGATGGATGGGCTTCGTCCCCCACAATCACGGTCACAGGCGGTGCGCCAAACAGACCGTCCGCTTCCACTTCCCATCCGACGCCCTCTAACACGGCGTGCCGGGCGGCAGCCAGTGCAGTGAAGTTGGCCATCGTCGCGCCAGTCACGAAAGCCCCTCCCGCTTCGGCTGGCAGTTTCAAAACGTCGAGCAACCAGCGCAGTGAAACTTCCTCAAGCACCGTCCCAATTGGTGATGCGGCGAAAAGTCCAGGATTTTGGTCCCATGCTCCGGCCAGCCAGTTCGCGGCTAGCGCGGCGGGGAGTGACCCGCCGATTACGAAGCCAAAATATCGCCGGCCAGCCATTCCGACGGTTGCCGGAGAGCCGATGCGGTCGAGCGTTTCAAGGACGGTCGACGGATTCTGCGGGTGCTCCTGCAAGGGTTGGTTCAACTCGTCCAGCCGCGCAATCGACTCCGGGGTTGGCGTAACGCCACGTTTGTCCAGCGTCTCCAGGTAGCGTGCGGCAATTTCCGCCGTTTGGTTCAACAGGTCTCGCATATTTTTGATGCTAGCAACCCCGTGGATGTTAGCAATCGGGACCCACAGTGACACAGAACCGATTGGTGTATGCTGCTTGAAGTGGGAAACCAAATGGAAATCCCAGCTGTGCGTTCGTAGAGTATCGAAAGGACCGACGAAAATCATGATCCATCGGAAAGCACTTACGGCGCTGCCGGCGATGATGTTGACTCTGACTGCCCTGGCGATGGCGGCCGATACCGATGCCATCAATCTACTGAAGACCACCGGCGCGCTTGATCGCCTGGCTAAAGAATCCGGCGTCTACAATGCCTCTAGCACCGGCAAGACCCCGGGCTTCATCGTCGACCCCTCATTTCCACAGCGGCTGCCGCACAACTGGATGATCGGTCAGGTAGGCGGCCTCTACGTCGACCGGCATGACCATATCTGGGTCTACCATCGCGCGCGGAGCCTAACCAACGACGAGGCTGGCTTGGAAGCACCTGTGCCTGGCGCCATGAACGAAAAAAGTCAGCCGGTCAACGGCCTGGGCCAAGTGCGCACGTACGGCACCATCACCGATTGCTGTAAAGCCGCTCCTGCGGTTCTGGAATTCGATGCCGACGGCAAGCTGCTGCGCTCCTGGGGCGGTCCCGCCGACCCCGGTTTCCTCGGCGGTAAGTGCAAGGTGGACGCCGGCTGCATCTGGCCCAACAGCGAACACGGGATCTACGTGGACCAGAACGACAATGTCTGGATCTCGGGGAGCGGCGCTTACAATCCGAAGGCCAACATGCCGTGGGCGACGAATAAAGACGGAGGCGACGGCCTCATCCTGAAGTTCGATATGGACGGCAATTTCAAGATGCGGATCGGCGGCACACCCAAGGGACCGAACAGCAACGACACCAATGGCGGCATGAACGGCACGCCACTGACGTATCTGTCGGCGGATATGGTGGTCGACCCCGCAACCAACCGCTTGTACGTCGCTGATGGTTACGGCAACCGCCGCGTCCTGATCGTGGACGCCAACACCGGCAAATACATCGGCCATTTCGGGGCATATGGAAATAATCCAGTCGACGACGCTGGCGCGAGGGCCGCTGGAACGTGGATCGACGACGCGGCCAAAGGCAACAAGAAGCCCGCGTTCTTCCGCAATCCCGTGCATTGCGTAAAGATCGCGGACGACGGCAAGATTTATGTCTGCGACCGCGGCAACGATCGCATTCAGGTGTTCGACAAGAACAGCCCTGATCTCGGCAAAGCCTGTAGCAATCCAGATGGCCAGCCCGGCAAATGCGGTTACGTCGCCGAGCGGTTTGTCAGCGACCACACCAACATCATTGGAACCGCCGTCTCCATGAACTTCTCCACCGACAAGGCGCAGAGCTGCCTGTATGTCGCAGACAACGCCAACATGGCGATCTACATTCTGAATCGAAGTAACCTGCAGGAACTCGGCCGGTTCGGCCACAGTGGCCGGGCACCCGGAGAGTTCCACTGGACACATCAAGTGAGCGTGGATACCAAAGGCAATCTCTACACCGCAGAAGTCGATACCGGCAAACGCATCCAGAAATTCCTGCGCTACGGCGGGACCGGTTGCAGCGGCACAGGATCTACTACAGTGGGCGGCGTACTCGAGAAGTAATACTCGCCACCAGAAGACCGTTCAAACTTCGCTACGAAGCTTAGCTGGCGGCTCTCCCGTACAGGATCGCCGTCAATTTTCGGGACTTGTCTCGCTGCAGGTCGAAGCTGGCGCCGCTGTGGCGAATTCGTAGCCGGCTGGCGTTACCTTGATGGTCCGGAACTGTCCCCATGTGACCCTTGGGCCAATAGTCTGCTTGCCGACCAGCAATTCGAGCGCGGCCGCGTTTCCAGATCGCAAGGTTGCCTCGCGTGAGAAGCGGACTTCCCTAACGTCGCCGGCATTGAATAGCTTCGCAAACACCCTGACGCCATCCGCGCAAGCCCTGACCCAACTGGCTCTGGATGCCTTGATGGAAATGCTGTGCGCCGAGTCCGCCACGGAACTTGCTGGTGAATTCGAAGCCACTACGACCTCCGCGTGCGACGTGGCAGGCAGGATCCCATGGTTAGGATCGCTGATTTTGTCTGAGACGGTTTTTAGCGCGGGGGCATTCACTCCGCTTACCGGTCGAACCGGCGGAGCTTCAGAAGAGGATGCTGGAATCGACGCCCCATCTGCAAGCTTTCTGTCTGGAAACAATGATGCGGTTAAGCGGCTGTGCGCTGCGGGCTCCGGCTCGCTAGTAACGATGGCCGGCGGCTCAACTGAATTCGTTGCCTTGATCTCGGCACTCCTCTTCGTGGTCTCAACTCTTACGGTCGTTGCCGCTTGCCATTCAGATGCCGCGGGCGGAGCCCACGCTTGACCAACCCCACGCATTCCACCCCACAAGATGCCGAGAGCGCTGAGACCGACGGCTGCTGCAATGCCCCCGAGTACTAAACCACGCCGTTGAGGGCGCCCTCGCTGACCACTAGCGTCCTGTGCGGGAGCCTTTTCCGATGGGCTTCCAACGCCAAACGAGTAGCCGGATTCGACGGGCAGGCGATGGCGTTCCAGCACCAGAACATTACCGTCCCCGATGTCGATTTGCAGGGGTTCACCAGGAGCGAGAGCCTGCTTCACCAAATGCCGAAAACCCACTCCCGAAGTAAAGCTCACCAATTTCCGGCGGGCATCGTCGCCGTCTCGAAATCTTGTCTCAACCTGGGAGTTCATATCTATTCCCCTATCGAACGGGAGGGGGAAAAACATTAGGTCGAAACTAAGGGGCTAGGGTGATTGCCGAACGACGCTCTCACTTGCCAACAAGGTGTTCGACGTCCTTGTTGTTCTCTGCGCAGACATACTCCAGCACATCGATACCCTTCGGCGCGAGCGAACTGACTCGTTTCAACGTCCAGGGCTTCTTGAACGCACTGAGATCGTCGAATGTAATCTCGCGCTCCAGGTGCCCGAGGTCCGGGCGGCGAAACCGTTCGACAATGTGTAATTTCTCGGTTTGCGGATAGCTGCCAAAAGCGATCCAACCCCGGTCCGTGAGGCCGACCGTATCCACTACCAAGGTGTCGCCCTCCCAGTGACCCACCGAATGGCCCATATAAGAAGGATTCGGATCGTCGGGATGGCGGCGTCCATCCAGATAGATCTGGCGCGTCGGATCGTTGTTCTCCTCGACAATTACCAGCACATCGCGGGTCTGGACGAATCGGTAGGGACGCAAAATGCCCGAAGCTCCTAACCCGGTTGGCAGGCAATGCGCCCCAGGAGAGTCAATGTTTCGATTATCCCTTCGTTTCTTGGCGATTGCCTCCGCCCACGGAAGCGGGTCGGGAGGCTGACCTTCCGGACGGTGAATGGCAGCCAGCCAGACTCCGCTCAGATCTGGTTTCCCCTCGCGCGTGCGAGGAGCACGGCCGGTGGGAGCGGGCTGGCTGGCGATCAATTTCACGTATTCCTCGCCGCCGTCGCCGAGTGTGTTGAGTTGGGTGTCGCTAAGATAAATGTCGAACTTGATCGCTTGCCCCGCTTGCACCTGGACGTCTTTCTGGTGGAACGGGAGGAACAAGGGAGGAAACTCAGCCGAGAGTTCATAGTTGCCAGGGGGCACGGAAGCAATCGAATAGCTGCCGTCCGCCGCGCTCTGCGTCGAAAACGACGCATCGGTCGCGACGTTCTTCACGACGATCGGGGCTTTCGGCACCGGATGGCCGCCCGAAACCGTCACAATTTTCCCGCTGATCGTGCCGGTCTGCGCGAATGCGGTGACTGCCGTCGCGAACGTCAAACTCAAGAGAAAGCTAACTCTCATTTCGTTTTCCAGAACTTGTACGAGTGTATCAGTTCGAGATTTCAGAACGGGCGAATTGATTCAATGAAGCACCTCGCTGCATCATAGGAGTGCAATGATACAAGACGCTGCATCCGTAATGATCCGCGTCGCGACGATCGCAGACCAGCCGTCCATCGTCTCTCTTACCAACCAGGCCTTCGCGATCGAAACGTTCCTGGATGGCGAACGCACCAGCGCGCCGGAGATAGAGGCAATGTTCGGAACTGGTGAATTTTTGGTCGCGATCGCCGGCGACGTTTTGGTCGCCTCGGTTTACACGGAAGTACGCGGCGAACGCGGATACTTCGGGATGCTGTCGGTAAGAGCTTCGCAACAGGGCACAGGTTTGGGGCGCACTATGATTCAGGCGGCTGAAGAGCATTGCCGGACTAAAGGCTGCAAGCGGATGGAACTTACGGTCCTTTCGCTGCGTGCCGAGTTACCGCCGTTATACCGTAAGTTTGGATATAGCGAAACCGGCCGGAAACCATTTCACACCACTCGGCAAATCGAGGGGAATCAGACGTGCGAGTTGATCCTCATGTCGAAGCAACTGTAATCGGCGATACAGACACCCAGCGATGTTATAGTACATATGCTTCGCTGTTCCTCCTGACGGAGAAAGCTGTCCAATGAAAAGACCACGCCCCAAATCAGCGGCAGCGAAGGCAACTGATTCGTGGATCTGCCCTACCTGCAACTCGAGACTTTCCGCACGCTTTTGTCCGGGCTGTGGAGAGCCCCCTTTGCTCCCGCACGACCTCACTCTTCGCGGCTTCTTCGGCCAAGTTGTTCTGGCCTGTACCAGCATCGACGGGCCAATCCTCCGCAGTCTTCGATGTCTGGTCACACGGCCCGGCTTTCTGACTGTGGCTTACCTTACAGGGCAGAGAAAACCGTACACGCTGCCGCTTCAGCTGTTCCTGCTCGCGAACGTTCTGTTCTTCGCCATGCAGGCGCTGGTTGGCGCCAAGATCTTCTCGACGCCGCTAGATATGCATCTGAACAATCAGTTCTGGAGCAGCGTAGCTCAACCGTTGGTCACCCACCGCCTGGAAACGATTCACACTACGCTGGACCTTTACTCTCCGGTTTTCAACCGCGCCGTTGAACTGAACGCAAAATCCCTCATCATTCTGATGGTCCTCCCCTTCGCTGTTTTCTTGCCTCTCATCTTCTACGGAAAGCGGATTCCCTTCGTAGGTCACATTGTGTTTTCACTTCACTTCTATACATTCCTTCTACTGCTCTTCTGCGTCGCGCTGACGGTGGTGGGGGCCAGCCTCCTCACCGGCGGAGCGGGACTAAATTCGGAGAGCTTCGACCATATACTGTCCGCGGTGGATGTAACAATTGCCGGGGCATACTTGTTTGTCGCAGCGGGAACAGTCTATAAAGAACGGGGTGCCTTCCGGGTTTTCAAAACCCTCTTGCTGGTAACCGCCACTGTCGGCATTGTTCTGGGTTACCGATTCGCATTATTGCTCATCACCTTGTACACCGCTTGACAAGTCGCGTGGGTTAGAATCGAGTAACAGTTCATGCCCCTGACTCCCGGAACCCGCGTGGGATCATACGAAGTCCCCGGACGACTCATCTGAACAGATGCCAAACGTTGGTCTTTTCATACCCTGCTACGTCGACCAGCTTTATCCCCAAGTCGGACTCGCTACATTACGAATCCTGCGCCGCCTCGGCCTCAACGTCGAGTTCCCACAGGAGCAGACTTGCTGCGGCCAGCCCATGGCTAACTCCGGTTGCGACGCTGCCGCACGCCCCCTGGCCGAACGGTTCCTGGAAATCTTCGGCAAATACGACCACGTGGTTAGCCCCTCCGGAAGCTGCGTCTCCATGGTGCGCAACCATTACGATCACTGGCT
>Ga0068863_100002558_pt1 | contig 18059 bp, 16 predicted proteins | sample KBSSwiS62_FD_66596 | JGI IMG/M metagenome (GOLD analysis project Ga0068863, IMG submission 66596) | Switchgrass rhizosphere microbial communities from Kellogg Biological Station, Michigan, USA - KBS Switchgrass S6-2 | ecosystem: Host-associated > Plants > Roots > Rhizosphere > Soil ...
CTGCAACCGGCGCCGACACTCCACAGAGGATGGTGAGAAGCGCCACTCTCCCGTCGCCGTCGGCGTTCTCGACCGCATCGGCGCACCTGTCCGGGTCCTCCCCGGTCGCGGCGACCAGGGCCGCGGTGATCCGGCCGCGCAGCTTCGAGTTCGTCGCAACGGCCCCGACCATGAGGTTGGACCAGGTCCGTCCACAGCGGACCATCGTCGCTGTGGACAACGCGTTGAGCGCCAGTTTCTGCGCCGTACCGGCCTTGAGCCGGGTCGAGCCGGTCACCGCCTCCGGTCCGGTGCGAACCGCGACGTGAACGTCCACTTCAGACCCTGCTGCGGCGTCGGGGTTTCCGGACAGCAGCACGGTTGCCGCGCCGTTGTCCCTCGCAGTCCGCAGTGCCGCGATCGCGTAGGGTGTACGCCCGCTGGCGGTCACCCCGAGCAGGACGTCCCCCGGTCCGGCCAGCGTGCCGACCGCCGCGCCGGCGACCGTGTCGTCCTCCCCGTCCACGACGCCGTCGTACGCGGCCACGTGCGCAGTCCACCGCCCCGGCTCCAGACCGTAGGTGGGACCGATCTCGTCGGCGTCCAGCGCGGCCAGCCGGCCCGACGTGCCGGCGCCGACCACGTGCACGCGACCGCCCGAGCGGAGCGCGGCGACCAGCAGGTCGACCGCCGCGGTGAGCTCCGGCAGCGCGGCCGCGACGGCGGCCGGCACGGTCGCGTCCTCTGCGATCACCAGCCGGACCACGTCAGCCGTCGGCAGCCGGTCGATGTCGACGGTGGCCGGATTGCGGCCCTCGGTCGGCGAGTCCACGTGCACCGAAGCGGTCATGCCGGCTCCTCGTCGGTCTGGGTCACCTTCGCCAGGCCGGCCGGGTCGTCCGGGTCGAGCCCGAGGCGGCGGGCCAGCGCCTCGGCCGCGAGCTGGCCGGGCACGACCAGCGCCAGCGGAGCCAGCCGCTCGGGCAGGTCCGAACCCGGCAGCGCGACGTCGGCGACCGCCGCCAGCTCCGGGCCGCCCCCGATGGAGTGCACCGGTACTCCGAGCGCCCGCAGCCGCTCGGCGACGGCGAGCACCCCGGCGAGCACCGGACCGCTGTCCGCGGCGACCAGCAACGCAGGAACTCGTGCGCCGGCGACGGCGATCGGGCCGTGCAGAAGGTCCGCATAGGACAGTCCACTTGCGTCGATGCCGCAGGTCTCACGAACCTTGAGGGACAGCTCCCACGCGGTCGATGCGGCGAACCCGCGACCGGACACCACGAGTCCGTCCACATCGGACAGCGCGGAGACGAGCCGGTCCACATCGGACTCGACGGCGCGGGCAACAGCGTCGGGCACCCGGGCCAGCTCGCCGCGCAGGGCCGGATCGGCGCCGAGGCCGAGCCCGAGCACCACCAGCGCGGCCAGCTGGGTGGTGTAGGACTTCGTCGCCGGCACCGCCCGCTCCGGTCCGGCCTGGGTGACCAGAGCCAGCCCGGCCGCGGCCGCCAGCGGGCTGTCGCCGTCGTTGGTGATCGCGATCGTGCTGGCGCCGCAGTCGGCCGCCCAGCCCAGCGTCTCGACGATCTCCTCGGTGCGGCCGGACTGGGACAGCGCGACCGCGAGCACGCCGTCGAGATCGAGCCGGCGCCGGTAGCGGGTGGCGACCGAGGGCGAGGCCGGCGTGGACAGCCGGCCGGCGCCGACCTCGCAGAGATAGCGGCCGTACAGCGCGGCGGCGTCGGAGGAACCGCGGGCGATGAACAGCACCTGCCTGGTCCGGGCGGCCAGCTCGGCCACCGCGGGCTCGAGCGGCAGCAGCGCGTCCAGCGTGCGCCGCAGCGCGGCCGGCTGCTCGCGGATCTCCGCCGCCATCCGGGTCACCGGCGCGGCGGCGGTCGGGATCACGGCAGCACCCGGTCGGCGGCCGGGCTGGTCGCCGCGGCGCCGTCCACCGACCCGGGCAGCCGGCCGAACGCGAGCCGCCCGGCCAGCCAGGTCGCGCGAGCGGAGAGGTCGTCGCCGAGCCAGACCAGGTCGGCGGTGCCGCCGGCCTCGATCCGGCCGAGATCCGGCCGGCCGAGGATGTCGGCGGGCAGCCGGCTCGCGGCATCGACCGCGGAGCGCAGGTCGACGCCGGCCGCGACCACGTTGGCGATGGCCGCGTCCAGCCGCAGCCCGGAGCCGGCGAGCGTGCCGTCGGGCCGGCGGGGCAGGCCGAGCGGGTCGACCGAGACCTGCTGGCCACCGAGGTCGTACGTCCCGGGCGGCATGCCGGCGGCCGCGACCGCGTCGGTGACCAGCACGATCCGGCCCGGCGCCGCCGCGAACGCGAGCCGGCAGATCGGTGCGGCCACGTGGTGCAGGTCGGCGATCAGCCCGCAGGTCAGCCGCGGGTCGGCCAGGCCCTGCCCGACCACGCCGGGCTCCCGGTGGTGCAGCGGGCGCATGGCGTTGAACAGGTGGGTGACCAGCCGGGCGCCGGCGTCCGCGGCGGCCTCGGTCTGCTCGGCGGTGGCGTCGCTGTGCCCCACGCTGACCAGCACGCCGGCGTCGACCAGGCGGCGGATCGCGGCCAGCGCACCGGGCCGCTCCGGCGCCAGCGTGTGCATGCGCAGCAGCCCGGGCGCGGCCTCGATCAGCGCGTCGACCGCCTCCGGGGTGGGGTCGCGCAGCAGCGCCGGGTCGTGCGCGCCGTGCCGGTCGGGCGACAGGAACGGGCCCTCGACGTGCACGCCGAGCACCCGGGCCCCGCCGAGGTCGGCGGGCAGCGCGGCCGTCCGGCGCAGCCCGGCGACGAGGTCCGGCACCGGGGCCGTGATGAAGGTCGGCACGAATGACGTGACGCCGGTCTCCGGCAGCCGGGCCGACACCTCGGCCCAGCCGGCCGGGTCGGCGGCGACGAAGTCGACCCCGAAGCACCCGTTGATCTGCATGTCGACCAGGCCGGGAACCAGGACGCCGGACGGGAGGACCACGTCAGGCGGTACGCCACCGTACGTCTCTCCGGCAGCGACACCCAGAATCACACCGTCCGACACGGCGACACAGGCCGGTCCGAGCGGCACGCTGTCAGCGACGACACGCGGCGCGCCTATCACGTGCACGGGTACCTCCCCCGGCCCAGAACATTGACACTGTGCACGACGGTCTGGTCCACTTCCGGACTAGACCGGTCCATACCAGTTGCGGCGACTGTAACCGCGGGAAGGAAGAAGGCGCAATGGCCGCCGGAGAGACCGCGGGGAAGGTCACCATCGACCACCACAGCCCGGTGCCCAAGTACTCCCAACTCCGGGAGATCCTGCTCGACCTCGTCGAGACCGAGCTGGACGAGGACCAGTCGATCCCGTCCGAGCGGGAGCTTTCCGCCCGGTTCGGGCTGTCCCGGATGACCGTCCGGCAGGCGGTGGACCACCTGGTATCCGAGGGCCGGCTCTACCGGGTGCAGGGCAAGGGCACGTTCGTGGCCCGACCGAAGATCGAGATGCCGCTGCGGCTGGCGTCGTTCACCGAGGACATGCGCGCCCGCGGGCTGGAGCCCGGCTCGCGCGACCTCGACCGCCGTACCGACCGGGCCAGTGCCCACCTGGCCAGGATGCTGCAGATCGCGCCCGGTGACGAGGTTCATGTCATCGAGCGGCTGCGGACCGCCGACGGCATCCCGATGGCGGTCGAGCGCTCGCACATCCCGGACGCGGTGGCGCCCGGGCTGTCGGACGAGTCGCTGGCCGGCAGGTCGCTGTACGACCTGCTGGCCTCCACGTACGGGGTGCTGCTCGACCGTGGTGAGCAGACGATCGAGGCCGGCATCGCCGACCCGACCGACGCCGCCCTGCTCGACCTGCCCGCGGGTGCCGCAGCCGTCCTGCTGCTGCAGCGCCGCTCGTTCGTCGGCGACCGGCCGGTCGAGTTCGCCGTCTCGACCTACCGGGCCGACCGCTACCAGCTGCACGTGGCCCTCGAGGTGCCGCGCCGCGGCCGATGAGCCGAGGGCTTCCTACGGCTCGTCGGTGAGGTGGACCGCCGCCTCCTCGGCGGAGGCACCGGCCCCGGAGATGCCGGCGTCGTAAGCGATCATGTCCTTCTCGGTGTCGGACTCCAGGCCCTCGTCCGGCTCCACCAGCCGGCCGGCCCGCGGCTGCTGCTCCTCGAACTCCGGCGCCGGCACGTCGGTGTCGCCGCCCTCCTCCGCGAGCGACGCCGCGATCTCGGGGTCGTCCTCGTCGGCCTCCGTCGCCAGCCGCGCGTCCCGGTCCTCCTCGAAGTCCGGGTCGTCCTCGGTGTCGCGGCGCTGCCCCAGGATCTGGTCGACCGGGTCGCCGAGCTCCTGGTCGAGCACGTCCGGCTCGTCCTCGGCCAGCCTCCGGTCGAGCGACTCGCCCTCGCGCATCTCGGCGAGGGTGTCGCCGTAGTCGGTGCGACGGCTCGGCCGGTCCTCCGGCACCCAGCTCGTGTCGTAGACGGAGAACTCGGGGTCGTTGTCGTTGTCGTTCTCGTCGATCGGGTCGAGGACCTCGTTGTCTTCGAGCGTCGACTCCTCGTCGAAATCGAGGACGGGGTCCTGCGGGTCGCTGCCCGACTCGAGCCCGCCCGGATCCACGCTCATGTGTCGGCTCTCCTCGCTCTATGCCATCGGCCTGTGTTGCCGCCGTGTCGTCAGCGACGCTTCACGCTAGTCACTCGCAGCGGCGTCCCCTGCTGGCAGGTGCTCAAAACCCCGGGCTGGAGCGTGCCTTCCACCCGGACCGGCACTCCCATCGGCGCATCGTTGCCGCCGAGGAGGAGGAACCTCGTGTTTCCCGCGGTGAGGATCTTGCAGCCGGGTTCGACGCCGGCCTCGATCACGCCGTCGACCGTGACCGCCTTGGGCGAGCCGACCGGGATGCCGGTCGGGCCGGGATGGAAGCCGCCGCCGGACGGCACGGGCTTGGGGTTCGCGGAGCTCGTGGGCGCGCCGGCCGACGTACCGGCGGTCGGCCGGTCGGTCGAGCCGGAGCCGGGTTGCACGGTGGCGTTCCCGCAGGCGGCCAGCAGCAGCGCTGCGCTCGCGACGGCGAGAGCGGACAGGGCACGGAACCGGACCGTCACCATGTGTCGTCGGACGTACCGCGCCCCCGCCGGGTTCCCCCGACAGGCGAGCGGTCCGCACGGGCCGTACGGTCGCCGCTGTGACCAGCGTGTTGTGGTTCCGCCGTGACCTGCGGCTCGGGGACAACCCGGCCCTGCTCGCGGCCCGCGACGCCGGCGGTGACGGGGTGCTGCCACTGTTCGTGCTCGACGACGCGCTGCGCCGGCCGAGCGGGGCTCCCCGGCTGGCGTTCCTCTACCGCGCCCTGCGCGCGCTCGACGAGGCGGTCGGCGGGCGGCTGGTCGTGCTGCCGGGTCCGCCGGAGAGCGTCGTTCCCCGCGTCGCCGAGGAGGTCGGGGCGTCGTCGGTGCACGTCGCCGCCGACTTCGGCCCGTACGGGCGGGAGCGGGACGGCCGGGTCGAGGCGGCGCTGCCCGGCGGGGTGCCGCTGGTGCGGACCGGCTCGCCGTACGCGGTCGCGCCGGGGCGGGTGCGCAAGGACGACGGCACGCCGTTGCGGGTCTACACGCCCTTCTACCGGGCCTGGCTGCGGCACGGCTGGCGCGCCCCGGCCCGGTCGGCCGATGTCTCGGTGCGCTGGCTGACCGGGGTCGACTCGACCGGCGTACCCGCCGACCCCGACCTGCCGGCCGGCCTGCGGCTGCCCGAGGCCGGCGAGGCGGCCGCGCTCGACCGGTGGGCCGAGTTCCGCGACTCCGCGGTGGGCAGGTACGCCGACCATCGCGACCGGCCGGACCTGCCGGGGACGAGCCGGCTGTCGGTACACCTGAAGTACGGCACGGTGCACCCGCGGACGCTGCTGGCCGACCTCTCCGGCCGCACCGGCCAGGGAGCTGAGACGTTCCGCAGGGAGCTGGCGTGGCGCGAGTTCTACGCGGACGTGCTGTGGCACGAGCCGCGCTCGGCCCGGGAATGCCTCAACACGAGGTTCGCGGCGCTGGAGCTCGACTCGGACCAGGACCGGTTCGCCGCCTGGGCGGAGGGGCGGACCGGGTATCCGATCGTCGACGCCGGGATGCGGCAGCTGCGGGCGGAAGCCTGGGTGCACAACCGGATCCGCATGATCGTCGCATCGTTCCTGGTCAAGGACCTGCACCTGGACTGGACGGTGGGGGCGCGGGAGTTCCTGCGCCGGCTGGTCGACGGCGACCTGGCCTCGAACAACCACGGCTGGCAGTGGGTGGCCGGTTGCGGCACGGACGCCTCGCCGTACCACCGCGTGTTCAACCCGGTCACGCAGGGACGGAAGTTCGACCCGGCCGGCGACTACGTCCGGCGGTACGTGCCCGAGCTGCGGTCGGTGGACGGACCCGCCGTGCACGCGCCGTGGGAGCTGCCCGACGGACCGCCCGAGGGCTACCCGGCGCGGATCGTCGACCACGCCGCCGCCCGGGCGGAGGCGCTGGCCCGGTATGAGAAGGTTCGCCGATAGTCGCGGTCACACGCCCGCGCCGGCGCGCTCGTCCTGCCGGGCCGCCGCCAGCGCGTCCTTGATCTTCACCCGCGGGCCGCTGCGCAGCACCGCTCCCGCGTAGATCCGCCCGGCCACCCGGATCAGTGCCACCACGACGAGGACCATGAGCAGCATCGACACGCCGACCTCCCACAGCGGGACGTCGCCGGCGGCCCACCGGATCGGCATCACCATCGTGGAGAACGGCGGCACGATCGAGGTGACCCTGGCCAGGCCGGAGTCCGGGCTGTTGAGGACCGAGATGGCGAGGAAGAAGCTGCCCACCAGCAGGATGGTCAGCGGCGCCGTCACGTTCTGCACCTCCTCCTGCCGTGACACCAGCGCGGCCAGCGCCGCGTACAGGCAGGCGTAGAAGGCGAAGCCGAGCAGGAACCAGATGATCACCTGACCGGCCACACCGGCGATCCCGCTGGGCACGTCGATCGCGCCGGTGCCGAGCCCCGCCGCGATCCCGACCAGGCCGGTCAGCACGAGCTGGCCGAGCCCGAGCAGCCCGATCCCGATCACCTTCCCGGTGAGCAGCTGCCACGGCCGCAGCGTGGCCAGCAGCAGCTCGACCACCCGGCTCGACTTCTCCTCGACCACGCCGAGCGCGACCCAGACGCCGTAGCCGATGAGCTGGAAGTAGAGCAGCAGGACGCCGAAGAACGCTGCGCTGCGACGGGCGTCGGAGTCGGGGTCCGGCGGGTCCAGCGCGGTGATCGCGAGCGGCGGCACGTCGAGTGCCTGGCTGACCGCGTTGGCGTCGATCCCGGCCGCGGTGAGCCGGGCCGCTCCCTCGGCCTGCCGATAGGCGGTCTGCACGATCTGCTGGGTCGTGCCGGACAGCTCGTGGTGGACCAGCACCCGGTTGATGCCGACGAAGACGGCATCAGCGTCGCCGGACGACACGGCGGCCCGCCCGGCGGCCTCGTCGGGATAGCGGTTGACCGTGAGCGTCGCGCCTTGCACCTGCGCGGCCTGCTGCAGCGCGGGTTGCACGGTCGACGCGTCACCGACCAGGCCGACGGTGACGTTGTCGTCGTCCGAGTTGAACAGGCTCGGCACGATGACCACCGCGGCGACGATCAGCAGCGTGACAGCGGTCGAGATGAGGAAGCTGCGCTCGCGTATCCGGCTGGTGATCTCCCGGTGCACGACGAGCGGCACCATGCCCCGCGGGGCGCCCCGATCGCTCATCTCCCACTCCTCGGACGGACCCGGCCTCGTGCCTCGGCCGGCTCAGCCCTCGTCGCTCCCCGCTCGCCCTGCGGGCCCTCGGGCTCGCTCACACCCTCACCCCCTGCCGGTCGCGGCCGCCTTCGGCCGGTGCTGCCTGCTCGTCGGCGTCGATGACCGCCTCGCGGAACAGCTCGGTCAACGTCGGCTGTCGCCAGCTGAAGTGCTCGACCCGGCCGGCGCGGGCCGCGGCGGCGAGCACCTCCTGGTCGTCGACGCCGTCCGCGAGCTCGAGCACCAGCTCGCCACGGCGCTCCGACACCACGGTCACACCCGGGATCACCGCGGCCCAGCCGGCCGGCGCATCCCGCACGATCACCAGCAGCTGCCGGCGACCCTCCTGGGCACGGAGGTCCTCCACGGTGCCGGTGGCGACCATCCGGCCGGCGTTGATGATCCCGACCGAGTCGCAGAGCCGTTCGACCAGGTCGAGCTGATGGGAGGAGAACACGACCGGCACGCCACGACGGGCGCGCTCCAGCAGGACGCCGGCCAGGGCGTCCACACCGACCGGATCCAGGCCCGAGAACGGCTCGTCGAGGACGAGCACCTCGGGGTCGTGCACGAGCGCGGCCGCCAGCTGGACCCGCTGCTGGTTGCCGAGGGACAGCTTCTCGATCGCGTCGGTGCGGCGCTCGGCGACGCCGAGCCGCTCGGTCAGCGCGTCGGCCGAGCGGGTCGCGGTCCCCAGGTCAAGGCCGTGCAGTCGGGCCAGGTAGACCAGGTGCTCGGTCACCCGCATCTTCGGGTAGAGGCCGCGCTCCTCCGGCATGTACCCGAAGCGCCGGCGCGTCTCGAACGTGACCGGCTTGCCCTGCCAGCGCACGACGCCGGAATCGGCGGCCAGGACGCCGAGCATGATCCTCATGGCGGTCGTCTTGCCGGCCCCGTTGGCACCGACGAACCCGTACACCTCTCCCGGACGGACCGAGAAGGACAGGTCGCTCAAGGCGAGCTTGGTTCCGTATCGCTTGGTCAGACCGTCGACTTCCAGCATGCTTTCCTCTCTGGATGGCCGGCTGTACTGCGATCCTCCCCCGAACCGGCTAACTCCCGCACCGGACCAGTCGGCTAATTCGGATGCTTTGGACATAGGGTAGATGTCGGGCCTATGCTCCTCGCCGTCCGGGTAGCGGTGGGAGGGACGGCACGATGGGGCACGGGTTCGTCTCGGATCCGGGTCGGCTCACGTCGCTGGCCACGACGGTCTACCGCCTCAAGCAAAAATACGACGCCGTCACCGTCAGCTCGCAAACGGAAAGTGAGCCGCTCGGAAGCCTGGACGTGGAGAGCGGCGTCACGACCATCCAGACCACGTGGTCCCGCAAGAAGCCCGAGATCGGTCAGTTGCTCGACCAGATGGCGACCGGCCTGTTCGCGGCCGCTCGGGTGTACGGCTGGACCGAGGAGCAGGCTCGACGGGACGCGTCCGACAACCCCGACGGGTCGACTCCTGGTGGATCCCAGCACCCCGGCGGTGGTGGTGGCGCGGCTGGCGGGTCAGGCTCGGCCGGCGGGGGCGGCGGGGCTGGCGGGTCCAGCTCGCCCGGCGGTGGCATGTCGCCCTCAGGCGGCGGGGGTGGTTCGAGCAGCCCCGGCGGTTCGGTCGACTCCGGGAACGGGTCCGGCGACCCGCAACACCCGGGCAACGGTCAGTGGAAGCCGGGCGACGGGTCCGGCGATCAGCAGCACCCCGGCGGGGGTGGCGGCGGGACCGGGACGGGCGGCGCCGACCCCGCGGATCCCGGCGGTGATCCCGCCGGCCCGGGACACCCGGCCAGCCCCGGAGATCCCGCGAGCCCGGGCGATCCGGCCAGCCCCGGCGATCCGGCCAGCCCCGGCGACCCGGCCAACCCCGGCGATCCGGCCAACCCTGGAGACTCGGCCAGGCCGGGCGACTCGGCCAGCGCGGGAGATCCCGCGAGCCCGGGAGATCCGGCCAGCCCTGGAGATCCGGCCGGCCCGGGAGATCCGGGGCTGCCGGTCGATACCGACGGGGACGGGACGCCGGACTACCGGGACGCCGACTCGGACGACGACGGTATTCCGGACTCGGTGGAGAAGGGCGGCAACCCCGACGCGTCGGTCAGTCCGGGAGGCACGATGCATCCGGGCGACGTGTCGGCCCAGGGCGGGTCCTCGGGCGGATCGGTCAGCCCGGGTGAGCGGCTCGACGGCGGGAGCACGGACTACGGCTCGGCCGGGACTCCGCCGGCGGCGACCGATGCCGCGCCGAGCGTCCCGACCGGAGTGATCGGCGCCCACAGCGCCCTGGGCGCCGGCGACCCGACCGGGTCGCATCTGTCCGGCTTGGGCTACGCCGGCTCGGATCTGTCCGGCTCGGGGTCGGCGGGCCCCGGCGCGGCGGCGGGCGCGCCCATCGGGGGCGGGTCCGCGGGCGGGGGTGACTCCTCGGTCGGCGGTCCCGTCTCGGACACGGCGCCCAGCACGCCGGTCGACCCCTCCGCGCTCGCCGGCGGCGGGTCGGTCGGGTCCGGACCCGGCTCCGGCGCGGGCACGATCGGCCTCGGCGGCCATGCGACGGCCGGCGGCACCGCCGCCGCGGGCGGCGGGAACGGCGGGCTGCCGATGGCGGCCGCGGTCGCGCCGGTCGGGGTGCTCGGCGCGGCGGGCGCGGCGGCCTGGGCGGTGCACCGCAAGCAGGCCCGGGAGCGCGAGGGCGCCGCCGAGCCCGAGGACGACGAGCTGTGAACGGGACGGTGACGCGGTGAGCGGGCGGAACCAGTGCTACGCGCTGCCCGAGCTGCAGCAGTGGGAGACGGCGACCACCAACCACTACGTCTGGGGTGACCCGGCCGCGATCCAGGCCTACGGCAAGGGGCTTGACACCGCCGGCCACGACCTGGGCGCCATCGCCGACAGCCTCACCGCGATCGACGTCGGCGAGTTCTGGACCGGGGACGCCGCGAACGCGTTCACCGACCTCAAGCGGCGGGTGACGCCGGCCGTGCGCGGGCTGTCCGACCTGCACAAGGACTCGTCGACCGCGCTGAACACCTGGCAGCAGCACCTCGGCGTCTACCAGGAGGACTGCGCCGCCGCGATCACCACCGGCCGCAACGGCTGGCACCTCTACCAGACCACGTCCTGCGACAACCAGGACGCGCGGAACCAGATGAACAACGGCAAGACCGGCATCACCAACGCCGAGTCGGGCCGCGACACCGCCGGCCGCACCTGCAGGTCCGCGCTCGAGGCGGCCGCGGCGAAGGCCGACGTGCCGACCGCCCCGCAGCAGCAGGGCGTGCCCCAGCAGATCTCCACCACCCCCGGCCAGGTCGGCACGGCACCGTCCGGGCGGGAGCCGGTGCCGTTCACCGGGCCCATCCCGGCCGGCCAGCCCCGGCCGTACGTCGACCCGGCCAACGGCAGGATCGTCGTCCCCGCGATGGGGCCGTACGCGACCGGCAAGCGGCCCTGGGTGTACCAGAACTGACCGCACCGCGTGTGCCTGATCCCCGGTGGGGAAGGATCCGCGCATGGCGACCACGGAGTTCTCCGTCGCGAAGCCGCCGAGCGGGGTCGGGCTCGACGGTGTGCGCAAGGCGGCCATGCAGTGCCGGGCCTGCCCGCTGTGGGAGCCGGCCACGCAGACCGTGTTCGGCAAGGGGCCGGCGGACGCGCGGGTGGTGTTCGTCGGCGAGCAGCCCGGTGACGTCGAGGACCGCAAGGGCGAGCCGTTCGTCGGGCCGGCCGGGAAGCTGCTCGACCGGGCGCTGGTGGATGCCGGCATCGACCGCGACGAGACCTACGTGACGAACGCGGTCAAGCACTTCCGGTTCACGCAGAGCGGGAAGCGGCGGTTGCACCAGACGCCGGGGCCCGAGCACGTCGCCGCCTGCCGGCCCTGGCTGGACGCCGAGCTCGCGCTGGTCAACCCCGAGCTGGTCGTCTGCCTCGGCGCCACCGCGGCCAAGGCGATGTTCGGGCCGTCGTTCCGGATCACCAAGCAGCGCGGGCAGCTGGTGCCGCTCGACCAGCAGGTCGCGCTCGGCGGCGAGGGGTCACTGTTCGACGAGCCGGAGGACGCCGCGGTCAAGTCCGCGTGGATCATGGCGACCACGCACCCGTCCGCGGTGCTGCGGGTCCCCGAGAAGGGCCGCCAGGACGCCTACGACGCGCTCGTCGCCGACCTCCGCATCGGCGCCTCCGCCCTCGCCTGAACGGCCGGGCGAAGCGCGGACAAGCGGCAGCGCGGCAAGGCGGCAGCGCGGCAAGGCGCCAGCGGCCTTACGAGCGCCGGTCGGAGATGGCGATGTCCCGGAGGGCCTCGTCGTCCGCGGTGACGGGCGTCATCGAAGGCTCGGCCGGTTCCTCCAGCTCCGGCGGGACGGCCGGCTCCGGCAGGACCGACGCGTCGTACCGCCGGAACGCCGGCACCAGCGCCACCGCGAACAGCACCAGCACGACCGAGGCGATCCCGCCCGCCACCCAGGAGAACGTGACCCCGGCCACCGCCGCGGTCGCGCCCGCCCGCAGGTCACCGAGCCGCGGCCCGCCGGCGACCACCACCACGAACACGCCCTGCAACCGGCCGCGCATCTCGTCCGGGGCGTAGACCTGCAGGATCGTCTGCCGCAGCACCGCCGAGACCAGGTCGGCCGCGCCCGCCACGGCCAGCAGCGCCACGGTGACCCACAGGACGCGGCCGAGGCCGGACAGCGCCACCGCCGCGCCCCATCCGACGATCGCCACGGTCAGCGCGATCCCCTGCCGGCGTACCCGGCCGATCCAGCCCGACGACAGCCCGCCGATCACGGCGCCGATCGAGATCGCGGCGAACAGCCAGCCGACCGCGGAGGGACCGCCGAACCGCTCGTCGGCCACCTCGGGGAACAGCGCCCGCGGCATCGCGAAGACCATCGCGATGATGTCGACCCCGAACGACATCAGCAGCACCGGCCTGCTCCAGATGAACCGCAGCCCGTCGACGACCGAGCGCAGGCCGGGCCGGGGCAGGTGCGCCCCGCTGGCCAGCGGGGGCAGCGGCGGCAGCCGGACCGCCGCGTAGAGCGCGACGGTGAACAGCACCGCGTCGGTGGCGTACGCGACGGCGAAGCCGCCCCACTTCGCGATGATCACGCCGGCCAGCAGCGGTCCGGCCACCGTGCCCACGTTGGTGACGGTGAAGTTCAGCGTGTTCGCCGCCGGCACCTCGGAGCGCTCGATGAGCCGCGGCAGGATCGCGTTCCGGGTCGGCGAGGTCACCGCGAACGCCGCCGACTGGATCGCGACCAGCACCATGATCAGCCCGAGGCTATCGAGCCCGAGCAGCGCCTGGACCAGCAGCGCGAGCGTGACGACCCAGGTCACCGCGGCCGAGACCAGCAGCAGCTTGCGCCGGTCGACCGCGTCGGCGACCGCTCCGCCCCACAGCCCGAACACGATCAGCGGCACGAGCCCGACCAGGCCGAGCACGCCGACCCAGAACGACGATCGGCTGATCGCGTACACCTGCACCGGCACGGCCACCGCGGTGACCTGGAAGCCGACGAACGACACCCCCTGGCCGACGAACAGCCGGCGGTAGTCGGGGTGTCGCAGCGGCTTGGTGTCGATCGCGATCGCGCGCAGCCGACCGGTCACGGAGCGAGCCGCTCGACGACCCAGGTCCCGTCCGACCGCCGGTACCGCAGCCGGTCGTGCAGCCGCGCCGGCCGACCCTGCCAGAACTCCACCGAGTCCGGCGCGACCCGGAACCCGCCCCAGCCGTCGGGCAGCGGCACCCGGTCCGGGTGGGTGGCGGCGAGCGCGTCGACCGCCGCCTCCAACTCGGCCCGGGACGCGACCACCGTCGACTGCGGGCTGGCCGCCGACGCCAGCCGGGACTCCGCCGGCCGCGACTCCCAGTACGCGGCCGACTCCGCCCGGGTCATCCTGGCCGCGGTCCCGGTGACGATCACCTGCCGCTCGGCCGGCACCCAGGAGAAGATCAGCGCGACGGACGGGTTCGCGGCGATCTCCCGCCCCTTGCGGGAGCCGTAGTTGGTGAAGAACTCGAAACCGTCCGCCGATACGCCGCGCAGCAGCACCGTGCGCACCGACGGCCGGCCGTCCGGCGACGCCGTCGCCACCACCATCGCGTTCGGCTCCACCACGAGGCCGGACGCCGCCACCTCGTCGTACCAGCGGGTGAACTGCCCGAGCCAGTCCGCAGCCAGGTCCGCCTCGGACAGGGCACCCCGGGCGTACGTGCGCCGCACGCCGGTCACAGAACTGAGATCAGGCACCAGCCGATTTTCCTCCTCCGGCGACCCCTGCGGCTTCCGGTGTCGTCAACGTGACAGCGGGTGGGCAAGATGGCAGCCATAACGCCAGCCGAGTCGGGGAGTGCGCATGCCCGAGGAGTTCAAGCCGGGGCTGGAGGGCGTCGTCGCCTTCGAGACCGAGATCGCCGAGCCGGACAGGGAAGGCGGCGCGCTGCGCTACCGCGGGGTCGACATCGAGGACCTCGTCGGCCGGGTGGCGTTCGGCAACGTCTGGGGCCTGCTGGTGGACGGCGAGTTCAACCCCGGGCTGCCGCCGGCCGAGCCGTTCCCGATCCCGGTGCACTCCGGCGACATCCGGGTCGACGTCCAGAGCGCGATCGCGATGATGGCGCCGCACTGGGGCCTGGAGCAGCTCATCGACATCGACGAGGAACAGGCCCGCAACGACCTTGCCCGGATCTCGGTCACGGCGATGTCGTTCGTGGCACAGTCCGCGCGCGGGCTCGGGCTGCCGGCCGTACCGCAGAGCGAGATCGACAAGGCCAGGACGATCGTCGAGCGGTTCATGATCCGCTGGCGCGGCGAGCCTGACCCCGGTCACGTCAAGGCCGTCGACGCCTACTTCGTCTCGGCGGCCGAGCACGGGATGAACGCGTCCACGTTCACCGCCCGGATCGTCGCGTCCACCGGCGCCGACGTCGCCGCGGCGATCTCCGCCGCGATCGGCGCGCTGTCCGGGCCGCTGCACGGCGGCGCGCCGTCCCGGGTGCTCAAGATGCTCGACGACGTCGAACGCTCCGGCGACCCGGTCGGCTACGTCAAGGGCGTGCTCGACCGCAAGGAGCGGCTGATGGGATTCGGGCACCGGGTCTACCGGGCCGAGGACCCGCGCGCCCGCACGCTCCGGCGCACCGCCAAGGAGCTCGGCTCGCGCCGGGTCCAGGTGGCCGAGGCGCTGGAGAAGGCGGCGATCGAGGAGCTCACCAACCGCTACCCGGACCGTCCACTCCGGACGAACGTGGAGTTCTGGTCGGCGGTGGTGCTCGACTTCGCCGAGGTCCCGCCGCACATGTTCACGTCGATGTTCACCTGCGCCCGGACGGCCGGGTGGAGCGCGCACATCATGGAGCAGAAGCGGCTGAACAAGCTGATCCGGCCGTCGGCCCGGTACGTCGGCCCTGGACCGCGCAAGCCCGAGGACGTCGCGGGCTGGGCCGAGATGCCCCCCCAGTACAAGACGCCGACGGCGTAGCCGACCATGGAGAGGTGACCTCAGCTCAGATCGTCCTGCCCGACGAGATCAAGCCCCGCGACGGCCGGTTCGGCTGCGGGCCGTCCAAGGTGCGCCCGGAGGCGCTGGCCTCGCTGGCCTCCGCCGGGGCCGCGGTGATGGGCACCTCGCACCGCCAGGCGCCGGTGAAGGACCTCGTGCACCGGACCCGGTCCGGCCTCGCGGCGCTGTTCTCGCTGCCGGACGGGTACGAGGTCGTGCTCGGCAACGGCGGGGCGACCGCGTTCTGGGACGCGGCGGCGTACGGGCTGGTGCGGGAGCGGGCCGAGCACCTCGCCTTCGGCGAGTTCGGCTCGAAGTTCGCCGACGTGACGAAGGGCGCGCCGTTCCTGGCCGACCCCGTGATCGTGACGGCCGAGCCGGGCAGCGCGCCGGCGGTGCGGCCGGAGCCTGGCGTGGACGTGTACGCCTGGCCGCACAACGAGACCTCGACCGGGGTCATGACGCAGATCACCCGGCCGGCCGGGACGGACGACGACGCGCTGGTGCTGATCGACGCCACCTCCGGCGCCGGTGGGCTGCCGGTGGACGTCAGCCGCGCCGACGTCTACTACTTCGCACCGCAAAAGAACTTCGGCTCCGACGGCGGGCTGTGGATCGGCCTGTTCTCGCCGGCCGCGCTCGACCGGGTGGCGTCGCTGGCCGGCTCGGACCGCTGGATCCCGCCGTCGCTCGACCTGGCCACCGCGCTGGACAACTCGACCAAGGACCAGACGTACAACACGCCGGCGGTGGCGACGCTCTGGCTGCTGGTCGACCAGCTTGAGTGGATCAACGCCAACGGCGGGCTCGACTGGGCGGTGGCCCGCACCGCGGACACGTCCTCGCGGCTCTACACCTGGGCCGAGAAGTCGCCGTACGCGACGCCGTTCGTGACCGACCCGGCGCTGCGCTCGCTGGTGGTCGGCACGATCGACTTCGCCGACTCGGTGGACGCGGCGGCCGTCGCGAACGTGCTGCGGGCGAACGGGATCGTGGACACCGAGCCGTACCGGAAGCTCGGCCGCAACCAGCTGCGGATCGGCATGTTCCCTGCGGTCGACCCGGACGACGTCGAGGCGCTCACGGTCTGCATCGACACGGTGGTGGAGAAGCTCGGGTAGATCCGCGTCCTGTCGTGCGGGTGGCCGCCGCCTGCGTGTCGCGACCCGGCGAGACGCGGATGGGTCTTTAGCCTGGACCGACGGCGGATCTCGACGGGGCGGAGGCGGTGCGGATGCGGCAGCTGCGGCTCGTCGGGCTCGCCGAGGAAGGCGACAGCCTGCTGCTGGAGAGCCCGACCGGTGAGTCCTACCGGCTGCCTCTGGACGAGCGGGTGCGGGCGGCCTGCCGCGGCGACCTGACCCGGCTCGGGCAGATCGAGATCGAGTCGGACAACCCGTTGCGCCCGCGGGAGATCCAGGCCCGGGTACGGGCCGGCGAGTCGGCCGAGCAGGTCGCGGCGTCGGCCGGGATGGCCCTGGACCGGGTGCTCCGGTTCGCGTACCCGGTGCTGCAGGAGCGGTCCAGGGTCGTCGCCCAGGCGCGGACGGCGCCGGTGCGTCCGCGCGCCTCCGAGCAGCTCGGCGACCTGGTCGAGGAACGGCTGGTCGGGCGGGGTACGGACGCGGCCACGCTGGAGTGGGACGCCTGGCGCCGGGAGGACGGGCGGTGGGCGGTCCGGCTGAGCTGGCGGCACGGGGACAGCGCGCACGCCGCGCACTGGAGCCTCGACCTCGGCCGGCGCGCGCTGCAGGCGGAGGACCCGGCCGCGGAGCAGCTGAGCGCCGAGGAGTTCCACGCGCGGACGATCACCGCCGTCACCCCGCTGGCCGTGGCCGCGCGGGCGGCGGCCGAGCCGACCGCCCCGCGGGAGACGGACCGGCGGCAGCCGCGCGAAGCTGACCGGCGGGCGCCGCGAGAGGCGGACCGGCGGCCGGCGGAGCGGCGGCCGGCGGAGCGGCCCGGGCGGACCGCCGCCGAGGGCGGCAGCGGCGGGCCGACCCCCGTCCCGGAGCGCGGCACCGGCGACAGGCCGGCGCGCCCGCCCGCCGAGCGGGGCGGCGGGGAACGGCCCGCACGGCGGGCGGCGGCCGACCGCGGCACCGGTGAGCGGGCCCGCGCAGACCGCGCCCAGCACGGGAACGCCGAGGGACGGCGGCCGCGGGAGGCCCGGGACGCCGAGGAGGACGCCGATCCGGCGGCGGAGTCGCGGATCGCGGCCGGTGGCGGGACGGTCCCGCTGGTCGACGTCCCGGGTGAGGAGGATCGCGCCCGGCGGGCGACCGTGCCGTCCTGGGACGACATCCTGCTCGGGGTCCGCCGCCGCCACTGAACCGGCGCGGCCGCGCTCGGGACGGGACGTCCGGGGGGATCTCGGGGGGCGGAGCCCCCCGAGTGGCGGGAAACTCGGATGTCATCGGTGCCGACGTCGGTTAGCGTGGGTCATCGTGTCCCAGCGCCGGTCTTCGTACGCATCCCTCCGGCGCGTCGGGCGGTACGCGCGCCCCTACCGGGCCGGATTCCTCGCCATGACCGGGGCCGCGCTCGCCTCCGAGCTCGCCCCGGCGGCCGTGCCGCTGATCGCCGCGCGGGTCGTCGACGACGCCATCAGCACCGGCGACCGCGGTGCGCTCTACCCGCTGGCCGGGCTGGCCCTGCTGTTCGGTGCGCTCGAGGCGGTGGCGGTGCTGGTCCGCCGCTGGGTGATGAGCAAGGCCGCGCTCGGCGTCGAGACGGACCTCCGCCGCGACCTGTACGGGCACCTGCAGGCGCTGCCGGTCTCCTTCCACGACC
>Ga0068863_100002559_pt1 | contig 18054 bp, 15 predicted proteins | sample KBSSwiS62_FD_66596 | JGI IMG/M metagenome (GOLD analysis project Ga0068863, IMG submission 66596) | Switchgrass rhizosphere microbial communities from Kellogg Biological Station, Michigan, USA - KBS Switchgrass S6-2 | ecosystem: Host-associated > Plants > Roots > Rhizosphere > Soil ...
CATCCAGCGGAGGATTCCTCGTCTTGGCTTCTGCCCGCAGTTCGGCGGCTGCTTTCGGATGCGACGCTAAGTCTCACCGATCTCGATGCTTACGCGGTTTGCGCGGGTCCCGGCTCGTTCACCGGCTTGCGAGTTGGACTCACGACCGTGAAAGCCTGGGCGGAAATCTTCCAAGCGCCCATCGTGGCGGTCTCCCGATTGGAGGCTCTGGCGTGCCAGGCACCTCCGGTGACGGTCGCTGCCACTCGATTCGTTGCGACCTACCTAGATGCGCGACGCGATCAGGTGTTCGCCGCCCTGTTCGATTTGCAAGGTCTCGCGTTTGATTCTGAAACGGTCACGGGCCTTGCAAATTTCCTCGCCAAGGTCGACAACACCTGCGGGTCGACTCCAGTGGCCTGGCGTACGCCTGATCCGCAACTCCTAGAACAGGAGCCGTTGTGGCCGGCCCGCCTGGCGAAGGGCGACACACTCGAATCCATCCAGCCGCCCTTCGCTGCCCAGCTCGGCGCGTTAGCTTACCGGAAGCTCCTGTCGGGTCAGACCACGGATGCGCTTTCGCTAGACGCCAATTACGTCCGCCGCTCCGATGCTGAACTATTTTGGAAAGACCACGCTTCCGCAGTAAAGGCATGACCCCCGGAGCGGAGCCATCTCGCCTCTTTCGTCCCGGCCGCCCCGAGGACGCCGGAGCCATTCGGTCTATGCTCACCGAGTCTAATCTTTCCGCCCCTGCCGTAAGCGACGCCGCGCGTGCCGCTCATACGCGCATTGGCGAGATCATTACCTTCGTCTGCGAACAAAACCATGAAGCAGTCGGCCTGTTGCAATGGCGCCAGCTTGGCGCAGAAGCCGAAATCCTCGATCTCGCTGTCCGCCGGGATCATCGTCGCCACGGTCTTGCCTCGTTCCTTCTGCAAAATTTTCTTGAGCACATTTCGCACTTAACCATACTCGCAATCTTTCTGGAAGTTCGCGAATCCAACTCCGCCGCGATCGCTCTCTACAGAAAATTCGGATTCCAAATCTCCGGTCGCCGCTCCAATTACTATCGCAACCCAGAGGAGTCTGCGCTCCTGATGAATCTCTTATTTCAGGCCTAGTACAAAAATACCTGTGGTTCTCTATTGACTCCCACTTTGCGCGGAGTTACCGTCAGCCTCGTCGGGAGCAACATTGCGTCCCGGCACAGGGGAAGTGGCAGTAAGTATTTCAAAATTGACGAGCCGTAAGGAGGAGGAACGCATGGCAGCATTGCAGCGGAGCCCTCGGGACATACTCCTCGATACAGACGCCGATTATCAGCGTCTGGTGGAGCAGCATCACAAGTACGACGAAGAGTTGCAGCGCATCCTCAAAGAACCCTACCTTAGTTCGGAAGACCTCCTGGAAGAAATTAAACTGAAAAAGTTAAAGCTCCACTGCAAGGACGAGATGGAGCGGATTGCTTGGCGTATCCAACGCGCGCGCGCGCAACACGCCTGAACGTAGCGCGCGCCTCTCTGCCGCGAAGTCCGATCGCTGTCCATCACGCTGGTGATTTGCCTTTACTCGCGCTGCTCTTTCGCGCAAGTCCTTGTCCTGTGCTGATCGCGACGGCGGCCGCCCGCGCTATGGTATCTTCATTAGCGCATGGTCAAAGAAGGCTATTATTTCGGTGTCCCACCGGTTCTTCTAGGCGGTTTCGCCATCGTATTTCACTGGTGGATTCTGGGGTCACTCCTGATCGCCCTTGGACTTTTCTGTTTTTCCTTCTTCCGCGATCCAGAGCGCGTTATCCCAGAGGATCCATCGGCAATCGTGTCGCCCGCCGATGGCCGCGTCGTCGTTATTACCGAAGAACAGAACGCCGGACGGCTCGGTACGCGCATTAGCATCTTTCTCGCCATCTGGAACGTTCACGTGAACCGTTCTCCAGCCGCCGGAGTCATTACCAAACTCGACTATCGTCCCGGAAAATTTCTCGCCGCTTGGGACGCCAACGCCTCCACGCAAAACGAACAGAACATTTTCACGCTGGCCACGGCAAGCGGAACCATCGAGTTCAAGCAAATCGCTGGCCTCGTCGCTCGCCGCGTAGTCTCCTGGAAAAAGCCGCAGGATGTCGTCGCCAAGGGCGAGCGCATCGGCCTTGTCCGTTTCGGCTCTCGCGTAGATTTGTGGATTCCGCAAGGCTCGGAACTTCTGGTAAAAGTAGGAGATACGGTGCACGGCGGTTCGAGCACGCTCGCCCGCTGGGCGGTTGCTAATCGCTCCTCACGCACCGAAGAACAGGCGCACCTGGCGGAGACACATAACTAACATGGCTGAGATCGATCAGCAAGAAATCCCCTTCGAGGGCCGCCGAAACCGCATGCAGGCCCGGCTGCGCCGCGGCATTTTCCTGCTGCCAGCCATGATGACATCCGCAAATTTGCTTTGTGGATACTACGCGGTGGTCGCTTCCGTAGTTGGCACTCCGGAAGATTTCAATCACGCCGCCAAGGCCATCGGCATCGCTATCATTTTTGATTCCCTTGACGGCCGCGTTGCGCGCCTCACCGGCAGCAACACCGAATTCGGCGTCCAGTTCGACTCGCTTGCCGATGTCGTCAGTTTTGGCGTCGCGCCCGCAGTCCTCGCCTACTCCTGGGGAGTCCGCAGCGTCGCCAATCTCGATCCCGGCGCACTTCGCCAGCTCGGGCATTTCGGTTGGCTTTGCTGTCTCGCGTTCCTTATTTGCTGCGCGTGGCGCCTGGCTCGCTTCAACGTACAGGGTATGGCTCCGGGTGGCTCCAAATATTTTGTCGGTATGCCAACACCGGCCTCCGCCGGGGTGATCGCCTCGATCGTGCACGCGTTCCACGTTGGCAGCCCGCTGGCCGATGTCGGATCTATCTCCGACTGGCGTTGGTCCGTACCGTGGCTTTTGCTCGCTGTCTTTCTCGGCGGCCTGATGACCAGCACCATCCGTTTTTACAGCTTCAAAGACTTGCCCTGGGGCAAGAAGCAACCAGCCTTCCTCATAATTCTCACTTTGCTCCTCCTGGCGGTTGTCTGGAACTTCTCAGAAATCGCGCTGCTCGTGCTCGCGTCCACCTACGCCATTGCTGGTGTGACCCTTCACGTCGTCCGTCTCCTTCGCCACCGTATGGTTTCTCGCACTGCTCCCTGATCATGCCCACTCTTCTTGAATCGCGTCGCGTCGTCATCGCCGGCGCATCTTCGCTCCTCGGCGCTGAATTGAAATCTCTTCTGGAAGAAAGCCGTTTCGCTGCCTCCGATTTCCGTCTTGTCGACGAAGAAAGCGCAGCCGGCACGCTCACCGAAGCGGGCGGGGAAGCGGCGGTTATTCAGCCGGTAGAGGAAGACAGTTTCGATAAGGCCTGGATCATTTTCTTCGCCGGCTCTTCCACTTTCACAAAAATCAATCTTCCGCTGGCCAAGCGTAGCGGCGCTCACATCGTCGATCTCTCCGGCGAACTCGCCGGACAATCCGATGTCCACACATGGCTCCCGAAAATCGCAACGCTTCCAGCCGGCGGACGCGCAAGCTCCTTCGCCATTCCATCAGCACCCGCAGAAATCATCGCGCGCCTGGTCATCGCTCTCAGTTCGCTGAAGCCCTCCGCCATCAGCGCGGTCGCCTTCCAGCCTGTTTCTGCTGCTGGCAAGCCCGGCATCGAAGAACTCGAATCGCAAACTGGCCAGTTGCTCTCTTTCCAGTCGATAGGCAGACAAGTTTTCGACGCACAAGTTGCCTACACCATGCTCGATCGCTTCGGGACGTCTAGCGGCCAATCGCTCGACGCCGCGCGCGTCGCAATCCGCAGGGAAGTGAAAGCTGTTTTGCCGCCCGTCGCCAAATCGCCGGCCATCCACCTTCTCCACGCTCCGGTGTTTTACGGATCGACTGTCGCCGTTTGCGCATTCCTCGGCGCATTTCCCGATGTTGGAACCATTGCCAAACTTTGCGTCGAGGCTGGCTTCACCCAGACGGACACAGCCACCGCTCCCAGCAACGTCAGCTCCGCCGGCGAAATCTCCCTCCAATTAGCCCCGCCCTCGCCCGACGCATATGCCCCTGGCGCGTTCTGGTTCTGGGCTGCCGCCGACAACCTTCGCCTCTCGGCCTCGAACGCAGTAAAATTGGCCGAAAGACTTCTGGACCAGAAACCGTCGGAATGAGCCGCGCCTTCGCTGTTCTAACACTCGTCGCCACTGCAGCCCTTTGCGGCTGCGGCTACCACATCTCCGGCCACAACGACGCTCTACCCAAGACGATCCACGTCATCGCTGTTCCTGCTCTCGAAAACAAGACGACCAGTTACCGTATCGAGCAGCGCCTTACCGCTGCCACTATTCACCAATTCCTTGCCTCCACGCGCTACAAAATCGTCTCGACCGACATTGGGGCCGACGCCGTCTTGCGCGGTAAGGTCCTCACGGTGGAAGCCGTGCCGCTCCTGTTCGTCACCACACCCGCCACCGCTACAGAAGCCTCCACCACCCGTGCCACCACCATGTTGGTCACCATGAGATGTGACGTTACCCTGACGGAAAGGGGCACTGAAAAAATCCTCTATCAAAACGATAACTTCGTCTTCCGCAACGAATACGAAATTTCCACCGACGTAAAAAGCTTTTTTGAAGAGCAGGATCCCGCTCTCGATCGCATGGCGCAGGATTTCGCCAGACGCCTCGTCGCCGCTATTACGGAGAACTTCTGATGCCTTCCATCGGCCCCGAAGAACTCCTCGCGCGGCTCAAAAAAGGCAAGCCCATCCCCGCGCTTCTTCTCCTCGGCGAAGAAACCTACCTGCGCGATTCTTGCCGTGCCGCATTGATCGATGCCTATGTCTCTGAAGCCGCTCGCACCTGGGCCATCTCCCGTTTTTCGGCGGACCGCGGAGAGGTTCAATCCGCGATGGATCAGGCGCAAACCCTACCCATGCTCTCGCCGCAGCAAGTCGTCTTCCTCGAACAAGCCGAAGCTATCGAGGAATTCAGCGAGAAAAAGCGCGAAGACGCCGTAAAACAAGTCGAAAGTTATCTAGCCGATCCCGCATCGTTCACCGTTCTGGTCGTCGAAGCCGCGCACCTCGACCAACGCATGCGTCTCGGCAAAATTCTTGCGGAAAAAGCTCTCGTCGTTCAAGTAGGTCTCGGCGATAACCAGGATCAACGCAACGCCGCCGCCGTCGCTCTAGCCAAGTCGCTCGCACGTGAGCAGGGAATTGAATTCGAAAAGGGTGCAGCCGAAGACCTCGCTGAATCCGTCGCCGCTGATCTTCAGCGCCTCAAAACCGAAATTGAAAAGCTCGCCACTTACCTCGGCGACGGAAAGACCATCCGCCGCGAAGACGTTTCCCTCATGGTCATCTCGGAAAAAGCCGCCACCGTCTGGCAACTTGCCGATTTTCTCGCCGCTCGCCGTTGCAAGCCCGCCCTGGAATTCCTCGAACGTCTACTCCGTGATGGCGAAGAGCCTCTCTCCATCCTCGGTGCCCTCGCTTGGATGTATCGCAAACTCATCGAGGCTAGCGAGCTCCGCGGTTCGGTAAATGGCTGGCAAGCCGCCCGCTCTCTGCAAATGCGCCCCGATCAAGCCGAACTCGCCGTCCGCAACGCTCGCCAAATCTCCAAGCCGCGCCTCCTGGCAGGCCTCGGCGCCCTGCAGCGTGCCGATGACCGCCTCAAGTCCGGCGAAAAAGACGCTCGCGCCGTCATGGAATTTCTCATCACCGAACTCACCGCTTCGGACGCCCGCGCCGCCTGTAAATAAAATCGCCCACCTAGAATGCTGTCATTCCGAGCGAAGTGAGGAATCTGCTTTTTCTTGTTTACTTACAACATCGCACTGGCCAGCACAAACAAAAAAGGCCGGACGCCCTCGTCCGGCCTGGCACTTCCTATTTTCAATCGTCCAACTTCTACTTGGTCGCCGCCTTAGTCTTCAATCCGTTGTACGCCACCGAAAGCCGTGACTTGTACCGGTTCGCGGTATTCTCGTGCAGCACTCCCTTGGTGATCGCCTTGTCAATCTCGCTCAGCGTAGGATGCAACAGGTTCCCCGCCGCCGTGGCATCGCCCGCAGTGATCGCTCCGCGCAATTTCTTTATTGCCGTACGCACCCGCGTCCGGTTCGCCCGGTTCACATCCGCACGTTGACGAGATTGTGCCGCGCGCTTTAAAACCGACTTTTTCTTCTTCTTTACTTTGGTAGCCTGTCCTTGGGCCATCTAGCTAGCGCTCCTTTAGCGTATCGCTCAAACATATAAGTCTAGGGGACGCTTACGGCCCTGTCAATTCGCCGCGCTTCGCTGAATTTGACGTTTCGGCTAGCCTTAACGGTCGCGGCAGAAGTTGGCCCAGTGCGTGAGTTGCTGGGTATTTAGCCAGGAGATTTCAGAAAAGCCGTCGGCGCGAGAAATTCCGTTCCGCAACGATTCGTAACGCGTTCGACCGTGGGACCGTCGCCACAACCAACCCGCCCATGAACTCCCCCACCAAACTCGACCCCAACACCCGCGCCGCCAAACGCGACGATCTTCGCCTGCTCATCAACTCCCGCCACCCCATCCTCGCCATCGAAACCACCGAAGAGGATCGGGTTGAACAACTCCTCCTGGAGGTTGCTACCGACCTCGGCGTCCCTCTTTTCACCTGGAGCGTTACGCTCGGCCTGGCTCGCTTCCACGGCGCTCCTATCTACAACTCCGAACCGCCTGAAGCCGCTCTTTCCAACATTGCGACAGTCCAAGGCGACGGCATCTTTCTCCTAAAAGACTTTGCCCGCTACTGCGAAAACGACAAAGTCTGTCGCCGACTGCGCGAACTCGCGGAACAATTCCGCACCGCTCGCCGCTCCATCGTCATCACCGCCGGGGCGATTAACCTTCCCCCTGAACTCGCTGGTGAATCCGCCCCGTTCGAACTCGGCCTCCCCGGCACTGACGAACTTCTCGCCGGCGTCAAACAAAATCTCGCCGACCTCAATCGCGAAAACCGTATCGTCTCCACACTCGATATTGCCGGCCTACAAAGACTTGCCGCCAATCTTGCCGGTCTTCCCTTCGCTGAAGCCATGCGTACCCTCCGCCGCTGCGTTCTCGAACAAGGCGGCGCCAACGCCGCTCTCCTCGATTCCGTCCTCGAAGCCAAAAGGGAGGTCCTCCGCGGCGACGGCCTTCTCGAATCCATCCGCCGCGACAAATCTTTTGCCGACATTGCCGGCCTCGCTCGCCTTCGCGACTGGATCGCCAAACGCAAAAGCGCTCTTACTCCCGAAGGCCAGCGATTCGGCCTCGTACCTCCTAAAGGTATTCTCATCACCGGCGTGCAAGGCTGCGGCAAAAGCCTCGCTGCCCGTGCCGTCTCGGGCGAGTGGGGATTTGAACTCGCCCGCCTTGATGCCGGTGCTCTCTACGACAAATTCGTCGGCGAATCCGAAAAGCGTCTCCGCAAAGCGCTGGACCTCGCGCAAAAAATGTCCCCGCTCGTCCTCTGGATCGACGAAATCGAAAAAGCCTTCGCCTCCGCAGGTTCCAGCGGTGATGCGGACGCCGGTCTTTCCCAGCGTCTTCTCGCCACGCTCCTCACCTGGATGCAGGACCGCGAATCCGGCGTTTTCCTTGCCGCCACGTCCAACAACATCACTGCACTCCCGCCAGAAATGCTCCGCAAGGGCCGCTTCGACGAAATCTTTTTTGTGGATCTTCCGTCCGCCGCCGTTCGAACCAACCTCTTCGCGCTCCACCTGAAAAAGCGCAATCGCGACCCGCAATCCTTCGACCTGGCCAAACTCTCCGCCGCCAGCGATGGCTCCTCCGGCGCCGAAATCGAACAGTCCATCGCCTCCGCCCTCTACACCGCGTTCGCCGCCAAGCAGCAGCTCAACACCGAAATCCTTCTCGCGGAACTCAAATCCACCCAGCCCCTCAGCGTCACCCGCGCCGAAGACATCTCCGCGATCCGCCTCTGGGCCAAAACCCGTGCGACTCCCGCTGACTGAACCCTCTCACGCTGATGCACATCAACGCTACCCCGACAGGAATTTCCGACCCGCGACGCCATAACCGGCGCCTGGAGCTCTTTTTCTGTACGGTGGTCGTCCCTGCGTTCCTACTCGCAGTTCTTTGGATTCCCCTGCGCGCCGCGGGGCTTGGCGCTTCCGCGGATTTCATTCAGTTCTACGCAGCGGGGAAGATCGTCGCAAGCGGACAAGGTGGCAAGCTTTACGACGCAAATCTCCAGTCGGACATCCAACGGCAAGTTGCTCCAAACGTCGAAGCTATACTGTTCAATCATCCGCCATTCGAAGCGCTTTTCTACGCTCCTCTCGCACATTTCCGCTATCCAATCGCGTTTGCCATCTGGACTTCTCTCAATCTGTCGTTCCTTGGTCTGGTCTTTTTCCTGCTTCGCGATTACGGCCCGCCATTTGGTTTGGCCGAACGTCTGCTGCTGCTCGCCACCGCTTTTTATCCTGTTCTCGCCGCACTGATTCAAGGGCAGGACTCGCTTTGGATTCTTCTCGCTTACCTCGTGGCTTTTCTGGTGTTCAGGCGCGGCCGCGACTTTCCCGCTGGCATGCTTCTCGGTTTTGCACTGATAAAACCTCAGCTCGTCTTGCCTTTTGCCTTTCTGGTGATGCTGCGCGGCCGCTGGAGATTCATGGCCGGCCTGGTTTCGTCTGCCCTCATTCTTACTTTGATCTCCACGCTGATTGCCGGTCCATCGGTCGTCATTCACTATCCCTGTATGCTCTTGCAGATGAACGATTCAGGGCACGCGGCCACTTTCCATCTATTTCCGGAGACCATGCCCAATCTGCGCGGCCTGCTTACCTTGCTGCTTGGATCGGCCGCTCCTCCGTCGGCTCTGAACCTTTCCATCGGCATCTTTTCCATCGCCCTGCTGTTCTGGGCTGGTCGCCAATTAGCGTGGAAACGCGCCTTCGAGCTATCTTTCGCCCTGGCGCTTGTCGCAACCCTTCTGGTCAGTTTCCACCTCTTAGTCCACGACCTAAGCCTGCTCATCATTCCGGCGTTTCTGCTTCTGAGCCGTCTGAATGTCTACGAACGAAAGTGGTCACAGTCGAAAATCTTGCGTGTCGCTCCGCTCGCTTTGCTGTTTACCGTTTTCTTAGTCATGCAATTCTTCGGGCGGCGTGATTTCGGCATAGCCGCGATTGCTCCGCTCTTTCTGGTACTGTCTCTAAGCGCAACACTTCGCTCCAATTCTGTCGTTCAGCTGTGATATAAAACTTCGCTGTTTTTGTGGAGCACTGCAACCTGGACGGAAGCTTCCCTCACTTGAGTGTCCACTAGATTACTTCGCGCAATCTCTTCCACATGCTTGTTTTCAACTTTCATTTGCAGCTTTGCCACGGCGCAAAATTCCTCGGAACCCGGCCCGCTGGCTAAAGATATCGCCAGGCTGGAAGAAAGGGCCGCGCGGCAAGAAAAACGCAAAAATCAAAGCGGTTTTCGCCAGCGTTCTTCCCGTCTAGACGGTGGCCATCGTGCCGATGGCTCCACAATTACCATGACCGACCGCCGCCAGCCCGATAAAATCCTCGCTCCCAACCAATGGATCAAAACGTATTGTGCCGATCATGACGACCTCTATCTCGACTATTTTTCTGCTATGGTCGACGACAAAGGCTTCCTGAAGAAAGATCTCAGCGAAGACGGCCTGCACCCCAACAAAGCGGCTACGACGTCATGGCTCCGCTGGCCCAATCCGCCATCGAAAAAGCCCTCAAGAAAAAATAGCGGAACCCGCGTCCTTGGAATTCCTCGCCGCAGCCGAATCTGCTGGTGTAAAATCCCATCCGTTTTGTTTGCGTCCGCGCTTATAAGCCCGGCGGACCTCGTAGCAAGGAGCCATTATGCACACTCCCCGCGCATCGAATCGCCTCGTGAATCCTCCGTTGCTCCGGCAACGATGGGCGATCCTTCTGCTACTTGGCGCCTTCTGCGTCACGATAGTTCGAGCGCAGTCTTCCGCGCCGCTTCTTCTCCGCGATCCTTCCATCAGCAAAACGCAGATTGCCTTCGCCTACGCCGGCAGCATCTGGACCGCTAACCTTGACGGCAGCGATCTCCGCAGGCTCACCACCGGCGGGCGCGAGTCCAAGCCGCTGTTTTCGCCAGACGGCTCCAAGATCGCCTTCGCCGGCAATTACGACGGCAGTCGCAGCGTTTACGTCGTTTCCGCGAATGGTGGCGTACCGCGTCGCCTCACTTATCATCCCAGCGACTTCGACGCCGTGGGTTGGACGCCCGATGGCAAGCGCGTTCTATTCGTCTCTGGCCGCGCCGCCTTCGCCGGCGGGGTCACTCAGCTCTTCAGCGTTCCTGTCGAAGGAGGTTTCGCCACTCCGGTCCCCTTGGTCCGTGCTTCCGATGCATCTATTTCCCCGGACGGTACGCGCATCGCCTACGTTCCCAACATTCAATGGCAAGCAGGCTGGAAGCGCTATCGTGGCGGCCAGACCAAGCCCATCTGGATCGCCGGTCTTTCCGATTCTGCCGTCCAAGCCACCATTCCACGTGACAATTCCAACGATTTCTCTCCCATGTGGGTCGGCGACACCATCTATTTCCTTTCCGACCGCAATGGCCCTACCACGTTGTTTGCCTACGACGTGAGTTCGAAACAAGTAAGACAACTTGTCAAAAATACAGGCCTCGATATCAAGTCCGCCTCTGCCACCTCCGACGCCATCATTTATGAACAGTTCGGCTCGCTTCACATTCTCGATCCCAAATCCGGTAGCGATCGCGCCCTTGATCTGCATCCTGTTGCCGATCTGGCGGAAGTCCGTCCGCGCTTCCGCAAGATTGAGCCCGACAAAATCCAGACTGCTGTTATCTCTCCTACCGGCGTTCGCGCCGCTTTTGCGGCTCGCGGCGAAATCTTCACCGTGCCCGCTGAAAAAGGCGATGTCCGCGACATCACCAACACCGCTGCTGTCGTCGAGCGCGATCCCGCCTGGTCGCCCGACGGCAAGTCGATCGCCTACTTTTCCGACGAGTCCGGCGAATATGCGCTACACGTCCGCGATCAAAACGGTACTGGCGAGGTTCGCAAATTCGACCTCGGCAAACCGCCTACGTTCTACTACTCACCGAAGTGGTCACCCGACTGCAAGAAAATTGCTTACACCGACAAACGTTTGAATGTTTGGTATATCGATCTCGAGAAGAAAACTCCGGTCCACCTCGACTCTGACACCTACACCGACCCCTCGCACAGTGTGCAAATTGTCTGGTCGCCTGATAGTCGGTGGCTCGCCTACACCAAACAACTCAAAAATCATTTGCACGCGGTATTTGCCTATTCGCTCGAGCAAAGCAAGTCTTTCCAGCTCACCGACGGCATGAGCGACGCTCTCCTTCCGGTCTTCGACAAAGAAGGCAAGTATCTCTACTTCACGGCCAGCACTGATGCCGCGCTAAACACTGGCTGGCTGGATATGAGTAGTCTCCAGCGCCCTGTCACCCGCAGTGTTTACGTCATGGTTCTCAAAAAAGACCAAGTTTCGCCACTTGCGCCCGAAAGCGACGAGGAGAAAGGCAAAGACACCGAGAAGAGCGACAAAGACAAGAAAGAAGCCGGTGACAAGGACAAACAAAAAGAAAAAGACAAGAGTAAGGATAAAGAAAAAGACGCCGACAAGTCCAAGGAACCGGCAAAGGTTGAGATCGACTCCGAAAACATTGGCCAGCGCATTCTCGCTCTGCCGATTCCTCCACGCAATTACTACGGCCTCTATGCTGGCAAAGCGGGGGTGCTCATTCTGGTGGAAGGCCCGACGCTCGACCCCATCGAATTCGACGACGGTGGGCCATCTGCCAAGATCCACAAATTTGAAATGAAAACCCGCAAGACCGAGCAGATTCTTGACGGCGTCGCCGCCTTCGACCTTTCCTTTGACGGCGAGAAAATGCTCTACGCCAAACAAACCCAGTGGTCCATCGGTCCCGCCGCCAAGCCCGCCGACGGGCCTCCGCAACCAGGGCAGGGTGGTCCTCTGAAGCTTGACGCCATGCAGGCCTACATCGATCCGCGCGCCGAATGGAACCACATGTACTACCAGGTGTGGCGCAACGAACGTGATTTTCTCTACGATCCCAACCTGCACGGGCTCAATCTCGAAGAAGTCAAGAAACGCTATGCGCCTTACCTCGCCGGAGTGGCCACGCGAGACGATCTCAACTATCTCTTCACCGAAATGCTTGGCGACATCACCGTAGGCCACATGTTTGTTGGTGGCGGCGATTTTCCGGAAACCAAAAAAGTAAAGACCGGACTCCTGGGCGCCGACTTCGCCATGGAAAATGACCGCTATCGTTTCGCTCGCGTCTACAATGGCGAAAACTGGAATCCCAAATTGCGGGCCCCGTTAACCCAACCCGGCGTCAACGTGAAAGCAGGCGAGTACCTGATTTCTGTCAACGGACGCGATGTTCGCCCTCCCGCCGACGTCTACAGCTTCTTTGAAGAGACCGCGGGCAAACAGACTTTGCTGAAAGTCGCGGCGCAGGCCGACGGCAGTGGCTCTCGCGAAGTCACCGTCGTTCCCGTCGACGACGAAACCGGCCTGCGCAACTATGCCTGGATCGAAGATAACCGCCGCAAAGTAGACGAACTCACCGGCGGCCGTGTCGCCTACGTCTATTTGCCCGACACCTACGCGGGTGGCTATACGAATTTCAACCGCTACTATTTCGCGCAGGTTGGCAAGGAAGCCGCCATTATCGACGAGCGCTACAACGGTGGCGGCGACATCGCTGATTACGTCATTGATTATCTGCGCCGTCCGCTGCTCAGCTACTGGAACATGCGCGAAGGCAATGACATCACCTCGCCGCAGGAAGCCATCTTCGGGCCCAAAGTAATGATCACCAACGAAATGGCGGGCTCTGGCGGCGACGCGCTGCCCTGGATGTTCCGCCGGACCAAAATCGGTCCTCTGGTCGGCAAACGCACTTGGGGCGGGTTGGTAGGACACTACACGAATCCGCGCGATCTGCTCGACGGCGGATTCACCGGTACGCCGAATCTTGCGTTTTACAGTCCCGACGGAATTTGGGACGTGGAGAATCATGGCGTTCCCCCCGACATCGAAGTCGAACTCGATCCCCAAGCCGCGCGTTCCGGCCACGACGCGCAACTCGAAAAAGCCGTCGAAGTGGTGCTGGATCTCCTGAAGAAAAATCCACCGCCACCCATGCCGCAGCATCCGCCATTTCCGAACTACCACAAGTCCGCCGCAAATTAGCAGTTTTGCTGGCACCGACTCTAGTCTGTGTTCTGTGCATGTTTCCGCCGTAGGGCGCAGCTCGGTCCCGAGGTCAGAACCCGAAGGCGATGGCCCGAAGCCAGCCTGCGTCCTGGCTTGGCGCGACTTGCCTTCTGGCAAGCGCTTCAGTTTAGTTCTGGGTTTGTAAGTACAAACCCAGAAGCCCAGACTGCCAGCGTCCCCAATCTCACCGCGAGACCGCTCCGCCCTTTGCTCGGATACGCACTCAAACTGTCATTCCAAGCGGGGCAGGCCGACCCATTTTCTTGCGCGTTCGCTCCCGCGAACACGTCGGCCTGCGCAGTCGAGGGACGGTTCTCCATCGAGCGTTTTTTTGCTCAATGAATCGCTCTTGCTCCGCGCGCCCGCTGGTCACTGGGTTTTAGGGTTTTTGCTTGCAAACCCTGAGTTAGCCAGCCATAGGAAAGCCTGCCACGGGCGGTTCCCCGGATACGCGGGTGGCCGCTAGCCGACCTATATTCCCCATCTCTTTGAAGTTCTTTGCTTGCCGCGCCGATAAAGATAGTGTGAACGACCGTGCTTGAACCCAGCGCCGAAGTGCGTTACGCTGCAAAAAGACTCTCGGAGGACGCACCTATCTATGGGCGACCGCGAAGCGGTCCAGCGGTTTGCAGTACCGGGAACTTTGCCAACCATCGGAAAGCCTGCCAACCAAAGTGCGTCGCACAAGCCCCCGGACAAACCTTCGACTTGGATGAGACGCAGCATACATATTGCAGGAAAAATTGAACCCTTCTTTGGCACTCTCGACGAGAACGTGCGTTTTCTCGAGGAGGCGCTGCACGTGCGCACGCACCTGCACGACACCAAGCTGACCATCGAAGGCGGCCACGAGAATGTGGATCAGGCTGTGCGCATCGTCGAGGAGTACAATCACGCCGCGAGTCACGGTCGCCACCTGACTGGCGAAGAAGTGAAGTCGTTGATGCGCGTTGTCCTCGATGCTCCGCATGAATCGCCGCGCGGTATGTTCGAGGGCGGCAAGCAGCGCGCCTTTGGCAAGAAGCAGGTCACTCCGAAAAATGCCAGCCAGCGCCATTACATGGAAGAGATCGAAAAGCATGACATGGTGTTCGGCATTGGCCCTGGCGGCACGGGAAAAACATACATCGCGGTGGCCATGGCGGTCAGTGCGTTGCTCACCAAACAGGTGAACCGCATCATTCTTGCCCGCCCGGCTGTCGAAGCCGGTGAAAAACTCGGATTTCTTCCCGGCACGTTGCAGGAAAAAGTCGATCCGTACATGCGCCCGCTGTACGACGCGCTGTACGAAATGCTGGACGCCGACAAGCTGGAAAGTTTCCTGGAAAAGAACATCATCGAAATCGCGCCGCTGGCTTTCATGCGAGGGCGCACGCTCAATGATTCGTTCGTAATTCTTGACGAAGCGCAGAACACCACCAGCGAACAGATGAAAATGTTTTTAACGCGCCTGGGATTTAATTCCAAGGCCGTAATCACCGGCGACATCACGCAGATTGATTTGCCGACCGGAAAAAAGAGCGGACTCGTCGAGGCACTCGAAATCGTTGGCAAGATCGAAGGCATTGGCGCCGTCCAGTTCAGCGAAAAAGACGTGGTGCGCCACAACCTGGTGCAACGTATTATCCGCGCTTATGAAGAATACGAAGCCGGCCACCCGCAACGCGGCGGCAACGGCAAACTTGCAGCGGTAAAGCCAGAAGGGCAGTAGCGGAAACGGGTTTCAGGGTTTGTACTTACAGACCCTCACATGGAATGATTCTGAACAAACAGAAGAAGGTGCGGCTCGCGGCGCGGCCCTTGCGGGAGTTTCTCCGCATGACACAACGCGAACTGAAAATCGCGAATTCGGAAATCACCGTCGCGTTTGTCAGCGACGCGGAGATTGCCCGCTGGAACGAAATCTATCGCAAGAAAAAAGGGCCGACCGACGTACTGTCGTTCCCGGCGATTGCCGGCTTGAGCCAAAAATGTGCTGCGAGAGCCAACGGTGCGAAGAAAGCGGAGATTCTCGGCGACATCGCGATTTCTCCAGAAACCGCAAAACGCTATGCCAAAAAGAATGGCCGTTCGCTGCAAACTGAAATTCGCGTGCTCATGCTTCATGGTGTTCTGCACTTGATGGGTTATGATCATGAGAATGACGCGGGCCAAATGAACCGGATCGAGCAAAAGCTGCGGCGCAGGCTCGGAATCGCGTGAGCCGGACACGTACGAGCGCGTACTCATGGCGGATACTCGTTAGCGAGATATGCATGAGCGCTTACGCATGAGCATATACACATGAGCGGATACACCTGGCTCTTTGCGCTGGGCGTGCTCTTGCTGGCGTCCTTTCTGCCGGTGTATTCCTACTTGGCATTGATATACCGCGAGCTTGGCCGCATGACCACCGGGCCGGTACACGAGCACCTGGACATTTTTGAAGCGGAGATCGAGCCGAAGTTGAAGATCAACCGGCGCAGCGCCGGCCGGTCGTTCCGTATCCTGGGACATTTCTGGCTGGCGTTTCTGGTACTGCAAACGACGCGCGGCGTGGTCTTTTTCGTTTCCGGAAAATGGGAAGCGGTGATCGAGCTGGCCGCGTTCATCGTTTTGGAAGTTGTGATCGCAATGCATTTTATTCCGGACATGCTGCTATACCGGACCAACGGCCGATGGTTGATTCCTTTGCTGCCACTGATTCGCGCCAGCCTGGTCCTGGTGTGGCCTGTGCGGGTATTTCTTGAGGGGGCAGAATCGCTGGCCAGAATTTCCGAAACAGAAACCGAAAAAACCGAAGAGCAACGGACGGAAGAGGGAATAGAAGCACTGGTGGAAGCGGCCGAAGAAGAAGGAATTATCGAACCCGAGCAGGCGGAGCTGATCGAGCAAGTAGTGGAGTTCAGCGACAAGCGGGTTCGCGAAGTGATGACGCCGCGGCCGGACATCGTTGCAATCTCGGCAATCTGCACCCTGGAAGAGCTGCACGCGAAATTCACCGAGACTGGATTCACGCGCCTGCCGGTATTTGAGGGAACGCTGGACGATATTTTGGGAATCGCGCACTCACAAGATTTACTGCAAGTTGCGGATGCGGATTTGCCGAAGAAGCACGTGCGCGAGCTGATGCGCCCGGTTCTGTTCATGCCGGAGACGAAAGTTGGCTCGGATTTGTTGCGGGAAATGCGGCAAAAGAACCAGACAATGGCCGTGATCATTGACGAGCACGGGAGTGTGGCGGGTATCACCACGATGGAAGACCTGGTGGAAGAAATCGTTGGCGAAAGCGGAGCGGAAGCGACGCATCCGAAACTGGAAATGGTGCGAGAGGGATCGAGTTCGTTGGTGATGCGCGGCAGCACCGCGATTGGGCAGGTGGAAGAGATGCTGGGCGTGCGGTTTGGAGAAAGCGCGGATGAAACCGTGACGACGATTGCGGGACTGCTGAGCCACGTGAGCGGGAGGGTGCCGGCGCCGGGAGAGAAGTTTGATCTGGAAGGATTTCGTTTTGAAGTGCTGGAAGCAAACCAGCGGAAAGTGTTGCGCGTGAAAGCGCAGAAACTGACCGGCACAGCAATGCACGCCAGCTGAAGAAGAAGTTGCCACTCCGAACACAGCGGAGTGGCAACAGCAAAGAGAAACCGAGTGACGAACACAGACGAGACAAAAGGAAAGCGGGCGGGGTTTGTGGCGATTGTAGGTCGCCCGAATGCAGGGAAGTCGACACTGGTGAACCATCTGGTGGGGCAGAAGATCGCGATTGTGACGTCGAAGCCGCAGACGACGCGCAACCGGATCCAGGGGATTGTGACGCGAGATGATGGGCAAGTGGTGCTGATCGATACACCGGGGTTGCATGACGCGAAGACGGTGTTGAACCGGCAGATGATGAAAGAAGTGGCGGCGGCGCTGGAAGGAATTGACGTGCTGGTGCTGATGGTGGACGCCGCCGAGACGCTGGTCAACCAGGGAAGCGGAACGCAAGTACACGTGGATCCAATGCTGATCCAGCGGGCCAAGCGGTTCGAAGGTCGGACCATCTTGGCGCTGAACAAAGTGGACAAGGCGGCGAAGAACAAGCTGCTGCCGATGATGGAAGAGTTCGCGAAGGCCCATCCGTTTGTAGCGATGGTGCCGATCTCGGCGCTGAAGGGCGACGGCTGCGCCGAATTGCTGGGCGAAGCAATGAAGCTGCTGCCGCAGGGAGAACCGTATTTTCCCGAGGACCAGGTAACGGACCAGCCGGAACGGTTTTTGGCGAGCGAAATTGTGAGGGAGAAAGCGATTGCGCTGACGTACCACGAGGTGCCGCACGCGCTGCACGTGATGGTGGACAAGTGGGACGAGACGCCGAAGCTGTTGCGGATCCAGATGACGCTGACGGTGGAGCGGCCTTCGCAGAAGAAGATTCTGATCGGGCGCAAAGGCGACATGCTGAAGAAAGTCGGGACGCAGGCGCGCAATGAACTCGAAGAAATTCTGGGCACGAAAATATATCTGGGATTGTTTGTGAAAGTGGCGGAAAACTGGCGAGAGAATCCGATGGCGGTGCGGGAGTTGGATTGGCACACGCAGCTGGCGGCGCTGGGAGAGCAAGAAACGGGCGAGGAATAAAAGCGAGGCCGGCGAAGTTTGTAGGGCGGTCTAAGAGACCTTGGAATTGGCGCGTCTAAACGGTTGCCTTAGCACTTGGGCCGACGAAGAGATAGCCGACACCTTTGCAGTTCGGGCATTCCGTGTTGCGGTAATATCCGGTTGCTTGACAGGCTGTACAT
>Ga0068863_100002564_pt1 | contig 18028 bp, 15 predicted proteins | sample KBSSwiS62_FD_66596 | JGI IMG/M metagenome (GOLD analysis project Ga0068863, IMG submission 66596) | Switchgrass rhizosphere microbial communities from Kellogg Biological Station, Michigan, USA - KBS Switchgrass S6-2 | ecosystem: Host-associated > Plants > Roots > Rhizosphere > Soil ...
GAAACCACGCAGAAGGGACGCGAGGGCAAGATCCCCGGCGTCGGATTCAGCTACGGAGTATCGGTCCCACGTGACGCCACCTCTGGACAGGCCACAGGCAAGCGCATCCATAGGCCCGTCGTCTTCACAAAAGAGTGGGGAGCCTCGTCGCCCCAGTTCTACACCGCTGCTTTCACCAACGAAGTTCTCTCGACCGTCCTGTTTGAGTTTTTTGCGACCTCTCCAAGCGGAACGCAGGTCGTCGACCGCACCATCAAGCTCACAAACGCCATCATTATCGAGTGCGACCAATCCCTGTTCCTGCCTCAGTCGGGAGGTCCCGTCATCGACTCTCGTGATCTCCACGTCATCTCCTTTACTTTTCAGAAGATCGAGATCACCAGCCTTACCGGAGGAACATCCGCGTCCGATAGCTGGACTGTCGCCGTTTAGAGGGACTTTTCGACCCTTCGCTTGACAACATTTGACCCCACCTCCGCAACGTCCTAACCTTAAAACCGTGCTTATCACTCCCATTCAGCTCATCGACGAGCCCCTTCAGATCGACGAAATCATCGCTCCGGGTGTCCTCAACTACAGCGAAGACACCCGACAGATCTCTCCGCTGCCCGTGAAGGGTCAGGCTGACCTCATCATCGAGCACCACAGCGAACAGCGTGGCTCCCACTCCCAGGTCCAGGACATCCGCCTCCGGGCCTCCTACAGTGGCCAGTTCGAGATTCTCTGTGCCCGCTGCGTCGAGCCCGTTCCTCAGACCGTGACTGGCGACTTCGACCTCATCTTCCGGCCGGCCGGGATCGACGCTGTAACGGGCGAGCACGCTATTACCCCCGACGAGACCGAAATCGGGTATTATGAAGAGAGCGGACTTTTGCTGGAGGATGTCGTGCGCGAGCAGGTGTTGCTCTCCCTGCCGACCCGAACCCTCTGCAAAGACGACTGCCAGGGCCTCTGCCCTCGTTGCGGTCAGAACCGGAACCTAGCACCATGCTCCTGTGATCAGACACCTTCTGATCCGCGTTGGAATGCGTTGGCGGGTCTGGCTGACAAACTCGAGGTTAAGCACTAGATAACAAGTTCTGCTCCGTCTCCCGCGCAAAGTGCCGGGCGCGGGCGATCGAAAGGGATACTGCAATGCCTAATCCAAAACGGCGCCACTCCAAGCAGCGCACCGCCAAGCGCCGCAGCCACGACTTCCTCACTCCCACCGGACTCTCCGAGTGCCCGAACTGCCACGAGCGCAAGCTGCCGCACCGCGCATGCCGCAAGTGCGGGACCTACAAAGGTCGCGATGTTCTCGCGGTCAAGGAAGCCAGCTAGTCAAGTTCCACACAATTTCAACCCTGTTATCGTTGCTTGATGCCGATTGACATCGTCGTTGATGCGATGGGTTCCGACAAGGCCCCCGAGCCAGAGGTTCGCGGGGCCATTCTGGCTGCGCGCCATTACGGCGTGCGGGTCCATCTTGCTGGGCCCGAAGATATTCTGCGTCCCATCGTTCGGCAGCACCTGCGGCACCAGCAGCACCTGCCAGTTTTTATCACTCCGGCATCGGAGTGGATCACGATGGACGATAAGGCCGCCCAAGCTGTCCGGGCCAAGCGAGATTCCACGATGCGGGTCGGCCTGAAGATGGTCCGCGAAGGTCTTGCGTCGCACCCTACACAGAAACACGGCCCCGGAAAAGCTGCCGGCTTTTTTACTGCCGGAAACACGGGAGCCGCTATGGCGACAGCCAAGATGGTTCTGGGGATGCTTTCCGGCGTCGATCGTCCAGCGCTCGCCACCATTCTTCCCACCGCCCGGGGTGTACCTTCACTCCTTCTGGACGTGGGAGCCAACGTCGACTCGGACCCTGACAATCTTGTCCAGTTCGCAGTGATGGGCCATATGTACGCTCAGAACGTCCTTAAGATCTCGAGTCCTCGAGTCGGCCTGCTCTCGATCGGCGAAGAAGATTCAAAGGGAAATGCACTCACACGAGACACGTTACCTCTCTTGCGAGAACTCAAGGGCATCAACTTCATTGGCAATGTGGAAGGTCGCGATCTACTGAACGGTCACGCTGACGTTGCGGTGTGCGATGGATTTGTAGGCAATGTCGCCCTGAAGAGCATTGAAGGAGCCGCGAAGCTCTTTACGTCCTCACTTCGTGAGGCGCTGAAATCGACTGTCACCTCGCAGGTTGGCGCGCTTCTTTCACGGCGCGCGTTCGATGACTTCAAGAAGCGGCTTGACTATTCGGAGTACGGCGGAGCACCGCTCCTGGGTGTGCGCGGAGTCTGCATCGTGGGCCATGGGTCGTCGAACGAGAAGGCCATCATGAACGGCATCCGCGTTGCGGCGGAGTTCGCTCATGCAGAGGTCAACTCAGGTATCGAATCGGCCCTTAGCGACTCCGGACCAGCCGACTAGCAGCGCCGCTCAAGACGGATGCGTTAGGCTGAAGAGCAGCACTCCCAGCACAGCAAGACTGATCGCCGTATAAAGCCAATCGCGCTCCAGCAGAAACGCCATGACAGCAAATACAACTCGTGCGACTGGGGTGGCGATGAGGAAAAGTATCCCAACCTGAATGATGGCTGCGGCGTCGCCGTGCGAGATGCCAGAGAGCAGTTGCTGACGATGCTCAATGCTGAGAGGATGAGGGACGAAATTGCGGTAATTTACAGGCTGGCGGGCATGGTCCAGGAGAAAAAAGAAGACACCGGCTAGCACAAGCGTTGAGGCCATTACGACGCCGAAGCGAAGCAGCATGCCCATGGTGAGCTCCATGCGCTTGTCGTCGATTTCGAGTCGCATCAGAGCCTCCCGAGCCAGCCGTTGACGATCATCTCAACGCCAAGGACGAGGATAACCACGATAAAGATATAACGCAGGATGGCGACCGGAGAGCGCGCGAGCAGGCGCGCACCGGTCAACGAGCCTACAAGTACACCGAGCATGACAGGAGCAGCGAGGCCGGGATCGATATATCCGCGGCTGAGATAGATTCCAGCGCTGGCGGCGGCAGTAACACCGATCATGAAGTTGCTGGTCGTGGTTGAGACCTTGAAGGGAATCTTCATAATCTGGTCCATGGCGAGCACCTTGACCGCTCCGGAACCAATGCCGAGCATGCCCGAGAGAATTCCTGCGCCGAACATGGTAGAGAAGCCTTGCGGAATATTGGCGACCTTGTAGGAAATGAGCTGGCCCCCGGGTCCGGGATAGTTCCCGGAAAGACGAAGGCGATCGGAGAGAGGATCGGCGATGATCGTCATTTCATCGCGCCGTCCGCGGCTCTTCCAGGAAAGCCAGGAAGAATAAATTAGGACGATCCCGAAGAGTACCGCCAGTGCTCGCGTGGGAACGCGAGCGGCAAAGAATGCTCCTACGATAGCGCCGATGGTGGTAGCAACCTCAAGAAACATACCGATGCGGACGCTGGAGTATCCTTCGCGAACGTATGCCGCCGCAGCGCCGGAGGAGGTAGCAATGACTGAGATCAACGAGGCTCCAATGGCGTATCGAAGATCGACGTGGAAAGCGAGTGTCAGCAACGGAACCAGCACCACTCCACCTCCCAGCCCTGTTAGCGCTCCGAGAAGTCCAGCAACTGCAGAACCAGCAAAGACCAACAGTGTGAATACGAGCACCGTCATTGCAAACTCATTCTAGATGCCAGGTGGCGCGGGTCTACAGAAGGAATGGTTTGCTTCCATCCCTCCGCCCCATGCATCCTAACCACATCATGGCCGAATCCTGGAAGGCAGAGGATATTCCGCTTCAGGCTGGCAGGCGCTTTGTTATTACCGGCGCAAACAGCGGTATTGGCTACCATGCGGCACTGAAGCTGGCGCGTAAGGACGCAGACCTGGTACTCGCGTGCCGTGACCGCAGTAGAGGCGAAGCTGCGCTGGCGCGACTGCGCGAAGAGGCACCTGGAGTACGCGCCGAACTGGCTGTACTCGATCTCGCTTCGCTGACGTCCGTCCGAAACTTCGCCGCTGAAGAGCTCGCCCGCGATCGCCCGCTGCACGTGCTGATCAATAATGCAGGCGTTATGGCGGTGCCGCGCCGAACAGAGACGGCGGACGGCTTCGAGATGCAGTTCGGCACCAATGTACTGGGGCATTTCGCTCTTACCGGACTGCTAATGCCTGCGCTGGAGCGAACAGCCGCGATTTCTCCTGAGCATCCTCGCGTGGTCACGATCGCATCGATTGCCCACAAGCGAGCCCATCTGAATCTCGGGGATCTGCAGTCGCTTAAAGCTTATTTCCCGATGGGAGCGTATCAGCAGTCGAAGCTCGCAAATCTGATGCTCGCCTTTGAACTCAGTCGGCGACTGCGAGCGGCGTCCTCTCCCGTGGTCAGTATCGCCGCTCACCCCGGCGTCGCTGCTACAGCTCTCTTTAAAAGGGGGGGCGGATCGATTACAGCGAAGGCACTCAACTCAATGATCAGCCATACGATAGGTATATTTCTCAACACCGATGCGGAGGGCGCTCTACCGACACTCTACGCGGCTACTTCGCCTGAGGCCGAGGACGGCGGATACTACGGACCACAGGGTTTCCAGGAGATGCGCGGGGATACGGTAGGTCGCGCCATGGTTGCGACACAAGCTCGAGGCGAGGCAGCGGCCCGACTTCTGTGGGAGATTTGTGAGGATCTCACGGGAGTGAGATATATGACGAAGCCAGCCTGTTAGCTCTCAGACCGGAAAATAAAGCACCTCAATCAGTTGGATGAGAGAAACGTTCATGAAACAAACTTTTTATAAGAACCGCGCTATCGCGTAATGTTTCGACTTCGTCTTGTAAGGGAATCATGAAAATCTCTTATCGCGGCAACTCTTGTAGATTGGGCTGGTAGCGCGCCGTTAGGGAGCGGATGTAAAGTGTCCATGTCGACGTTTTGTGCGTTCGTTCTGTTCATTCGATCAAACCCGTTAGTCAGATTTTCGAAAGGCAATCGCTATGGCAGACATTCCTAACCCCAAGTTTTCTCGTCGAGGTTTTCTAAAGGGCGCCGGTGTAACTGCGGCGACTACCGTCATCGAGTCTGCCAATGCGCTAGCACGCGAGACAAAAAGCGCTTTGGAGCATCAACAGGCAGTGGGGCCTGATGCTTTTCCCATCAAGCTGAGTGTCAATGGGCAAGAGCACTCTGTGACTATTGAACCTCGATATACGCTGGCCGAGACACTTCGCGACAATTTGAATCTGACCGGCACCAAGGTGGTGTGCGACCGCGGCTCCTGTTCGGCGTGCACGGTGTGGATTGATAACATTCCGAAACTTGCGTGCATGACCCTGGCTATCGATACCGTGGGGCACAAGATCACGACCATCGAAGGCCTGTCCCATGGAGACACGATGCACAAGGTGCAGGCGGCTTTCGTGAAGCACGATGCCATGCAGTGTGGATTTTGCACCCCCGGAATGGTCATGAGTTGCGCCGCCCTGCTGGAGCGAAATCCCAACCCTTCCCTAGCCGATGTCAAACACGCGGTGAGCGGTAACCTGTGCCGCTGCGGGACGTATCCGAAGATATTCAAGGCAACACTGGATGTCGCACAACAGCGCAACAAGACTGCTGGGCTGGTCTCGCTGGCGGGCGGAAGGGAGGCATAGGAATGGCACTCGATTCGCTAATACCTGTGAACGATGGCGAGCAGTCTCCTGGAAGTCCCGCAAAGCCGGAGCCTGCAACGCGCACGGAAAATCTGATCTGGGGAATTCCGCAGGATGGTCTTCAACGAAAGGAGCGGAAGGTTCCAGTGGATGAGCCGCCGCCACTTCCCCCAAACTCGGAACTTGCCTACATCGGCAAGCCGACGCCTCGCTACGACGGACCGGCCAAAGTGATGGGCAAGGGAAAATACACCGCAGATATTCACCTGCCGGGCATGTTGTACGCGAGCATGGTGGACGCGACGGTTGCCCACGGCCGCATCGTCTCGATCGACACAAGCGCTGCGGAGAGATTGCCAGGAGTGCGCGCGGTACACGTGATTGAACACTTATACGGAGTTGCCGAACTTCGCGATCCCAGCCAAGAAACCCCCTCGCGCTATCCGGTTGTTCGCTATGCAGGACAGCCCATCGCGGGGGTTGCGGCGGTCTCACAGCAGATTGCAAACGATGCCGCGAAATTGGTGAAGGTTCAGTACGACACGATGGCTTTTGTTGTCGACCGTTCCGATGCGCGCGCAGAAGATGCTCCAGTGGTCTTTCCCGGGCCGGCAGATGCTGCGGGAAGTGCCGGTGGAGGGGGCGGGCCCAAAAATGTTCCGCAAAAAGGCAACGTGCACGGGCCGCAGCGAAAGACTGTGGGTGATGTAGAGAAGGGATTTGCCGAAGCCGATGTGGTTGTAGAAGGCGAATACTTCACTCAAGTTCAGACGCACTCCGCTCTGGAGACACATGGATTTGTCGTTGACTGGAAGCCGGATGAGGTGACGGTGTACGCCTCAACTCAGGGCACCTCCAGCGTTCGTGATGAATTTTCCGAGGTGTTCAAGCTTCCTAAAAGCAAGGTGCGAGTGATCACCGAATACATGGGCGGCGGCTTCGGAGCGAAGTTCGGAGCGGGCAATGAAGGCGTGGTCGCGGCAAATCTTTCGCGCAAGGCGAATGCGCCGGTGAAGCTGATGCTTGACCGACGGCAGGAGCACATGGTGGCGAACCGGCCGGACTCACACCAGGCACTGAAGATCGGAGCGAAGTCCGACGGGACGCTAACGGCGATCCAACTGACCAGCTACGGTACAGCAGGAGTAGGAACAGGGGCGGGAACAGCCGGTCCGGCTGCGAATTTATATAGGTGCCCGAACCTTCTTACCGAGGAATATGACGTCTTCATCAACGCCGGGCCTGGCGCAGCGTTTCGCGCACCTGGCCATCCACAGGGTTGCTTCGCGTTCGAGCAGGCTATCGATGAGTTGGCGGTAAAACTCAACATAGACCCACTCGCTCTTCGCGAAAAGATTGACGAGAGTCCGGCGCGAAGGGCCGAGAGGCGTCTGATCCTTGAGCGAACGAACTGGAAGAACCGGAGACCTGCCGGAGCTGACACGGGGCCAATCAAGCGTGGCATGGGAATTGCACAGTCGGTCTGGTATCGCTTCGTCAATATGAACTCATCCTGCGAGGTGAGGGTCTCTCGCGATGGCTCCGTGGAACTGATGTCGGCGGTTCAGGACCTGGGGACGGGAACCAAGACGATGCTCGCGATCGTTGTCGCCGAGGAGTTCGGCATTCCCCCCTCCGACGTCGTGATCCGCATTGGAGATACACGCTTCCCGATCGGGCCAGATTCGGGCGGTAGCGTAACGACTGGATCGATCTCCCCATCGTCACGTAACGCGGCGTATCAGGCAAAGCAGCAGTTCTTTGCGGCAATTGCTCCGCAGTTTGGAACTACACCTGACAATCTGGCTTTGCGAGACGGGCGCCTAATACTGAAAAACGACGCATCGCGTTCCTACACCTTGAAGCAAGCCGCAGCAAAGCTTCCCACGGCGGAGATTTCGGCTAAAGCAACGCGTGCGCCTGAGTATGCGAAGGAGCGCCTTACTTACGGCGGCGTGGACTACGTCGAGCTCGCTGTGGACACCGAAACCGGAAGAGTTCACGTCGAGAAGGTCTTCGGTGCGCATGATTGCGGCCGTCCCATCAATCCCCTTGGAGTGATCAGTCAGATCAACGGCGGCATCCTCCAGGGCATCTCTTATGCTTTGTTTGAGCAAAGAATCATGGATCGCAGTGGCGGCTATATGTTGAATGCGAATCTTGAGAACTACAAGATTCTCGGGGCTCGCGAGGTGCCCGAGATTGAGGTCGAACTGGTGGAGAATTACATCGCCCAGAGCTCAACCGACGCAGCGGGAATCGGCGAATCGGCGGGCATTATCACGCTCGCTGCAGCCATCGGCAATGCGTTCTATAACGCAACAGGAGTTCGCATGCGAAAGATTCCCATGACCCCAGCCAATGTGCTCACCGCGCTTGGGAAGGTGCAGGAGGTGCAGGCATGAACAAGTTCACGTTCGTCGATTGCACAACAGTCGATCAGGCCTTGGGCCAGTTCAGCGATGGAGCCAGCTTCAAAGCGGGCGGGATCGATCTGCTTGACCTGATGAAGGACGACATCGTGTCGCCCCCGAAGCTCGTCAATCTCCTCAACATTCGCTCGCTGCATGGCATCACTGCCGGGAAGGATGGTCTGCATCTGGGTCCACTCTCCACACTTAGCGAGATCGCGTCGCATCCCGAGATCCAGAAGAACTATACCGCGATTTCGGATGCTGCGGGCCATGCGGCGACTCCGCAGGTACGCAATATGGCGACACTCGGCGGAAATCTGATGCAACGGCCTCGGTGCTGGTACTTCCGTTCCAGCGACTTCGATTGCAAGAAGAAGGGCGATACCAGCGACGCCTGCCACGCGCACGCGGGCGAGAATCAGTACCACGCCATCATGAATAACAGCACCTGTGCGATGGTGCATCCCTCTTCAACAGCCGTGCCATTGCTCGCAATGAATGCCCAGGTAGAGCTTACGTCGAAACAAGGTAAGCGGACGGTTGCGATGAGCGACTTCTACATCCCGCCGGAGAAGAGTCTGGCCAATGAGACGGTCTTAAAGCCGGGAGAGTTGATTACTGCGGTCTTCGTGCCCGCGCCAGCAAGCGGCACACGCTCCGCGTATCAGAAGTACGGCGAGAAGGAAAGCTTCGACTGGCCAATCGCGGATGCCGGCGTCGTTCTCATTATGGACGGCAATACGTGCCGGAAGGCTACGGTTGCGCTTGGTGTGGCCGCACCGACTCCGATCCGCTCTGCAGCGGCAGAGAACCTGCTTGCGGGTAAGACTATTGACGAAGCTACAGCGCGTGCGGCGGCCAAGGCCGCAATGCAAGGCGCCACGCCGTTGTCACAAAACAGTTATAAGATGCAGCTCTTTCAGACTGCGATTTATCGCACGATATTGCTGGCTGCAGGACAGATGGACCGAGACCAAAGCGCCGTCGGTTAGGAGATCCGATATGACGACATCCCTTGTACAGCTTCAGTGCGCTTCACTCCGCAGCAAGTCTTCTTATGCCGCGTTCGGTGAGTTTCAGGAGGATCATGCTGAATTGATGGGAGCAACCGCGACATACTGGTGCCTAAAGACCATGAGTAAGGCTGGGCCGGACGATCACTTCGTCCATGGCTCGGTATGTCAGCGGGGACGGTCCTGTTGGGAGGCGCGCGAGTCTTAGTCGTCATACGACCAAGTCGCGTCAGTGGCTGATCTGATGGAAGCAGCGTAACAGGTTGCCACCCCAGAACTTTCGAATGCGTTCCTCCGAGTAACCGCGCATTAGCATAGCGTCGGTGATCATTGGCAGATCACGGACATCGCGCATGCCGCGGGCTAACGTGGGCCCACCATCGAAGTCAGTTCCCAAAGCGACATGGTCTTCTCCTACCATCTGAATTGCTTTGTCGACCACGCCCACCCAGTCATCGACCGCCATCATGACAGAATCTGGCACGCGAGCACCACGCATTGGGAACTGTGACGCCATCAGCTGGTCGACCTCGTAGATCGTCTTTCCCTTGACCTTGTCGGGGATGCTGGTGGTGTCGAAGAATGTCTTGCCCCGTTGCGCCGTCAGCCACTCGTATTCTTTGGGGTAGGCAAATTCGCTGCCTATCTGAAAGCCGATGACGCCTCCCTTTGCCGCCAGTTTCTTCAGAAGTGCATCAGGCATGTTCCGGGGAATATTGTTCACGCTGCGCAGGCCGTGATGCGTTGCGATAACGGGGACGTCGCTGAGGTCGATGACCTGAGAGATGGTCTCATCTGAGGAATGAGAGATGTTGATCACCATACCCAGCCGATTCATCTCGCGAATCAGATCGCGCCCATGAGCCGTTAGGCCGTTCCACTTCGCGGTAGAGCAGCACGAGTCCAAGTAATTCTGGTTCCAGTTGTGCGCGGAGAGCTGCGCCGAACGCAAACCCATTCCATGCAGGTCCCGCAGAATTCCGAGGTCGCCATCCAAGTCGTAGCTGCCTTCAATGTCCAGCACCGCAGCCATCTTGCCGTTTGCGCGTATTCGTTCAACGTCACTCGCGTTCATGGCTAACTCGACTAAATTCCGGTTTTCCTGGAGTTGGCGGAGTGCGTGATCGATGCGGCGCAGCGTCTGCCTGGTTTCGAATCTGCCGGGGTAGTAATCCTCGGGGATGTAGATGGATAGGAAGAAGGCGCCTTCTCCACCCTCACGTGCGCGAGGAAGATCCCACTGTCCGTCGGGATAACGGGTTCCCATGCTGCCGCCGTTGTAGAACTCCCGGTCGAGGGCGTGGACGTGGCCGTCAAAGATGAAGGCGCGCCGATGGATCTCCAACGCTCGTGGTGAAATGTGTGGGGCGGCTTGTTCGACTGACCCCTGCGAGGCGTCCATAGTCCAGGGAAAGGGTTCTGGTACCCCGGCCAGCGCGGAGTATCCGAGGAATCGGCGGCGAGTCAGCAAAGAACGTCTCCCATTTTGAAGTGAAATCTCACAGAGGGATGCTTCATAGGCAAGAACTGCGGGGAAGTATATCGCAGCAGACTAGACTCTCTCCTAAGCAGGCAAGACATTTGGCCTATAGGAAAAGCGATTTCGATAGGTAAGATTCGACCATCGCAGATCGCCGTGAAATTACGATCGTGAAGGAATCCCATGGCTCCCAACGGAACACCCGCCAAACGTCCGCGGCTTGCGGGCGTCGTTACTTCGTATAAGAAGTTGCTTCATCCCCAGCAAGTGATCGATCGCTTCCTGGATGGGTATGGCTGGCATGGTACCTATCACCGGCCTGCGATGGACATGGTTTCGCTCTATGTGGATCAGCATGGCGAAGGAGATCTGTTCAAGGAACGGGCGGACCGTCATCCCGGAATGAAGCTCTGCTCGAGCATCGAGGAAGCCCTAACGCTTGGTACGGGGAAGCTAGCCGTCGATGGAGTCGTCGTCGTAGCCGAGCACGGTGTCTACCCACTGAGCCCCAACGGCATCATGATGCGGCCCCACTACGAGTTCTTCGAGCAGATCACCAAGGTCTTTCGCGCCAGCGGTCGCTCAGTTCCCTACTTCAACGACAAAGAGCTCTCCTGGAACTGGGACTGGTCAAAAAAAATGGTGGACGTCTCGCACGAGTTGAATTTTCCGTTGCAAGGTGGATCGAGTCTCGCCGTCACATGGAGAGTTCCCTCGGTCGAGTTCCCGCTCGGTGCGGTGACGAAGGAGGCCGTCTCCGTTGGATACGGAGGCATGACCAGCTACGACTTTCACGGCCTGGAGACGATCCAGTGCATGGTTGAGAGGCGTAAAGGAGGTGAGAGCGGTGTGGAGTGGATTGAGACGTACCAGGGCGATCGATTCTGGAAAGCTCACCAGGATGGGGTCTGGTCGCAGGCGTTGGTGAAGTCCGCGCTGAGCCGAAGCGCTACCCTGCGGCCCGGCGATCCTACTTTTACTAATATTTTCCCGACGATTGAACAAATGAAAGCGATGGTGCCGGAACCCCTCGCCTATCACTACAAGCATCGCGATGGTTTGATAAGCACAATGATCCTGATGAACGGGATGGTGCGCGACTTTACCTTCGCTGCGACGATAGAAGGCCAGGCGAAGCCCTTTTCAACACAGATGTACTTGCCGATGCCGGACGGCCGAACGACGCTGGCGAGCTTCTTCAGTCCTTTGGTCCATAACGCTGAAGAGATGTTCCTGACGGGCAAGTCGCAATATCCGATTGAGCGAACATTGCTGACGAGTGGTCTACTGATCGAAGGCGTCGACTGTGCGAGGAAGGGGCTCCAGCGCCTTGAAACGCCGAACCTTGCCGCCGTGACCTACCAGCCCAACCCAAAGTCCACTTTCTGGAGGAGCTAATGCTCACACGTCGCCGTTTCGTTGGCTATTCCGCGCTTTCCTCCTCCATGTTGGCATATCCGTCGTTGCTGCATTCTGCTTTTGGACAAACGTCATCCGCACAGCGGCCGATCCGTCTGGCCATCCTCGGCAGCACCTATCGTCGGGGTTCAGATATGCAGACGATTGCCGACCGCTTCCTCACCGGTTTTCCTTATGAAGGTGGCTGGCACATGCCGAACGTGAAGGTGGCCTCCGTATATGTCGACGAGCGCATTCGCAAGGCCAGTGCAGCGTCAAACGAGTTTGAGCTTGCCGTCACGGGCAGGGCAAGACGCAGGCAGCAAGGGCCTCCGGCACAAGGACCAGCCGCACCCGCTGATCCTAAGCGCGCTCCCGATGAGCGCTGGGAGCCAATAGCACCTTCTTCGGAAGAGCAAGGGCTAACCAATGACCTTAGCCCAGAGCGGGCGCGGCAGTTTGCCTTCCGGCTATGCCATAACATTCCCGAAGCACTGCGTTGTGGCGGCGATAGGATTGCCGTCGACGCGGTTCTCACTATTGTTGAACAGTGCAATGACTTCCCCTATGCCACGAACGACAAGGCGCAGGTCTTGCTGCCGCAGTACGACTTCTTTGAGCAGTGCGCGCAGGTCTTCGAGACGGAGAAGCACTCGGTTCCCTACTTCAACCACAAGCAGCTTTCCTTCAGCTTCTCCGAGGCCGAGGCCATGGTAAAAGCCGCCGAGCGTTTGAAGTTCCCACTCATGGCCGGATCGTCTATGCCGGTCACGTGGCGCCTGCCAGACGTGGACGTTCCGCTCGGTGCCCGCGTGCAGGAAGCGGTAATGGTTGGAGTTGGAGGATTGGGCACCATGGATTTTGACGCGCTCGAGGCCTTGCAGTGCATGCTCGAACGTCGCAAGGGAGGCGAAACCGGTGTAAAGTCGGTTCAGTTCCTCCAAGGTGATGATGTCTGGGCAGCAGGGCAGGCGGGGCGCTGGTCTAAAGAGTTGCTGAGTTCGGCGCTCTCACGCAGTGATACACCGATGGGGCTAACGATGCTGGATGGACGCAATCAAGATCTGGTCGGAGATGGCGTCCTTCCGCAATTGGTCAAGGACCCCGCTGCTTACTGCATTGAATACACCGACGGAACAAAGGGCACTCTGCTGATGCTCAATGGGGCTATCCATGACTTCAATATCTCTGCGAGACTCGCGGGGCAGGAGATGGTCTCGACACAGTTCTTCATGCCTCCCACTCCGAACGAGACATATTCAGCATGCCTGGCTGCAAAGATAGAGCAGTTGTACGAGGAACGAAAGGCACCGTATCCAGTTCAACGCACTCTATTGACCACCGGACTCCTAGAGGCTTTTCTGAATTCACGACACCGGCTGAATCAAAGATTGGAGACGCCGCACTTGGCCGTAAATTATCAGCCGCCAACCGAATCACAATATGCTCGCAGTTGAGCCAACAGCGATCTGAACGTCACTTCGTTAAGTGACTCGATACATTACCCAAATTGCCGCATGCGGTAAGATCAACAACTTGCTGCGGGGATTAGAATGCTGCTGTCTTTGCTGGAAATAGAAGTGCGGCAATTCGCCCAGGAAGCGTCAGGAATGGTCGATCCGAAAACGGTACTGCGAGATCTAGATGAACTGCGTACGCTGACGGCCGACGATAACGGCGCCCAGAGACTTGCTTGGTCGCCGATTTGGCTACAAGCCCGGGCTTGGTTCGAAGAAAAGATCAAAGTTCTTCCCATTGAACATCACTACGATGCGGCCGGAAATCATTGGATTACTTTGGCTGGGGAGTCAAAGAGGTCTCTGGTGATCGGGAGCCATCTTGATTCGGTGCCGAACGGAGGCTGGTTAGACGGTTGTCTTGGCGTTCTGGCGGGCCTTGAAGTTCTCCGCGATTTGTCGAAGAGACACAACGGGAGGCCACCGTGTACGGTACGGTTGGTCGACTGGGCAGATGAGGAAGGTGCGCGATTTGGACGCAGCCTCTTCGGATCATCGGCGTTCGCGGGCACTCACACTATTGAAGCCGATAGGAAGCGGACCGATCGTGAGGGAATGACCCTGCAAGGTGCATTAGCAAGCTGCGGCATCGATGTCGAACGCATCGGAGATGCAGGATGTGAAAAAGAAGACATAGCCGCATACCTCGAACTTCATATTGAACAGGGCCCTATTTTAGAGAGACTGGGAAAACCATTGGGTGTCGTATTAGGTACCAAGGGAGTGGAGCGCTGGGCTGTTACCTTTCAAGGGCAGGAGGCGCACTCCGGATCTACACCGATGGAAGTGCGGCGCGATGCGCTGGCGGCAGCGGCAAAATTGGCGTTGGAGATTCGCCCCATAGCTCAGAGACAATCGCAATCGGTCGCAACGATGGGCAGCGTTAAGACGTTTCCTGGAATCGTGACGGCAGTTGTCGGGCGGTGCGAAACGACGTTAGATATGCGCGATCTTGATGCCGTTGTACTGGCAAGAATGCTGCAGGACGCCCGCGAAGCCAGTGAACGCTTCGCTACTGAAGAGCGGTGCACCGTCGAATGGTCGAAGATCTGGTCAATCGAGCCGATCCCGTTTCATTCAGAACTGATCCCCCTCTGCGAAAAAGCGATCATCGAGACAGCAGGGACTTGCGAACGGCTTCCGTCCGGACCGCTGCACGACGCAGCTGAGGTGGCTCGCACGGGGGTTCCCACCGTGATGATGTTTGTTCAGTCATTGCAGGGACTTAGTCATAATCGTGCAGAGAACACGCTCCCTGAACATCTGGAACATGGGGTTATCGCCCTAAGCCGCCTCGCGGATAAGACAATCGATTGGATACTTCGTCGTTGACTGTGAGGATTTCCATTCCGCTTTACGTCGGCAGTGTTGCATAATCAGGACTCTAATGAGTCGCAAGCCGATGATGCGCACTCACTGGCACGCAAGACGCTTCAGCACGACAGCAATACAGGAGATATCGCGCGGTCGATGAGCGAAACAACCCCCTTCTTCGCACAGGCACCGAGAACGCCGGAGATCACCGAGCGTTTCCCCGATCTTCACCCTCCGCTAAACCGCACTGCAGCGATTGCAGAGGCAAATCGTTGTCTGTATTGTTTCGACGCGCCCTGCACTGGCGCTTGTCCGACGCACATTGACGTTCCTCGATTCATCAAGAAAATCGCGAGCGGCAACCTTGAGGGTTCGGCCAAAACCATCCTGGACGCCAACATTCTAGGAGCCAGTTGTTCGCGCGCCTGCCCTGTTGACGTCTTGTGCGAGGGCGCTTGCGTTATGCACCGCTACAATAAACAACCGATCGAGATTGCCAAGCTACAGCGGTTTGCAATGGACGCTCTGCACGAAAACGGAGGTTCACTACCTTTCTCGCCAGGCGAGGATACCGGCAAGTCTGTTGCCCTTGTTGGTGGAGGTCCGGCATCCCTCGCCTGTGCTGCCGAACTTCGACGACACGGAATCAAGGCTGAGATCTTCGATGCGCGTCCGCTGCCTGGTGGCCTGAATACGTACGGTGTCGCAGAATACAAGCTACCTCTAGCGGAGAGCCTGCGTGAGATCGATCTCCTGGCTCAGCTGGGCGTTGCCTTTAACTTCAGCGTTACTGTCGACGACAAGATCTTGTCCGATCTTGAGGCATCACACGACGCTATTTTTCTTGGTGTTGGCCTTGGTGGAATCCATCAATTGGGAATCACAGGTGAATCGCTGCCTGGTGTCCAGAACGCACTCGATTACATTGCTGACTACAAGAGCGGAAAGGTGACGGCGGCGCCCAGACGCGTTGCCGTCATCGGTGCCGGAAATACCGCAATCGATGCCGCCAACGCAGCAGTGCGTCTGGGAGCAGCCGATGTGCACTTGATCTATCGTCGCGGACGCGAGCAGATCTCTGCTTTTGCCTTCGAATATGAACATGCGAAGCAAGAGGGAGTGAAGTTCCTGTGGCACACAACGCCAATTGGCATTCTTGGCGCCGATGCGGTTGAGGCACTCGATCTAGTCACGCTGGAAGCTTCCTCGAACGGTCCTTCACCACCCCAAGCGAGAGAGAACTTCCAGCTATCGATTGATCTTGTAATCCTAGCCATCGGACAATCGACGCACACTGATTTTCTTAAGAACGGCCAGATCAAGCTTGAGGGCGGACACGTTCTTATCGATCGCGTCACCGGGCAGACGCCGAACCCGAAGTATTTTGCAGGAGGCGACTGCACCAATGGTGGACGCGAAGTAGTGGATGCAGTGGCCGACGGCAAACGTGCCGGAATCGGCATCGCTGCGTGGCTGGAGGGACAACGTGCCAACACTTAAGACTACTTTCGCAGGAATACCTTGCATTAATCCCTTCTGGCTCGCCTCCGCCCCGCCCACCAACTGTGGCGAACAAATTATGCGTGCATTCGACGCCGGATGGGGCGGCGCAGTTTGGAAGACGATAGGCGAGCCAATAATGAACGTCAGTTCCCGATACTCCTCTATCGACTGGAACAACCAGAGAATGATGGGCCTAAACAATATCGAATTGATCAGCGACCGCCCCATCGAAGTGAACCTTAGAGAAATCTCCGAAGTAAAGCGGCGCTATCCGAAACATGTTGTCATTGCGTCACTCATGGTCGAATCGAATCGTCATGCCTGGCATGACATTGTGCAACGAGCAGAAGACGCTGGCGCGGACGGACTGGAACTGAATTTCGGGTGCCCCCATGGAATGAGCGAGCGCGGAATGGGCTCTGCTGTTGGTCAGGTTCCGGAATACTGCAGCCAGATTACCGGATGGGTGAAAGAAAAGGCCCGCACGCCCGTCGTCGTAAAGCTGACCCCCAACATCACGGACATTCGTATGGCCGCACGCGCAGCCAAGCAAGGCGGCTCAGATGCCCTCTCCGCAATCAACACGATCAACTCAATCACCGGCATTGATCTCAATACGTTAGAACCTCGCCCCAATGTCGATGGCAAGAGTTCACACGGCGGCTATTGCGGCCCCGCGGTCAAGCCGATTGCGCTCAACATGGTGCAGCAGATCATGTCCGATGAACAAGTCCAGCTGCCATTGTCTGCCATTGGCGGAATCGGTTCGTGGCAGGACGCGGCTGAGTTCATACTGCTGGGCGCCGGCACCGTACAAGTGTGCACCGCCGTGATGCACTACGGATATCGAATCGTTGAAGACATGTCGGATGGCCTATTGGCATGGATGCGCAATAAGGGGTTCGAGACACTCGACGATTTTCGGGGTCTCACAGTTTCGAAGGTGACGGAATGGAAGCACCTTAATCTCAATTACAAAATCGTCGCGCGCATTCACGAAGAGTTATGCATCGGTTGCGAACTCTGCTACACGGCGTGCTGGGATGGCGCGCATCAGTGCATCCACCTGGACCGTGCTCTATCCGCTCCGAATACTTCACGCACTCCAGCCATGATTACGGAGGAAAGCCTTAGCCGAATTAGCGTGACCCCCATCGCAAAGCTCGATACGAATGGCACGAGTGAAACTGGCCCCCAACATACCCCGCTTTCACGTATTCCGCGTGTAGACGAAGAGGAGTGCGTTGGCTGCAATCTGTGTTCTCTCGTATGCCCAGTATCCGACTGCATCACGATGGAACAGGTGGACAATGGGCTACCACCAGAAACATGGGAGGAGCGCGTGAGCGCTGGCATGACGGCGACTCCGCTCGTTCACACAAAGCTCTAATACCGGCACACCCTTTAGGGTGCTGCGTCGTGAAAGCATGAGGCCGAATCACCATGGGAACACTGATCAAGAACGGCACCGTGGTCAATGCCGATGTGTCGAGGACGGCGGACGTGCTGATGGAAGGGGAAACAATCGCTCGGGTAGAACCGAACATCCCTTCTGGCTCGCATACGGTCGTCGATGCTACCGGTCTGCTTGTAATGCCCGGAGGCATTGATGTGCACACTCATCTGGATATGCCTTTCGGCGGCACCGTATCAGCCGATGACTATACGACCGGCACCCAGGCCGCTGCCATCGGCGGCACCACCATGCTTATCGACTTCGTTTTGCAGTCGCAGGGCCACACGATGCGAGAGGCGCTCAACGTCTGGA
>Ga0068863_100002568_pt1 | contig 18002 bp, 18 predicted proteins | sample KBSSwiS62_FD_66596 | JGI IMG/M metagenome (GOLD analysis project Ga0068863, IMG submission 66596) | Switchgrass rhizosphere microbial communities from Kellogg Biological Station, Michigan, USA - KBS Switchgrass S6-2 | ecosystem: Host-associated > Plants > Roots > Rhizosphere > Soil ...
TCATGACCCGCGCCGAGGTGGTCGAGAGCCTGGGCATCGTCGCCATCTACCACGCGCTTCACAAGAAGAAGGAGCTCGTCGAGCGGATCGCTATCGCGTCACTCGAGACGGGAATGGGCGGCAAGGCGTTTACCGCCGATGAGCTGTTCCTGATCATCACGCCGAACGACCTCGCCGAGTGCGTGCCCCTGCCCGACATCTTCGACAAGGTCTTCCGCAAGGTGGCGCTCGAATTTGGTTGGGAGGAGCCGACGACCAAGCACGAGGGCCACAGCAACGCGCCGGCAGCCGAAGAGACTCCCAAAATCCCGGGTGTGGTGGTGAAGGACACCGGCAGCGCCCCGCCTCCGCCCCTGATCCCGCCTCCGCGCCCGCCGAGCATCTCTCCCGTGGAGCCTGCGGCACGGACGATGGTCCCCACTCCGCCCGCTGCCGCAGTCCCTCAGCCCGAGTTCGGCGAGGCGCCCCGCGACAGCTGGCCCAACAGCTGACATCTTCCATGCAGGCTCCCCCGTCGGGTGAGCCTGCTCTTTTTTTTCTACCGAGCCTACGCTACGCTCGCCCCATTCGATCCAAACAGGCGCCAAATTTTGGATGATATGCAAGGCGCTGGTGAGGAGCGAAGTAAGGCGTACCCAAATGTACGCCGTCGAGCACCGCAGCCGGTAACGCAGCAGATCGCCAAAATTTGGCGCCTTTCTTAGGCCCGTAGCTCAGTGGTAGAGCAGGCGTCTTATACACGCTTGGTCGCTGGTTCGATCCCAGCCGGGCCTACCACACAAAAACCTTCCCGATGGGAGGGTTTTTGGTATGATGGAAATCTATGACACGCCTTCGCACCTCCTTTCTCTTGCTGACAACGATCCTCTCGTCCGCAACCTTCGCGCTGCCAACGCACGCCACGACCAACGGTTGGCTCATCAAAAGTTCGACGAATAGCTCCGTCTACTACGTCGCAGACGACAAACGTTTTGCATTCCCCAACGAAAAAGTATTCTTCAGCTGGTACAAAGATTTCTCCGGCGTTTCGACTGTCACCCCAACTGAACTCGCAAGCTACACACTCTCGGGCAACGTGACGTATCGCCCTGGCCTACGTCTCGTCAAAGTCACAACCGATCCAAAAGTCTACGCCGTCTCGCGCTATGGCACATTGCGCTGGGTCACGACCGAACAAATTGCCACGACGCTCTATGGCAACAATTGGAATACCAAGATCGACGATGTCCCTGACGCATTCTTTACGAACTACACTATCGGCTCACCCATCACCTCGGCCACAGACTACAGCGTCTCCACAGAACTCGGTGTGACGATCGTGGCGCAAAACATTCGTGGCGTCGAAGCGCCAGCTCCCACGAGTGTCCCGGTCGTTTCAGGTTGCAACATCTTCCCGGCTGACAATCCGTGGAACCAAGACATCTCGAGCTTGCCTGTCCGATCTGATTCGGCGACATTCATCTCGTCGATTGGACTCACCGGACACCTCCATCCAGACTTCGGCGAAAACCAAACGTACGGCATTCCGTTTAACGTCGTCCCCGCGTCGCAAGCCAAGGTTCCGATCACTTGGACCGCGTATGGCGATGAATCAGACCCGGGCCCGTACCCGATTCCCGCAAACGCAAAGGTTGAGTCTGGAAGTGACGCACACGTCCTCGTCCTCGAGAACGGAAGCTGCACGCTCTACGAACTCTACGCCGCACAAAAGACGACCAACGGCTGGTCGGCGGACTCCGGCGCAATCTGGCACTTGGATTCAAACGCACTTCGTCCGGCGGGCTGGACATCGGCTGATGCCGCGGGACTTCCGATCCTTCCCGGACTCGTCCGCGCCGATGAAGTTCTCGCCGGCCACATCGACCACGCGATTCGTTTCACGGCCTCACGTTCGCAAAAAGGCTACATCCTTCCTGCCACGCACTTTGCAGGAACGAACGACAATTCACTTCCGCCCATGGGACTTCGTGTCCGCCTCAAGGCAAGCTACGACATTTCAGGCCTGACCGGCCAAGCCAAAGTGATCGCCGAAGCCATGAGAACCTACGGCATGATTTTGGCGGACAACGGATCCAACTGGTTTTTCTCCGGCGCAACGGATCCGAGATGGAACGACGATGAACTGAACGAATTGAAAACAATTCCGGGTTCGGCGTTTGAAGCGGTCGATACGGGACCGATTGTGAAATAATTCATTCCTTAAACCCAATCTCTGTTTTCGGGTCGTCTTCGTCCGACAAAATCCTCCTGATCGCATCAAAGACGATTCTGAACTGTTCGTCGTAGCGCAACTCCAAGGCTTCGAGCTTGCTGCGTAGTTCAGCATGATGCGCAATCATTTCCCGCATTTTCGTGAATGCCCGGATGATTTGGATGTTCACGTGAATCGCGCGTTCACTCTTCAAGACACTCGAGAGCATGGCGATGCCTTGCTCGGTGAAGGCATAAGGTAAGTACTTTATATTCTCTCCTCTGTTCAAGGTCACAAATTGTGACCTTGAAGACTTGGCTTCATTGAGGGTCAATTCGAACATAAAGTCCTCCGGAAAGCGACTAGAGTTGCGCCTAACGGCTTGGTTTAAAACTTTCGTTTCGACACCATACAAGCCAGCCAAATCTCGATCCAGCATCACTTTCTGACCTCGAATCAAGAAAATCTTGCTCTCGATGTGTTCGATGGGGATGCGTATTTGAAACGTGTCGTTGTCCATACATCTACCGCTGCCCCATTACACAGATACTGTCAATTGTTGAAAAAACAGACCGCCCGCTGAAGCTGGAGGACCCAGCTTCCACGAACGGCCCTTCCGAGAGCGGTGCGTCGGATCAGTGACGCTCGTCGTAGAATTCGTAGATTTCAGAGATTGAAGACTGCCCGTCCCAGCGACTCCGCTTGAGAGAGAGTCCCGTCAGACAGCTGATGAGTTGGACGAAGCACAGGCTCCCCAGCCGTTGACCGGTGAAGCAGATTTTGTCTTGGCCGGGCCCTTCCTCCCAACGGAAGAGGATTCGACTGCCTCGACCCGTCAACCTGCTAATCGAGAGCTGGATCTCGTGTTCGAAGATCTTGACCATGAGGGTATCGCCGGGCCGGATCTTGGTCGGCTGACCTTGGTCGTCCACGAGACCGGGAATGAACGGACTACCAACGTTCTGCATGATTTCCTCCATTCGTTCTATATAACCAAATAGCTGCCATGTCAATCTACCTTGCTTGCCCGAAGAATCGTCACCTGATATGGTTGAGCCTGAAAAAATCTTATGAAAGGCATCAACCTCTACCACGAAGTTCCGTGTGGCGACGCTGAAACGTTTAATGTCGTGATTGATTTACCGAAAGGTTCGGCGAACAAATACGAATACGATGAAGAAGGCGGCTACTTTAAACTTGACCGCACGCTCTATCAGCCGACGTTTTACCCGTTTGACTACGGCTTCATCCCCCAGACTCATGCCGGCGATGGCGATGCGACCGATGTCTGCCTGCTCACGACCTATCCGACGTTCCCGGGTTGCGTCGTCAAAGCCCGTGCGATCGGCATGATCAAAACTGCGGACCAAGACGGCGACGACGCCAAGATCATTGCCGTGCCGGTCTCAAAAGTTGACCCGCGCTTTGACGAAATGAAATCGATTGAGGATTTGCCAGCACATGTCCGTGAAGAATTCTTGCTCTACTTCAAGGAATACAAGAAGCTCGAAAAAGCGAAGTACGACAAAATCACGATCGGCGGCTTCGGCACGCTCGACGACGCAAAATCCGAGATCGTGAAGGCGATGGAAGCCTACAAAAACAACCACGCATAATAAAAAAACGGACCTCACGAATGGGTCCGTTTTTTTATTGCCGCGACAGTAGTTCTTTGGCAAGCGTCGTGAGGCCTTTGTCGGTCAACGGCGAATAACTCACGTTCGAGAGGATATACGACGTGGAGCCCGTGCGGACAAACAGGATGTAGATCGTATCGTGGTAGTGAACAAGCACGGACGAATCACCGACTCCAATATTCTGCGTCATGTCGGGTGGGTTTTGGGTCGGGAAGATATTCCGGATTGAGACCATAAACTGATCAGCGGTTTCGTTATCTTGGGTGACCGAAAAGACCGGCAAGCCATTCGCGAACCGATAGGTACATTGATGCGTCAAACCATCTGCCCCGACCGGTTGGTCGAGAGTCGCAATTTTTCCTCCTACAACGTTCTCCACATCTGATTGAGGGAGCCACTGACAGGCGGTCGGTGGTTTTTTTGCGCACCCGGCACCGAGGATAAGTAGGAGTACCGCGAGCCCAAGGAGAGGACGTTTCATGTCTTCAGTATACACCTTTTGGCTTGACAAATACGTCAAAATCGTTCATTCTCACTACGCACAATCTCAACAGAGGAGGTTTGACTGATGCGGCAGGAACACCCTACAAGCCAGATCACGTCAGAACGTCGCCCGTACTTCGAGGATTTGCGTCGGATCGCCCCGCTGTTCCTGGCGATGCTCCAGCCACTCGACGAGGTCGCGCCAGAGTTCCTCGACGGGACGGAAGGAGGGACGATCCTCACCGACCCCTTGCTGGCGCTCTACGCAACCCGACCTCGCGCCTTCATGCAGCACGACCCCACTCTTCCGATGCCGTCGGTGATGGATCGCGTGCGCATCGTTGGCCGCCTCAATGCGTCACGCATCGCCCACAAGAAGCGTCGCCCGTGGGCGGAACAGTATCGGACTCCGCATGGCGACATGGTGGCGGTTTGGCCGCTCATCAAGGACGCCATGCTGTACCTGATGCCCTGCGTGTCGTTCGGCCCCGATTTCGATAGGCATCTCGACGAAGAAGGCGCATTCGATGTTCAGCAGATCCACATCTACCTCGCGACGGTCGCCTGCCTCTCGATCGCCGTCACCAGGCGCAGCGCCTGACCCCTGGACCCCGCCGGACACACCGTGCGGGGTTCTCCATTTTTTGATATGTTGCCCCCAATGAAACACACCTGGACTGTCCCCGATCTCTTGAGCCGTAAACGGCTCGATATTTTCTTATCCGAGGAATTGCCGGATATCACCCGCAGCCAGATCGCCAAACTGCTCAAGAACGGCGCCGGAAAGGTCAACGGAAAACCGGCGAGCGTGCATGAATTTTTGGTCCCTGGCGATACCGTCGCTTTTGATCCTGATGCCGGAAAGAAAAAAACGGTTCCCAAAAAAACGAGCGGCCCGCGCCACATTGCACCACTGAAGATCATCGAGGAAACAAACGACTGGATCGTCATCAACAAACCGAATGGATTACTCGTCCATCCGGACAAAAAAGATGAGAACGAAATCACGCTTGTTGATTCGCTCCTCGCGCACAGCCCCGAAATCGTGAAGATCGGCGAAGACCCGTCACGCCCTGGGATCATGCATCGCCTCGACAAAGAAGCCAGCGGTCTCATGGTGATTGCGAAGACCCAAGACGCGTACGACAACCTAAAAGCCCAATTCGCCGAACACTCAGTCGAGAAACGCTACATCGCGCTCGTCTATGGGGAAGTCCCAGATGAAGAAGGCGAGATCCGATTCCGCATCGCGCACTCCAAAACCAAGAAACGCATGGCGGCGCGCCCCGAGCACGAAGACGTCGGGAAGGCTGCCTGGACGCATTTCAAAACAATCAAACGATTCACCGGCGCCGCACTCCTCGAACTCGACATCTTCTCGGGTCGCACGCACCAAATCCGTGCACACCTTCTCGCCTTTAACCACCCCATCATTGGCGATCCGCTCTATTTCCGGAAGTCGGAAGACCGCAACATCAAGGCGCCACGGCTCATGCTGCAGTGCATTCACCTCTCATTTAAAGATCCAGCCAGTGGGAGCGTGAAGAGCTACGACCTCCCACCTGAAAAAGAATTCGACGAACTCATGACCAAGCTATGATCATCACGATCTCGGGTGTCCCAGGTTCGGGCAAGACCTCTGTCGGAACAATTCTTGCACAGAAACTCGGCTACAACTTTTACTCCGTCGGTGGCTTGCGCGGCAAAATGGCCGAAGACCGCGGGATCTCGATTGATGAGCTCAACAAGATCGGTGAGACGGACCATACAACAGACACAAGCGTTGACGATTACCAACGCGAACTCGGCATCAAAGAAGACAACTTCGTGATCGAAGGCCGACTCTCCTGGCACTTCATCCCACGCTCATTCAAGATCTTTTTGGACTGCGACCCGCGTGAAGCGGCGCGCCGGATCTTTGAAGGACAGCATGCTGCAACCGGCAAAGAACGTGATGATGAAAAGGTCTACGCAAGCATCGAGGAGACGCAGCAAGTCATCGAAGACCGTGTCGCATCCGACCTCCGTCGTTACCAAAAGTACTACAACCTTGATTACCGTTTACCTTCCAATTTTGATCTCGTGTTTGATACGACCGAGATGGCCGGTCCAGAACAGACGGCCGAGGCGATCTTGGCAAAACTCCCCCAGGCTTGACGTATCAGCCACTTTCGATTATCCTTACGCCACATCAAACGTATGGCAGAAACAGCCAAATACCAGGCCATTGCGCCCATGGAAGTGAAGAGCGGCATGCAAATCCGCGTCCACCAGAAGATCAAGGAACTCTCCTCCAAAGGTGAGGAAAAGGAGCGTATCCAGGTCTACGAAGGCCTCGTCCTCAACGTCCGTGGCGGCAGCGTCTCGAAGACCATGACGGTCCGCAAGATGTCTGACGGCATCGGCGTGGAGCGCATCTTCCCGGTCAACTCCCCCATCATCGACAAGATCGAATTGGTCCGCCAGTTCAAGACCCGCCGCAAGGTCCTTTCCTACTCCCGCGACTTCAAGCGTCGCATGAAGGAAGTGAAAAAAGTGGCGAAAGCATAAGCATCAAAATCCGGCGATGAGCCGGATTTTTGGTATAAAAAACGGCCTCCACATGGAGACCGCGTGAGACGTGGCAAGCGCTACGTTGAGACCTGCAGGCGTGGCCTCGACTTGTTCTTGGGCGCGAGCGCCGCTTGGACCTCGGAGAACGCGTAGGCCCTGCACTGCTTGCCGTGCCGTTTGGCTGGCATGGATCGAATGCGTGGAGATGCGACGAGCTCGCGTACTTGCTCGACGTCCATCTTCAGCCGCTCGGCAATCGCGCCGACGGTGAGCCACTCCTCCGGTTTGCTGGACTTCCTGCTGCGGTTATCCCTGGGATCCATTCTTCCTCCGAACATCAAAAGGGAACTGCATTGGACCGATGCACGATAGCAGAACGAATGGATTTGGCAAGAGGTAGGGCTTACAACCCCTTATCAACATCAATGGTCCCGTCTCCCGTCGTGAGGATATCGAGCGGCGCGTCGAGCGCGCTCGCAACCGGTGTCCCAAATGTATAGTTCACGTAAAATGCTTCGGTGATGTCATCGACCTTCGTGTTCCAATTTGCGCCAAACAGGTTCTTGGCGACGTCTTCGGTTTGGACCCACCGCAATACACCACCCTTGGTCGGCAAGTATGTTTTGGGGTCGGTCTGAAATTTCACCAATTTGCTCCCCGCTTTGTAGGTCACGTTGCCGCCGATCGGGATCAGCGACATTTGGTCGATGGGGATCGTCTTCACGTTTGAGAAATCGTTATACCAAGTGAAGTAGACCTTCTCATTGGAGAATACGTAGCGACGTCCGTTTTTGGCATAAAAATACACCGCCGTGTCGTTGAGGGTCGCGGTGTTGCCATCGTCCGGAATCTTGATGAGATCGCCATCGGCAATCGGGAACGAGATTCCGCCAGAATAGGTGACGGTCGCCGTGCGTTGGAGCTGTACTCCATTTACGGTTGCGGTGAACACCGCCGTCCCGTCTTTCAGGGAGAACACGCGAAAATGTGCCTTACCGAGCGAGTCCGTCATGTCGTTCTCCACATGAATCTCGTCGAGCGTGCCCCGTGATGAAGCTAGAACGACCTTGGTGTTCACCATGGACCCCAAATTCGTATCATGCACGGTCACCGTCACTTCGGCGTTATCAATGCCGTCGGCTTTCAACGCTGTTTTGTCAGCTGAGACGCGCGAGTTTGCGGGGTCTACCGCTGCAGAACTATATTGCGCCGAAACAGCGACCGGCGTGAGGACCAGGAGGGAGGCGAGAAGAACAGAAAGTCGTTTCATACCCGCCCAGGATATCACAGCAGCGGCTTCAGGTATTTCCCCGTGACCGATGATTTTGCTTTGGCGATTTCTTCGGGGGTTCCTTCGGCAACAATCTGCCCACCATACAAGCCACCTTCCGGCCCCATATCGACGACGTAGTCGGCAGACTTCACGATATCGAGGTTGTGTTCAATCACGAGAACCGTGTTCCCCTTGTCGACGAGCGCCTGGAGCACAACCAAGAGACGTTTGATGTCGTCGAAGTGCAAACCAGTCGTCGGTTCGTCGAGAATGTAGAGCGTCTTGCCGGTTGCGCGGCGTGAGAGTTCCGTCGAAAGCTTGACGCGTTGCGCTTCACCGCCCGAGAGCGTCGTGGCTGGCTGGCCGAGACGCACATACCCGAGACCGACTTCGTGGAGCACCGACAGCTTCTCGTAGATGAGGGGCTGGTCCACAAAGAAGCGACGCGCTTCTTCGACGGTCATGTCGAGCACGTCAGCGATCGTTTTGCCGCGCCAATGAATTTCGAGCGCTTCGCGGTTGTAGCGCTTGCCGCGGCACTCGGTGCATTCGACGTACACGTCTGGCAAAAATTGCATCTCGATCTGCATGTACCCTTCACCAGCACAGGCTTCACAGCGACCTCCGCCTTTCACGTTGAATGAGAATTTGCCGGCATCGTAGCCGCGCATCTTGGCTTCGGGGATTTCGGTAAAGAGGTCACGGATGGCAGTGAAGACACCCGTGTATGTCGCCGGGTTGGAGCGGGGCGTGCGGCCGATCGGTGATTGATCAACGGTCACGACTTTGTCGAGATACTCGATGCCTTCAATCTTTTTGTGCTTGCCCGGAAGATCTTTGGCGCCGTAGAAATGCGCAGACAGCGCTCGACCCAAAATGTCGAGGACGAGTGTCGATTTCCCGGAACCAGAGACGCCCGTAATACAGACGAACTTGCCGAGCGGGAGCTTGAGATCGACGTTCTTCAAGTTAAATTCCGTTGCGCCCTTCACATTCACCGTCTTTCCATTCCCCTTGCGTCGCGTCTTCGGGATTTCAATCTGCTTCTTACCCAAAAGATACGCCCCTGTCAGCGACTCCTTGTTGCGTTTGATTTCAGCCAGCGTCCCTTCTGCGACGACTTCACCGCCATATTCACCGGCTCCGGGGCCAATGTCGATGACGTAATCGGCCGCTTCCATCACCGCCTGGTCGTGTTCGACGACGATGACCGTATTCCCCACATCACGCAGGCGCTTCATCGTCGCGATCAACTTGTCGTTGTCGCGTTGGTGCAATCCGATGGAGGGCTCATCCAAAATGTAGATAACACCCGAGAGTTCTGAACCAAGCTGGGCCGCAAGACGTACGCGCTGCGATTCACCGCCCGAAAGCGACATGAAGCTACGGTCGAGCGTGAGGTAACCGAGACCGACATCCAGTAAATTCACGAGCCGCCGCTTCACTTCATGTGTGATCTGGTCGACGACCAAGCGTTCGCGTTCGGTGAATCCAAACGCATCCGGTTTGGCATCCGCTTTGAGCTTCACGATCTTGGATGGTTTGGCTTTGGTCGGACCCTTGCCGAGAGAATCAAAAAATTCAAAACATTTATCGAGCGGCAATTCGACGAGATCGGCGATCCCCTTGTCCGCGACCGTCACAAGCAAAGCTTCCTTGCGCAGCCGACGACCATTGCAGTCCGGACAGGTCAGGACGCGCATGTAACCTTCGATTTCCTTTTGAACGTATTCGGAATCCGTCTGGCGATATTTTTCTTCGAGCATCGCGAGGATGCCAGAAAAATTTTGCGATTTGCCTTCGACATCGTAGATCTCATCGCCCGTACCGTCGAACAAGACTTTCAATGCGTCTTTCGAGAGTTTGCCGACCTCTTCGTGAATCGAAAAATCGTGCTTTTTGCCGACGGCTTCGAGCAGCTTCAAGTAGGAGGTTTGGTTGCCGGCGATGCGCGTCCATGGCTTGATCGCGCCTTGCGCAATCGTAAGACGTTTGTTCGGGATGACGAGATCTGGCTCGAGCACGAGCTTTGTGCCGAGACCCGTGCAGGACGGACACGCGCCGTGCGGCGAGTTGAATGAGAACAAGCGCGGCTCGACGGGAGGAAGCGACAAGTTATCTTTGGCGCAGAAGAGCGACTGCGAAAACAAGATCTCGTCACCATTGTCTTCGTTCAAGACAGTCACGAGGCCATTGCCCAAATCGAGTGCTTGTTTCAACACTTCGAGCAGCGCTTCGATCACGATGCTTGATTTCTGTTCCAATTTGGTCACGACGACCTCGATCGAGTGCGTCTTCGTCTTGTCCATCTTCACGTGCAGAAGCTCCTCAATATCAACGAGTGTGCCGTCGTAGCGGACTTCGTGGTAGCCGGCGTTCTTGGCCGCCTGGAGCACGACTTTGTGTTCACCTTTTTGTTCACGCACCATCGGCGCGAGCAAAATAATGTTCGCTTTTTGCGACATCGCCAAAATCTTTTCGCCAATCTCGCGCGGGGTTTGCTCACGAACCGCCGCGCCACAGATCGGACAATGGGCACGACCTGCGCGTGAGTAGAGCAAACGGAAAAAATCGTAGACTTCGGTCACCGTTCCGACAGTCGAACGTGGATTGTGCGACGACGATTTTTGATCGATTGCAATCGTCGGTGAGAGGCCCGTAATCTCATCGATGTCGGGCTTGTCTTGGAGCTCCAGAAACTGCCGTGCATACGACGACATGGACTCCATGTAGCGGCGTTGCCCTTCGGCGTGGATCGTATCAAACGCAAGCGACGACTTGCCCGAACCGGAGAGTCCCGTCATGACGATCAGCTTGTCTTTCGGCAAATCGATCGAGACGTTTTTCAGGTTGTGGACGCGAGCGCCCTTGATGGAAATGAAGTTCGAGGCAGACATGTTGCCGCCGATGCTACCACCTATCGGTTGGCATGGCAAGAGCAAGAGCCTACGTATTTTAGATGGGCTGCCAACCAGCTTTGCATCCGCTCATGAGCGTCGTACCAGGGTCACTTGGTGCGTTGTTATTGTTCAAGCTGAAATTACATTGGATCGGTTTGTCACCGGTGAATGCCTGCTGCAGATCCTCTTGCGTGAAAAACGTTGCGGCGTTGCTAAATGTTGTCGTTCCCTTTAACACAAGTCCTTTCGATCCCGGCTGCAATCGTGCGCCGCAATAGATCGCCGTCTTCATGTCGGTGAAGTCAAAGCTAGAAGCTGTTCCATCGGCGTAGGCACTGAAGACACCCGAACCACAATTCGGTTTACCTACGATGGCCACATCGTTGATCGTAATGATATTTGACGCAGCGCCACTTACCGCGCCACCAATCGAACTCGCGATTGAGCTGCCCTGCGAAGCACCCTGCACAGCCCCACTCGCAATACCTCCCGAATCTTTATACACCACACCAAACACGGCGCCTCTGAAGCCTCCTTTGCCTTGGCAGCCCTGCACGAGCTTGTTCATGTCACCTGTACCACCCGCAAACTTAAATGCCTTGCCGCCGTTTGATCCACCGCCGCCGCCGGACAATTGCATGTCGAGCTTGTCCGAAATTGCACCAGCGATGGCATTTGAATCCGTGGGGTTGTCGACGTTGCCACATACGCCGATAAGTACCAACGCCTGTGGTTCGCGACCGTCGCTGTAGGTAACATTCCCTGCGATGTTGGCTTTGACGCATTGCGCTTTCTGCGTCGTTCCTGTTGGGCAACCACCAAACGCGCAATCGAGGCACGTCTCCCCCTTTTGATCACACACCTGGCCATCACACGTTTTGCCGTTAAAATTTTTGACGTAATAACTTTTATTGCACTGCGTCTTATCCTGCGTAATGGTAAATTGCGCAGCGCTGTACTGGATGCTGCCAGATGGAGTTCCTGCGTCCGCGAACTGCAACGACCCACCGTTCGATGGCACATAATCGGAACACCATTTCACGTTCGAAAATTCTAATTTGTTGATGAGATAGACATTCAATTTGCTGTAGCTCGTGAGCGCGGGGTTTAACGTATTCAAAATCGTGAACGCGCCAAACGCGAGAAACAAACCGATCGCCGCATTCACCATCGTCTCCTTTGCCGACTTAATGCTGCCAAACGAGGAACCAACGATATATTTGAACCCCCCATAGACGAACATCACCGCCGCCGTAATGACGACAATCGAAAGCCCATATTGGAATATGAGCACGACGTAGCGCGGAAACCCTTGGATGGAACTCACACCAAGCACCGGGCTCGAGAGCGTTACCGCCGGCTCTTGCGCGAGGCACTTGCCTTGGCCCTGCGGGCAACTCGTGTCAGACACGAATGCCGAGGCGGAACCGCCGTAATCGGGCGACGCGCATTGATCAGGTGTGAAACAGAGCGCGTTCACGAATTGGGTTTGATCGGTTGATCCGGAGGGCGCTCCCGATTGCGGCTTATACCCGCCGACGCCTTTTTTGGTATCAATTTGGAGACCTAATTTTTGGCAATCGTTGACACACGCATCATAGGTTTCTGGATCTTGATTCCCAAGCACCCCAGGCTGGTCCCCTTTCGCCGCGCACCAGCAGTCCGCGTAATAGATATCGCCGGAGCTATTATTGGGGTTGCACGCTTCTTTGACGATCGAACCGCGCACAAACCCGTCTTGGCCTGGCGTCCCCTTATCGAGAACCGACTTGCAACATCCCGCTGGACCTTTTTCACAGGTCGCTTGTTGAACCGCCTGGTACGCAGAAGTTCCACATTGCTTTGCTGTGTCGGCTGCCGCGATCGCGCCATAGGCCGACGTCCCTGGCAGAGGTGATGCCTGGACTCCCGCCAGGACCGCCGTACATTGACCGCACACCAAAGGATTATTTTTGACGATGTCGGTGTTCAGCCCCGTACAAATCTTAATGCACTCATACGGGCAGCAGGCGGCAAGGAGCGGATCTGACAAACAGGATGCAGTGTCTGCAACTGCCGAACTGCATGATTTTCCTCCCAGCGCGTCCGGCGTGAGATAACTCGAACAGTCAGACAAACTGATGGCCGAAACCGGCGCAGGGACAACAGACAATACCAACACACCGAGCGTAAGCGCGGCACCGATCCGTTGGAGCAAGGGCGTGCGCATATTTTTATTGGCTGAGAGGCTTCAGCGAACGGTCTCGAACCTGAGACGCGATCACCTCAAAATTTTTCGGATCAATGGCGCCCTGAAATTTGAAACCATTAAAGAAAAACGTCGGCGTCCCCTGAACTCCAGCCGCGAGTCCGTCTTGGAGTGATTGCCGGATTGCGGCTTGCGGCTGTTTTGCAGCCACACAGGCGTCATACGACTTGATATCGACGCCGATCTGTTCGGCATATGTCCGGAGGTCTGCAGCTGCCTGAGCATCCTGGCTCGCAAAGAGACGATCGTAGTAGAGCCAGTAGCGGCCAACGTCGCCTTGTGCAAACACGCACCGCGCCGCAATCGCGTCATCCATGGCCGGAGGATGAAGTTCGACGATCGGAAAATCACGGATCACGAGATAGGCATCGTCGGGATGAGCTGCCATGTAGGAACGGATGACCGCAGCCTCTTGCTTACAGAAGGGGCATCCGTAATCGACGAACTCAACGATATGGAGACTCGCTTTGGGATTCCCGAGTGTGGGGTTATTGCCATTTTCGATACGAGCGATGTCTTGCGCCGTGACGTTCGTATTCGCCAGCGCGTGCCCGACGCTTGATTGAAAATTTTTGAGGCGTGTGGCTTCGAGCGGGTCGAGCTGTCCGCTCTTGATGAGGTAGACATCGCGGCCGACGTTCCAAATAAACGCGACAAACCACACCCCAAGCAGAACGCCCACCCCCAACCCAAACCAGGCCACCGGCCGGCGATACCACGGTCGTCCTCCACTTGTCATACATCGCAGCATAGCACAGAAACAGGGGCTTTGCTTGACGTAGAAGGAGCCTCCGGGTACCCTCACTGACACATATTTCCTATGCGGGCTCTCCTGTTCTCCATCATCCAGATCTTGCTTTCCGTCCTGCTTGTGACCTGTATTTTGCTGCAGCAACGCGGCACCGGCCTTGGCTCAGCATTCGGCGGAGCCGGCGAAGTCTTCCGTACCAAGCGCGGTATTGAGAAGGGCCTGTTCTACGCGACCATTGCATTGTCTGTTTTGTTCTTCGTGACTGCTATTTTGAACGTCACGTTGAACTAATCCCCATGCCGCTGCCCTCGTTCTTGGAACGGATGCGCGGCGTCTATCGTCGGATCTTCTTTTGGCTTCCGTCCGGGTCTGGCCGCCACAACGAAGAGATCCTCGCGCATGAAGTGCATCATGATCATGCGCTCGTTTTGAATGTCGTTGTTCCAGAGCGCGTCCCTCGTTGGCGCCAAATCCGCTACGTCATGCGCGTGCTCTCGACGTCCGAACGACGCGTCTTCGCCATCGCGCTCGCTGCCACCTTGGTCGCGCTGGGTATCGCCGGTGTGAGTTTTGCCCGTGAAAAGGTTGTTAGCGTCCCCGTCCCCGGCGGAACGTTTACCGAAGCGTTGGTCGGCGAACCTAAAACCGTGAACCCGGTTGACGCTTCCACAAACGATGTCGATCGCGACCTCGTCCATCTCCTCTACTCCGGGCTGTTCCGCTTTGACGGCGTAAACCCAATCCCCGACCTCGTGAATGACTACAGCTGGTCGGATGACGGAAAAACATTGACGCTTAATTTGCGCACCGACGCACATTTCCATGATGGCGTTCCGGTGACAGCAGATGATGTACGTTTCACGATCGATTCGATCCAAAATCCGGATCGCAAGAGCTCGCTCGCGCCATACTTTCACGGCGTAACCGTCTCGTCGCCCAACGATGCGACGATTGTTTTCACGCTTGAACAACCAGATCCGCAATTTCTGACAAAATTGACGGTTGGGATTTTGCCTGCCCATTTGTGGAGCGTCGTGCCTGCGGCGAGCGCGCGTCTCTCAGACCTCAACCTGCGCCCCGTCGGTTCGGGCCCGTACCACATCAAGTCATTCTCACGCGATGCGCTGGGCAACATCCATAGTTTTACCCTCGAACGCAACGACAGCTACTACCGTGACAAACCGTTTATCCAAACATTGGTCTTCCAATTTTTTCCCGACCAACAAAGCGCGCTTGATGCGCTCAAAGCCGACTTGGTTGATGACGTCGCGTTTGTGAACGGAACCGATGCGTCCGGGCAATCCGCCTCGTCGCGCGTCCACGATATCGACCTCAGCCTCCCCCAAGAAACCGTCGCCTTCTTCAACATCAAAAACAAAACTTTGAGCTCCAAGGAGGTCCGCCAAGCGCTGTCACTTGCCGTCAATCGGCAAGACATCGTTGATGCGCTTCGCGGAGCCGCAACGCCGGTTTCGGGACCCTATCCGTTTGACGTCACGTCGACGACGTTTGACGTGGATGCAGCGCGCAAACTTTTAGATGACGCCGGATGGGTCGTGCCACAAAATGGCAACGTTCGTATCTACGCACCGCCAAAGAAGGTCGTTGCACCGGCACCAAAACCAACAAGCGGCAAAACCAAGGCCACCACTCCTGCTCCCGTCGCAACATCGACGCCCGCAGTGGCGGCACCCCCTGTCGCGGACGCCAGTTCTACCCAACTCGAGCTGACCATCACCGTTCCCGATGAAACGGATTTGCTAAACGAAGCCAACGCGCTCGCCCGCGACTGGGCGCTCATTGGCGTCAAAGTTACGATTGATGCGCGACCAACGACAGATGTCATGCAACACGCGACCCGCGACCGTGACCTGCAAGTCATACTCGTGAATGTATTGCTCGGACCCGATCAAGACCTGTTCCCTTTTTGGTGGAGCAGCCAGGCGGTAGACCGCGGGCTCAACATCTCGGGCCTCACGGATCGTGGGGTCGATAACGCCTTGGACGAAACACGAAATGCAACGTCAACCGAGGCCCTTCTCAAGGCGCGCCAAGACGTCACAAATGCGCTCACTCCGCTCGCTGCCGCACTCTTCCTCGTACGCCCATATGCCCACGAGCTTGTGACCAACAAACTTCAGGGAACACAATCACCCGTGACAATCGCCACTCCGGCAGATCGCTTTGACGATATTGCGCGGTGGTATCTCAAAACAGGCTGGCGCTGGAAATAGAAAAACAAAAAATCCCCGGTCGGGGATTTTTTGTGTGGTGGGCGGGGAGAGAATCGAACTCTCATGACCTTGCGGTCGCTGGCACCTGAAGCCAGTGCGTCTACCAATTCCGCCACTCGCCCTTGCTCGGCTTAACGAACTGCGTTCCGCTCAGCCTCGAAGGCTTTCGCTGCACTCCGTTCGTTGCCTGCGCTTGCTCGTCGAACTCGCAGTCGGAGGGAGCTTGCGGACGTGATCATGCCTTTCTTGGATCGTTGCGTCAAGCCACTGAAGGCGCTTATTTTTTATCCACAGTGCTGCATTGCATGTCTGATTTTGATGCCACACACTCTGAGCAGCACCTCAAAAAAAGGAGATACTCATGCCGGTCGATTGCGTTCGTCCGCCTGCGGTTCACATCCGTCGTGCAGCCGAAGAATTCGTGAGGACCGGACGCGCGCTCCTGCAATTCCGTGCAGCGCCGGCGGTCCCCAGTGTGATCTCGGGAGTGTGCAACCTCATCGAAGCGCCCAATCGCCGAGATTGGCAACTCCATATCAACCGACCCGGTGGGCCCAAGAAGCCGGACGATGGCCTCATCCGTCGGGACCCGGAATACCCGGGCGATACCACCGATGGGAAGTACTTCTTCCACTACCGTAGGTCGCTCGAAGACAACCTCTTGCAGCGTCGCGTCATCCCCAACGCGAGTCAGCAGGACCTCCTGATGCACTGTGGGATCATCCACCACTACTGCGCCGATCTTCTCGTGGCGTTTGCGGCGGAGTTCGACCAAGTATGCCCTGGATACCGGTTGGAAGAACAGATGGCTGACTTCGCAGCATGCGAACTCGCGCCGCTCCGGACCCTCGTCTACGACCAAGGCACCATGGTTGCCACGCCGCATACGGACTATTCGGCGCTGACCCTGCACCTCGCCGAGAGCCGTCCGGGGTTGCGGCTCGGGAAAGAACGCACGCCATACACCGCGCACTGCGGCGAAGCCCTGATCTTTCCCGGACGCAAATTCGAGAAGCTGACCAAGGGCGCATTCAAGGCCCTCGACCACGAGGTTGAAGACAGCGACCCGCAGAACCCCAACCGACGCTGGTCCATGGTCTACTTCGGCCACATCCCCGGTGAAATCCCTCCCTGAAACGACGACGCTCTGCCTCCCGCGGAGCGTCTCTTTATTTCCACAAGCCTTTGACAAAATCACGTATCTGCTGTATCCTATCAGTAATCAAGTTCGACTTCGTCGCAGATTTGCCTAAGACTAGGCCAATTCCGACGGTTCCGAATTCAAGCCGTAACGGCCACATCGAGTCCCACATCTTGAAGACAACAACGCCCTACACTAGCTTTTCGCGTTATGGTTGCCCAAGCACGGGACTCGACTGTCAGCTATTTTCTATAAAACCCTCACTCATTAATCGTCCCTTTTCCGGGACATGCTCTCCATTTTGACCGATTTTCGGGAAGAACTGGTAGACAATTCAATCTGACTATGGATTCTTTCAGCTCCAATTTCGCCTCCGGATCTAACTCCGGGGCTGGTTCGTCTGGCACGGGTGGCAATAAACCCCCATCTTCCGGTGGACCGCGCCGACCATTTCGTCGGTTTAACAAGCCCTTCCCCAAGCCACCTGCGCTTCCGACCGACCAAAAGCCGCAGACGCAAGCCAGCTTGATCGCCAAGGCGGTCGCCAAGAATGGCAAAAAGGAAGACGCCAAGCCTGCGGACATCAAGACG
>Ga0068863_100002572_pt1 | contig 17987 bp, 11 predicted proteins | sample KBSSwiS62_FD_66596 | JGI IMG/M metagenome (GOLD analysis project Ga0068863, IMG submission 66596) | Switchgrass rhizosphere microbial communities from Kellogg Biological Station, Michigan, USA - KBS Switchgrass S6-2 | ecosystem: Host-associated > Plants > Roots > Rhizosphere > Soil ...
AACCTGACCCAGTCCGATCCGGCCAGCCATGCCGTCACCTATACCTACGACGGGCTCAACAAGACCAAGCGCGTCGATGCCCTCAGTCACGAGACCGACTACGCCTACGATTCCCGCAACCGCCTCACCGGCGTGGTCTACGTCAGCCGCACCGCGGACAACCGCACTTACGCCTACGACGGTTTCGGCAACCTCACCAGCGTCACCGAGCCCAACGCCGCCACGACCGCGGCCGATGTCGTCTACACCTACGACGCGAACAACCGGGTCCTCACGGAAAAGTCCAACGGCCAGACCCACACGTACACCTACGACCTCGCCGGTAATCGGACGCAGACCGCCTACGGCGGCACCAGCCGCACCATCGTCAGCAGCTACGACGCGCTCAACCGTTTGAGCCAGATGGTCGAGAACACCAGCCGCACCACCAGCTATGCCTACGATCTCAACGGCAACATCGTCAAGAAGACGCTGCCCAACGGCGACAAGGAAGTGGCTGTATTCGATGCGCTCAACCGCGCCAGCAGCCAGACGGCGACGACCAGTTCAGGGGCGTCTCTCTATACCTTCGGCTACGCCTACGACCTCGACAGCAACGTTGCGTGGCTCACCGAGACCTACCCCTCCGGCCTCGGCAACCGCACCGTGACCAACAGCTACGATCCCATCAACCGGCTCACGCAGGAGGCCGTCACCGGCTCGACCAACGTCACCACCGCCTACGCCTACGATGGGGGAAATAACCGCACCGGCATGACCGTCACCGGCGGCAGTGGCGCGGGCACGACCAATTACCACTATAACAGCCTCAACCAGCTCACTTATTACGACACCGGCGCGCGGCATGTCGCGTTCACCTACGACAACAACGGCAACCGGGCCACGCGCGTCGTCACGGGCGGGTTGGACAACGGGACCGATACTTCCAGCTACGATTACGAGAACCGTCTGGTCGGCCTGGTCAAGGGCAGCGGCACCAGCACCGGGACCTATACCTACACCTACGATTACCGCACGCGCCGGGTCGTGCGCGATGAAAGCAGCGCGGGCGGGGCGATCACCCATCTCGTCTTCAGCGGCGGCACCAGTGTGCAGGAATACGACGGCACCACCCCGGCCCTGACCGTGGAGTACATCCGGGGCAGCGACTACGGAGGCGGGGTCGGCGGCATCCTCTACACCACGCGCGGCGGCACCTTCAGCTACACCCACGAGAACAAGCGCGGCGACGTCGTGGCCAAGACCAGCACCACCGGCACGGTGACCACGCTGACCTACCAGGCCCAATACGAAGCCTTCGGCAAGCAGACCGCCACCACGGGTAGCACCCTCGACCGTCAGAAGAGCAATTCCAAGGACACCGATCCCACCGGCCTCGTTTGCGAAGGCTTCCGCTACCGCGATTTGGAGACCGGCATGTTCACCACCCGCGATCCGGTGGGGTTTGTCGATGGGCCAAATCTTTACACTTATGTCCGGCAGAATCCATGGACCAAGTTCGATCCGGAGGGGTTGGCTGACCAAGATGCGAATGCCTCTAAGGAAATAGGAAGCGTTTACGTTCAGATTAACCACCAAACCAAAGAATACTACGTTGGAGAAAGCAGCCGCCCCCCCGAAAAACGTATGAACGATTCTGGTCACCAAGCTGAAGATTTGAAAAGCAAAGAAGGTACGATAGGATATTCAAGAACCATCGTTGCAGATGACGTGCCGACAGAAGCGTCAGCTAAAGCGCAAAGAATGGTAGTCGAGCGTGAAGTTCAAGAAGAGCTTGCGAAGGAATATCCCGATTATAAGCCAGTAGGCACTCAAACTCTAGGTGATGACAAGTATCAGATGGCCAAAGAAACTACTAACCCGCGATTAAAGCCTGGGGAAACTCCGGTTCAGTATGAATCGCAAAAATCGTTGTTTGGTGGGAGATCAATGGTTGCAGTGCCAGGCGATACGCCCACCGCACCCAAAGTAATGGCCAAATATGGCGCTGTCGCTGTGCTGGGAATTGCTATCATGTATGCCAACGGACCGGCTATAGCGGACGATACTGCTAAGCACGCTCAACAATGGAGGCAAGCCGTCTCCACAAATGACGATGCAAAGGCGCTGATGATGGAAAGTCTTCTCATGATGGATTTCACGGGAGGGGAAACAAGTGGCCCAGGACCCTCTTCGGTCTTTTCAGAACTTGAAAAAGCTCGATCTGGTGACAACGGAACGCCCCAAGGAAATCCGAAATAAAGCCCCTAAGAAATACACCTCATGCTCTGGACGATCATAGACAATTTAAAGAGCAGCAAACTGTCATTAAGGGCCAGCGAGTTAAGGTCAGTTCTGGACTCTCAAAGTGACTCTAAAATCGTTGAGTTTCAATCTGAGGCTGCTTCTGCGTTCCGTCTACTCTTCACGCCGGAAATTTATTATTTGTACTGCGCGGCCTACGAAGGAGAAGTTAATGGCGAAGGTCTCAGGGATTTTTGCTCCAATATCATGCTCTCAGGGCATTCGTTTTTCATGAAGATGATCGAGACTCCCGATGCTTTTGCCGAGCTGTCCGGAATGGAATCGTTCAACGATGATTTCGATAGTGTAAGTAATATGGGGCGACATATTTTGATTGAACGGCACGGTGAAGACGAGGCGGCAGAGCTGCTTTTGCATACAGAACAATTGAATGGAATTTGGAGAGACTTGGAGAGCAAGGTCGGAAGCCTTACGTTCAACCCCAACTGGCAGGTAATTCGTTTAAATATGCCTCGCGTTTATGCGAGATGGGGCAAGGAAAGAAGCTAATCCGAAGGAGGGCATAAAGGGGTCAGTCCTCACTATGGCATAAAGGGGTCAGTCCTCACTATGGCATAAAGGGGTCAGTCCTCACATAAAGGGGTCAGTCCTCACTATTGACACAAAAGCCAGCCGAACCTTGAATCCCGCCCTCTAGCTGGCATTCTCCTCTGCACCACTTATGGCGACGACATCTCAGCCGGGCCTTGGGCCAAACTGGACAGGGCCGATCATCGCGCTCGTCCTGGGCGCTGTACTTTTTGGTTCGGGTTATTGGCTGGGGCAGCGGTCCTTTCTTGAAAGTAAGCCGGCTCAGGCTGCCGCATCGCGTCCACCGTGGAATCCCGGCATCCCGGCGCATCCATTGCCGACTGCCAATATTCCCGCGAACGCCACGCCGGAGCTGAAGGAATTCCTGGAGAACCGCGCCAAGCTCAACGCGAAGATGGACGAGTTGCGCGGACAGGGGACTACCGGGGTGATCAACCCGCAAGCCTACGCCCAGTTCCAGAAGGACAATGCCGACCTCCTCAAACGGCAGGCAGACCTCGGCAAAATCATCGCCCAGCAACAAGCCGGGCATCCGCAGATGCCGCCCCCGCCCCTGCAAGTCCCGGCCAATGCCTCGCCGCAACTGAAAGCCTTCCTCACCGCCCGCGACCAACTCACCCGCGACCAGATCGCCTTCGAGAACCAGCACCGCACCGACGACCCCGACGCCCGCAAAGCCGCCATGCAACAATGGCGCAAGGACAACGCCGCCCGCCTCGCCGAATTGCAGCAACTCTCTAGAGCCCTGCAATCCTCCGCCGCCAACAAAACCCTGGCTCCCTCCTCCGCTTCCACGCCAACGGCCACTCCAGCCCCCGCGAAGAAATAGGCCCTGCCTCTGCGACCTCAGTGCCGGATCTTCCCCAGTGACGTAGCGGTACCTATCCAGCACCAACGGCGCCAAGGCAACACGGGCTGCTACTTGCTCTACTTCAAGAGGAATAGGTCGTAGCCCTTCAATAGAAACGGATCGACTAGCCGAAAGCCAAAAGGAGTTAGCTCGGATCATAGTTGAGGCGGGCGGTTTGCATGAACAAATCAGAAAGCAGAGGCTGCCAGATGGCGAATACGAGGGTAAGTAAGTGGGGAAATTATCTCTGTGAAGACCGGCAACAGGAAATTCGTCAATAAACTTGCCAATGAAACGTGACCTCAATCTCATTCGCGAAATTCTGCTGCACGTTGAGTCTGGTAACAAAGATCGACAAATCAAAGGCTATTCGCTGGATGCTTTCCGCTACCACGGTAGATTGGCCATTGAAGCGGGCCTTGTGCACGGCAATGTTTCGCAGACAGTTACAGGAGAGATTCCACAGGTTGTTCTTTACGAATTAACCTGGGAGGGGCACGACTTTTTGGACGCGGCCCGCAACAAAACGATCTGGAAAAGGGTGAACGCAAAACTTCTCAAGGTTAGTGGAGGCGTCACTTTTGGAGTGTTAAAGGAGCTGTTGATCCAGACGGCCAAACAGGAAATAGGTCTTACCTAACTTGCATGTGGCTGGCCTCTACCCGCGCACGGGAATTGCCCGCATGGGCTCGTTCAAGATCAAAGTGAAGCCGAACTTGAAGCTGAGTTGAGGCTCGGTCATGTAATCGCTAGGATCAGCATCTCAACCGACAATCCCAAGGATGAGGTGATCGCAGGAGCGACGACAGAGGAGGACATTCAAGCGAAAGTGAAACTACGCTGTCTTAGCCATGCGTATTACGTTCGATGGGTTTTCCAACGTCATAAGGCGAGCCATTTGCTCGCTATGGACTGGCCGAACATGGCTGTAGGTGTCCAGAATGAGTTTGCCCCCATCGCGATGCCCTTGCCATTGGGCAATAACCTTAACATCTACGCCGCGCTCAATCGCGGTAGTGACGAAAGTTCGACGGAATGAGCGGCTGGTGTAGTTCGGTAATTTCAGTCGCTCGCAAGCGGTTTCGGTAGCCGTTTTCGCATTGGAAATCGAGAAAACTCGAGTGCTTGGAAGGGGAGCGGTGCCGCTGTTTTGTTCCGTTGCCAAGGCGAAGCGCTTTTCTAGCAATGGACGGAGCCAAGGGTAAATCGGTACGGGAAAACCGCGGCGTGACTTCTGCCTAAAAGTGATGATCTGCGAGCGGTCGAAATTTACATCTCCCCAAGTCAGCGTCTTCGCCTCGGCGAGTCCCAGGCCGGCCAAGCCAAGAAACTCTACAAAATCTGCTGATTCCTCCCGCGTAGCGGCCAAAGGCTGAGAACGGATGCTATCGACGATGGCTTGAAATTCCTCGAGCGAAGGTGTCTGGCGTATCGGTTTGTCCATCTTCTCCTCTTTAACTCCCTCCAGTGGAGATCGTGCAAGAATGCCGTCATCCACGGCCAGTTTGAACATCGCCCTGACCAAGCGCAGATATTTATTGCGGCTTCCTTTTCCAAATTCGAACGACGCTAGCCAGGCCATTATTTGTGACTTCTTGAGATCCTTCGCTTGAAGGGCGCCCCACTGATCCTTCACTCGCTTGGCGATGTCCTTTTTCTTGCGAACGGTACTTGGGGCTTGTGCGGCCACGGTGGCAAGGTAACGATCGGCCAATGCTTCAACCGTTATTTTCCCTGCGGTCGGATCAATGCGACCGATGTCGTTTCGATAATCTTTGAGCTTACGACGTGCCTCAGAGAGATTGTCAGTCTTGAGGCTGCTCTTGAATTGCTTGCCCCTGACCTTGACCAAAGCATAGTATGTCCCACTGGCGGGGTTCCGATAAAGGCACTCGCCGACTTTTTCAAAGGATGAACTCGTTCCCATGTAACCTCTCCGTTTATTGCACTTTCGAAGGTGCTTTAAATGTAAGGGTTACAAATGCGAGTTATAAGTCCATTTCGCTCAGGTCGAGTAGATTGGTAAGTCGTTTGCTGTCAATATAATGCGGAGTTAGCTTAGCGGTAGAGCAGGTCCTTTACACGGACAAGGTCGGGGGTTCGATCCCCTCACTCCGCACCCTCCCTATTCTCGCGTCCATGCTGACGGGAACGCGAACCAATGACGGGGCTGATCCCAACGCACCGACCTCGTGGCCTGGCGTTGGAACCGCCCCGTCAATTTCGTTATCTCAGATAAACACGGCTATAATTCCACTCGTAGTACGTTCCGCTGAGCGCGGACGCTGCCAGGGAATGGTTGGTGCTGGCTACCGTTCGGCTGCCCCACGTTCCATCGAAGAGGAAGCTCATGTTGATGGGCGTTCCCGTCGAGGTGGCGCCATAAGTCCACCAGTAAGGCGCATTGCCGTACTGCACCTTGGTGCCGTCAATATAGAGGGCATAGGTGTTGTCCTTATAGTAGGCCAGCGTCCAGATGTGATACTGGGTGGCATCGAAGCTGGCCAACCCGGAGGCACTCATGCCGTTGCCCCAATTGCTGTAATTGACCTGATCGGTACCATTAACGGTATTCGAGTGCCAATAGCGGCCCACGTAGTTCGTGTTGCCGCTGCCATTGTCGTAGCCGAAGCTCTCGACCAGGTCCATTTCGGCGCCTTGATTCCATTGATTGCCCGAATTCCAGATCGCAAACCAGAAGTAGGGCGGCGTCACGTAACGCACCCGCGTTTCCCAGATGATGTCCTGGTTAAGCAACGAGCCGCCATGAGGCAGCGTCCACTTGGCCTGGAAGGATCCGCTACCGCAATTCAGGCTGGCGGGCGTGACCGTCGTGGCGCCGCCGAGCGGAACCAGGTAGGTGCGCATGTAGTCGCTGAAGTAGCCACGCACGGCGGGCACCGCTACTCCATTGATCACCTGTCCTTCATAGGGCTGACCGGAGTTCGCCGTCGTGCTGTCGGTGGCCACGATGCTTGCTCCGTAGTTGGCATTATGGAACGTGTTGAACTGGTCATGGAACTGGAAGTTGGCGGCCAGGTCCGTGTTGTTTTTAATCGTGCCATTGGTGCCGAAGTGCCAGTTCTTCACCAAGGTGAAGCCGCTTCCGCCGATGCCGTACGCCGGTCCCGGGCCCACGGCAGGAGTTGCGATGGTTCCTCCTCCAATGGTTTCGGTGCCCAGCGGCGGTGCGGCACTGAGCCGGACATTGTCCACTGCGATGAAGCCGGTGGAGGGATAGCCATGCGCGGTACCGATCGCGATGGTCAAGTCGCCCGACACAGTGGGCCCCGTCGTAAACGTCAGCATCAAGTCTCTGAATTTGCCCATGTACGAGCCCATCCCGAGCGTGCTCACGGTCGTCGTCGCCAGGACTGTCCCGGACGAATTGGTTCCGTTGATCAGGGAGACATAGGCGTTATTCACCGAACTGCTGTATTTACCCACACCGATGGAGACGAGGAGGGTATAGGTCGTGTTCGGCTGCAGGGGACCGTTCCCCAAGCCGTTGGTGGTCACATCCTGGTAGATGACTTCCGCCGGATTGCCTTCATAACCCGTGACGGTGGCATAGTAAGTTCCCTCGGCCGTGCCGGGCAGGGGATTGCCAAAATTGGGATAGGTGGCGGTTTGATTGGTCACATTGTTGACCGCTCCCGCGCCCGAACCGTAGCCGCCGCTGGCGACGACCGTCCATCCGCTCAGCGAGCCTGATTCAAAACCACCATTGGCCACCGCAATCGAGTACGGGCCCATCGCCTGGCTGGTCAGGCGGACATTGTCGACCGTACACGCGCCGTGTCCGGGATAACCGTACGGGGTGACGACTTCGATGATCAAATCGCCGGAAGCCGATGGCCCGGTAGTGAAGGTCACCGTCAAGTCCTTGAAATTATTGGCATAGTTACCGAATCCCAGCGTGCTCATTTGTGCCGTGGCCAGGACGGTTCCTGTGGGAGTGTTTCCATTGACCAGGGCAATGTAGCCATTGTTCGGAAAACTGTAGCGGCCCACACCGACAGCAATCGTCAGGGTATAGGTCGTATTGGGCTGCAGTTGCAAATTTCCCTGCCCATTGGCCGTGACATCCTGGTAAAGAATTTCCACCGGGTTCCCGTCATAGCCTTTCACGTCGGCATAATGAGTGCCGGAGGCCGTGCCGGGCAGCGGATTGGAAAAGTTGGGGTATTGATTGGATTGATCGGCCACATTGTCCATCACCCATGCGCCGGAGCTGTAACCGCCGCTGGCCACCGTTAACCATCCCGTCAAATCACCCGTCTCGAAACTGGGATTCACGACCGCTATATTTCCTGCTCGAGCCATTAGAGATAGTACACAGAGGCAAATCTGTGCGAGGAGTAACATCCCGACTTTTTTTTTGGATATAAGGTTCATATTTGGGGTTTGGGTTATTTTGGGGGATTAAAAATGTTGGATTTTAGTTTACCGACCCGGATCTGATTACCTCTGAAGCGACATTTGCCAATATGTTTAGCAAGTGTTATCGCGATCTTTATATTCGTAGCTACGTTCAAGGTGCTTTATCGAATGTAACTATTTTAAACCAGAACAAAGACGGATTAACGGTTTACCTTTCCCGTGATAAGGCTATGCTGCCCCGGGTGAAGCATAGTGGCTCGATTTTACCTCTGAAAATTAAGTTTTTTGCGAGAGGTTTGAAGGGAAATGATAGATCTCCGTTGTCGTCAGTGCTCACGAATCATCACTCCTGACTGAGGCAATGACTTCGCCTGGAAAAAGCTATCTGCTTGCACTTGTCGCGCGGATCGTCACATCTTAGCGCATGGCCAAGTTGCGTTGGGGGATCATCGGGACGGGACGTATCGCAAAGATTTTTGCCGAGGGCATTCTTCACTCGCAAACGGGCGAACTGGTGGCCATAGGCAGCCGCACAAAGGCCAAGGCAAAGGAATTTTCCAAGCACCACAAAGTCCCGCAGGCACACGGGACTTATGCGGAACTGCTCGCCAATCGCAATGTTGATACGGTCTATATCGCCACGCCGCATCCGCATCACCATGAGTGGGTCATCCGCGCGGCCGAGGCTAAAAAGCATATTCTCTGCGAGAAGCCGCTGGGTGTTCACTACGATGAGGCTGGGGCCATGCTGCAGGCGGCGTGGGAAAACAGCGTCTTCTTCATGGAGGCCTACATGTACCGGTGTCATCCGCAGATCGCGCGGATGATCGAGTTGATTCGTGCCGGTACCATCGGCGACGTGCGGGTGATCAAGGCGACGTTTGGTTCGCCGGTTCCTTACGATCTCGACAACCGTCTTTTCAATCGCGAACTCGGGGGCGGAGGCATTCTCGATATCGGCGGCTACTGCACGTCGATGGTCCGCCTGATCGCCGGTGTGGCCAAGGGCAAGCCCTTCGCTGAGCCCGAGAGAATATCCGTTTTTGGCATGATTGGCGAAGAAAGCGAAGTGGACGAATACGCCTCGGCCATGGCCGTTTTTCCCGGTGACATTGTCGCCATGATTTCGTGCGGCCTCCGCCTGATGCAGGAAAACAAAGTCCGCATCGAAGGTAGTGGCGGGACATTGACCTTGCCCGATCCCTGGGTGCCGAACGTCAACGGCGGTGAATCGCATTTGATCCTCGAAAGAAATGGCGAGAAACTCGAGACCCTCACGGTCACTTCGCCGCCGCTCTATTCCCTCGAGGTCGATCTCGTGGCCCACCATGTGGCCAAGGGCGACCGGCAGGCGACCTCGCCCGCGATGTCATGGGCCGATTCCCTCGGCAATATCCGGATGCAGGACGAATGGCGCCGCGCCATGGATGCGCCTGGCCCGTTCACTCAGGTGCGTCCGGTTGCGCAAACCGCATTTGAGGCGTAAGAATTACTCCATGAGCCATCCTTCCCCTGACTGGGAACAGTCATTTACTTCTCTCTTTCTCGCTGGCGTTGAAAAATACCGTCAGGGTCACACCAGGGCCGCCGGCTTGGTTGATGAAAAGGGCGCGGTTTTTCTCTCCTCCATCGGATATACCGAACAGGAATTCTTCGACTTTGTGGAGGATTTCGCCCGGGGAGGGGAGCCGACCCTGGAGACGGCCCTCAACGTCGCTGCGGTGCGGCGCGACTATTTTTTGGAGGAACAAAAAGGAAAATTCTCCGCTCATCGCATCGCGATGGAGAAGCTGCCGTCCAAGGATGCGACCGTCGAAGGTATCGGTTGGCTGCCCCGGCTTTTGCCAAAGGCGGAAGCGAAGCTGCGCGGCGAAATGCCTCCCGAGTTGATGTATGTCTGTGGCGGAGACCGCAAATTTTTCCGGACGCACCAAATTGATCCCGCCGATTTTCTTCGCAGAGTATGGAAAGCCCGGGGAGATTACGCGGAAATCATAACCTGGGTTAAACAGAAGGGCTAAATAGCTCGCGGCTAGGTTCTTGTATCCACCTGAAACGATGTGGACTTATTTTGAGAGGGATTTATCTCCTAATAGGTGAAAAGTGGCAACGTCGATTGTGACTAAGCCTAATTATAAGAGATATTTTGCTTTAAATTAATTTATCTTGGCTTAGTTGAGGGGATTCAGTAGCTTACACGCGAAATGAAACTTTTTTGGGGAAGTATTGTCTTCATCTCGCTTGCCTGCTTTACGCCTCTGGCTTACGGACAAGGAACCACCACTTATACCGGCAACGGCATCAATGGCGGTAACCTCTTCAATTTCTCTCCAGTCACCACCGGGGCTTTCAACGTTCCTTCCAACTGGAACAACGGGGTGCCGAATGGTATCGCCGGCGGGACGACAGGTATTTTTCAGGTCAATACCTATCTCTATTCCACCAATTTTAATAATAATGTTCTGTCAAATGATACGCTGACCGTGACCGTGCCCGCAGGGCAGTCCGCGCAGGGACTGGAGTTTCAAGGTGGCGGCACGAGCAATCTCTACTCGGGATCGGGCACGATCAATATTCAAATCGCGACCGGTACCCAGTTCGTTATTTCGGGAATCACTCCGCCCCTGAACAACTCCATCACCGTCGAAACGGCCGTCACGGCCAATATTTCGGGCGGTAATCTCGCCATTCAGGCCGGCAACACGGTTGTCGGCGATATCAATGGCTATAGCGATAATTTGAATTTTTCGAATACCGTCGTGACTTACGGCAACAATGTCATCATGGCGGTGGGTTCGGGTCTGATCGTCAACAGCATCCTCACGGGAGGTGAAGTGGGATCGGTGACCCAAAACAGCGCTTCCATCTCGACGGGAACGGGTTTTGCCCTGCAAATTGGTGCCAATACCGGTTCGTCCGGAAGCTACTCTTTGCAGAATGGCAGTAAACTGACGCTGGGCAACGGCAGCTCGATTGTTCTCGGCAGCACCGGCGTCTTGACCGTCGACGCGACTTCATCCATCACGATGGGCTCGGGAAATATCTTCATTGGGCAAGTCTCCAGCGATACCACCGCTTTTACCTTGGCTGGCACCCTGAATGGTGCCGGATTGACTGTTGTTGTTGGAGCAGGGGGAGGCAACGGTACCTTCACTCAAACAGGTGGAAATATTGCCGGTTCGGTCGGGTTGATTGTCGGTGGGTCAGCTGGCGGCACTGGCACCTATAACAAGACGGGAGGGAATGGAACGTTGGTCCTGGGACTCTCGGTCGGTGAAAACGCAGGTTCCGCCACCGTCAATCAATCGGGTGGTTCACTCGTGGTCGGGCCCGCGACGGTGGCCAAAATCGGCGGCGGTGGCGGGCAGGGCACCTATAATCTTTCGGGTGGTTCGGTCGATTTTCAGGGAGGCGTGACCATCGGTTCCGCGGGTATTTTGAATCAAACGGGGAGTGGTAACCTTAATATCGAAGGGGTTGGGACCATTGCAGCGGGGGGCAGCTATACCATGGCTGGGGCCAACGCTTTGATCAACGCGACGCTCATCGATAACGGCGTCCTGAATTTGAACGCCGGCACGCTCCAAATTTCGGAGAGCAATTTGTCAGGTACCGGCATCTTCAACTTCGGCGGCGGTACACTCAAGCTGACCACCGGTGCTTCGGCGACCCCGACGTTCAATTTCGCTGGCAGCTTGACGGGTAACATATCCACCATCGATACAAGTGCGTCCAACATCACGCAATTTACTTTTGCCAATCCGTTGACGGGTGCGGGCGGTATCAGCTTGGTTGGCAACGGCGCGACGGTGTTTAAGTTTGCCTCGGCTGGCGGGACGACGAACAACAATACCTACAATGGTCCGACTTCCATCACGGCCGGTTCCCTGACGGCCAATCAGAACGATATCAGCCCGTCCCACGGTTTGACTTTGGGTGCTGGTGGCACGCTTGACCTGAATCTGAATGGCGCGGGCTTTGCCTACACCAATAGCATCAGCGGTCCCGGCAAGCTTAACCTGAATTACGGTGCGGCAAACGAGGCCTTTGTCCTCACCAACTCCAACAACTTCACCGGTTCGATTGTGCTTGGCGCGAATGGTACCCAAGGCCAACTCCAGGTCTTCAACGGTACTTTCAACAGCATCACCGAAGGCGCGGCGGGTGGCGCCGTCACGATTGGTGGTCCTTCCCTGGTCGGGGCCATCGCGGTGCCCACTTCCGGTACCGTCATTCTGCCTGGCGCCAATCTTTATACCGGGCAGACCACCATCAATTCCGGATTTACGGTCAAGGCATCCAATTTTACCGGAAACGTCTCGAACGCCGGCTCGCTCGGCACCTTGGGCAATTTCCTTTCCCCGGCCCAAATGAACATTGGGGGCTCGCTGACCTCCAACGGGACCATTCTCGTCGGCACCAATGGGACCATCGCTGACAAATACATTATCGGAAACAACGGTCATACCACTCCGACGACTCTGTCGGGAGTGATCAATACGGTTGGTGTGGGAACGGGATCCTACCCCGTCGTCGAGACCGGCGGTGCCGGCCAGTTGGTGATTGGCGGCAACGGAAACCTCAATGATCCCAACGGTCTCAACACGAATGGACCTTTGACCTTGTTCAGCTCGACGCTGTCGGTGTCTCCTACGGGCACATTGTTCGTCAACACCGTCCAGCTCCCACTCATTGGCTTTGCCAGCACTCCTGCGCAACGCGCCGTGGCCAATACGCTCGATCCCATCTCGCAACATCCGCCGCTGGCGTTGGTTCCCCTCTTGTTCGTCCTGAACAATACACCGGCTTCCCAGCTTCCCGTGGCGTTGACCCAGCTTTCCCCGCAGGCATTGCAGGCGGCGCCGGGCATCGCTTTTGAGAATACCACCTTCATGGTGCAGCGCTTGAATAATGCGCTGGCCAATCTCCGTTCCGGCTACACCGGGCTCGACATGAATGGTGTCAGTTTTGCCGAACCCGGCTTCGACAAGGGCCTGGGCCGCTCGCTCAGTTCCCTCTTGGCCGCCAATTCCCCTTCGTTCCATTCCACGGCCCCCAACGGCGTCAATTACTATCCCGATGACGGCACCTCTCCGGCACCGCCCACCTCGGCGGACATCGCGCCCACGCCTCCGTCCCGGATGTCGCATTCCGAAGCGGCCAGCCCGACTACCTATAACGGTCAGGTCATGTCGGACAGCCCCGTCCCCCTGCGGACCTCGTCCCCTCCGACGCTGCGGACCTCGCGGTTCGGCGAATTCGTCGCCGGCGACGTTGTGCTCGCCGACATGGATCCCACTTCGAACAACCCGAGCAAGACCAGTTATACCGCTGGCGACATCATGGCGGGTGTCAGCTACCGCATGACCTCCAATCTGTCGATCGGCGTGCTCTTCGATTACAACCACACCGACGCCAAGACCGATGCCTATGGCAGCAAGACCATCGTCAACAGCTTCACCCCTGGTATCTTCGCCACCTACTTCGAAAAGGGCTTTTACGCCAACGGCTTGTTTGCCTTTGGCTTTAACCAGTATAACAACAACCGGCAGATTACCGCCTTGGGTCCGCTCAACGGCACCGCCAACAGCGATCCCTCCGGTCAGCAATATACGACCGATATCGATCTCGGTTATGACTTCCACCCCAATAAGCAATGGACCTTCGGCCCGACGGCAGGCCTGACCTACTCGCACCTCTACATCGACTCGTTTTCCGAGACCGGTGCGCCCGCCGCCGACCTGAACATGAACAGCCAGAGTCTGGACAGCCTTCGCTCCCGCCTCGGCGGCCATGTCGAATACCTGACCAAGGTCGGCAATATCGTGCTCCAGCCCAATTTGAGCGCCATGTGGCAGCATGAATACATCACCGACAATCCCAACTACACCGGCAGCTTCCAGCTTTACAGCTCCCCCGTTCCTCTCACCGTCCCGTACGCCCAGGGTGGCTCGGACAGCGCCCTGCTGGGTTGCGGTTTGACAGCCACGCTGGACAGCTCAATGGCTTTCTACCTCAATTATCTCGCGGATGTCGGCAGCGACGGTTTCCTCGCCCAGAGCATCATGGCCGGGGTCAAGGGCAGCTTCTAAAGATTATCATCCTGCGACGGTGTGGCAGACGTCATGGGCTCAGGAGTCTTCATCCCGTAAAGCCCGACAAACCGCGCGATGATGATCGTATTGTAGAACGTCCCCGCAATCGCCTCCATCACGCACAGCATCCGCACGACCGGGTTCTTGGGAAGGATGTCACCGAAGCCTGTTGTGGTCAGCGTGGTGTAGCTGAAGTAAAGCAGGTCACTCACCGACGGAAGGCTTTGTTCGGTATCGGCCGCGACCAACGCCCGTGGATCGACGATGACGATGGCGCGATAGAGGCCCGTCCAAAGTATGCCGAGAATCAGGTAGCCGCAGACGGCGGCGCACAGCACTTCGCGGTTGATGTAAACGGCCCGGATCATCCAACGGGAGAGGAGAATGAAGATCGTCAGGAGAAGGGCCATGAAGAGGAGGGGCGCCACCACGCTTTTGCCGGCAAACAGCCCGCTGCCTTCGGTCAGGATGCTGACGACAAACCAGGCGAAAATCAGCGAGACCATCAGGAGAAGCGTGCCGCGTTTCTCGACCATCCCGTAGGTCACGGCCAGGAGAACAACGGCCACCAGCGGTGTAATGATATCGTCCCGCCGGTCGTAGACTTCATTGATGGGACTGATGATCAGGAGCGCGATGATCCCGCAGAGAAGAAACAGCCATCGGCGCTTCGCCATCCAACGTAACGACAAAAAATTCATAGACGATCCTGAGACGGATACATCAAACCAGCAAGACCCGCTGGTAGATGTCCTTCAGGGGAAGGGGAAGACCATTAAAAAAGGGCCCGAATTCAGCATAACCGTGGCTGACTTCATCAAAGCGCATCTCGTAAACGATGGCCTTGATCTCGTAGGGATCATGGGCGAAGAGCGTGACGCCCCATTCCCAGTCGTCGAGACCGGTCGAGCCGGTGACCAGTTGCCGGACACGGCCCGCATAAGTCCTTCCCACGCGCATATGGCCGCCCATCAGTTCGCGGCGCTTCTGGTGATCGAGGGCATACCAATTCTGCCCCGGCAGGCGCTTCTTGCTCATCGGATAGAAGCAGAAATATTCCCATTCGGGCAGGACCGGATAGAGGCGGTCGTGGGTATAGTGCTGGATCCGTTCACGGAAGGTGGCGAGTTTCGATTCCGACTCGGCCGTTCCCCGGATGATGCCCTGGTCCTTCTCGATCTCGAGGGCATAGTCCTCCTCCTTTTGCGTATATTCCGATTTTTCGGTCATCGAAAGATAACGGAACTTGGGAATGAGGACGTCGGGCCCCAGGGCCGAGGCGATGCTTTTTTCAAGAGCGTTCAGGTCCTGCAGGTCCGGGGTCAGGATCATGAAGCCGATGTCGGCCTTGGCGAACATGGAAAGGGTCACGACCTGTGTTTGGGGCTGCTGACGTGAGGTGGCAAGCAGCGTCTCGAGGTAATCGAGGGCTATGGCGCGGTCGTCCGCGTTCTTGGCCCGCCAGGCCGACAGGTTGACGCTGTAAAAGAGATGAAGGGCGCCCAGACCTTCCTGGGGACGGAGGGGCTTGGCGGGAGTGGGGTGGGAAACGGCTTCAGTAGTCACCCCTTCAGGATAGAACAAATTTTGCCGGGTGAAATCAGGAATTGCGGGATAAATTGTTCAGACAAGCCTGCCTCACCCCTCGACAAGCCCGTCAGGACGGGCAATTTAAACAAATGACGAAACTGGAGGAGATCATCCACGCGGAAATCCGCGCCGGAGGTCCGATGCGCTTCGACCGCTTCATGGAACTGGCGCTTTATTGTCCCGGCCTCGGTTATTATGCGAAGACGGAAGGCCCTTCCCCGGTTGGACGCAGCGGTGATTTTTATACCAGCGTCAGTGTCGGTCCTCTTTTTGGCCGCCTGCTCGGTCGGCAATTTTACCAGATGTGGCAGCTCTTGGGAAAACCGGCATCTTTTTGGCTGATCGAGCAGGGGGCCCATGACGGCCAACTGGCCCGCGATATCCTCGAATGGTGTGGTGCCGAAGTTCCCGACTTCCTGGAAGCGATTCGTTACGGCGTGGTCGATACTTCGGGCGGTGGCAGTATCCGGCAAAAATGCTCCTTGCAGGCGGAACATGCGCCCTACGTGACCTGGTTTGAGAGCCTGGCCTCAATTGCCGAGGTCCAGCCGGTCGGGGTCTTTTTTTCCAACGAGTTGATCGACGCTTTTCCAGTGCGGGCAATTATTTGTAAGGCAGGAAAATGGCGGGAAAGCTTTGTCGGGATTGACGAAAAAGGTCGATTGGCATGGACCGAGGAAATCATCACGGATCCAGATCTTCTGCAGGAAATTGAACTCCGCTCAATTCCTGCGATCGAAGGCTACAGCACCGAAATCAACCTGCGGGCCATCGAGTGGATGGCGGAGGTCGCGCGGATCTTCCAGAACGGTTATGTGCTCACCATCGATTACGGTTATCCGGCCTCGGTCTACTACTCGGATTTTCGGGTGGGTGGAACGTTGACCGCTTATGTGAAGCACAAGGCGGTCGATGATGTCCTCGCCGAGCCCGGCATGCGCGACCTGACGGCTCACGTCGATTTCACCGCGCTGATTCGGGAGGGGGAGAAGAATGGATTGACGGCCCTCGGCTTCGTCGACCAGCAACGGTTCCTGATGGGGATCGCGCACGATGAAATGAGCGGTGCAGCCGGCCCCCGGCTCAAGCTGCAGGAGAGCCTGCGCGCATGGAATACCCTCACGCATCCCGAACATCTCGGCGCGACCTTCTTTGCCTTGCTGCAGGCCAAAAATGCCCCGGCTCAACTGGAAGGCCTGCGTTTCGCCCGGACAGGAGGTTGGGAATGACGCGCCGTTTGCCTGTGACATTGGTGGGCGGTTTCTTGGGGGCAGGCAAGACATCTTTGCTCCACAATTTTATCAGCGAGCACCAGGGCGGGTACCTGGCCATCTTGGTGGAGAATCCGGGCACCCTGAACGTCGACGCCAAGGCGATGGGCGGGCTCTGCGGCGTCATGGGACGAAGTCACGACATGGTCATTGAAATCCCCAATGGCGATGAGGCGGTCCAGGTGGAATGGATCGCCGCCCGGCTGCGTGAGTTTTCCGAGGCCGGACGTTTCGAGCGTGTCTTGATCGAGCTGGCAGGCACGTCGAACGCCGCCCGGCTGGGCGATCATTTTGGTCTTCTTCCCGGGCAGCCGGAAACATTCGCTCCCTGGGCCGAACTGCACCAGATCGTCTGCGTGGTCGATGCGCTCGATTTTTACTGGACGATGGTCGCCCCGCTTGAAAAAGGACCGGGCTCGCAGGGAGTGTTGCTCGATTTCCAGCGCGAGCAAATGGCCGGGGCCACGCTGTTGATTTTAAACAAGTGCGACCTGATTGAAGACGCCGAAAGAAAGGCCTGTACCCGTCTGCTGCGCTCGCTCAATCCCCACGCGAATATTATTGAGACCGCTTACGCGGAAGTTCCGCCGGAAATGGTGTCTCGCCTGGCCTCACCACAGGAATTGGGACTGGCGGTGGAACGTCGTGGACGCCCCGCATCCATCTCCATTGGCGCCAATGCGGAGGAGCCTGTTCTGGCTTGTGCTCTTTATCGCGCCTATCGTCCTTTTCATCCCGGACGTTTTTGGGATTGGTTCAACGCGGAACATCCCGGACTCTTGCGCGTGAAGGGAATCACCTGGCTGGCCACGCGTAACCTGCTGGTCGGCGGGCTGTCACGCACCCGTTGGCAGAATGGCTGCGGCGTTGCGGGCCTTTGGTGGGCGGCCTTGCCCAGGGAAGACTGGCCCGACGAGCCAGAAGAACTGCTGCGCATGCAGGAGACCTGGCGCGAACCGTACG
>Ga0068863_100002576_pt1 | contig 17973 bp, 16 predicted proteins | sample KBSSwiS62_FD_66596 | JGI IMG/M metagenome (GOLD analysis project Ga0068863, IMG submission 66596) | Switchgrass rhizosphere microbial communities from Kellogg Biological Station, Michigan, USA - KBS Switchgrass S6-2 | ecosystem: Host-associated > Plants > Roots > Rhizosphere > Soil ...
ATCGCGCAAAATTCCGCCGACGCCCGTCGCCGCACCCTGGTAGGGTTCGATGTATGAAGGATGGTTGTGGCTCTCCATCTTGAAGATCGCGGCGTCGCCGTCGCCGATATCGATGACGCCCGCATTCTCGCCCGGGCCCTGGATCACCCACGGTGCTTCCGTCGGCAGTTTCTTCAGATGGATACGCGAGCTTTTGTAGCTGCAATGTTCCGACCACATGACCGAGAAGATGCCGAGCTCGACGAGGTTGGGCTCGCGGCCGAGCGCCTTGAGGATGCGCTGATATTCTTCATCGCTGAGCCCATGTTCGGCGACGGTTTCGGGGGTGATGCGGGAAGCTTCGAGCACGTCCATGCGGCGCGCCTTAGCGTTGTCGGCGAAGCGCCGCTAGCGCTCGACCGGCCGGTTTGGAGCGACTCCGGTAACGGCGGTAAGAAGCGCGCGGGGGCGGGACTCGCGAAGGAGACCGGCAATGGTGAACCCAATTCCCGAAGGCTATCGCAATGTGAACGTCATCCTGACGGTAGATGACGGCGCGAAGGCGATCGATTTCTACAAGCAGGCTTTCGGTGCGCGCGAGATTTCGCGTCTGCCGATGGGCGACAAGATCGGCCACGCCGAGCTGCAGATCGGCGACACCCGGATCATGCTCAACGACGAATTCCCGGATCACGGCAACCTTGGCCCGAACTCACGCGGCGGAACGACGGTCGGCCTCATCATCTACACCGACAATGTCGACACGGCCTTCAAGAAGGCCGTTGAGGCTGGCGGCAAGGAAACCATGCCGGTCCAGGATCAATTCTGGGGCGACCGGATGGGAACTTTGACGGACCCATTTGGACACAAGTGGAGCATCGCGACGCATGTCGAAGATGTGTCGCCCGAAGAATTCCCGGCGAGGATGGCCGCTTCGCAACAGCAGCAGCAATCGCAGCCCGAAACAGTCTGAACGTATTAGATGTCGTGGCGAAGGTATTTTTCGCCTGACATGATGAGCGTTTGCGGCCTTCCGTCGATATAATCGGAGAAGGCCGCGCGCTCTGGAGTCCAGCTGTCCTCGCCGATCCGCCACATATTGTCGGCCGTCGGGACTAAAGGCGTGTCCGTGCCAAGCCAAAGCTTTCCTCCCCGCTCGACCACGCGGAACGTGCCGAACCAGGGATTGTCATTGACGTAGCGCCCGGCCAGCCGGGCGAGTGCGGGGTCGGCCCTGGAGACTATTGGGGTAGAACCTTCGCGAACAAAGGTCCTGGGTCCCCAGTTGACCGCGATCACCCTGCCTTGCTGCCGCTCGAACATGAACACGTAATCGCGGAACTGCGGATGCGTCGTATGGAATATTTCGCCGCCCCAGGGCTGAAGCTGGCCGCTCTCGCCATTTGCGATCAAAGTCAGAGGCTCGCCGCTCGCGACGGTGAGGGTGACTCCCGGACCCGAATAACGGCCCACGTAAGCCGAAGCATTGGGGAGAGGAGGCTCGAGCGGCGGAGGCGCGGGGATCGGTCGTCCTGCTATCGCGTCCGTCATTGCATCGACGGCGAACCTCGTGAGCAATCGAGGCCGGTAGTCGGCGAAGGCCGTGATCGTCGAACTTGCGAAGGCGCCGACTCCGCTCGCTGTATCGATATGGAATGACGACGAGAAACTCAGCATCCCCCCTGTGTGATGGACGTAGGTTCGCGGGCCGTTGGTGACCTGCATCAAGCCGTTTCCGTAGGACATGCCCGGCGTGTCGCTGGGCACGAAGTGATGGGTGAATGCGGTCGCCTGTTGCGGACCAAGCCCAAGGCCGCCGCGGCCCTGCACGGCGTTGGCGAGCGAACGAAGGAAGCGATTCATCTCATCCGCGGTCGATGCGACGCTTCCGGCGCCGAAGGTCACGTCGACCCATGAAGCCGGAGCAAGCGCGGCTCCCCGAGCATAAGGAATGGCGTTGTTTTCGGCTTCGTAGCCTTGCGCGTAGAGCGCGCGATCGGCAGCGATGATCGCTCCGCGGCTCCGTGTCATTCCCAGCGGCCGCAGGACTCGTTCCTCGATCAGCTGCCGAAGCGGCTTGCCGCCGAGATGCTCTGCGAGATTGCCGAGAATATGGTACGCCGTGTTCGAATAATGCCAATGCGCGCCCGGTGCGTAAGACGTCCAGAGGCCGCCGGCAGGGAAGGTTGGTGCATCGGACGGAAGACCCGCGACATGGTCGAGCAAGTGCTGGACCTGAATGCTATTGCCTCGGGGCAGCGGGATTTCCGGAAACACCGTGCTCAGCCGGTCGGTGAGTTTCAGTCTTCCTTCGGCTGCGAATTGGTGGATGACAGTTGAAGTCATCGACTTGCTGATCGATCCGATCTGGAAAAGCGTTTCCGGACCGATAGGTCTTTGCCCTTCGAGATCGGCAACGCCGAAGTTCAGGACAGTCTCGAAGCCGTTCGGGGCCGTTACCCCCAATGTCATTCCCGGCAGCGTGAAATGCCGCCGGTGAGCTTCTCCATAGGCGCGGATCGCATCGATCGCGCCACTGAACGCTGACTGCTGCGCGAATGCGGGCCCGGCGAGCTGCCCGGCGAAGGCAGCGCTCAAGGCACCAGTCGTGAATCCGCGCCTGCTGACCTGCATCGACTGGCGGGGGTCGAAGATCAGGCTTTGCAGCTCGTCGAAGCGTGGCCCGTCCGCACCACAATGATGCTCGGGCCCGCAGCGTTTCCAGTCACCGTATAGCCGCCGCCGGTCATCGGCTTGCCCGGTTCAGCCGCGACAACCTTCGTCGGATTGCCGTTCGGGTCGCTGCGAACGTTCGCCGTCTTGTCGTCCGACATCCAGTCGACATAAGCGACGCTGTTGTCGGCACAACGATAGACTTTGCTCGCGGCGATCGAGGGCGGGAGCTGCACAGCGGCATTCGCGGCTGCATTTGCAGCACCGTCGCCATCGCCTTCGGGCCCGGCGACAATGTTGTGGTTCTCCTTGCTGCAGCCGGCTAGCGCTGCGGCAGCGGCAAGGCAGAGGATCAGTGGCTTGCGAGTCATAGCGTCAGGGCCTTGCGCGGCTAGGCCGCCAGCCGTCAAGTGCGCATGCTTGCATGTTGTCGAAACGAGACATAGCTTCGTCGATGCAATGCCATATCAGGCCGGCAGCAGCGCACAGCGTATCCGCATCGGCCTGACCGGGCTTGGAATCGCGTTCCTCATTGTCCTCCTCGCCTCGGCGATCAGCCGATCCAGCCGTTCGGATAATGTGACAAACGCGGTGCAGCAGGCCGCGATGAATGAGCCCAGTGAGCCTTTGGCGGAGCTCGGAGTCGCACCGGGTGCATCGAGCACGAACGCCAGTACCAACAGCAGCAAGAAATGACTCGCGCGCGTTGGCGCGTGCCAGCGCTGGCCGTCGCGGTCATCTTGGCGGCTGCGGTGGCTTTTGCCGTGGTCAGTCGGCCGCCGGCATCCCTGCCGGCGCGGCCACCGTCCCAGCGTCCGGCGCTTCTCCTGCTTACCAGCCTTCCATTGATGTTCGGCGAGCAGTTCTCACTCAAGGGCGGCTCGCCAGCGCTGGCGGCGCTTGAGACTCGCTACCGCGTCGTCCCGATCAGCGTGACCGACGATTCCGATCTCGCCAAGGGACAAATCCTCCTCATGGCGCATCCGCTGGCGCAACCGCCGGAAGACCTGGTCGCGCTTGATGGGTGGGTACGGCGTGGAGGCCGGGTCATGCTGCTCGCGGATCCAATGTTGGAATGGCCGAGCGAACTTCCGCTCGGCGACCCCCTGCGGCCTCCGCCGATGTTCATGGACACCGGCCTCCTCGCGCATTGGGGCCTGAGGCTCGATGCGCCCGATGAGCGCGGTCCCGCCAGGCGTGAGCTTGGCGAAACCAGCATCCGAACCGCTTCGCCCGGGGCGCTGTTCGGAGGTTGCGAGATCGGCCACGATCGCCTGGTCGCTCATTGCGCCATCGGCAAGGGCAAGGCGACGATCGTGGCTGACGCCGACCTGCTCGACGTCCAGCACGTGGACCAGGGCCGAACCCGAAACCTCGACGGGCTGTTGAGGGAATTGGCGATTCTTGAACGGGGATGATTCTCGTGCGAGTCGATAGACAACAGACTTATCCACAGATGGGAAAGGCCGGCCGAACATCGTCGAGCGCGTCTCGACTGGGCGTCGGAAGCCGCAGAAATCCGGGATTTTCCGGCTTTACCCATGAAATCCCATAAAATCCCATTGTATCCCGCACGCCGTTGAGTTACCAACACAGGCTGTAGCGCGGGGGCAGACCCTTAGATTCGAACCTGACGCGGTGCGTGTGACGACGCGCATCCGCGAGCGGTGGCCTGCGCGCTGCGAACGGGGAGTGTTTGGGCGTGGCGCTAGAGCATCTGTTTCAGGGCAGCGCACTGAACGCGGTCGATGCAAAGGGCCGCGTATCCATCCCGTCATTCCTGCGCAGCGTCATCGAGCGCCGCGGCGATGCCCGGACAATCACCCTTGCGAAGCACGAAGCCTTCCCCTGCCTCAGCGCATATGATCCCGCCTACGCCGCATTGAAGCATTCCAAGCTCGAGCGCCTGCTCGAGAAAGAAGAGACGAACCCCGACGCGCAGCTCGAATATCAGCAGCGCAACCTGATGGCCTTCGCCGCCACCGAAGAGGTGCCATACGACAGCTCGGGACGGATCCTCTTCCCGCCGATGATGCGCCGCAAGGGCCAGATCGGCGACCTCGCCTTGTTCCTCGGCACGGGCGAGACGTTCCAGATCTGGAACCCGCAGCTGCTGCTCGACGACAAGCGTATTCCAGAAGACCTCAAGGACATTGCCCGCTTCCGCCTCGAAGAGAGGGGGCCTTCGTCATGACCAGCATCGGCACCAAAACGGCCCCACATGTGCCGGTGCTGGTCGGCGAGGTGATCGCCGCGCTCGCCATTCGCGAGGGTGAGACGGTCGTGGACGGCACTTTCGGAGCAGGCGGCTACACGCGCGCCATGCTCGGGGCGGGGGCGGGGCGAGTGATCGGCTTCGATCGCGACCCCGACGCGATCGAGGAAGGGCGAAAGCTCGTCCCGGACCCCCGCCTGAATTTGATCAACGAACGCTTCAGCCAGATGGACCGAGTATTGGCTGAACGGGGCATCGAGCAGGTCGACGCAATTGCGCTCGACATCGGAGTTTCCTCGATGCAGCTCGATCGAGCGGACCGCGGCTTTTCCTTCTCGGCCGACGGTCCGCTCGACATGCGCATGAGCCGTTCCGGGCTCACCGCCGCTGAATTCCTCAACGAGGCCGATGAGGCCGAGATCGTCCGCATCCTCAAGGATTATGGAGAAGAGCCGCGTGCCCGCGCCATTGCCAGGGCGATCGTCGCATCGCGCCCGGTCGAGCGGACAAGCGAGCTGGCGGCGATCGTAAGGCGCGCCGCCGGCTTCCGTCCGGGCCAGAAAAGCGACCCCGCCACGCGCACGTTCCAGGCGATCCGAATTCACCTCAACGCCGAGCTGGACGAGCTTCAGGAAGGCCTCGAGGCGGCGGAGCGCGCCTTGAAGCCCGGCGGGCGCCTGGCCGTCGTCACATTTCACAGTCTCGAGGACCGCATCGTGAAGCGCTTCTTCCGCGAGCGCAGCGGAGGGAATCCGACCGGCTCGCGTCACCGTCCCGCGCTTGTCGACCCGAACGAACCGACGTTCGAGCGGATCGCCAAGCCGGTTTCCCCGACGGAGCGCGAGCTGGCCGGGAACCCTCGCGCCCGATCGGCGCGCCTGAGGAGTGCGGTCCGAACATCAGCTCCTGCGTGGAAGGGAAGCCTGCAATGAGCTCGCGTAGTTTCCGTTCGGTCTTCATGGTCGCGAGTTGCGCGGGGGCCGCTTTGGGCTGCTACCTCGTGTCGCTGCGCGTGGCATCGGAACGCGCATCGCTCGAAGACGTCGAAACCCAGATCGTCTCGACGCAGCGCGACATTCGCTTGCTTCAGACCGAGATCGGCACGCGCGGCCGGCTTGCCCAGCTCGAGCGGTGGAACGTCAAGGTGCTCGCGCTTTCTGCGCCCGCAGCAGACCAGTTTCTCAACGGCAGCTTCGAGCTTGCCAAGCTGACGCAGCCGCAACGCAAGGTCGATTTCCAGGCTCCAGTGGTGCTTGCGTCGGCTCCCAGGCCCGAGCGGAGGCCGGTATTGATCGGCGAAGAATCGACCGACGATGCCGGCGTCGCGACGACGCCAGCCAATTTGCTTCATGAAGCCAGCCTCAAGACCGAGACGCGCGAGGTCCCGGCAGCGGCGCCCGTCAATCTACCCCGGACGGACGCCAAAACATCCACGGACAAACCGGCGGCGGCGGCAAAACCGGCGGATAAGAAGTCCGTGGATAAGCTGGGCCTCGCGGCCGCCAAGCCGACGAAATCGGCAACCGAAAAGAAAACGGTGGATAAGGTCCTCGCTCAGCCCGCGAAGCCGGTGACAAAGCTCGTTCGGATTGCGAAGACCGATCCGCTTGCACCGCTTCCGGTGAAGCATTCGTCCAAGGCGTCCAAGGAAACAGCTTCGGCACAATGAACGCACCGTCGCCCGCTCTCGTCGCGCCTCGGCCCGAGCGGCTTCGACTGGTCGGCCAGCGCCGTCAAATCCTCGCGATAATGCACCAGCGCCTGATGTTCGGCATGCTGGTCTATGCCGGGATCGTCGCTCTGATTGCGCTGCGCGTTCTCTGGCTTGCGGCCTTCGGCGACCACGCCGGACGGACCCAGGGCCTGACGAGCCTCATTCCCGATCGCGGCGACATCGTGGATCGGGACGGGGAGCCGCTTGCACGCACGATCGACGCGTGGACCATTGCCGTCCACCCGAACAAGGTGATCGGCGACAAGCTTGCGCTTGCCCAGCAGCTCGCTCGGCTGATGCCGGAATATAGCGCGGAGCAATATTTCGCGCTCCTCCGCTCCAACAAGCCGTTCTTCTATCTTCGGCGCCGCGCGGCCCCGGCACTTGTCGAAGCGGTGAATGCACTTGGCGAGCCGGGGCTCGCGATCGAGCGTGAGCCGGATCGTCTTTATCCGCAGACGAGCCTTGCCGCCCACGTCCTCGGCTACACCGACATCGACGGTCATGGTGTCGCGGGAATGGAGCGCGCCTTCGACGCTCAGCTGTCGAACATCGCGACGCGAGGCGAACCGTTGACGCTTTCAATCGACAGCCGGGTCCAGCAGGCGCTCGAGCATGAGCTCAGCGACGCGATGACGACCTTCTCCGCGATCGGAGCGGCGGGTGTCATCATGGACGTGCACACGGGCGAAGTGCTGGCGATGACCTCCCTGCCCGAGGTTAATCCCAATGCGCCCGGCGCAGCGAGTCCCGATGCCCGGTTCAATCGTGCGACGCAGGGCGTCTACGAACTCGGATCGACGTTCAAGCCGTTCACCGTCGCCATGGCCATGGACAGTGGAGTCATCCGGAGTTTCGGCCAACAATATAATTGTCCCGAGGTTTTGCCGGCCTATGGGCATCTTGTGCACGACACCCACCCGTTCGGCCGGGTCTGCACGGTCGCGGAGATCATGGAGGAAAGCTCGAATATCGGGACGGCCCAGATCGCCGATCAGCTGGGTGCCGAGCGGCAGAAGCAATGGCTCACGAAGATGGGCTTCACCGGAACCGTTCCAATCGAACTCAAGGAACGCGGCCGGGCGCTGACGCCGGGCTCACGCTGGGGACCGTTCGAGACAATGACCGTCGGTTTCGGCCAGGGAATCGCGGTCGCTCCAGTACATTTGGCGATGGGCTATGCGACCCTGTTCAACGGCGGCGTCTATCATCCGCCGACCTTGCTCAAGATCGGTCCCGGCCATCCGCTTCCGCCGGGCAAGCGCGTCTTCAGCGAGGAGACGAGCTACAAGATGCGCGCGCTCCTCCGGCTCGTCGTCATGAAGGGCACGGGCAAGCGGGCGGACGCGCCGGGCTACCGCGTCGGAGGGAAGACCGGCACAGCACAGAAGCTGATCAACGGGCACTATAGTCAGACCATCAACATCACGAGCTTCGCCGGTGTGTTCCCCATGGACGAACCCCGTTATGTGGTCGTCGTGATGCTCGATGAACCGAAGGCGACCCCGGAAACGTTCGGTTTCACCACGGCCGGCTGGAACGTCGCGCCAGTGGTGAGCCGGACGATCAGCCGGATCGCGCCGATGCTCGGCGTCCAACCGAACATGAATCGCGAGCCGGACATGAGCCAGGTGATGCCCTTCGTTCACGAAACGAAGGAGTAAGACCCTCGGTGCGGCTACGCGACCTCGCGAAGGTGGATTCGGATTCAAAGGTGACCGGCTTTGCCATCGACCATCGCAAGGTGGAGCGCGGCAGCGTCTTCGGCGCGTTCAAGGGCACCGTGTTCAACGGCGAGGACTTCATTCCCGAAGCCGTGACCCGCGGAGCCATAGCGGTCGTCGCGCGCCCCGACGCTCACGTCGAAAACGTGCCGCACCTGGCCGACGCACAACCGCGCCGCCTATTTGCCGGGCTCGCGGCCAAATTCTACGCGCCTTACCCCGACACGATCGTCGCGGTGACTGGGACCAACGGCAAGACATCCACCGTCGAGATGACGCGGCAGATCTGGCGAATGATGGGGCACCGGTCCGCATCGATCGGAACGCTCGGCGTCACCACTTCCGACGACCAGGTGAAGACCGGGCTGACGACGCCCGACATCGTGACGTTCCTTCACAACATGGCCGGCCTGAAGCGCATGGGCATCAGCCACGTCGCCTATGAAGCGTCGTCGCACGGGCTCGACCAGCATCGTGCGGAAGGCGTTCCGCTGGCGGCCGCGGCCTTCACCAATTTCAGCCGCGACCACCTCGATTATCACCCGACCATGGAGGCCTATTTCGAAGCCAAGATGCGGCTGTTCGATGAGCTGCTTCCGGCCGGGAAGCCGGCCGCGATCTGGACCGACGATCCGAAATCCGGCGAAGTGATCGATCGGGCGCGGAAGCGCGGACATGAGGTCCTGACCATCGGCCGCAAAGGCGAGACGATCCGGCTGGTCGAACAATCGACGACCGCGCTCGGTCAGACGCTTCAGCTGGAACATGGCGGCAAATCCTACCGCCTCGCTTTGCCGCTGATCGGCGCCTACCAGGCCTCGAACGTGCTGACCGCGGCCGCGCTCGTGTTGGCGACCGGGGGCGGGTGGAGCGAAATCTTTTCCGCGATGCAGCGGGTCTCACCGGTTCGAGGCCGGCTCGAGCGTGCGGTGATCAGCCGTGCGGGCGTTCCCGTTTACATCGATTACGCCCATACCCCCGATGCTCTCGAAGCCGCGATCGCAGCGCTAAGGCCGCATGTCGAAGGACGGCTGATCACGGTGTTTGGCGCGGGCGGTGACCGCGACCAGGGCAAGAGGCCGGAGATGGGCGCCGTCGCCGCGCGATTGTCGGACGTCGTCATCGTCACGGACGACAATCCGCGCGGTGAGGATCCGGCGACCATCCGTTCGGCGATCATGGCCGGAGCGCCCGGCGCGACCGAAGTCGGCGGGCGGCGCGAGGCGATTGCCGAAGCGATCCGAATCGCCAGGGCGGGCGACATCATCCTCGTCGCCGGCAAGGGCCATGAGACGGGCCAGATCGTCGGCGACCGGGTGCTTCCCTTCGACGATGCGCTGGTGGCCCGCGAGTGCGCGTCGTGAGCGCGCTCTGGAACTCCGACGAAATCGTCCAGGCGACCGGCGGATCGGCGAGCGAGCCGTTCGAAGTCATCGGCGTGACCTTCGATAGCCGCGAGGTCGAGCCGGGCTTTCTCTTCATTGCGATGCCCGGCACAGTCCATGACGGGCACAAATTCGTCGAACAGGCCTTTGCCGCCGGAGCCGCCGGAGCCATCGTTTCGCAACCCGTCGAGGGGCCGCACGTCCTCGTCGAGGATACTGCCGCGGCGCTCGAGGCGCTCGGGCGGGCTGCACGCGAGCGGTGCCAGGCGACGATCTTCGGAGTCACCGGCTCGGTCGGAAAGACGAGCACGAAGGAAGCGCTCTACGCCGCGCTCGATCGCTACGCGCCGGGCAAGGTCCACCGTTCGGTCAAGAGCTACAACAACCACACGGGCGTGCCGCTGAGCCTCGCGCGGATGCCGCGCGACGTTCGCTTTGCGGTCCTTGAAATGGGGATGAACAACAGGGGCGAGATCGCGGCCCTGACCCGCCAGGTCCGTCCGCACGTCGCGATCATTACGGCCATCGCTCCCGCGCACATCGAGAATCTCGGCTCCGAACAAGCGATCGCCGATGCCAAGGCCGAGATCTTCGAGGGGCTGGAGCCGGGGGGCGTCGCCATCGTTCCGAACGACAGCGAGTATCGCGACCGGCTCGTGAAGGCAGCGCGCCGGCGTGCCGAACAGATCATCACATTCGGCGGCGGCGATGCGGACGTTCATGCCATCCACGCCGTTTCAGCCGAAGGCGGCGGAAGCCTGATCAGCGCCGGCCTGCTCGAGCGCGAGCTGACGTTTACCATCTCGCAGCGCGGCGATCATTGGGTCTCGAATTCGCTTGCGGTGCTGGCGGCTGTCGAGGCCGTCGGTGCGGATGTCGCCATCGCCGGACTCGCGCTGGCCGATCTCGGCGGCCTGAAGGGCAGGGGCGCGCGTCACCTCGTCCAGATCGGCGACGGCGAGGTGCTGGTGATCGACGAAAGTTACAACGCCAATCCCGCGTCGATGACCGCGACGTTGAAGAGCTTCGGCGAGGAGCGCGACGTCAAGCGGCGGATCGCGGTGCTGGGGCCGATGCGCGAGCTTGGCGAGCATAGCGCCGCGCTCCACGCGGCACTCGCCCCGGCGGTGCTCGGCGCTAACATCGATTGCCTGATCCTGCTCGGCGAGGAGATGAAGCCGCTGGCGGAGCAGGTCGTCGGCAAGCTTGCGCTCGATCTTGCCGACGACGTCGACGACGCGACCGACACTTTGATGCGGACTCTCCATCCGGGGGACGCGGTGCTGGTGAAGGCATCCAATTCGGTCGGGCTTGCGAAACTGGTCGAACGCGTCGCAGGGGGCTTGGCATGCTCTACGTGATCGCCGACCAGCTCGGCTTCCCCGGCATCCTGAACCTCATCCGCTACATCAGCTTTCGCGCGGGTGCGGCGAGCGCGACGGCGCTGCTCATCGGGCTTTTGCTGGGTCCGAAGTTCATCGGCTGGTTGCGCACGACCCAGGGGAAGGGCCAGCCGATCCGCGCCGACGGTCCGCAGAGCCACCTCGCCAAGCGCGGCACGCCGACGATGGGCGGCCTCCTGATCCTCATCGCCGTCATCGTCTCGGTCCTGTTGTGGATGAACCTCACGAACCCTTATGTCTGGGCCTGCCTGCTGGTTACGGCGGGGTTCGGGCTAATCGGCTGGCTCGATGATTACGACAAGGTCAAGAAGGCGCACCACGCGGGCCTGTCGGGCAGGACGCGGCTGGCGCTCGAGTTCGTGATCGCAGGCGTGGCGACCTGGATCATCGTCCATTTCGGGACGACCAACCTCTACATCCCGTTCAAGCAGGGCCCGCTGCTCGACCTCGGTTATTTCTACATCTTTTTCGGCGCGTTCGTGATCGTCGCGTTCGGAAATGCGGTGAACCTGACCGACGGCCTCGACGGGCTTGCGACGATGCCGGTGATCATCGCATCGATCGCGTTCCTCCTCATCTCCTACCTTGTCGGAAACGTGAAGTTCGCGACCTATCTCGGCATCCCGCACGTGCTCGGCGTCGGTGACCTCACCGTGCTGTGCCTCGCGATCGTGGGGGCCGGCCTCGCCTTTCTCTGGTTCAACGCGCCGCCCGCCGCGGTCTTCATGGGGGACACGGGCAGCCTCGCGCTCGGCGGAGCGCTCGGGGCCATCGCGGTCGCGACGCATCACGAGTTCGTGCTCGCCATCATCGGCGGCCTGTTCGTCGTCGAGGCACTGTCCGTCGTGATCCAGGTGATGGTCTACAAGAGGACCGGCAAGCGCGTATTCCTGATGGCGCCGATCCACCACCACTTCGAGCACCTTGGCTGGTCGGAGCCGACCGTCGTCATCCGGTTCTGGATCGTCAGCTTCATCCTCGCGCTCGCGGGGCTTGCCACCCTGAAGCTGAGGTGATCACCGCCAGGGCCTTCGCCGGCAAGCATTATGCGGTCTACGGCCTCGCGCGGTCGGGGCTGGCGACGGTCCAGGCCCTGCTCGCCAGCGGCGCGAAGGTGACGGCGTGGGATTCGAAGGAGGAGGCGCGGGCGAAGGCGCCGGCGGGCGCTCAAATCGCCAACCTCGACGAAGCGGATCTGTCGCAATTCGACAGCCTGGTGGTGACGCCAGGTCTTCCGCTCAACCGCCACCCGATCGCCAAGCGCGCGCGGGAAGCGGGGATCGAGATCATCGGCGACATCGAATTGTTCGCCCGCGCCCGGCCGGAGCTTCCACCCCACAAGGTGGTGGGCATCACCGGCACCAACGGCAAGTCGACCACGACGGCGCTGATCCACCACATCCTCAAGACCGCGGGCGTGCCGAGCGAGATGGGCGGCAATATCGGCTTGCCGATCCTCGCGCAGGATCCGTTACCCGAAGGCGGGGTCTATGTGCTCGAACTGTCGAGCTACCAGATCGACCTGACCCGGAGCCTCGATTGCGACGTTGCGGTGCTGCTCAACGTTACTCCGGACCATCTCGATCGCTATGAGAGTTTTGAGTCGTATCGGGATTCCAAACTTCGTCTCTTCCACATGCAGAAGCCTTCGGAGCCGTTCCACAAAGCGGTGATAGGAGAAACGCTACCCGCGCGGCGTGGGGGGTTGCATGAGTTGGTCCCCAACAACGTGATGTTATTCGCCCTCGATTATTCAGACCGTCAGTCGGAATGGCCCGCGCTCCAAGGCCCGCATAATCTACAAAACGCAGCCTGTGCTGTGGCAGCAATCGAAGCTTTGGGGATCGGCCGAGCGGCAGAATTGGGCGTCGACGACGAGATCATTGTTGAAGCCCTCCATACCTACCCCGGACTGCCGCACCGGATGGAACGCATCTGCGAGAAGGGCGGCGTCGTTTTCGTCAACGACAGCAAGGCGACCAACCCGACCGCGACCGCGCCGGCGCTGGCAGCATTCAATAAAATCCGCTGGATCTGCGGCGGCCAGCCCAAGACCGACAAACTCGACGAATGCGCGCCGCACTTCGGACATGTCCGCAAGGCCTATACCATTGGCGATGCGAGCGAATTGTTCGCTCGGCTCTTGTCCCCGCACATGGCCGTGGCAGAGTGCGAAACGCTGGAGCGCGCGGTTCGCGCAGCGGCGGGGGAAGCGGAGGCTGGAGACACCGTGCTTCTGTCCCCCGCCTGCGCGAGCTTCGACCAGTTCAGGGACTTCGAGGACCGGGGGGACCAGTTCCGGGCTCTGGTGGAGGGGTTATGATCGGCAGCATCTCCGGGAAGATCAAAGAGAAGGTCGCGGTCATCGACCCCGACCGCTACGGCCGTTCGGACACGAGCGCGATCGGCCGCTGGTTCTGGGAGATCGACAAGGTCCTTCTGCTGCTGCTCGCGGTCCTGATCGGCATTGGCCTGATCGCGGTTGCGGCAGCGTCGCCTGCTGCGGCGCATCGTTATTCGGGCGGCAACGTCCGCTTCTCCGAGCTTTATTATTTCTGGCGGCAGCTCGCCTGGATCGCTCTCGGAATCCCGGTGATGATCGGAATCTCGATGATGCCGCGTGAACGTGCCCGGCGGCTCTCGCTGTTCGGCGCGGCTTTCTTCTTCGTCCTGCTGATTTTCGTTCCGGTACTCGGACCGGAAGTGAACGGCGCCAAGCGCTGGATCAATTTCGGTTTCGGCCAGGTCCAGCCATCGGAGTTCCTGAAGCCGTTCTTCGTGGTTGCCATGGCCTGGCTCTTGAGCCTCAGGGACGGCGACAAGTCGCTCCCGGTCTACTGGATCTCGGCATTGGTGACGGGCGGGATTGCCTTCCTTCTGATGAAACAGCCCGATTTCGGATCGACGATCATCTTCTGCGCGGTCTGGGTCGCCATGCTCGCGCTCGCCGGAGTGAGCCTCAGAATGCTCGGCATTCTCGCCGCCGCGGGCCTCGTCGGCGTCGTCCTTGCGTATTTCTTCTATGACGTCGCGACCCAGCGCATCGACGAGTTCCTGTTCAAGACCGGTGACACGTTCCAGACCGACAATGCGATGCGCACTCTGACGGCCGGCGGCCTGTTCGGAATGGGACCGGGCGGAGGAACGCGGAAGTTCGGCCTTCCCGAGCCTCACACCGATTACATCTTTTCCGTCATCGGCGAGGAGTTCGGCCTCATCGCCTGCCTCGCCATTGCCTGCCTCTATCTCGGCATCGTCGCCCGCGTGCTGGTCAAGCTGCTCGACGAGGACAACAGCTTCGCAATCCTCGCCGCCGCGGGCCTCGTCATCGAGTTCGGTTTGCAGGCCCTGATCAACATGATGGTCAATGTGCAGCTCGCCCCATCCAAGGGCATGACGCTGCCATTCATCAGTTACGGCGGCTCATCAATGCTGGCGCTATCGATCGGCATGGGTTTGCTGCTCGCATTCACCCGGCGAAATCCGTATCTCACCCGCTCGCCTTATGTGGTGAAATGGAGCGGGGAGAGCCTGACGGCATGAATTTCGTTCTCGCTGCCGGTGGGACCGGCGGCCATATGGTCCCAGCGCATGCCCTGGCCGTCGAGCTGAAGAGCCGTGGGCATGGCGTCCTGCTGATCACCGACGACCGCGGAGCGCGCTTCCCCGGCCTGTTCGACGCCGTGCCGGTGCACATCCTTCCCGCGGGGCGGCTTGGCGGTGGACCGATCGGCTGGCTGAAGGCTCTGGGCTCCGTCGTGCGCGGACGCGGCGAGGCAAAGAAAATCTATCGCGAACATCGCCCTGACGCGGTTGTCGGCTTCGGCGGCTATCCGGCTTTTCCATCGCTGATCGCGGCAAGCAGCATGCGCATCCCGACCGTGCTGCATGAACAGAATGCCGTGCTCGGCCGCGTCAATCGCCTGCTTGCCGGCGAAGCGAACGCGATCGGGACGGCCTATGAAAGGGTCGACGGGCTGAAGGACAAATATGCCGACAAGAGCGTGCTGGTCGGCAATCCGGTACGCGAAAGCGTTGCCCGGCTCGGCGAGCTGCCGTTCCCCGCCTTCGACGATTTCGCGCCACTGAAGATCCTGATCACCGGCGGAAGCCAGGGCGCGACGGTACTAAGTGAGGTCGTTCCGGCCGGCCTGGGGTTGCTGACGCCATCGCTGCGCCGCCGTTTGCAGGTCGTACAACAGTGCCGGCCCGACGACATCGAAAGCGTTCGCAAGACCTATGCGGAGCTCGGCATACCGGCCGAGCTGCTGACCTATATCGAGGACATGCCGGAGAAGCTCGCCGACGCGCACCTTTTCGTGGGACGCGCGGGAGCTTCGACCATTGCCGAACTGACGGCTGCCGGGCGCCCGGCGATCCTGATCCCGTTCCCGGCGGCGACCGACGATCACCAGACCGCGAACGCCCGCGAAATGACCAAGGCCGGTGGCGCTCGAACGATACAGCAGACCAGTTTCACGCCCGACGTGCTTGCTCGTCAGATCGAGGCGATGGCCGCCGACCCTGTCGCGCTCAACAATGCGGCTGCCCGGGCTCTCTCCGTCGGCCGTCCCCATGCGGCGCGCGACCTCGCCGACCTGGTCGAGCGCGTCGGCGAAGGCGTCGCTCCGGTCGCCGTCGGGCCAGTCCTTTCGCCGCGCACCAAGTCCGCCGTTCCAAATGGCGGGGTGCCCGCATGATGAAGGCCCTGGGCACCGACCTTGGGACGATCCACTTCGTCGGGATCGGCGGAATCGGCATGTCCGGCATCGCCGAGGTGATGCATCGCCTGGGCTACAAGGTGCAGGGCTCCGACGTCTCCGAAAGCTATGTGGTCGAGAAACTGCGCAAGGCGGGGATTCCGGTCGCGATCGGCCATTCCGCCGACAATCTCGGCGACGCTGCCGTCGTGGTCTGTTCGTCGGCGATCAAGGACAACAATCCCGAGATCGAAGCCGCGGCGGAACGGCGCCTTCCGCGGGTCCGCAGGGCGGAAATGCTCGCAGAGCTGATGCGGATGCAGAAAACCGTCGCGGTCGCAGGAACGCACGGCAAGACCACGACCACGTCGATGATCGCGGCTCTGCTGGACGGCGGAGGTCTCGACCCGACGGTAATCAACGGTGGGATCATCAATCGCTACGGCTCGAACGCACGGCTCGGCAAGGGTGACTGGTGGGTGATCGAGGCCGACGAGAGCGACGGAAGCTTCCTCAGGCTCGACGGCACCATCGCGGTCGTCACCAACATCGATCCCGAGCATCTCGAACATTATGGCAATTTCGACGCGGTGAAGGACGCCTTCGTCGAGTTCATCGAGAATGTGCCGTTCTACGGCCTTGCCGTGATGTGTGTGGACGACCCTGACGTTCAGCACATCCTTTCGCGCATCCGCGACCGCCGCGTCGTGACCTATGGTTTTTCGGCACTGGCCGATCTCCGCGCCGACAATGTCACGCCGGTGCCGGGCGGAAGCAGGTTCGATGCCCTCGTTCTCGAGAAGGACGGCTCGCGCCGCACGATCGAGAGCGTGCACGTTCCGATTCCGGGCAAGCACAACGTCCAGAATGCGCTTGCGGCGATCGCCGTCGCGATGGAGCTCGGCATCAGCGACGAGGCGATCGTCGACGCCTTCGAGCGGTTCGAGGGGGTCAAGCGCCGCTTCAGCAAGGTCGGCGAGGTCGACGGTGCGATCGTCATCGACGATTACGGTCACCATCCCGTCGAGATCCGCGCAGTCCTCGCCGCCGCGCGCGAAGGGGCGGAAGGCCGGGTGATCGCAGTCGTCCAGCCGCACCGCTACACGCGGCTCGAGGCTTTGATGGAAGATTTCCAGAACGCCTTCAATGACGCGGACATCGTGATGGTTGCGCCTGTCTATCCCGCCGGTGAAGAACCGATCGAGGGTGTGGATTCGATGGCGCTGGCCGAAGGCCTGCGCTCGCGCGGCCATCGCATGGTCAAGGCCGTGAACGATCCAAAGGACCTTGCCCAGTCGCTGCGCGACATCGCCGCCGACGGCGACATGATCATCTGCCTGGGGGCGGGCGACATCACCAAATGGGCGGCGGGCCTGGCCGACGGAATCCGCAATTCGAGGGCGAGCAAGTGAGTAGAGGCGCCAGCCAGGGACAGTCCCTCGGCGAGGGACCGTTCCTTTCCATGCCGAAGGTGCGCGGGAAGCTCACGCCCAACGCGCGCCTCGCGCCGCTCGTCTGGTTCAAGAGTGGCGGCAATGCGCAGTGGCTGTTCGAGCCAGCGGACGTCGAGGACCTCGTCGACTTCCTCGTGGAGCTCGACACCGAGCTGCCCGTGATGGCGCTTGGCCTCGGCTCGAACCTCATCGTTCGCGACGGCGGCGTTCCGGGCGTCGTCGTTCGGCTCGGCAAGGCCTTCTCGAAGATCGAGCAGGTCGATGAGACCACCTTGCGTTGCGGCGGCGGAGCCAGCGGAATCCTCGTTTCCTCAACCGCGCGGGATTCCGGAATCGCCGGCCTCGAATTTCTCCGTGGCATCCCCGGCACGGTGGGCGGATTCGTACGGATGAACGGCGGAGCTTATGGCCGCGAAGTGAGCGACATCCTCGTCTCCGCGAAGCTGGTCCTTCGCTCGGGCGATCTTGTCGAATTGCCGCTCGAAAAGCTCAGTTACACCTATCGCCACAGCGAGATCCCCGAAGGAGCGGTCGTCGTCGAAGCGACCTTCCGCGGCGTGCCGGGCGACCCCGCTGCGATCGCCGCCGAGATGGACGCGATCGCTCGCGCCCGCGAAGAATCACAACCGCTCCGAAGCCGCACCGGAGGCTCGACCTTCAAGAACCCGCACGGTCACAAGGCCTGGGTGCTGATCGATGCGGCGGGTTGCCGCGGACTGACGGTCG
>Ga0068863_100002579_pt1 | contig 17962 bp, 17 predicted proteins | sample KBSSwiS62_FD_66596 | JGI IMG/M metagenome (GOLD analysis project Ga0068863, IMG submission 66596) | Switchgrass rhizosphere microbial communities from Kellogg Biological Station, Michigan, USA - KBS Switchgrass S6-2 | ecosystem: Host-associated > Plants > Roots > Rhizosphere > Soil ...
CCGACCAGGAACGGATTGGTCCACTTGAGCGTCTCGTTCGCGTTGTCGAACTTGCTGTAGTCCCAGCGAGCCGCGAACGTCATCTTGCTCGACTGGTAGCCGCCCTCGACGCCCCAGTTGCTCGTCCTGAAGTCCTGGGGAATCGCGAGGTCGGTGAAGCCGTTGCCCGGGCTCGTGCCGTTGGCGCCGGAGCCGGGACGCGTGCCGCTGAAATTGACCTGGCTCGCGTCGGCCCGGAAGTACCACGGGCTGTTCCTCTGCCACTCGGCGTAGCCGCCCACGTCGCGGCGGTCGTAGCCCAGCCGGAAGGAGTTCCAGCCGACGGTCGGCGGGGTGGTCGCGAGGGTCGGCAGCGGGAACGTGGCCGTCAGCAGGTTTCCGCCGCTGCCGACGAAGGGCGTGTAGGCGAGCGAGGAGAACGTGTGCGGGATGTCGTTCAGGTAAACGCCCGCCTTGAACACGTCGTACACGCCACCGCGCAGGAACATGTACTGGTCGTCGCGTCCGAAGTTCTCGCCGTAGCCCTGGAACCACGTCGAGCTGTTGCGTCCCCGCACGCCGACGTTCGACATCACCCCGTTGCCGAGGTCCTGATACTGGTCGAGCTGGGCCCTGTCGGTGGCACTCGTGTTGTTGTGGATCCCACCCAGGGTGGACGTGCCCTGGACGCGCATCGGGTCGTCGTCGGTCTGGCCGAACGCCGGGGCCGTCGCGAACAGCGCGGCGATCAGGGTGGATAGGGCCTTTTTGCTCATCTCGGTCTCCTATCGCGTGAAGAACTGGCCGCGGTTGCCCGGCGCGTTCGAGCCGTGAATCGCGCTGTGGCAATTGAGGCAGGCCCGCGCCACGAGGCGGTTGTTCACGCCAGGATTGGGCTGTCCGACCCGGTTCGCCGGGCAGTTGGGATAGAACACGCCTCCCGTGGTGGTGCCGGTCGTGTCGCCTGGCGCGCAGTTGAAGCCGCCGGCCGCGCCGTAGATCGTTCCGGGATGCCGCGATCCGTCGTGGCAGTCCTGGCACAGGTTGGGTGCGGACTCGTTAAGAAGCCTCGCGTGCACCGAGCCATGCGGGTTGTGGCACGTCGCGCAGTTCTCCTCGACCGGCGGGTGATTGAACACGAACGGACCGCGCTTGTCGGCGTGGCACGAGTAGCACTGGTCGTTGATCGTCGGCTGCTTCAGCATCGCAGGCGTGATCGCGCCGTGCGGGTTGTGGCAGTCGGAGCACTTGATCTTGCCTTCGATGATCGGGTGATGCGACGGCTTGAAGTTGGCCGCGCGAATCGGCTGGTGGCACTGCCAGCAGATCTCCGCCTGGTTGGGCAGGAAGGTCGTCGTGAACTTGTTGATCGTCGGCGACTTGTCGGGCGGATTGAGCCCGTTGTAGCTCGGGAGCAGCCCCTGTCCGTGAATGCTGTGGCAATTCGCGCACGTCACTTCGTTGAGCTGGTGCTTGCCCGACGTCCAGAACGCGAGGTTGCGGTTGCCCGAATGGCACGTGAGGCAGACGGCGGTCCGCTCGTTGGAAGTGTGGCCCTTGCCGAACGGGTTGGCCGGCTTGGCCTTCATTGGATCCTTGAGGTGCTCCGTCGCGTCGCCGTGACAGGTCTGGCACATGCTGCCGTCGGCATCGTTCTTCGCGCCGTGCGCGGTGAGGTCGATCGCATTCCACTGCGATTCGTGGCAGTTCGCGCAGATCGGCTTGCTGGGGGCCGGTGCCGGTTTCGGCTGCGCGCCCACGGGTGTGGGTAGGAACGCCGCCGCGGCAACGAGCACCGCGGTGGCAGCGAGGGTTCGCATCAAGCGCATGGGGTCCCCTTGTTTTCTGCTACCTGGCCACCCCGCGCCCCGGTACGCGCGGCCTACGTTTGTCCCCGGTCGTTGCTTCGAGCCAATGGCTCTCAAAGCAAGTAGATACTGCGCAAGGTAGTCATCGACCTTGATCTAGGTCAAGGCTCGATTGTCAACGGAGCCATGACGGTCGTGCTTCGTCTCTCATTTGCAACAAGATCGCCTTTTTTCCTGGTTCCGCATGCTCTGCTACCATCGTCGCATCGCGTGGCCGTCAGGCGGAGCGTCACAGTGCTGATCGCGCTCTTGTCCGACATCCATGCCAACCTCGAAGCGCTGGAGGCGTGCCTCGGCCACGCCAAGAGTCGCGGCGCCGAACGCTTCGCGCTGCTCGGCGACTTCGTAGGCTACGGCGCGGATGCAGCCGGAGTTGTCGCCGTCGTGGAAAGCCTGGCCCGCGAGGGTGCGATCGTGCTCAAGGGAAACCACGACCAGGCAATCGAGAAGCCCACGAGCTGGTTCAACGACGCCGCACGGGCGTCGCTTTCGTGGGCCCGCGAGACGCTGAGCGCGGAGCAGAAGCGCTTTCTCGCCGGCCTTTCGCTCGTCCATCGCGACGGGGAACATTGCTACGTGCACGCTTCCGCGGCTTCTCCGGAGCGGTGGGACTATGTCGACAGCCCCACCGCGGCCCGGAAATGCGCGGATGCGGCGCGGGCGAGCTACACGTTTTGCGGACACGTCCACGACCAGGCGCTGTTCTTCGAAGCATCCGACGGGCGGATGATGAAGTTCCACCCTGCGGCTGGTCGCCCGATTCCGGTTCGCGGTCATCGCCGATGGGTCGCGATCGTGGGGTCGGTTGGTCAGCCCCGCGACCGCAATCCGGCAGCTGCCTACACATTGTTCGACTCGCGCCTGCGACAGATCACGTTCTGCCGAGTGACCTACGATTCGGGCGCGGCCGCGGCGAAAATCCGCGGCGCGGGCCTGCCGGGCTCGCTCGCGGCTCGCGTCGAAGCGGGGATATAGCGTGACCGACCCCGAGTCGGAGCAACGAGCGCATTCCAACCTCCGGGTCGACGTGCGGCCGGGCGCAGTCGTCGACGGTTACCGCGTGGGGGAGAGCATCCACAACGGTGGGACGGGCGCGATCTTCCGCGTGGACCCTCCTGCGGGCGCCGATCCCGGCTTTCCGCTTGTGATGAAAGTACCGCGCATCGGTCGCGGCGAGTCGACGCTCGGCATCGAAAGCTTCGAGGTCGAGCAGATGATCCTGCCCGGACTTAAGGGGCCGCACGTGCCGCGCGTCGTGTCGACAGGCGACGTCGCGACGACGCCGTACATCGTGATGGAACGGATCGACGGACTGTCGCTCGCGGCGATTGTCGCCTCCGGACCGCAACGACCCGAGGAAGTCGCGCGGATCGGAGCGGCGCTCGCGGACGCGATCCAGAGCATCCATGCGCAGGACGTCGTCCACCTCGATCTCAAGCCCGAGAACGTGATGCTGCGGCCCTCGGGCGAGGCGCTGCTGCTCGACTTCGGCTTTTCGAGGCACGCGCATTACCCGGATCTGCTGGGCGAGGCGCAGCACTTCGCCGCAGGCTCGGCTGCGTACGTCTCTCCGGAGCAGCTGCAGAACGATCGCAGCGATTCCCGCAGCGATCTCTACGCGCTCGGCGTGCTGCTCTACGAGCTCGCGACGGGCGAGCCGCCGTTCGGCGAGCCGACGACCCTCGCCGGCATGCGCGACCGGCTGTGGCGCGAGCCGGTACCGCCGCGCGTCCTGCGGCCCGACGTCCCGCTGTGGCTGCAGGAAGTGATTCTGCATTGCCTCGAGAACGATGCTGCGCTGCGCTACCAGTCCGCCGCCCACGTGGCGCTCGACCTTCGCAATCCCGACCAGGTGGTGCTCTCGGCCCGCGCGTCTCGCGCCGAGGCGCCCCATTTCTGGTCGCAGGTGGGCCGGTGGTGGCGCGCCCGCCGCAACGCCGATCGGCGCTGGCTCGGCGAGCGGAGCTCGATTCCGCATGCCGTGGTGATTCTGGTTGCCGTCGACACCGAGCACCCGGACGACGAGCGGCATTCGCCGCTGCAGTGGACGACACGGCAGATCGTCTCGCTGAATCGCGAATACCGCCTGATGTGCGTGTCGGTGATCAAGAGCGCGCCGCTCGGCGAGGGATCGACGCGGCTCGAGACCGCGACGGGCAAGCATCTCGAGCACAAGCTCCGCCTCAAGAATTGGGTCGATCCGCTGGAGCTCGCACCCTCGCGCGTTTCGCTGCACGTGGTCGAGGCCGCGAATGCCGCCGACACGCTGCTCGAGCTCGCCCGCGTCAACCACGTCGATCTCATCGTACTGGGCGCGCCCCTGCCCTCGCAGAAGACGCTCGGTTGGTGGCGCTCGGCCGCATCGACGGTCACCGCCAACGCGCCGTGCAGCGTGCACGTCGTCCGGGTGCCCGAACGACCGCCGCTATAATCGACGCGATGGATTTGCCCTCCGAAGCTTCGCCGTCTGTTGCGCGTCGGCCTGCAGGCAACGCCGCTCCGCGCTCGCGGCCCACGCCGACCTCGCTGCTCTACGTGATCGGGCCGTTCGCCGTGCTCGTGGTGGCGGGCGGGATTCTGGCGATCGCAAGCTGGCTTTCGGAAGGGCAAAGGACGGAGATGCTGATCGGTGCCGGCGTCGCGGGCATGGTGGCAGGCGCGCTCGCGACGCTCCTGCTCTACCGCGCGGCGCGCGAGCGTCTCGCCGCGAACGTGGAGATCCGGAGCATGACGGCGCGCGTCGGCGATATCGTCGAGACGGCGATGGACCCGATCATCACGATCGACGGAGACCAGCGTGTCGTGCTCTTCAACTCGGCGGCGGAGCAGGCGTTCGGCTGGCGGCGCGAACAGGTGCTGGGCCAGCCGCTCGACAAGCTCCTGCCCGAGCGCTTTCGCGGCGCGCACCGCGCCCACATCCGTCGATTCGCGCAAACCGGCTCGACCGTCCGCCGGATGGGCGGCGCCGCGGTGCTGGCCGGGGTCAAGGCCAGCGGCGAGGAATTCCCGATCGAGGCGTCGATCTCGCAGCACGTCGAGGACGGGCGCAAGCTCCTCACCGTGGTGCTGCGCGACGTCTCGGAGCGCGTTCGCGTCGACGAGGACCTGCGGCGATCGAAAGAAGAGCTGCGCACGTTCGCCGCGGCCGCGAACCTCGCTCGCGAGCAGGAGCAAAGCCGGCTCGCGCGGGAGCTCCACGACGAGCTCGGGCAGACCCTGACGGCACTGCAGATGGACGCGGCGTGGTGCAGGGCGAGGGTGCCGTCGAGCGACACGATGTCGATCGCGCGGCACGCGAAAATGGAGACGACCCTCAAGGAGACGGTCGCGGCCACTCGGCGCATCGCCACCGGCCTGCGGCCCCTGATGCTGGACGATCTCGGCCTCGTTCCGGCTGTCGACTGGCTCGTCGAGAATTTCACCGAGCGCCACGGCATTCCGTGCAGGCTCGAGGTCGAAGGCGAGGAGATCGATCTGCCGAGCGCGCAGGCGACCGCGGTCTTCCGCATCGTCCAGGAATCGCTGGTGAACGTGGGCAAGCACGCGCAGGCGCACGCGGTGACGGTCTCGATCGAAAGCGCCGACGGCATGCTGACGGTGCGCGTGGTCGACGACGGGGCCGGATTCTCGCTCGCGGCGCCGCGCAAGCCGCAATCGTACGGACTGCTCGGCCTGCGCGAGCGCGCCCTCCTGTCCGGAGGCGACGTCGTCATCGACAGTGCGCCCGGCAAGGGCACGGCGGTCGTCGCGCGCATACCGCTTTCTCCTCCCGCGTCATGATCCGCATCGTCATCGCCGACGATCACACGATCCTGCGCGACGGATTGAAGCAGCTGCTCGCCGCAGAGCCCGACGTGCAGGTGGTCGGCGAGGCCTGCGACGGCTTTGCGGCGCTCGAGCTCGTCCGTGGGCGGGACTTCGACGTGCTGCTGCTGGATCTCTCGATGCCCGGACGAAGCGGGATGGAGCTCATCAAGCTGGTGCGGAGCGAGAAGCCGAAGCTGCGCATTCTCGTCCTCAGCATGCACGCGGAGCGCCAGTACGCCGTGCGCGCCGTGAAGGCGGGCGCGTCGGGCTACCTGACCAAGGACAGCGCTTCACTGCAGCTCGTGGCGGCGATCCGCAAGGTCGCAGGCGGCGGCGCATACATCAGCGCCGAAGTCGCGGAAGAGCTCGCGCGCTCCGCGATGCCGCACACCGAAGGACTGCCGCACGCGGCGCTCTCCGACCGCGAATACCAGGTGTTCCAGCTGCTCGTGGCGGGAAGGTCCGTCTCGGACATCGCCGCCGAGCTCAATCTGTCCGTCAAGACGGTCAGCACGCACAAGGCGCACGTGTTCGAGAAGATGGGGCTCGCGAATCAGGCCGAGCTCATCCACTACGCCATCCGGCACCGGCTCGCCGACGACTCCGCCGCTTCGGAGTAGTCCAGTCTTCTCGAACGGCGCCTAGGAAAATTCCTAGCGCCGCTGCGGCCGGCGCCTATCCCCCGACCGGGGCGGCCGCCGATGGCGCCAATCAGCGCCGGCCGATGGCAGGTCTTGCGGGCGCCGACGATAGTGGCGCCATGGAATCCACGAGCGCACCCCACAAGGTTTTCGTCGTCGAGGACGCACCCGCGATCCGCGCGCGGCTCATCGAGCTGATCGACGAGATCGATGACGTTTGCGTCGTCGGCGAAGCGGAGTCCCCGGCGCAAGCTGTCGCGGGCATCTTCGAGACGAGGCCGCACTGCGTGGTCCTCGACTTCAGGTTGACGGGCGGCACAGGCGTCGACGTGCTTCGCGCCGTGCACCCGGCCTCGCCCGAGGTCGGCTTCATCGTGCTGACCAACCACCCGACCGCACAGTACCGGCGCGCGTGCATGGAGGCGGGCGCCTTCGCCTTTCTGGACAAGAGCACCGAGCTCGCGAGGCTCAAGGACGTCGTCGTCGATTGCCTCGGCGCGCACATCGACGGGATACCCCATGCGGGCTGACACCACTTCGGAGGACGACATGAACCTTGCCGTGACACCCGCAGCTCGCAACGCCTATCCCGGGCCCGCAGTTCATGCGCGTCCCCTGGTCCTCGACATCTCGAACCGGCGCACCACGTGCTCGGCGTGCGGCCTGCGCGACCTGTGCCTGAGCGACGGCCTCGACGCGGAGGCGCTGATACACGTGGACGAGCTGGTCGCGTCGCGCACGCGGCTGCACAAAGGGGATACGCTGTTCCGCGCGGGCGACCGGTTCACCTCTTTGTATGCGATCCGTTCCGGGTCGTGCAAGACGATCTCGCTCACCGTCGACGGACACAGCCAGGTGGCCGGTTATCACATGTCCGGCGAGATCATCGGCGTCGAAGGCATCGGCAGCGATCACTACGGATGCCAGGCGGTCGCGCTCGAGGACACCGAAGTCTGCGTCATGCCCTTCGAACGCCTCGAGGCGTTCGGCCGCAAGCACCTGCGCTTCCAGCACAACGTGCACCGCCTGCTCTCGCTCGAGATCGGACGGCAGCACCGGGTGATGCTGCTCCTCGGCACGATGCTCGCCGAGCGTCGCCTCGCCGTGTTCCTGCTGGATCTCGCCGACCGGTATCGCGACCGCGGCTACTCGTCGTGCGAGTACGTGCTGCGAATGACGCGCGAGGAGATCGGCAGCTATCTCGGGCTCAAGCTCGAGACCGTGAGCCGGCTGTTCTCGAAATTCCAGCGCGACGGCCTGGTGCAGGTGCAGGGACGCACGATCAAGCTGCTCGACCGCATCTCGCTCCGGCGGCTGGTCGAGAACTCGGACTGACAAACGGGAATCCCCGGTGCTCGCCGCGAGCGACCAGAGGCGGCTCGTCGCGGCGCTCGTGCGCGGGCTCGACACGGGCGGTGTTGCGGTCACGAGAGTGCTCGAAACGCACATCTCGTACGTGCTGCTCACCGGAGTGCACGCGTACAAGATCAAGAAGGCTGTGGAGTTCTCCTTTCTCGATTTTCGGACGCTCGAAGCGAGGCGGTTCTTCTGCCGGCGGGAGCTCGAGCTCAATCGCCGCTTGGCGCCTGCCCTTTATCTCGGCGTGGTGCCGATCACGGGATCCGAGCAGGCGCCGATCCTGAACGGCCAGGGACCGGCGATCGAGTACGCGGTGAAGATGCGCGAGTTTGCGCAGGACGCGCTCGCGAGCGCGCTGCTCGATCGGGGCGAGCTCGGCCCGCCCGACATCGATGCGCTGGCGGCAATCGTCGCCGACTTTCACCAGACCATCGACGTCGCGGGTCCTGCGAACGCGCACGGCACGCCGGCGGGCATCCTGCGGCTCGCTCTGCAAAACGTCACGGAGATCGACTGGCTCGCGACGAGTGACGCCGACCGCAGGCAGGTCGCGGACCTCCGCGCGTGGACGGAGAACGCGTTCCGCCTTCGGCACGATTCGTTTTTGCGCCGGCTCGAGCGAGGATTCGTTCGCGAGTGCCACGGCGACCTTCACCTTGCCAACATCGCGCGCATCGACGGCAAGCTCGTGGTTTTCGACGGGATCGAGTTCAACGACGAGCTCCGCTGGATCGACACCATGAGCGAGGTCGCCTTCACGGCGATGGATCTCGATCATCGCGGACGCGCCGATCTTTCGCACCGCTTCCTCAATGCGTACCTCGAGCGGACGGGCGACTACGCCGGCGTCGAGGTGCTTTCGTTCTACCTCGTGTATCGCGCGCTCGTCCGGGGCAAGGTCGCGCTGCTCCGTGCGGCGCAGGAGGCGGGCACCGTCGCAACCGAATCGCGCGGCGAGGCGGCGCACTACCTCGCGCTCGCCACGAAGTACGCCGCTTCGCCGCAGCCGGCGGTGATCGTCACCTGCGGCCTGTCGGGGAGCGGCAAGACGACGATCGCGGAGGCGTTGCTCGAACGGATCGGCGCCGTTCGGGTGAGGAGCGACGTCGAGCGCAAGCGCATGCGCGGCATGTCGGCGCTTTCGAGATCTTCGCATGAGGTGGACGGCGGACTTTATGCGCCGGAGGAGACGCGCGCGACCTACGAGCGCCTGCGAGACCTGGCGCGCGCGACCGTCCAAGCCGGGCGCACGGTTATCGTCGATGCGACGTTTCTGCGACGGGAGCAGCGGCAGGCGTTTCGCGCTCTTGCCGCCGAGTTGCGCGTGCCGTTTGGAATCCTCGCCGTCGAAGCGCCGGAAGCGACGTTGCGCGAGCGTATCCGCCAACGCCGTGCCACGGACAGCGATGCGTCGGACGCGGATCTTGCGGTGCTCGACCATCAGATCGCGACTCACGAGCCGCTGACCGACGACGAGCGCAGTTGCGCCATCGATGGCGCTGCCGTGCTAGAGTTTCCGGGAATCGCATCCGCGACGTCCAAAGGGAGGGAGACCCAGTGGCCATGGAACCTGTATCCGGTGTACCCGCGCGTCGCGGATTGTGGAAGCGCCTGACGTCACCCAGCGCACGCTGGTCGGTGCTGGCGCTGCTGATCGTCGGCCTCTTGATCGGCGCCGGCGGCGTGATCGCCACGCAGGTGATGGTCGCAGAGACGGGCACCAACGAGTTCTGCGGCGGCGCGTGCCACTCGATGCAATGGGTGGCGCAGGAGTGGAAGCAGAGCGTTCACTCGACCAATCGCACGGGCGTCAGCGCGGGCTGCCACGATTGCCACATCCCCCATCGTTATCCCGCGCTCCTGTTCTACAAGGCGAAGGCCGGCATCAAGGATGCGATCGGCGAAATGCGCGGCGTCATCTCGACGAAGGAGAAGTTCGAGAAGGAACGGCTGCGCCTCGCGCAGCACGTGTGGGCGGAATACAAGTCCACCAACTCCGAGAATTGCCGTCACTGCCACCAATTCACCAAGGAGATCGTCGCGAAGCAGAAGGACTTCGTGCAGCCGATGCACGAGCAGTTCCTCGCGGGCGCGATGACGTGCACGGACTGCCACAAGGGCATCGCGCACACGGCGCCGACCGAGTGATCGCCTTCGTCCACGCCGACCCCGTCCGCGGATGACCCGGCCTCGACCGGCGTTGCCCTTCGAAGGGCACGACCCCAGCGCGTCCCGCTAGGTCAGCGGCGGCCCGCCCCCGCCTTGCTGTCGCGCGCGATGCGTCGCCGCAGCGCTGCGTAGCGCTCGTCGCGGGGCTTGCCGAACAGCGGATCGTCGAGCTTCTGCAGCGCGCCGTCGATCGCCGCCCAGTCGTCAGGGTCGAGCAGCCCGGCGGCGAGTGGCAGAACGTTCGCCTCCTCGGCGTCGATGTGACGGCGAAACGTCGCGATGTAGGCGCGTGCCGGCCCCTCGACGTGATGGCGCGACGTGATCGCTCCGTTGACGATGTCGTCGAGCGCGATCACCAGTGCGTCGCCTTCGCGCTTCAGCAGCGCGTGTTCGCGGCCCAGCGCTTCGACCAGCGGCTGGACCGCAGCATTGCGCGCGGCGATCCGCGCGAACGCCAGGTCCTCCTTCGGGTGATGCAAAACGTCGGGGTAGTGCGTCATGTAGAACATGATGTCGAGCATCAGCTCGTAGTCCGGCGCCTTGCCGCGGCTGAAGCGATCGAGCTCGGCCTCGAAGAGATCGAGCAGCGTGACGAAGTTGAGATGCTCCGCGTGCCAGAGCGAGATGCGATCGAACGCGGCGGCGTTGCTTGCGGCCATGGAAAGCCCGGCTTTCGTATGACTTGAATCGTACGGCCGCGGCGCCGCTTCTGCTTGGGCGAGCCCGCCGTTTTGTTGATCTGCATCACGGAAGCGCAACTTCAACGCGCGGATCATCGGCCGTGTGAACGTTGGACAGGACGGGAGCGCAGACCAAGAAAAAGCCGGCGTGAAGCCGGCTTTTTCCTTGCATCGGCAACGAGGCTCTATTGCGACAGCACCCACTTGACCAGACTCGTAAGGTCGTCGCCCTTGGCCTTCGTCGCCGGGTGACCCTTCGCGTTCGCGAGCTTGTCGACGAGCTTCGCCTCGGCGTCGGCCTGGCCCTTGTACTTGGCGGCGATGTCCTTGAACGCCGGGCCGACCTTCTTCGTGTCCACGGCGTGGCAATTGAAGCAGCCGTCGCTCTTCGCGAGCGCCTCCTGCGCACTCGCCGCACCGGACGCTACCAGCGCGATCGATGCCGCCACTGCCATTGCGATGACTTTCATGCAATCTCCTTCTCTGGTCGATGGTAGACGTATGATCGAATGCATTGCAGACTTCAACGAAATCTCCCCGGACGTACAAGGGCATTGTAGCGTACGCGCGCGATTCGGGAAGGGGAGGCGAGGCGGCGGCGTACGAACGGAGGTCGAAGGCGGGCGCCTCGAAGCGCACGCCGGCGTGCGATGGCGAAAGGAGTCGCGAGCGGTGGAAGTCCGCAGGACGGCGTTGATCGGTTACCCGGCGGAGAGCACCTTCGACCTGATCGAGCAGGCCGAGCGCTATCCGGAGTTCCTGCCGTGGTGCGCCGGGGCGACGATTCTCGCCCGCGACGAGAGTGTCGTCGCAGCCCGACTGACCGTCGACTATCGCGGCCTGCGCTTCGACCTCACGACGCGCAACCCCAAGCGGCGACCCCATTGGCTCGCGATCCGCATGGAAAAAGGGCCGTTCCGGCGGTTCGACGGCGAATGGCACATTCGCGAGCTTGGTGCAGAAGCGTGCAAGATCGAATTCGAGCTCCGTTACCAGTTCGAGGGCGCCCTGGTCGGCAAGCTCGCCGACACCGTGTTCGGACACATCGCCGACACGATGGTGGACGCCTTCGCGCAACGCGCCGACCGGCTGGGCCAAGCGGAAGGGTCGGGCGCGACCAATGCGAACGAGAACTTCGGGAGGACATCATGACGGATCAGGCGCTCGTCGAAGCGGTGCGGCAGTCGCGGCTTGGCGCGGAGTTGAGCGCCGACCAGGTGGTGACGCTGGCCGGCCATTTGCGCTTTCGCGATCTCGAGCGCGGCGACGTGCTCGTGCGGCAGGGAACGTCCGACGATCATCTCTACGTCATCGTCCGCGGCGCGCTCGGCGTCGTCCGCGATTCGGGGACCAGCGAGCCGGTCACGCTCGTGACGCTCACCGCCGGCGACCTCGTCGGGGAGCTCTCGTTCATCGACGAGACCCCGCACTACGCGTCGCTGATCGCGACGAGCCCCACCCGCGTCTTCGGGCTCGAGCGCCAGCAGCTGGAAGCGCTGCTCGCCACCCAGCCGATCATCGTGTACCGCGTGATGCGGGCGATCGTGCGCGCGGTTCATGAGATCCAGCGGCGCATCTCCATGCACGCGACGGAGCTCACCAACTACATCTACAAGCAGCACGGCAAATATTGACGCGTGTCTTATTGACGCATGCCTGTTTCCCGGGCGTATGAAAGAGGCGCTAGGCGCGCCGCGGCGGCACGAGCACCGCGGTGAGACTGCGGATGCCCTGCGCGCCGTGGATCAGCACGCCCTCGATGTCGGCCGTTGCCGATGGACCCGTCATGAATACGCCGTAGGCCGCGTCGAAGCGATCGCGGTCGCGGTACGCGTCGTGCATGTTGCCCACGATGTGGTCCGGATCGAGGAGCACGACGAGGTGCTGCGAGAGGAACGCGAGCGCGTTGACGCCGAGCTCGCTTTCGGTGAGCCACACGGAGCCCGTTTCGGCGACGCCGAACGCCGCGCGCACGATGCCGACGTCGACGTCGGCAAGCTCCGCCGGGGCCTTCACGTCGCCGAGCGCCCGGTTGCCCGCGACCTCCGTCGTTGCCGAGCAGACGACCTTTGCCTCCGGGAAAAGCTTCCGCACGAGGCCGCGGAGGTCGCTGTCGGCGGACGCGTCCGCGACCTTGCCGCCCATGCGCTCGAGCGCGGTCCTGAATGCGTCGAGCTTCGATCCGCCAGGCGTCACGAAAGCGCGCAGTTCCGGCAGCGGCAGCGCGGGCGGCTCACCCGCGCGCACCTTCGCGAGGATGTCGTCGCGCGTGCTCATTTGTCGGCCCCCAAGGGGCGATTTTTCAGATACCACTGCCGGAATGTGTAAGGCGGCGCGGCCGGAACTTCGCGCTGACGTCCCCACGCGTTGAGCCGGCTGTACATCATCAATCGCGGCAGGTGCTCGACACCGGCGCCGGCGGTCTCGACGGCCGCGCGGTAGAGCTTCGGGCTCGACAGCACCTTGCCTGCCGCGCGCATCGCTTCCTGCTTGACGAACGGCAGCTGCCGCCGCTCCGCGATGACCTGCCGCCACTTGTAGATCTGCTCGTGGATGTTGATCTTGACCGGGCACACGCTCGTGCAGCTGCCGTTGAGGGTCGAAGCGAACGGCAGCGAGCCGTACTTGCGCAGGTCGAACGCCGGATCGATGATGACGCCGATGGGGCCGGAGTACGTCGCGCCGTAGCTCAAGCCGCCGCTCCGCCGGTAGACGGGGCACGTGTTCATGCACGCGCCGCAGCGGATGCACTTGAGCGAGTACCAGAAGTCAGGCATTGCGAGGCGGTCCGACCTGCCGTTGTCGACGAGCACGATGTGCATCTCCGTGCCCTTGCGCGGCTTGCGGAAATGCGAGGTGAGCTGCGTGATCGGGGAGCCGAGCGCGCTTCGCGAGAGCATCCGTACGAAGACGCCCAGATGCTCGATCTTCGGGATCACCTTCTCGATTCCGACGCAGGCGATGTAAAGCCTGGGCAGGTTGACGCTCAAATCCGCGTTGCCTTCGTTCGTGCAGACGACGACGGTACCGGTTTCGGCGACCGCGAAGTTCGCGCCCGTCATTCCGGCATCCGCCTTCAGGAAATACGGCCGTGTGTGCTGGCGCTGGCTTTCGGCAAGATAGTGGACGTCACTGTTCTTGCGATCGGTGCCGATCGTGTCGGCGAAGACGCGCGCGACGTCCGTCCTGAGCTTGTGCACGGCCGGGACGACGATGTGGCTCGGCGGCTCGTCGTCCAGCTGCTGGATCCGCTCGCCCAGGTCCGTCTCCATGACGACGATACCGCGCTTCTCCAGGAACGGACGCATCTCGCACTCGTCCGTCAGCATCGACTTCGCCTTGACCAACGTTTGTGCACGGTGCGCGCTCAGGATGTCGAGGACGACCTGGTTGTGCTCGGCCGCATCCTTCGCCCAGTGCACCTGCGCGCCGTTCGCGATCGCGTTTCGCTCGAACTCCTCGAGGTAGTCGCCGAGGTGGGTGAGCGTGTGCTCCTTGATCGCCGACGCGAGCACTCGCAGCTCTTCCCACTCGGGCAGCGCCTCGCTCACCCGGTCGCGCTTCTTGCGCAGGTCCCACAGCCGCTTGTCGTGGAAGTCGAGATGATCGGTCGCCTTGATGAACTTCGATGACGCCTCCGCATGGTCGATCCGTTTCATCGTCTTCCGCTCCCTCGCACGCCCTCGTCGTCCCTCAGGACTGACTCACATTTCCGCGGGCCGATCATTCCCGTGCGCCGTTCAGCACCTGCGCGATGTGGATGAACTTGACCGGCAGCCCGAGCCGCTCCGCGCAGCCCTTCTGATGCATGACGCAGGACATGTCGGCGGACACGATGTATTCCGCCCCGGCGCGGTGATGATCGTTGACCTTGTCGTAGCCCATCTTCGCCGACACCGGCTCCTCGAATACCGAAAATGTGCCCCCGAAGCCGCAGCACTCGTCGGGGCGCTCGGGCTTCACGAACTGGATGCCGCCGACCTTGCGCAAAAGGTCGAGCGGCTTCGAGAAAGCCGGCTCGGCGATCTCGGACATTTTCGCCGTGCGGAGCGCGCGCAGCGAGGCGCAGCCGTTGTGCAGGCCGACCTTGTGCGGAAAGTGCGCCCACGGAAACGCGTCGACCTCGAGCACGTCGTGGAGGAATTCGACCAGCTCGTACGTGTTCCGCCGCACGCGCGTCACGTCTCGCGACTGTGGAATCGCCGTCAGGTGCTCGCGCACGTGATGGACGCACGAGCCCGACGGTCCGACGATGTAGTCGTACTTCGCGAAGTTCTTCACGAACAGCGCCTCGGTGGCCGCAGCGTCCTGCTGGCAGCCGCTATTTGCCATCGGTTGCGCGCAACAGGTCTGGTCGAGCGGGTACGCGACCTCGACCCCCAGGCGCTCGAGCAGCTCGAGCGTCGCGATCGCGACCTCGGGAAAGAACGCATCGACGTAGCACGGCACGAACAGGGCGGCTTTCATGAGGATCTCACACAACGGTCGACGAGGCGGATCAGCGAACGATAGGGGAAACCCGCCTGCTCGGAGAGCCCGATCTCGCAGGTGCGGCTCGAAGAGTAGCCTTCCTTGCAGGCGGACGGAAGCGCGGACTTCAAGTCGCGCAGCGCGTGCTCGTTCAGCTCCGGACGGTTGAAGCCCTTGTCGCCGGCAAAACCGCAGCACTGGATCGAATCCGGCTGGACGACGTTTTCGCTGCACCGCTCTCCGATCGCGACGAGCTTGCCGACGAGCCCCATCTTGCGCACGCTGCACACCGGGTGAATGGCGATCGCGGCGCCGCTCCGATCGAGATGAACGCGCGGCAGCACGGCGTCGTGAATGAACTCGATGCTGTCCTGCACCGCGAGCCTGCCCGCGAGATAGCGCTTCATCCGATACGCGCATGGGCTCGTGTCGAACACGATCGGGTAGCGGCCCTCGTCGGAGGCGACCCGCAGCGCCGTCTCGAGCTCCGCCGACTTGCGATCGGCCGCGTCGAACAACCCCTTGCTCTCGAACGGCTGGCCGCAGCACAGCGCGGAGAGCCGTTCCGGAAGGATCACCGCAAAGCCCGCCTTGCCGAAGAGCCGCTCGGCGACCACCGGCAGCGCGTCGTTCTCGTCGTCGCCGCGCTGGGCGCCCATCGTGCGCGCGGCGCAGCTCGGGAAGTACACGATACGGCTCGCGCGCGAAGGCAGCGCTCCGCGGCGCGGGACGGCGGGCGCGGGCCGTGGCAGCGTCGCCGACCACTTCGGGATGCGGCCGCCTGAGACGCGGCGAATCCCGTCGAGCGCCGACCCCATCCGGTCGGGGCCGAGCATCGCGTGCAGTGCGTCGGCCGCGGCCAGCGCCCCCCGGACCCCACGCGTCACGGCGCCGAAGTGATTCGCGGCAATGTCGGCGACCTCGCGGGCCAACGGGCCCGCGCGTCGTGCGCGAAGCGACTTGATGAGCAGACCGGTCTCGATGCCGACCGGGCAAGCAGTGGCGCACAGCCCGCAGGCCGCGCACGTGTCGATGCCGTGAAAGTCGTACAGCGTGCGCATGGCGGCGAGCGGCGCCGAGCCCGCATCATCATCCTCGAGACGACGGATCTCCCGCCAACCGACGATCCTTTGTCGCGGCGATAGCGTCAGGGTGTGCGACGGGCACTTCGGCTCGCAGAACCCGCACTCGATGCACTTGTCGACGAGCGCATCGCACTGCGGCATCGGCTTCAGGTGCTTGAGATGAGCCTCGGCATCGTCGTTGATGAGCACGCCCGGATTCAGCAGCCCTTTCGGATCGAGCAGCGCCTTGATCGCGCGCATGATCCCGTACGCGGCGGCGCCCCACTCGAGCTCGACGAACGGCGCAATGTTGCGCCCCGTTCCATGCTCCGCCTTGAGCGAGCCGTCGTAGCGATCGACGACCATCCTGCACAGCGCGTCCATGAAGCCCCGGTACCGCCCGACCTCCGCTGCGACGTTGAAGTCCTGGGTGAACACGAAATGCAGGTTGCCCTCGAGCGCGTGGCCGAAGATGATGGCGTCGCGGTAACCGTGTTCGGAGAGCAGGCGCTGCAGCGAAAGCGTCGCCTCGGCGAGGCGGGACACCGGGAACGCGACGTCCTCGATGATGACGGTCGTCCCGACGGCGCGCATCGCGCCGACCGACGGGAACATGCCCTTGCGCACGTTCCATAGCCGCGCGCACTCGGCTGGATCGGTCGAGAAGCGCACGTCGCCGATCTGCGGCAGGGTCGCGAGCGTCGTCTCGATCGCGCGTATCTGCTTCGCGAGGGCCGCGGCGTCCGGCGCACGCGTCTCGACGAGCAGCGCGGCGCCATCCGGACCCAGCGCCCCGATGCCATGCGGCAGCCCGGGTTTGCCTTCGACCGATCGCAGCGCCGCCCGATCGGCGAGCTCGACGGCGGACACCGGCGTGCTCTTGAGCAGCGTCACCGCGCGGCAGGCCGTCTCCAGGTCGTCGAACAGGATTAGGGCGCTCGCCTTGTCGGCGTAGTCGAGCACGGTCTCGTACGTGATCTCGCTCAGGAATCCGAGCGTGCCTTCCGAACCGATCATCAGGTGGGCGAGAATGTCGATCGGATCCTCGAAGTCGACGAGTGCGTTCAGGCTGTAGCCCGTCGTATTCTTGAGCCGGAACTTGTGCCGGATCCGCGTCGCGAGGACTTCGTCGGCGCGCGTCGCGCGCCCGAGCTCGTCCAATCCACGGACGAGATCCGCTTCGCGCTCGCCGAATGCGGCGCGGCTCGCCGGATCGCGCGTGTCGAGCACCGTGCCGTTCGCGAGGACGACGCGCATCCCGGCGAGCGTGTGGTAGCTGTTCTGCGCAGTGCCGCAGCACATTCCGCTCGCGTTGTTGGCGGCGATGCCGCCGATCTTCGCCGCATCGATCGACGCGGGATCGGGGCCGATCTTGCGGCCATGCGCAACGAGACAGCGATTGGCGGCAGCGCCGATGACGCCGGGTTGCAGGGTGATCGTTTTCGCGTCCGGAGCGACTTGGGCGCGACGCCAGCCGTCGCCCAGCAGCACGAGCACCGAGTCGGTGATCGCCTGGCCTGAGAGACTCGTCCCCGCGGCGCGGAACGTGACGGGTGTGCCGAGCGCCGCGCAATCACCCAGGAGCCGCACGACTTCATGCTCGTTGTCGACTACCACGACGATCTTCGGCACGAGCCGGTAGAAGCTCGCGTCGGTGCCCCACGTGAGAAGACGCAGCGGATCGGTAATCAGCCGATCCGCCGCAATGTAGACCGCGACACGGCGGTACAGCGCGTCGTACGGCGGCGCGAGCGTGCGCTCGTACGCCCGGTATCGCGCCGGCAGCTTCGGCGCCGCGCTGCCCGCCGTTTTCAGCGCTTCTGTCAATGCACGACCAGCGCGGTGAACGGCCACACGTAAGCCTGCGCCATCACCAGCATTCCCATCAGCGCGGCCAGTGCCAGGCTGTGGAAGAACACGTAGCG
>Ga0068863_100002583_pt1 | contig 17950 bp, 9 predicted proteins | sample KBSSwiS62_FD_66596 | JGI IMG/M metagenome (GOLD analysis project Ga0068863, IMG submission 66596) | Switchgrass rhizosphere microbial communities from Kellogg Biological Station, Michigan, USA - KBS Switchgrass S6-2 | ecosystem: Host-associated > Plants > Roots > Rhizosphere > Soil ...
AGGGACTGGAAGTGGTTCACGACCGGGAACTGGTCCTGGTCGATACACCAGACGAGTGGGCGGCAGTTTGCGCCCAGTTGCTCAAGGACGAAAAGAAACGTGAGCGCCTGGGGGTTGCCGGGTACGCGTATGTAACGAGCCATCACGGCGAGAGGAATCTTCAGGACAAGCTGGAAACACTCTTGCGCGATCTTACTCCTTTGCCTGAAGCGTCACCAGGTCGCGAATAATCAGGGCTGAAGGACATTTCTCACCGAGCGAGAATTTGATCCAACGACGCCAGGCGGAGGTCTTTGCGCCCTGCGGCAGGGAGAATTTTTGGTTCCAGTAGTCCCGATGTCCGTAGCAATGGATGGTCCTCTCCCGTTGAGGGACGATGACCTGAAAACCATCGACGGAAGCAGAGGCGTGTGCACCGTCCTCCTTTGTCCATAGTCCCCCGAAGTGCGAGTACACGTTCTGGGCCCTGAACTTCTCCACCACCGCCAGGAAGTCGGGACGGATGAGCATGGTGTCGTCCAGGGTGCAAATCCAGACGATGTCAGGATCTTCGAGGCACTTTTGTATGCCTGCTTTCAGCGCCTGTTCCACGTTTGTGCCGTGCACGGATTCCTCGAAATTCGCGTTATGCCGTGAACAAATGGCCCGGTAAGTTTCCCTCTCTTTCGTGTCCCCGCTGACTGCAACAACGAGAACCGGGACATGGAGGAGGCCCGTTGAGCGAAGGAGATTGTCCAGAGAAGCCGGAGAGTGCGAGGCCACGACCAGCAACGCGGTTGTCTCCTTGATGCGGGCAGTTTGCGCTTCGGCCTCCTTTTGCAGGGCTTCCAGCCGATTAAGAAAGAATTTTTGATGATCCTCAGCGGCGAGTGGAAGATGGGTTGGGGGAGGTACGTAAAAAAGAAAGACGTCGTTGGCAAAAACGCATTTCCACTCCGCCTTTAAATATAAAAGCACGGGCAGGGGAAGTTCATGAAGCAGGCCCTTGTGCACGGCAAATCCGCCATATTCGCCCAGGATTTCGATGGCATAGACCCAGTCATAGGGAAAGACCCGCGGCAAAACGTGGTAAAATTCACGTGGCGCGACAAAAGGAGTCTCGGTCCCCAAGGTCTTGCGGATAAAGGCCTCGGTCTCCGTCCAAAAAGGATCTTGAGAAGGGAAAACCATGCGGCCCGTTATCGTACAATTCGTTTGAATGTCAACTGCGACAATTCCCGTTTCCGGGCGCGGTTATTCATGAAAGAGTGGAGCGGTTGTCATGAACCATAATCATGTCTCGCCGCCGCCTTCGCTTTGGGGAAGGATTGAAGAACGGCACTACCGCCGTTTATGGCAACGTGCCTTGGCGGCATCGCCGGGCTATCCCACGGGACGGTTCAAGGGCCGAGGACTCGTATTTTGTGTCGGTGGAGAACGTTTATTCGTCAATCTCTGGATCAACCTATGTCTACTGCGGCGCGCCCTGAAATGTTCGTTGCCGATCGAAATCTGGTATTTTGGTGAGGGTGAATTGACGCCGGCCATGGCCTCCCTTCTGGAACCCTTTGACGTGCGGATTGTCAATGGGGAGACGTTCTCGCAGGCTTTGCCTCGTGCGAAGTGGAGGGGCTTTGCCCTGAAGACACTTGCGGTGTTACACAGTAGTTTTGAGGAGGTGCTGTTTTTGGATGCGGACAGCTATCCCGTCCGTGATCCATCCTTCCTCTTTGATGAGTGGCCTTATCGCTGGGCCGGGGCCTGTTTTTGGCCGGATATTTGGGATACGAATTCCCAGTCCGGCATTTGGTCGGTCCTGAACCTTCCTTTTTTGAAGGAGATGGAATGGGAATCCGGACAAATGGTCATCGACAAGCGCCGGGCATGGCAGTCCTTGTGCCTGGTCGATCATCTGACGCACCATTTCCCGTTCTATTATCGGCACGTCTACGGCGATAAAATGATCTTTTATGTCGCTTGGCGAAAGCTGGACCAGCCTTACGCGATGACGAAACATCCCGCCCGTCTGGCGGTTGCTTCGAATGGACGCAAACTGCTCAACCAATTTGATTTTCAAGGGAAACTGCTTTTCCAACACCGAACGACCGCAGATTGGAGCTTAACCGGTCAGAACGAGGGACCAAAGTCCGTTCATGAGGATATATCCAGGGAATTTTTGGAAGAGCTTCGTTCGAAATGGCCCGAATCCGAACGAAGTTGCCGACCGAATCGAAGCGGTCAAAGAAGACATTTTCCCTGGTGGCAAGGTCTTGTGGCTTTATGGCCGACTACCCTTTCCGGCAAGCCGGAAAAAGAATCCGTGCCTTCGCGTCGGCAAGATGAGAAATGGGATGAGATGGCCTATCATGCATTGCTTTCGCCGCACACGGCATCTCCGCAACGGATGGGTGTGGGGCTTGAGGCGCTGGGCAATTCGACCGAAAGTGAGGCGCGCGCCCTTGTCCGTTTTTTCGCGGCCCTGATTTTTGTCGATCCACGGCTGGCGGGAATGTTGCCGGAGAATCTCCCTGCTGAAGGAACGGCGTTGCAACGACCTTGGGAAGAGTTGCAGTCATTCGTTGCACTGGCCGCGACACGGAAGGATAAGACTGGTCTTCTGGCTGTCCGTGGTAACTTGATGTCGGTCGATGCGCTTCCATGTTTGGAGGAGGACGAAATCAGTCGCATCCAGAAATTGATGGTCATCCTGTCGGATTCGTCATCAGGAATCTGGCAGGAATGGAATGAATTTTGGAAAAACCTGCCCAACTTGCCGCCGAAGGAAGTTCAGCGTGCGTTGCCTCCAGTATCGAAACCTTGGAGCATCAGGACTTCGCCCGCCAGGGTTCTTGTCGTGACTCCGCTGAAGAATGCTTCTGAATTGGCCGAAATATATTGCGATCATTTATCTCGTCTCAACTATCCGCCCCAGTTGCTGTCTCTCGGAATGCTGGAAAGCGACAGCCGGGAACAAACATATGAGGCCTTCGACCACGCCCTTGTGGCGCTTCGGGCGAAGTGGAGCCGGATCAATTTGTGGAAGCATGATTATCACTACCAGATTCCTCATGGATTTTCCCGGTGGCATCCACAGATCCAGGTGCAGCGGCGGGCTATCCTGGCCCAAAGCCGCAATGAATTACTGAGACGCGCACTGAAAGACGAGGACTGGGTCCTCTGGCTGGATGTCGATGTCATCGATTATCCTCGCGACATCATCGAGCAGCTTTTGTCGTACGGGAAAGATATTCTCCATCCCCATTGTGTCATGGAATACGGTGGGATCACCTTTGATCGCAATGGGTGGCGTGAACATGGGCGTGTTATCATGGATGCCTTGCGCGGCTGCGAGTTACTGGCCCCTCTGGATGCCGTGGGAGGCACGATGCTTTTCATCCGGGCCGACTTGCACCGGCGTGGGTTAATTTTTCCAGAGACACTCTATGGTGCTGACAATCCACGGGTCCGGCCTCCCGATCAAAGATGGGATGCCGACCGTCCGGGTGAATTGGAAACCGAGGGACTGGGCATCATGGCTTTGGACATGAATGTCCAACCTTGGGGACTACCGGACTTGGAAGTTCTGCACCGAAAAAAGTAGATCAAATCGACCAAGGGCAAGGTTTGTTCGAGTGCGCTTCTTCATTCAAGATCGGCAGAATTGCCCGGCCTTCTGTTTCCAGCGACAAGAGCGGTCGGTTCAAGAAACGCATCCTTATGGGTATCAAGGAATTCGGCTTTGAATTAATTATCACGAATTTTCGCTACTTTCGGGGTTTTGGCTGGTTTCTTCTGAGGTCGTTTCGATCTTCCCAAGCCGACTGACCTAAAGCCATGAGCCAACCTTCCACTGCACAGCCGAACGTAACCGATAAACACCAGTCCCAACTGGCCAGAATCAAGAATGCGCGACAGGCCATTCTGGCTGAATTGGGCAAGTTAGTAGTGGGCCAGGAGGAGCCGCTCGAGCAGATTCTTATCGGCATGTTCGCAGGGGGCCACCTGATGTTGCAGGGACCTCCGGGCACGGCGAAGACGCTGGCCATCGTCTCGATCGCGAAGGTGATGAACCTCGATTTCAAGCGCATTCAATTCACGCCCGATTTGATGCCGTCTGATATCTCGGGCACTGAAATTCTGGAACAGGACCAGACGACAGGGCATCGGGTGACCAAATTCGTCCAAGGGCCGGTCTTTTGTAACCTGATCATGGCCGATGAGATCAACCGCACGCCACCGAAGACACAAGCAGCATTGCTGGAGGTCATGCAGGAGAGGCAGGTCACCATTGGCGGCGTGACCCATGCGCTGCCGAAGCCTTTCTATGTCATGGCGACGCAAATTTCGATGGAACAGGAAGGTACTTATCCGCTGCCTGAGGCACAACAAGACCGGTTCATGCTTTCGATCATGTTGAACTACCTGCCGGACGACCAGGAAGTGGAAGTGGTGCGCCAGTCGACCAGCGCCAGGAAAGTCGCACTGGAGCGGGTGATGGAAGGCGAGGAACTGATCGAATTCGTCAGTGCGGTGCGTCAGGTGACGCTGCCGCCGCAGATCGGCCAGTTCATTGTCGACCTGACTTCGGCGACCCGTCCGACAGTCGCGGGATGCCCCGATTTTGTAAAAGAGTATGTTTCATGGGGAGCAGGATTGCGGGCGAGCCAGAACCTCGCGCTCGCAGCCAAGTCGGCCGCGGCACTGGATGGTCGCGGCGTGGTCGTCATTGAAGATGTGCGCAAGGTGATCGTGCCGGTTCTCCGGCATCGCATCGGCCTTTCCTTCCGCGCGGAAGTCGACCGGGTGACGATTGAGCAGTTGATCCAGAAAATTATCGGCATCACGCCGGAGCCGAAGGGAACTTAATTTATGTCCACACCGTCGACCGAGCCAGTTGTCCAGAACGCAGTCGCCAGCGAAGCCAATGCGCTTGATGCAATTGCCGCCATCAGCGAAGGCAAGGAACGGATCATGCGCGAGGTGCGCAAGGTCATCGTCGGGCAGAACCAGGTGGTGGAGGACGTGGTTACCTCGTTCTTCGCCGGTGGGCACTGTCTGATTACCGGCGTCCCGGGTCTCGCCAAGACGCTGCTCATTTCGAGCTTGGGCCGCGCGCTCGACTTGAAATTCCGTCGCGTGCAGTTTACGCCCGATTTGATGCCTGCCGACATCACCGGTACCGAGGTTCTTGAGGAGGACCGCACCACCGGCTCGCGCAATATGAAATTTCGGCCCGGGCCGGTTTTCACCAACATTCTGCTGGCCGATGAAATCAACCGTACACCACCGAAAACGCAGGCAGCGCTGCTCGAGGCGATGCAGGAGCACCAAGTCACTGTCAGCGGAAACACCTACGTGCTGGAAGAACCATTCTTCGTCCTGGCGACGCAGAATCCGATTGAACAGGAAGGCACTTATCCTTTGCCGGAAATCCAGCAGGACCGATTCATGTTTAGTCTGATTATCGACTATCTGCCCAAGGAGGAAGAGCTGGCCGTGGTCAATTCGACCACCAGCATCAACGTGACGGATGTGCAGACCTGCATCGATGGCGAGACCTTGATGGCTTACCAGGACATTGTCAGGCAGACGCCCGTGGCTGAGCCGATCATCCGCTACGCCGTGGAGCTGGCCGGCCGGAGCCGTCCCGGCGAAAAAGGTGCGCCGCAGTTCATCAAGGACTATGTGTCGTGGGGCGCGTCGATTCGCGGGGCCCATTATCTTATCCTCGGTGCCAAGGCTCGCGCGGTCCTCAACGGGCGGCCTTATGTCACCGTTCAGGATGTGCAGTCGGTCGCCTCGGCGGTCTTGCGGCATCGCATCGTGACGAACTTCCGGGCCGAGTCCGAAGGCATCAATTCCGAGGAAATCATCCGGCGTCTGCAGGAAACCGTCTTGCCGCCGAAGTCCGGTCTGTAAGCCGAGAAGCTATGGCGACTACCGGTATTCTCGATTTCAATGTCCTGGCGCGCATCGATTCGATGCAGCTCCTGGCCAAGGTCATCGTCGAGGGATTTGTCCTGGGACTTCATCGCAGTCCTTATCGCGGGTTCTCGATTGAGTTCGCGGAGTACCGCCAGTATTCGCCGGGCGATGAGGTCAAGCACGTTGACTGGAAGGTCTACGGGAAAACCGATCGTTATTACATCAAGCAATTCGAGGAAGAGACCAATCTCGTCTGTTATCTGATTGTCGATGCGAGCGCGTCGATGGGCTACAAGTCGACGCCGGACGGCTTCACCAAACTCGACTACGCCAAGCGGATGGCAGCCTGCCTCGCTTATTTCATGATGCGCCAGCGCGATTCGGTCGGGCTGATGATTTACGACACGAAAATCCGCACGGCCCTGCCGCCCCGGATGCGCCAGACCCATCTCAAGCACATCATGGCCGCCCTGGAAACTTCCGAACCGGGCGGCGAGACCAACATCTCTATTCCGCTCCATGAACTCGCGGAAGGCTTGAAGCGGAAAGGGCTCATCATTCTCATTTCCGATCTCCTCGATGATCCGGAGAAGGTGATCTCGGCCTTGCAGCATTTCCGCTTTCAAGGCCACGAGGTCATTGTTTTTCAAGTAATGGACACCGGGGAGTTGGAGTTCTCCTTCTCGACGATGACCGAATTCACCGACTTGGAAACAGGCCAGAAGATGGTCGTTTCACCCGAGGGCATGCGGCCCGTTTACCTCGAGGAACTGCGCCAATTCCTCAGCGCCTATGAAAAAGGCTGTGGCGGCATCCACGCCGAGTATAAGCTCTTCGATACTGGCAAGCCTCTCGAACTCGCCTTGAGCGAATACCTTCACCGCCGAAGCAGGATGGGCTGATGTCGTTCGCGAACCCCTATTTCCTGGTCGCGTTGGCGGGTGCGGCGGTGCCGGTCCTGATTCATCTCCTGACCCGAGATCGCATCCAGCATGTGCCGTTCTCGACACTGCGTTTTTTCGCGAAGGGAGCGAAGATGGTCGTGCGCCGCAAAAAATTCCAGGAACTGATCCTGCTTCTGATGCGGGTTGCTTTGGCGCTGCTGCTGGCGCTGGCTTTCGCTCGTCCATTCCTGGGAAGCAAGGCGGTGGATGCCCGCCAGGAATTCACGATTGCTCGCGCGGTCGTGGTGGACGTTTCGGGTTCGATGCGGCGAGCCGGGTTGCCGGATGCGCTCAAGAAGGAAGCCGCAGGGGCGATCAGCTCCCTCGCGCAAGGCCAGGACACGGCGGCGCTGATCACCTTTGCTGACACGACGACCATCCTGAATCCATTCGGCGACAAGCTCGACGCGGTCGAATCGGCGGCGGAAGGGATTGCGCCGGGCTATGGAGGCACGAACATCGCGGACGCCTTGCGCAAGGCGAACGAGTTGCTGCGCGGTGTCCGGGCGAAGCAGAAGGAGATCGTTCTTGTCTCCGACTTGGAAAAAGGCGGGTGGGCCTATTTCAAGGGTGACTGGAAACTGGCCAGTGACGTCAAGCTGACCGTCCATGCTCTTAAGCCGACGGATGCGGGGAATGGCCTCGGTATCGTCGAGATGAGTGCGCCGAGCAGTCTCGTGCTCGACAAGCAACCCAGCTCCATTGCGGTGCGCATGGCCAACTATTCCGGCCAACCGAGGAACGACCTTGAGGTCTCTCTGGTCCTCAATGGCAAAACGGTGGAAACGCAGAAGGTCAATATCCGGGCGAACGGGACGGTTGCGGTGCGGTTTCGGTATGTCTTTGATACGCCGGGAGATAACCCGGGTTCGATTGTGGTCGGGACGGGCGCTTCGACGCCTGAAAACACCGTGTACTTAAACGCTCGCACGGTTCCGCGGATTCCGGTGCTATTGGTGGACGGTCATCCTTCGGCCAATCCACAAGCTGATGCGGCATTCTTTTTGAACAAGGCGCTGGTGCCATCGGCGGAATCGCCGTTTGAAGTGAAAGTCATTCCGGCGGATAAAGTTACGCCGGAGAATGTCTCGACGTCGACGGTGGTGATCCTTGCCGATGTCGGTCAGGTTTCCACACCGGTTTCGGATGCGCTGGCGGCGCTGCTGGCGCGCGGGGGAGGCATCCTTTTTCTTCCCGGGGACCAGGTGAAACCGGAGACCTTCAAGACGGACTTTGGCAAGGTGGCGCCGGGTGGATTGCGGCAGATCCTGCAGGCCCATCCGGCAAATGGTGAAACGGCCGAGTCGCTGACCCGGATCGATTTCAACCATCCGGTTTTCGATGTCTTTTCCCTGCCGCACCATGGCGACCTGACGCTGCCCAAGTTTGCGCGCTACTGGGAAACGACCGATACCCAGCTTTCGGGTGTGCTGGCGCGGTTTGGCGATGGACGGCCTGCGATTATCGAGCGCCAGATCGGCAAGGGCATGTCGATGCTGGTGGCGAGCCCGATCAGCAGTGATTGGAATGATCTGGCACGGCAGTCGGTTTTCCTGCCCTTCATCCACCAAGCGGTGCGTTACCTTGCCGTGCAGACCGGACGGCAGACGGTCTACACCTGCGGCGACCTGCTGCCGGTGCCGGAGGGCGACACGGTGAAGGACCCGCAGGGGCAAAGCGTTCCAGTGACAGGCAAGTCCGGCATCATCGCGACGAAGCCCGGTTTTTACCTGGCCAGCAGCAAATCGGGCACGCAGGACTTCTGCTACGCCGTCAACGGCAGCATGGCCGAGGCGGATCCTGCGAGCGTCAGCGGCGACGAGATTGCCGCGGCCATCGAACGCGCGCCCGACGAGGTCCTGGGCAGCCTCGATGGCGGAACGACGGTCACGCTCGATTCCGGGAAAAAAGACGCCGGGTTGTGGTGGTACCTCATATGGGGAGTCGTGATGTTGAGCGTGGCGGAGCTGGTACTCGGGAACAAGACACTGAGGCACTAACATGAAAAACCGAACGGATACGATCAGCGATTACGGACAATTGGCCGCGCGCTTCGGCGTGGTGCGGCGGGCCTGGAAACGGGCGGCGGCCTTGTCGGGGCTGGCCATCGTCGTCACGGAGAGCATCGGTGTTTTCACGGTCCTCGTTTTTCTCGACTGGCTCTATCAGCCGATGCCGGCGATTCGTATCGGGGTGGGACTGGTGGCGCTGACCGGCATCGCCTACCTGGTCGCACGGCATGTGGTCAAGCCGCTGACGCGGAAGATTTCGGACGAGCAGATCGCCCTCTACATCGAGGAAAACCGCACGGAGCTGGGCGGGGTGCTGATCACGGCCGCGGAATTCGGCCGGAAGCGCGAGCAGATTGCGGGCAAGCAACTGGTCCTCATCGACGCGGTCGTGCGCGAGGCGGCCGCCCGCAGCGCGAAAACGCAAATCGCGCACATGGTCGATTTTTCCCGGCTGCGGAAATACGGCTTCGGCGCGGTGGGGGCCATCGCGATTTACCTGGTGCTGAGCGTATTGTTCCCGGGTTCGTTCGCCCATCATCTCGGACGCGTCCTGCAGCCGTGGCACGCAACGGATGAAGACCTGGCGAGGCACGCCGCGGTTGTTTCCCAAGCGGCTCCGTTGGAATTTACGTTGTCCAAGGGCGACACCAGTCTGCCGCGCGGCACCTCGTTCGAATTTGAGGCGACATTGTCGAAAGCGAAGCCGACGAACGAGCCGGTCGTCCTTTATTTTCGCCCGAAGACGGCAGGCGCGGCGTGGCAGAAGCTGGCGATGACGGAAGTCGAAAAACTCAACGGCTTCCAGGGTGCGCTCTCCGATGTGAGCGAGGACCTCGAATTCTACGTCGCCTGCGGGAAGGACAAGAGCGAGACCCACAAGCTTATCGTTTACGATCCGCTCGTGGTGCAGTCCCTGGAAATGACGACCCATTATCCGGACTACGTCAAACAGCCCGACCGGCTGGAGCAGCCCTCGACCGGCGACGTTTCCGCGCTGACCGGCTCGACGGCCACGTTGAGGATTCTGACCAGCACACCGCTCAAAAGCGGCCAGATCAAATGGAGCGACGGTCACACCCAGGACCTGGTCGTCGACCCGAAAGCCAACACGACGGCCACGGCCTCCTTCGAGGTCAAACAGGATGCCACCTATGATTATACGCTGACGGACGTGAACGGCCAGCAGGCCGTCAGTCCCGCCCCGCTTTCCGTCCATGCCGTTCCCGATCAACCGCCGACCCTGGCGGTCAAGTCGCCGCAGTCGCCCGTGCTGACCCACATGCTCGGTGAAGTGATTTATCAGGTTGAGACCGATGACGACTTTGGCGTCACGGGGGTTGACCTGGTCTATTCCCGCCTGGATGACAAGGGACAGCTCCAGGAGACGCGCCAACCGCTGACGCTCACTCCCGGGAGCGGTACCTCGCCCCATGCCACCGTCGGCAACTACCGGCTGATGCTTGAGAACATCCAACCTCCGCTCAAGGACAACGAGACCCTCTCGTACCACCTCGAGGCGCATGATGCCAAGGGCCAGATGGCCATTTCCGAGCTCGGCTATGTCATCGTCGGCTTTTTCGAGCATTGGGCGACCTGGGCACCGCCGGATGACGCCGGTATCGCGGTGCACGATGATACGGGCGCCGACTTGATGGCGATGGTGGCGTTGATCTGGGAACTCAACAGCCAGAAGGCCCACATGGTGCCCGACGCGGTGCAAAAGCAGGCCCAGGACATCGCCAGCAAGATGGTCGATGCCCAGGGCAAAATGCTCAGCATGATCTCACCCCACGATCTCAAGCTGATGCCGATGCTGTCCAAGGTGCAGAAGCCGATTGCGGAGCACGCCAAGAAGGCCCATGACGCGCTCGCGGCCAACGATGTCACGACGGCCACGGCGGAAATCAGCGCGGCGGCGGCGCTTTTCAGCGGATATGGGATCAACCGGGACGCCACGCTGGGGCATGTCTCCACGCAAGAAACGGCTGTGGGCAATCATTTCAAGCCACCGGCGCTCACGATGCTGGAACAGGCCCGCATGGAGGCCCTGGCCCAGGCGGCCAAGGACAAGACCCATGATGAAGAGAAGAAGGACCAGTCGGAAGCCGCCGCTGCCGCCGCCAAGCAGATCGCCGATTTGCTGGAGAAACAGGACGCCCTGGTGGCGAAGGGGCAGGAAATGGCCAAGGCGGGCCAGGCCCAGCCGCCGGAAAAAAATTCACCGGATCCCGACAAGCCCGGGTTGGGCGGGACTGACGGCGGTGCCGCTGACAAAAAGACGCTGACCCCCGCGATGCAAAAGCAGGCCGCCGACCTGGCTGCTGCCCAGCACCAGATTGCGGAACAGACGCGCGACGCCGCCGCGCAGGCCCAGGCGAAAGCCGCCGGCGCTGCGGACGCAGCCAAACTCAAGGAAGCCGGAGACAAGGCCGCCGCTGCCGCCAAGATGATGGAGGAAGCGGCCCGGGCTTTTGCGGCAGGCAAGACGACCGACGCCCAGGCGAAGGCGGGCCAGGCCAAGGCCGCCTTGCAGGAGGCGGGCACCACGTTGCAGAACAACGACCGGGACAAGCTCCAGGCCGCCATCGGCAATGCGGAAAAGCATGTCGCCGTGCTGCTCGACAAGCAGCAGGACCTCGCGAACGAGACGGCGCAACTGGCGAAGGACGTCGGTGACAAGGCGCCGGACCAACGCCAGCAGCGCGATTTGCAAAAGCAGGCCTACCAGCAGACGCAACTCGCCGCCGCCGCCGAGGCGCTCAACAATGAACTCAATGACCTGAACCAGAAGGCGGCCCAAGTGGGCGAGCCCGAGGCGATTCGTGCGTTGACCGATGCGCAAAAGGCCGTCAAACGCGGCCAGCCGCAGAACAAGATGGCGGGAGCGGTGGTCGACCTCAACAACGCCAAGCCTGCCGTCGCAGCCGACGAGCAGAAGAAAGCCGCGGATGCCCTGCAGAAAATCGTCGCCGGCCTGCAAGCCGGTTCCGATTCACTGGCGGCCAGCCGCGAGGCGCAACTGGCCCGGGCCAATCGTGCGGCCCAGGACGCGAAGAAAAACCTTGAGGCCCTGCTCGGCAAGACCGGCGACCAACAAAAGGGCGACCAGGCGGGTGACCAACACAAGGACGGCCAGCCGCAGCCGGGCGCCCAGGCCAATAAAAATCAGCCTCAACCCGGTGATCAAAACAAAGGAGGGCAACCGCAAGCGGTGGCACAAGCCGATGGAAAGCAGCCCAACGCCGCGGGCCAACAGCCTCAACCCAATGATCCAAACAAGGGTGGCCAGCCACCCGTGGGCGCCCAGGCCGGAGATCATCCCGGCGGAGCGGCCCCGGGAGACAAGGGCGATGAAGTCCGGCAGTTGGCCTATAACCTCAGCCAACTCACGACCGCCGTCGATAATCGCCAGCTCCTCCCGCAGGACCAGGTCGACCAGTTGAAACAAATGACGGCGGACAAGGCGGAGCTGGAGAAGAAACTCGCCGCGGACTCGAAATACCTCCACGACGTCTCAGGCCTCGTCGGTACCATCAGCAACAAGATCGAGGCTGAGATGGAGGCGAAATCGGAAGCGGGCAAGCTCTTCTCCTCGCAGCGGGAGGAATGCCCGCCGAATTACCGGCAGTTCGTGAACAAATACTTTGAGGCGCTGTCGCAACTCGCCCCGGCTCCTGAGGCGGGAGCCAAGCCGGGCCAACCCTAGTACCGTCTCACCGCCGATCTTTTCCCCGGATACTTCCTTTCATGAATTGGTTCGAAAAAATCTTCAATGTTTCGCCGGACATGCTCCGCGAAGGGCAACTGACCTTCGTGGGACGGCTCTCACCCCAGGTGCTCTTCCTGGCCCTGCCGCTGCTGGTGGTCGGCGTTTGGCTGGCGTACCGTTTGGTGGCAGGGCGGGTGACGACCAAGGCCTGGCGGACCGTCCTCGCGTTGCGTCTCGCCTTGATGGTCGTTTTCCTGTTCCTGCTGGCCGACCCGGCGATGCGCTGGATGCATGGACGGCAGGAAGTCTTTACCGCCGTGCTGGTCGATACCTCGCGTTCGATGGCGATTGCGGATGTCGAGACCGGCCATGGCGCGGCCCTCTCGCGGATCGATGCAGCGCGGCAATTGCTGCTGGGAAATGGAGCGGGCAACGAAGGTCTGCTCAAGGCGCTGAAGGGCAACGGCAAGGTGCTGCTTTATGGATTCGACGAGAATGTGAAGCGGATCACCTCGATCGACCAAATGAAAGCCGACGGGCAGTTCACGAATATTTTCCGGGGCATCCGCGACATGGAAACCGAGCTGCGGGGCATGCCGCTGGCGTCGGTGGTGCTCATCACCGATGGCGGGCGGAATACCGGTGGAACCACGGCGGACGCGGCGGGCATTTTGGCCGCGCGGGGTGTGCCGCTCTATCCGGTCGGCGTGGGCAACCAGACGCCGCCCAATGATTACGAAGTGGTCAGCGTCATCGCGCCCAAGCGGGTGCGGCGCGATTCGGAGGTCGAATTGCAAGTCACCGTGCGCCACACCGGTTACAAGGAGCCGTTTGAGTTGTCCATCAGCCGAGGCCAGACGACGATTACCTCACGCAAGATCGAGCCGAATGCGAACACCGATCTCGAGCAGGTGAAGATGGTCTTCACGCCCGACCAGGAAGGGACGGCCACTTATCACATCGCCATTGCGCCGGGCAAGGACGAGAAGAACACCGATAACAACGCGAAGGACATCGATATCGAGATCCGGGACGACCGTCTGCCGGTGCTTTATGTCGAAGGCAGTCCCCGGCTGGAATACCGCTTTCTGCGCCGCGCGCTTTTCCACGATCCGGATTTCCGTGTCGTCGGCTTGCTCCGGCTCGGAGACAACCGATTTTACGTGCAGGGCGCCAATGACAATGAGGCATTCCTGGCCAAGGGCTTTCCGACAACGGTCGAGCAACTCAACCAGTTCCAGGCCGTCATCCTGGGGGACATCGAGGCGTCCTACTTCACGCCCGACCAATTGAAGCTGCTCCAGGAATTTGTCCGCACCCGCGGCGGAGGTCTGCTGATGCTCGGCGGCGTGAATTCGTTTGGGCTCGGCCAGTACGCCAACACTCCGATTGCCGACATGCTGCCGATGCAGATCACCGGCAACGACGGTCCTTATTCTGACGAGCAATACAAGGCCCGCGTCATGCAGAACATCGGGACGCATCCGGTGATGCGGCTGTCGCTCGACCCGGAGGCGAACCGGGTGCTCTGGAGCCAGGCGCCGCCCCTCGTGGGCATCACCCCGGTCGCGGGGGTCAAGCCGGGGGCGCTGACCCTGCTCACGCGTGAGTCGGACAGCAAGCCGGTCTTCGCCGTCCAGAACTATGGGGAGGGGAGGGTCGCTGCCTTCACGTCGGGCGGTTCGTGGTACTGGCGGGTCTCGGTGCCATCGTCCGTCGAGTTCTACGAGAAGTTCTGGAAGCAGCTCACCCGTTGGCTGGCCGTTGGCGCCAAGGAACGGCTCACGGTCGAGACCGACAGCGACATCTATGCGCCCGGCAAACCGGTGACCATCCGCGCCTCGGCGCTGGCCAAGGACTTGCAGCCGGTCGACGACGCCACGCTCGTCGCCACGATCACCGATCCGCTGGGCAATCACCAGGACGTGGCGATGGACTGGACTCTTTCGGAGGAAGGCGTTTATCAGGCGCAGTATGTGCCGCAGGACGATGGCGATTACCGGGTTTCGGTCCATGTCGATGGTTGGGCGGACACGAAGCCGGTGGAGACCGATTTCCGCGTTTCGCAGCCGATGGTTGAATCGGCTGATACGGGGCTGAAGGTGGACGAACTGAAGGACATGGCGAAGATCGCCCATGGCCGCTACTTCGGGCTCGCCGAGGCCGGCCAGTTGCCCGCGGAGATCGCCAAGAGTGTCGAAGCTGCCCGGTCGGCGGGAATCAAGCCCGAGGACCGGGAGATTTGGGATACGCCGCTCCTCTTTCTGCTGGCCTTTGGCCTGATGGTCGCCGAGTGGATCGTGCGCCGCAGGGTCGGACTGGCTTAGCCTCCTAATTTATCGAAACTATGCGCCATTTCCCGGGTTTATCTTCCTGTAATGATCCAGCCATGCGCTTTTAATCCCGGGATGGCAGTTTTGGGATAACAGAGTAGATTATTAGACCGACCACCATGGACACGCCGACACCCAGCCTGAAGATGGACAAACCGACCTGCACGCCACAGGACTGCGCCATCGGCTGCAAAAAGATTTACGACGATTTCGACGAGTTCATGCCCCGGTTCCTGGCCGATCCCAATGTGAATCGTCACCGCGATGAACTGGCCGGGGGGCTGGAAAAAATCGAGGCGTTGACCCGCCGCCGATTTCTCCAGAAAGGGGCCAAAACGGCGGGGGGGATGTTGTTGGGCACCGGCTTTGTCGGCACCTTCATGAATTATCTCACCACCATGACGGCCCACGCCGACAAGACGGTGGAGACGGGGAAGTTTATCTTCCCGCGCCTGCAATTTTCCACCATCGACGGCACGGGCAAGCATTGGGACATCTGGCCTGAAGGCGATTCGGGCCTGCGCCAGCACCTGAAAAGGCTGACCAACGTCAACGTCAGCATGGAGCCGAAGATTGTCCGTCTTTCTGATTTCGACGAGATGGTCCTTAATCCTTTCGTCTTCATGACGGCGGGCGGCGCGTTCCGGCTGCCGGAGAACGAGGAGAAGAATCTCCATGAATTCCTCGAGCGGGGAGGATTCATCCTGGCCGACGACTGTATGGGCGTGGGCGGCGGCAACGACACGGATGCCTTCTTCAAGTGCTATTCGAACCTGATGGCGAAGCTTTATCCGGACAACCCGATGCGGAAGATCCCGAACGATCACGATATCTTCCATTGCTACTTTGATTTTCCGGACGGCTGTCCGGAGATGCAGGGCATTCCCCACGGGGCCCACGGTTTGTTCGAGCCGGGCACGGGCCGGATTATGAGCTGGCTGAGTTCCGGCGACATCCATTGCGGTTGGGTCTTCCGGTATTTCAACCCGGAAAAAAACATGGCCTCGATCAAGATGGGGATCAACATCATCGTCTACTTTCTCAGTCACTGATCCCCGCGTCCTTGCGTCTATGATCCTTCGCCAGCGCGCCTTTGCCACGACCATGTACCTGCGACTGCTGCTGTTTCTTTGTCTTGGCTTGGCTTCCGGTCTGGCCGCACCGGTTGTGCCGACGCCCCCAGCGCCACCGGCAAATCAAGGCCAGACGTATGCATTGCTGATTGGCGGTCTGCCGGGCCAGGAGCCGTATGGCCGCTGGTACAGCGACTGGACGACCCGGTTGCAGGCATATCTCACGAAGACGGCCCACGTTCCCGCTGATCATATTATTTCGTTTTCCGGCAAGGACGCGACTTTCGAGGCCGTCACGGCGGCTTTCGCGAAGTTGGGGCAAAGCGCGAAGCCACAGGACCAGTTTATTTTCTTTATCGCGGGGCACGGTGAAATGGGGAGTGGAGTGCCGACGTTGACTTTGCCGGGGCCTGATCCGACCGCGCCGCAGGTGGCCGCGTTGCTCAATGCTTTTCCGGCGAAGAACCAGGTGGTGCTGAATTTCAGCGCGAGCTCGGGTGATTTTCTCAAGGCCCTTTCCGCGCCGAGCCGGGTCACCATCGCGGCGACGAGTCCGACCGAGCTGGAAGAGCCGGTCTATGCCGAGTTCTTTTTGCGCGGACTGGAATCGAAGCGCGCGGACGCCGACAAGAATGGCACGATCACGATGCTCGAGGCCTACAATTGGGCCGCGACGCAGACTGCGCTCTGGATCGCCCGCTGGCAGCAGACGAGCGATCCGAAGGAACTCGATTTCACGACCTGGAAAGGCGACGGCAAGGAAACGGTCGAGATTTTTGAGAAGCTCTATGCCGGTGTGCCGAGTCGCAAGCTTGACCCGAAGAGTGATCGTACGGCGGCGGACGCGGCGGTCGCGCTTGAGCCGCCGGGCGGGCAGGTCACGCCGGAATGGGTCATGCGCCGGGCCATCGATGAGCATGCGTTGCTGGAAGACTGTGGGCAGGGCATCGGCGTTTCGGTGATCGCCGACAAGGGGATCCAGCCGATTCTCGGGCAGAAGCCGGGTGATCCCGGTTATCTTGCGGGGCACACTGTTCTCGGCCAATCTGGGTCTCTTACTCCGTGACTTCGCTTCGCACTCTTTCCCTTGTTGTTGGTGGGTTTCTTTCGGTGGCCGTGACGGGGGCGGTGGCGGATGGGCCGGCGGCTCCGGCTACTCCGGCACCGGTGCCAGCCGCTCCCGCGACACCAGCCCCGGCGCCGACTCCGCCCAAGCCACCCGCTCCGGTGTGGCATCCACCGCCACGTCCGCCCTTGTACCGTGACACGACGGAATATCCGCCGTTCAAATTGACGTGGAGTCCCAAGCCCGACTTGAAGCAGGTCACGGGTGTCTTTCCCAGCCCGCTTCTACCGCAAAGCGCTGTGCTGGCGACGGAGGCGGGGCTTTTTCTCACCACGGATGCGGGAAATACGTGGGCCGCACTGGCGGAGGCCACGGTGGAAAAAGTGGGGCAGATCAACACGGTGGCCTTTCATCCGCTCCAGGCCAATACATTCTACATTGGCAGCCAGACAAAAGGTGTCTGGGTCACGACCGACCAGGGCAAGACCTTCAAGCAGATCGGCGCCAAGGCCAAAGGCATGGCGTCGGACACGGTGGTCAGCCTGATTGTCTATCCCGGCGATCCCTCCCACCAGACGCTGCTGGCGGTCCATGGCAGCGCTGCGCCGGGCATCTCCCGCAGCCGCGATACGGGCGGGACCTGGGATGTGTTGAATGCCGACTATAATTTCACACGTCTGGTCGGTGGCGATGGAAGCATGAATGAATTCTACCTGACCGGCTCGGCGGCCAAGAATGGAGACGTCCAGAACATCTATTCGTGCAGCACGCTGGGAGAATTTGTCATGGAACTGGCGCACGACGTGGTGCCGACCGACATGGTCTTTGCGCCCATCCCGGCCGAAAAATTCGGCACCGTTTACATCACCACCTCCGATGCCGGTCTTTACCACATTGAAAATGGAAGCA
>Ga0068863_100002587_pt1 | contig 17944 bp, 17 predicted proteins | sample KBSSwiS62_FD_66596 | JGI IMG/M metagenome (GOLD analysis project Ga0068863, IMG submission 66596) | Switchgrass rhizosphere microbial communities from Kellogg Biological Station, Michigan, USA - KBS Switchgrass S6-2 | ecosystem: Host-associated > Plants > Roots > Rhizosphere > Soil ...
ATCGTGGGCCCCTCGTCATTGCAGATGGTTGAGGGCCAAATCGAACGCGTCGAAGTTCCGCCAGCGGCGCCCGGCGGGCAGTTCGGCCGCCTTGCGGTTCGCGATCAGCGGCACCCGCTGTTCGGACACGCCTCCGTGCGAGCGCAGCGGGGCGTCGAGGCCCGACAGGTCGTGTCTGCCTGCGCTCGTGCCGATCACCGTCAGGCGCTCGGAAACGACGACGAGGTCGCCCACACGGTCCTCGGGAAGCTCGAAGCGCGCGCATGCAACGGCACGCGGCAGGACGAGGTCGATGCCCGGCAGACCCGCGATCCGCGCCCCGACATCGCCGGCGCCGAGCGCCGCGGTGAGATACACGGTGGCGAACGAGCCAAGCGCCCCATGATGGACGACGTAGGGGTCGGTGATCGGCAGGATCACACGCGTCGCAGCCGCGCCATACGCGCGGTCGAGCACATCCTGGAGGAAGACGATGTTCGGGCGACCGAATGCGTCGGTCTTCGCGTTCATGCCGTGGTCGGCCGTCAGCACGATGGTTGCGCCCATCGCGTCGAGCTGTGCCAGGTAGCCGTCCATCATCGCGTAAAAGTCGTTGGCCACGCCAACGCCCGGCGCGGCCTTGTGCTGGATGTAGTCCGTGGTCGAGAGGTAGGTCACGTCCGGCTTTTCCCGCTCCAGCAGCTTGACGCCTGCCGCGAAGACGAATTCCGACAGCTCGGCGCTGTACACCGATGGCACGGGCATGCCCACGAGCGCCGGCACGCCGTCGATGCCGTTGGCGCCGACCGTCGCCTCGGCCGCGCGCTCCGAGGAGAAGCAGATGCCCGCCAACTTGTGGCCGAGCAGCGCGCGGAGCTTGTCCTTCGCCGTGACGACGGCGACCTTGGCGCCCGCCGAGGCGAACGCCGCGAGGATGGTGCCCGCGCGCAGGTACTTGGGGTCGTTCATCATCACTTCGGCGTTGGCGTCGCGATCCCAGAAATAGTTGCCGCAGATGCCATGCACGGACGGCGGGGCGCCCGTGACGATCGAAAGATTGTTCGGATTCGTGAACGACGGAACCACGCAATCGGCGGTGAGACACGTTCCCTTCTCGCGCAGGCTTGCGATGAACGGCGCGCGCCCCGAAGCGATCGCCTGATTGATGTAATCGGGCTCGCAGCCGTCGACGCACACGACGACCAGCGGACGCCGTGGCGCGCGATAGCTGCGGCCGTTGACGGATAGGGATTCGTGTCGAATCCCTGGGGGATTGGCGTTCACCGGGATTTCCTCGTGGCAGAGCGGATGGTCGTCGGCGCGACGGCGGCGGCGGTGTCGGCAAAAGCGGCGGCGTGATGCATGCGCTCGCGGCTCGCCATCACATGCCCGTAGAGCGCGCGGCCGGCGGCGGCGGGGCGTCCCGCGGCGATGCATTCGACGATCTCGCGATGCTCGCGCGTCGAAATCGGAAGCACGCCGCCTTGAGCGAGGGTTGCGTGCCGGAAAAGATGCAGCTCGTTGACGAGCCGCCGGTAGAGGCCGAGGAGCTTCGCGTTGCCCGCAAGCTCGACCAGGCGGTCGTGGAACGCAACGTTGGTATCGAGATACGCCTCGACGTCGCCCTTCGCGGCCGCGCGCTCCATCCGGTCGACGCGGGCCGAAAGCTCCCGGACCTGCTCGGGCGAAGCGGACTGCGCGAGCCGGCGGCCGACGAACTCGTCGAGGACGGCGCGCAACTCGTAGATCTCGTCCGCTTCCTCGAAAGGAATCTGCCGAACGAAGACGCCACGGTTCTTTTCGAGGCGCACGAGCCCTGATTCTTCCAGAGCGCGAAACGCTTCGCGCACCGGACCGCGCGAGACCCCGAGGCGCTCGGCGATCGCCGCTTCATTGAGCTTGCTGCCGGCAGGAAGCTCACCCGCGAGGATCATCCGCTCGAGCTCCTGCTGCACGAGCGCAGGAAGCGAGCTCGATTGAACCAGGGCGATGGCGGTTGCGCCACGCGTCACGGGGACCGGAGGGTGCGCGGAAGGCGGGACCGGGGGCTTGCGAGGCAGCGCCCGCGGCGTCCCCGGCGCAGCAGCGTTCGCTCCGCCGACGTTCGATTTCAGCATCTTGCGGATTGGACCGCGATTGGAGTAGATTGTCAACAATCTACAAAAAACGCGGCCTGAAGGAACCCCATGAGCCTCTTTTCTCGCGATCCGATCCTGCTCACGCCCGGCCCCATCACGACGTCGCTCGATACCAAGATGGCGATGTTGCGCGACTGGGGCTCGTGGGATGCGAACTTCAATGCCGTCACCGCCGAGGTGCGGAAGAAACTCGTGGCGATCGTCAACGGCCAGGACACGCACGTCTGCGTGCCGCTGCAGGGCAGCGGCACGTTCTCGGTGGAAGCGGCGATCAATACGCTCGTCCCGCGCAACGGCCACGTGCTGGTGCTGATCAACGGTGCCTACGGGTTGCGGCTTGCGAAGCTGACGCAGATGATGGGCCGCAAGGTCACGACGTTCGAGACGCCCGAGGACGTGCCGTCGACGCCCGCCGACGTCGACCGGCTGTTGAAAGGCGATCCGTCGATCACGCACGTCGGCCTCATTCACTGCGAAACATCCACCGGCATCCTCAATCCGCTCCCGGAAATTGCGGCGGTGATCGAAAACCACGGCAAGAGCCTCGTCGTCGACGCGATGAGCTCGTTCGGCGCGCTTCCGATCGATGCGCGCACCACCCGCTTCGATGCTCTCATCGCCGCATCGGGCAAGTGCATCGAAGGGCCGCCGGGGATGGGCTTCGTACTCGTGCGCAAAAGCGTGCTGGAGAAGTGCGCCGGCAACTCGACGTCGCTCGCGCTCGATCTCCACGATCAGTGGGTGTACATGGAGAAGACGACGCAGTGGCGCTACACGCCGCCGACGCACGTCGTCGTCGCCTTCAACGCGGCGCTCGACCAGCACGTCGCCGAAGGCGGTCAGCCGGCGCGCCTCGCGCGCTACAAGAAAAACTGCGACACGCTGCTCGCGGGAATGACCGAGATGGGATTCAAGCTCTTCCTGAAGCCCGAGATCCAAGCGCCGATCATCCTCACGTTCCACGCGCCCCCCGATCCGGCGTACAACTTCAAGGAGTTCTACGCGCGCGTGCGAGACAAGGGCTTCATCCTTTATCCGGGCAAGCTCACGGCGGTGGAGACGTTCCGCGTCGGCTGCATCGGCGCGATCGGCCCGGACGAAATGCGCCAGGCCGTGAACGTCGTGCGCGATACGCTGCGCGAGATGGGCATCCGGCAGGTGAGCCCGCAGCCCACGGTGGCTCGCGCGGCCTGAGAAGGCGGAGGACCGCGGCTCTGCATGCGCGCCGATGGCGCGCGGCAGACCGCTACATGCCCGCGCCCGCCGGCGGGCGCTGGCTCGGCAGGTTCGCGAAGATGCACGCAAACGCCTGCCCGTTCGTCGAGCCGGGTCCGAGGAAGCTGCCCACGCCCTCCTGATACTCCGCTTGCGACACGGTGCCGTAGTAGAGGCGCGACGTCATGTTGAAGAAGTAGTTGTAGTTCGGATCGTCGGATCCGCGCATCGTGAGCCAGCCGCCGACGTTGTACGGGCCGATCACGAGCGGCCTGCAGTCATTCGCAAGCGTGTCGAGATAGCCGTTGAACCCTGTTGCCTGCCGATTGGTGACGGAGTCGGGCGCGCAGCCGACGGCGGCGATTGCCAGCAGCGGTAACGCAACGCGAACGTTTATGACGCGATTCAATTTTCCAATGGCGAAATCGAGCATTGCGGCCTCCGACGGAATGGGGAAATTAGCAGCATGGCGCACGGTGCAGTCGGCGCGTCAGGACGAAAACGCGCACGACGGGTGACTCGGGATACGAAGGCTCTCGAGCGGGCGGCGCAGCGGCGCATGCGCGGAGATGGCACCGTGGCGCAGCAGGCAATCGAGGATGACGAGGCTCGCGTCGGCAGTGACGGCATCCGGTCCGGCAGCGCCGGCGATCAGCGCGGCCGTGTCATCCAGCGGAACGAGTGCGTGCTCGACGACTTCGCCGTCGTGGCACTCGGGCACGAAGTCCTCCGGCAGCCAGAGGTCGTGAACGAAGATCGTTTCGCGCTGCAAGCCATCAGGCTGCTGCCGGCAGATGTGGACCTTGCCGACGCCGATTGCGTGGGAGGCGACCGATGCCTCGATTCCGGCTTCCTCGAACGCTTCCTTGATCACGGTCGAGGCGACCGTATGGCCGGTGGCAATCCCGCCGCCCACGAGATTGTCGAGCATGCCGGGGTCGATGGCCTTCGTATCGCTGCGGCGCGCGATCCACATCGCAACTGCGCGATCGGAGCGCCGCACGAGGCCGTTGATGTGCGCGGCGTGAGTGAGCACCCCAAAATAGCGCGCCGCGGCGCGTTCGAGCTCGAACCATGGCGGGGCGCCGAACTCTTGCGCGACTTCATACCGCTCGTCGCGCCAGCGGGTGAGGAGCCCGTCGTCTGCAAGCTGGCGCGCAACGCGCGCCATGGCCGCGGTTCTCGAGGCGCGATCGTCGATGCCCGCTGTGAAGACGATGCGATCGGCCGCGACGTCGAAGACGTCGAATTGCGCAAGCCGGCTCGCGCGCTCGTCGTCGACCCAGCCGGCCACGGCGCCATCGATGCGCAAAGGACGCAGAACCGGCGTCGGCGGCGCGAGCTCGCGTGCAAGCCGTGCATGGATGGCAGCAAGCACGCCGGACGCGATCATGCGACCATTGTAGCGTCGCTGCGGCGACCCGCTCCACTGCGAACGCCGCCGCGCTTCCTGCATTCACCAGCGATGGAATCGGTTAAACTCCCGCGGCTCCTACCTCCAAAAAATGTGCCGCACCGGCGACCCAACATGACTGCACGCATCATCGACGGCAAGGCGCGCGCCGATCGCCTGTCGCAGGAAATCAGGTTGCAGGTTGCCGCGCGCGTCGAGGCTCGCAAGCCGGTGCCGGGGCTTGCGGTGGTGCAAGTCGGGGACAACGCGGCGTCCCAGGTATACGTCAGGAACAAGCGGCGGATGACCGTCGGCGTGGGCATGCAGTCGTTCGCGCACGATCTTCCTGCAACGACGTCCGAGTCCGATCTCCTCTCGCTGATCGACGCGCTCAATGCGGATCCGGCCGTCAACGGCATCCTGGTCCAGTTGCCGCTGCCTCCGCACATCGACGAGGAGCGGGTAACGGAGCGGATTCACCCGCACAAGGATGTCGATGGATTTCATCCGTACAACATCGGCAGCCTGGTGCTCAAACGCCCGACGTTGCGGCCGTGCACGCCTTACGGCTGCATGACGCTGCTCAAGGACACGGGAGAGGATCTCGTCGGCAAGCACGCCGTGGTCATCGGGCAGTCGAACATCGTCGGACGCCCGATGGCGCTCGAGCTCCTCATGGAGCGCTGCACGGTCACGATCTGCCACTCGAAGACGCGCGACCTGCCGGGCATCGTGCGCCAGGCCGACATCATTGTCGCCGGTGTCGGCAGGGCGAACTTCGTCCAGGGCAGCTGGGTGAACGAAGGCGCCATCGTCATCGACGTCGGCATCAATCGCGGGGCCGACGGCAAGCTGTGCGGGGACGTCGACTTCGTCGCGGCCAGCCAGCGGGCGTCGTGGATTACGCCAGTGCCGGGTGGCGTGGGACCGATGACGATCGCGACGCTGCTCGCGAACACGCTGCGGGCGACGGAGCTGCAGGAGACGACGTAGCATCGCGTCCGCCTGCAACCGCGTTGCGACAGAGTCGCCGTTGCAGGCCGCACACAAAGCGCTGGATGCGGGCGCTTACGTGCCTCGCAAATGCCACGCCTTCGGCCGCGTGAACGTCTGTATGCCGTACGTCGAGAGCGTAAGGCCGATCCCCGAGTGGCCCACGCCGGACCACGGCAAGCGAGGGCTCACGCGGTCGCAGCAGTTCCAGTACACGCTGCCGGCGTTGAGGCGACTCATGAGCTTGCGCGCACGCTTCGCATCGGCGGTGTAGACGCTCGCGGTCAGCCCATATTCGGTGTCGTTCATGAGATCGACCGCCGCTTCGTCGTCGGCGACGGCCTGGATGCCGATGATCGGGCCGAAGCTCTCGTCCCTCATCAGCGCCATCGAATGATCGACGTCGACGAACACCGTGGGCTCGAACCAGTTGCCCTTGCCACGCACGACGTTACCGCCCAGCAGCAGCTTCGCCCCTTTCTTCTTCGCGTCCTTGACCTGGTCCTTGAGGATGCCGAGCTGCGGCTTGCGGGTGATGGCGCCGATGTACGTGGACTCGTCCATCGGATCGCCCATCTTGTAGCCTTTGACTTCGGCGATGAAGGCGTCGACGAACGCGTCGTGTATCGATTCGTGGACGTAAATGCGCTCGACCGAGCAGCAGGACTGTCCGGTGTTGTAGAACGCTCCGTCGGCGACGCCCGCGGCCGCACCCTTGACGTCCACATCCTCGCGCACATAGACGGGGTCCTTGCCGCCGAGCTCGAGCTGGACCTTGATCATCCGCTGGGCCGACGACGCCGCGATGCGCTTGCCGGTGGCGTACGAGCCCGTGAAGAAGATGCCGTCGACCGGCTGACGCGTCAGCGCGGCGCCAGTCGCCCCGTCGCCGACGACGGGGACGAACACGTCGCGCGGCACGCCGGCCTCGTGCAGCATGTCCGCGATGGCGAGGCCCGTGAGCGTCGCAAACTCCGACGGCTTGTACAGAACGGCGTTGCCCGCGACGAGCGCCGGCACGAACACGTTGCTGCCGACGAAATACGGATAGTTCCACGCCGAGATGTTGGCGACGACCCCAAGCGGCTCGTGCGTGATGCGCTCGTCCATCTTGTTGCCGTCGGCGAAGATCTTCTCCTCGCGCAGCGCGCGGGCCGATTGCTGCAGGAAGAAATCGATCCGTCCCAGCAGGCCCGTGAGCTCGTTACGGGATTGCCGTATCGGCTTGCCCACTTCCTGGGTCAGCGTTCGGGCGAGCTTCTCCTGCGCCGCGACGACGCGCTCGCGAAAGCCGGCGATTGCTTCGAGCCGCTTGCGCAGGGGAACGTGCGCCCAGCGATGCTGCCCCGCGCGAGCTGCCTCGTACTTGCGCCGAACGGCTGCGGCGTTGTCGGCCGCAACCTCGGCGATGACGGAGCCGGTGGCAGGATTCGTGATCTTCATCGTCGATAGGGAATGGTTCGGTCAGATCGTGTATGCGGCCGCCTTGTGCTGCGAGGCGGCGGCGAGGAAGTCGTCGAGGATCGGCGTGTCGTCGATGTACGAGGGGTCGTCAGGCGCATGGAATTCCGGATGCCACTGAACGGCGAACACGTAGGCGGGCCCCGTGTAGCGGATCGCCTCGACGACGCGGTCGGGCTCCGACCAGGCCTCGACGATGAGATCGCGGCCGAGATCCTTCACCGCCTGGTGATGGATCGAGTTGGTCTTGACCACGCTCGTCTCCCGATAAAGACGCGCGAGGCCGCTGTTCGGGACGAGCGATGTCGCGTGGCAGTTCTGCTCGTAGATCTGCCAGTTGCGGTGATTGAGCGAGTGCGGCACCTGGGTCGCGAGGTCCTGGTACAGCGTGCCGCCAAGTCCGACGTTGATCACTTGCGCGCCGCGACACACGCCGAGCACGGGTTTTTTGAGCGCCATGAAGGAGCGCAGCAGCGAGATCTCGTAATCGTCCCGAATGCGGTCGCCATTCCACTCCGGCCGCAGCGCCTTTTCGCCATACGACTCGGGACAGACGTCGGAGCCGCCCATCAGCAGAAGGCCGTCGAGCTCCTGCGCATACGCTTCCGTCGTCGCCTTGCTGCCCGGCCGCCGCGTGCGCCCATCGGGCGAGGGGACCATGAACGCCAGCACGTCGCGCTGCATCAGCCAGTGGGCGACGTTCTGCTCGATGTACTGGAGCGTCATTCCCTTGAAGATCGAACGTTTCGGATCTTCGTGGAAGAAGCACGCCGAAATGCCGATCTTCAGCATGTTCCCGTTCTCCGCTCCTAGATCGCCTCGGTGAACATCCGCTCGAAATCCTCGCGGGCGCAGGGACGCGGGTTCGTCCGGTGGCACGTATCGTTGATCGCGACGTCGACGAGCGCCGGAATGTCGCCGCTCGTTACAGCGCGCTGGCTGCTGAGCCCGGACAGTTTCGCCGGGATCCCCAGCGATTGCTTGGTCGCGCCCAGCCAGGTGACGAACGCGGAGGCCGCATCGCCTTCGGACATGCTGCCGGCGCCCGGTACTCCCGCCACGCGGGCGAGCTCGGCCATCTTCGCGGTCGCGGACGGCAGGTTGAACCGCATGACGTGGTCGATCATGATGCCGTTGGCGAGACCATGATGGAGATCGGCGACCGTCGACAACGCGTGCGCGCACGAGTGCACGGCGCCGAGATCCTTCTGAAAGGCGATCGCGCCCATCATCGAGCTCATCAGCATGTCGCTCCGCGCCTGCAGATTGCGGCCGTCGCGATAGGCAATGGGCAACGCTCGCGCCGCGATGCGGACGCCTTCCAGCGCAATGCCGTCGCACAGCGGATGGTACTCGGGCGACAGGTACGACTCGACGTTGTGCGTCAGCGCATCCATGCCCGTCGCCGCCGTGATGGCGGGCGGGAGGTCGAACGTGAGCTCGGGGTCGGCGAACACGCATTTCGCGAGCAGCGCCGGCGAGAAGATGATTTTCTTGATGTGCGTCGTGTCGTCGGAGACGACCGACGACCGACCGACCTCCGATCCGGTGCCGGCAGTCGTGGGGAGCGCGACGAAGTACGGCAGCGCCCGGTCGATCGGCCTGACTGCAGGATGGTCCCACGCATATTCGAGGATGTCGCCGGGATGCGTTGCCATGAGGGCGATCGCCTTGGCGACGTCGAGCGCCGCGCCGCCGCCCAACCCGATCACCGCGTCGGCGCCGTGCGCCTTGTACGCTGCGACGCCTTCGTTCACCTGGCTGCGCACGGGGTTGCCCCAGATGCCCGAGAACACGCCGGCGCTCAACCCCGAAAGCGCGGCCACGAACTCCTTCAGCATCGGCAGCGGCGCGATGCCCCGGTCGGTGACGACGAGCGGGCGCTTCACGTTCGCGGCTTTGAGGTGATCGGCGACGAGCGCGCGCGCTCCTGGTCCGAAGTGGATCGTGGTGGGAAAGCTGAAACGGGACGTGCGGGACGGTGAGGTGCTCATGGTGGCGAGAGAAAGTGGATCATGTGGTTCTTGTCGTAATAGACGTCGTCTACCCGGATGGCGCGCGGCTCGACGCCGAACGAGCGAAAGCCTGCGCGCTCGTAAAGGGTGCGCGCCGGAACGTTGGTGTCGGTGACCGTGAGCACGAGTTGCTCGATCCCTTCCAGTTTTGCGGTTTCGATCACGCGGCGAAGCAACGCCGAGGCGATCCCCCGTCGCCCGTGCTCCGGCGCGACGTACATCCCGAACACATTGGCCTTGTGCCGGTTCTTCGCCCGCTGCTCGCGGCCGAGGCCGACGATACCGGCAAGCTCGTCCGCCACAAAGCCGCCGTACACCCAGTCCGGGCTGTCGGGCGCAAGCCGACGCTCCGTCGTCGAAAGCGGCATTTCGCTGTCGTCCGCATGGCTCGACGTAAACGCATCGGGATGCTCGAGCAACGCTCGCAGCCGAAGCGTCCGATAGACGAGCGCGTCGTCGGATAAGAGGCGGCGTATCGCGAGCTCAGATGATCTCAAAGTAGCGCTTCATTTCCCAGTCGGTGACGGCATCGAGCCATTGCCGCCATTCCCACTCGCGCGTCGCGGCGTAGTGATCGACGAAATCGTCGCCGAACCAGTCGCGCGCCCGATCGGAATCGCGGAAGATGCGCGTGGTCTCGATCAGCGTCCGCGGTGCGCGCGGGATGTTCTCCGCGCCCTGGTTGGTGCCGTGGATCGGCTTGGCGGTCAGCTTCTTCTTCTTTTCGACGCCGTCGAGGCCCGCGGCGATGACGGCCGCCGCGGCGAGGTACGGATTCATGTCGGCGCCCGGGCAGCGCGTCTCGAGGCGCGTGGACTTGGGTGAGCCCGATATCACGCGAAAACTCGCCGTGCGGTTGTCGACGCCCCACGTCGGCTTGACCGGCGCCCAGAAGCCATCCACCAGGCGCTTGTAGCTGTTGATGGTGGGCCAGTACATCGGCGCGAGCTCCATCAGGCCGTCGACCTGCCCCGCGAGATAGCTTTCGAACAGCTTGCTCATGCTGTTCGAGCCCTTCGCGTCGTAAAATAAGTTCTTCTTGCCGTCGGACAGCGACTGATGGATGTGTCCGGAGCAGCCCGGCAGATGCTGATTCCACTTCGCCATGAAGCTCGGCATGATGCCGAAGCGCGACGCGATCTCCTTCGCGCCCGTCTTGAAGAGAATCGCGCGATCAGCGGCCTCGAGCGCTTCGGAGAAGAGGATCGCCGCTTCGTACACACCCGGGCCCGTCTCCGTGTGCAGCCCCTCGATCGGCACGCCGAAGTCGCCCATCTCGGTCATCAGCGCGGTGAAGAATTCGCGATTCGCATTGGCGCGCAGGAGCGAATAGCCGAACATGCCCGGCGTGATCGTCGCCGGTGCGACGCCTTTCTTCTCCGCCCACGACTGCGGCGTTTCCGCGAAGTTGAACCACTCGTATTCCATTCCGCACATTGCCGTGAAGCCGAGCTTTTCCGCGCGCTTCAGCACGCGCTTCAACACCTGGCGCGGACAGATCGGCAGCGGAACTTCCTTGCCGCCTTTCTCGGCGACGAAGTCGCCCAGGAAGAAGGGCACCCCGCCGTCCCAGGGCACGGTGCGATAGGTGCCGAGGTCGATCTTCGCGAGCACGTCCGGGAACCCTTTGTGCCACCCGGTGAGCGTCGTGTTGTCGTAGGTGACGTCCATCATGTCCCAGCCGAACACGACGTCGCAGAAGCCGAATCCGCCTTCGGCGGCGGAGTAGAACTTCTCCTTGTGGATGTACTTGCCGCGCAGCACGCCGTCGATGTCCGACACCGCAACCTTGACGCGGTTGCCGGGGGCGTTGCGAACGGCCGCAACGATCGTGGCGGCCGAGGATGGGTTCGGCATGCATTCCTCCAGAGCGGGATCGGCTGTTCGGGCTCGTGCTCTCATGGCCCGACGAAACCGATGTCGGCGCCGTTCCACCCCCGGATTCTAGCTTAGACAGGACCGAAGACGGTCCTGTCGGGGTGGTCGCAGTGGTGTTGCAGGGCTTGCAAGCCCTTGGCAACTGCTTGACGCCCCGGCGGACAATGGCAAGCGGCAGCACCAAAAAAAAGGGACGGGCGCGTGCCCGTCCTGAGGAGGAATCTTACAGCGGGGTTTGGTCTGCGTGCTTCTTGCAGCGGCCGATGCCTTCTTCGTACTTCGCTTTCTCCGCATCTCCCTTGGCGATCTCGTCCGTGATCTCGGGGAGCGCGGATGGAGCAACGCTTCGCTTTGCAAGATCCGGGCCAAATCCCGGATCGCGTTCACGGCGTGCGTCGGAACCTGGTCTTCGTCTCTCCGGAATCGAGCCGTCCCGTTCGCTATTCGTCCGCTCACACGCTGATGAACGAGCGGCCTGCATGCGTGAGTTGTAAGGTGCGACACGCGACGCTTGCGAATCGGATACCGGCCGTTTGCGGAGTCGATTCAAGCGCCTGAAGACGAATCGTTCACTTTTGAACGTTCGCGCGTTCAGTATTGGTGCTTTCGACTGTAATCTTGGTCGACAACGCGCTCCCCGGGCTGGGCGACGATCGTGGCCGCGGACGCAAGAAACGCTTTACGTCGGAGTCGTCGGAAGTTTGCGAATGATGATGCCGGTCGAGCCGCTCGTCACGATTCCTTCCGCGATCAGCTGCTTGATGACCCGGCTGACCATCCCCGGGGACGCCGCGACGCGATCCGCGATCTCGCGCTGACGCAGACGCGGTCGCACGACACGGGAACCGCCGTCCATCGTAGAGAGCTCGACCAGCAGGCCCACGACGCGGCTCTGAACATCCTGGAGCGCGAGCGCGCGTACCGTGGTCGTCAGCGCACGCACACGATCATTCAACCGGAGCAGGAGGTACTTCGTGAATGCTCGGTCGCTGGCAATGAGCTTCGCAACGTGCTGACGGGGGAGAAGGCAAGCGCGAATGGGGGTCAGTGTCTTCACCGAGACCACGCAACGGCCGCCGTCGAGCGCGGCGAGTCCGAAGCAATCACCTGCCACCAGGGTGTCCACCCGCACCTCGTGACGTCGCGCATCGCCGACGTACACTTTGACGCGGCCTTCCAGGATGAGATAAACGGTGTCGATGTACGCGCCTTCCGTCTGGAGGACGGTGTTGCGCGGATAGCTGCAGATGGACCCGAACGCGGCGAGCCGGGTGAAAAGGTCGTCGTCCGCCGATGTCCTCGCCACGGGTCCGGCCTTGCGCGGAGCCTTCTTTGCCGCCATTTTTTCTTCTTCGCGATCGACGTGCGAGGATCCTATAACCGGCACGGCAGCGCAAGAGGCGCGACGGGCGTTCGTTGATAGCGGTCAGAACGGTCGACTGTGGCCGGAGTGCGATGAAGTAGCATGGCTCCTTTGCCCGCAAGTCGATGAGCCACACTGCCGCCCTGGTTGCGTTGCACTTCGCAGTCGCGCTTTTCGGCTTCGCCGGGTTGTTCGGCAAGTGGCTCGCGTTGTCGCCGGTCGCAATCGTGCTCGGGCGAACGGCCATTGCCGCAACCGCGTTGGGCCTCGTGCGCTTGCGTGCGCGCGAGCGCGCACCGTTCGACGTCCGCCTCTTTGGCAATGGCGTCGTGCTCGCCGTCCACTGGTTGAGCTTCTTTGCCGCGATCCAGGTGTCGACCGTCGCAGTGGGCCTGCTCGGCTTCGCAAGCTTTCCGCTGTTCACGCTTCTGGTCGAGCGCGTGTTTCTCGCGCGGCGCCTGCGCCGGCGCGAGGCGGTGACCGCGGTACTGGTGACTCTCGGGCTCGTCATGCTCGTCCCCGAGCTTTCTTTCCATAACCCGATGGTCCAGGGCCTCGCCTGGGGCGTTGTATCCGGATTCACGTTCGCGCTGCTCGCGGTGATGAACCGCCGGTGGGTCGGGTCGCGCACGCCCACCGACATTGCGTTCTGGCAGAACCTGCTTGCGGCGCTGGCGCTGGCGCCGTTCGCCTGGGCGGCGCCGTGGGCGATCGGCACGATCGGCGGGCGCGAAGTCATGCTGCTGATCGTGCTCGGTCTCTTCTGTACGGCGCTCGCGCACACGCTTTTCATCTCGGGCCTGAGCGTGGCGACCGCACACACGGCGAGCGTCATCGCTGCGTTGGAGCCCGTCTACGGGATCGTGCTGGCGCTCCTGTTCCTCGGTGAGGTGCCGGCTCTGCGAACCATCGCCGGCGGTGTTTTGATCGTGACGGCCGCGGTGATCGCGACGCGCCGCTCGCATCTCGCCTCGGTCAATGCCTGAGCAGGGGCGACGGTGCGGGACCTGTTCACGCGATCTCGCGTTGGGTAGGATCGGGCCTTCTTCGGTTGAACGAGGTGACACGCGGTGATCGTCGTCGTGATGGGTGTCAGCGGGTCCGGCAAAAGCGTCGTGGGACAGGCTCTGGCGCACGATCTCGGTTGGCCGTTCTTCGACGCCGACGACTTTCATCCGCCCGGGAACGTCGCCAAGATGGCGGCCGGAACGCCTCTCACGGATGCCGACCGATGGCCATGGCTCGATCGCCTCTCGGCGGAGATGGGTGCGATCGACAAGAGCGGTGGCAATGCGGTGCTCGCCTGCTCCGCGCTTCGGCAGATCTATCGCGACCGCATCGGTCGCGCGGGCGACGTCCGCTTCGTGCACCTCGCAGGCTCGTACGACACCATTGCCGCCCGCATCGCGGCGCGCAAGCACGCCTACATGCCGGCTTCGCTGCTCGCAAGCCAGTTCGCGGCCCTGGAGCCGCCGCCCGATGCAATCACCATCAGCGTCGACGACGCAATTCCGGCGCAAGTCGCGAAAATTCGCGCTGCGCTGAATTCAACGTCGGGAAGCCCATGAGCCGCGACAAGCACAAGCCATCCACGCGCGCGGGCCACCTGGGCCGCGCGCCGGAGAAGTTCTTGGGCGCCGTCAACACGCCGGTCTTCCGCGCGTCGACCATGCTGTTTCCCTCTGTCGAAAAGCTCGAGCAGGCGGCGCGCGGCGAATACGAAGGCATCGGCTACGGCCTTCACGGCCTGCCGACGGTGACGGACCTGCAGGACGCCGTCGCCGCCATCGAGGGCGCGCACGCGGCTCTCGCCGTGCCTTCGGGCCTGACGGCGACGACGCTGCCGCTGCTTGCACTGATGAAGGCGGGCGACCACATCCTCGTCACCGACGCCGTTTACGGCCCAACGCGCCGCTTCTGCAACAATCACCTCACCCGTCTCGGCATCGAGGTTTCGTACTACGACCCGCTGGCCGGCGCAAGCATCGAGCGGGACTTCCGGCCCAACACCCGAATCGTGTTCACCGAGTCGCCGGGATCGCTCACGTTCTGCGTGCAGGACATTCGTGCGATTGCCGAAGTCGCCCACGGGCGCGGCGCGGTGGTCGTCACCGACAATTCGTGGGCGACGCCGTTCGGCTTTCGCTCGTTCCATCACGGCGTCGACGTGTCGGTGCACGCCGCGACCAAGTACATCGGCGGGCACTCGGACGTTCTGTCGGGACTCATACTCGCGAACGAGGCGACGTATCCCGCGCTGCATCGTCTGTGGACCGACATCGGGGTGACGGCGTCGCCCGACGATTGCTTCCTCGCCCTGCGGGGCTTTCGCACGCTGCCGCTGCGTCTCGCGCGGCACACGGCGAGCGCACTCGAGATCGCGCAGTGGCTAAAAGCGCGGCCGGAAGTCCGCGAAGTGATCTACCCGGCGCTGCCGGGGTCGCGCGGCCACGAGTTGTGGAAGCGCGATTTCATCGGCGCGTCCGGGCTGTTCGCCGTCGTGCTGCAGCCGGTGGCGAAGGCGCGGATCGATGCGCTGCTCGACGGCATGCAACTCTTCGGCATGGGCTGGAGCTGGGGCGGCTTCGAGAGCCTCATCATTCCCATTTATCCGGAGCGCGTGCAGACGGCCACGAAGTGGAACCCCGGTGGACCGTGCCTGCGCCTTGCGGTAGGCCTCGAGGATCCCGACGACCTGATCGCGGACCTCGCGCAGGGCTTCACCAAGTTGGCAGGCTAGGCACGAGCAGAAGTCGGCCGCCCCGTTTCGCGGCTAGCCCGGCACGTCCTCGCCGAGATATACCGCTTGCACCCTGGGATTGGCGCGGATCTCGGCGGGGCTTCCTTCGGCAATCATGCGGCCGCGGTCCAGCACGATGACGCGGTCGGCATGGCCGAACACGACGTCCATGTCGTGCTCCGTGAAAAGCACCGCGATGCGCTCGGAGCGCGCGAGATCGGCTGCGAGCTGCATCAGCCGGCCGCGGGAGCGCGGCGACATGCCGGCGGTGGGCTCGTCCATCAGCAGGAGCACCGGAGCTGCGGCGAGCGCCAAGGCGAGCTCGACCCGCTTCGCGTCGCCGTAGGCGAGCGTTGCGCATCCCGCTTCGGCGAGGCGCCTCATGCGCACGCGCTCGAGCAGCGCGTCCGCTTCCACGCGCAGGCAATCGGTTGCGCGCGCACCGATACCCCGATGAGCTCCGTAATGCGCGAGGAGCGCGAGCTGCACGCTCTCGCGCACCGTCATCGACGCGAACGTGGCGGCGACCTGGAACGTCCGGCCCACGCCCAGGCGGGCGATCGCCCGCGGCGGCAGGCCATCGATGCGCGTGCCCCGCAGCGCGACCGTGCCGCGGTCGCGGCGAAGCTGCCCGTTGATCATGTTGAAGCACGTCGTCTTGCCCGCGCCGTTCGGTCCGATCAGCGCGACCAGCTCGCCCGCGGCGACCGTGAACGAAACATCGTGCACGACGTCGTCGCCGCCGAACGATTTCGTCAATCCTTCGACGCGCAGCACGCTGTCGCCGGCCGGGCGTGCCGGCAATGCTGCGGTCACCGCCCGCTCCGTCTCAGCCAATGATGGATGGCGCCACCGATGCCCGCCGGAAATGCGATGACGATGAGGAGGATCGCCGCGCCGAGCACCGCGCGCCAGTATTCGGTGGCGCGCGCGAGCGTATCGGACAGCCACGTGAACGCGGCAGCGCCGAGCAGCGGACCTGCGAGCGCGTTGAGTCCGCCCACGAGCACCATGACGAGCACGTCCACCGAGCGCGGAATGGCGAGCGTCTCGGGTGAGATGCTGCCCTTGGAGAACGCATACAAGCCGCCGGCCAGGCCGGCAAATCCGCCCGCGATCGCGAAGGCAAGCCATTGCGTCTTGCGGACGTCGATGCCGATGGCCGCGGCGCGCAGCGGTGAGTCGCGGCATGCGCGCAGCGCATAGCCGAACGGCGCGTGCGCAATCCAGGCGATCGACGCGAGCGCCGTGCCCGCGATCGCCAGCGTGAACCAGAAGTACGCCGGCTTGTCGTCGAGCCAGTGCGAGGGCCATACGCCGATGATGCCGTTCGAGCCGCCCGTCACGTCGTCCCACTGGAAGGCGACGGACCAGACGATCTGCGCGAACGCGAGCGTAAGCATTGCGAGGTAGACACCCGACGCGCGGGCGCAGAATGCGCCCACCACGAACGCGCCCGCCGCTGCAACGAGAGGCGCGATCGCGAGCGAGCCCTCCATCGGCATTCCATGCTTCAGCGAAAGCGCGGCGGCGTACGCGCCGAGGCCGAAGTACGCTGCGTGGCCGAACGACGCCATCCCGCCGGTTCCCATGACGAATTGCAGGCTGGACGCGAACAGCGCCAGCACGAGGATGTCGGTCGCGAGCACGAGCCGATATTCATCGCCGGTGAACGGCAGGAGTGCCGCGACGCCGAGGGCGGCGACCGCAGCGATCGCGGCTTTACGGCCGGGTGGCACGACCAGCGTGCGAAATTCGGCGAGCGGCGTCGTCGGCGGGACCGCGGGCGCGGTTCCCATCAACCCGTGCGGCTTCACGACCAGCACGATCGCCATGACGACGAACTCGGCAACGAGCGTGAGCTTGGGAAACGCCACTTCCAATCCGAAGACCTGCACCGTGCCGAGCGCGATGCAAAGCGCTTTCGTAAGACCGATCAGGAGCGCCGCGACGAAGGCGCCGGGAATCGATCCCAGTCCGCCGACTACGGTGACGACGAACGCCTCGGCAATGATCGAGAGATCCATCCCGAGGTTCGCCGGCTCGCGCGGAAGCTGCAGCGCGCCAGCGAGACCCGCGAGGAACGAGCCCAGCGCGAACACGAGCGTGAACAGCGCCCGCTCGTTGATGCCGAGTGCGCTTGCGAGCGCGCGGTTCTCGGTGGCCGCACGCGTCAGCGTGCCGAAACGCGTCCGCTCGAGCAGGAACCAAAGTCCCAGCAGCACGAGTGGGCCGACGCACAGCAGGAAGAGATCGTACTCGGGGATCACGCGCCCGAAGACCGCGACCGCACCCGCGAGTCCGGCGGCCCGCGGTCCCAGGAGATCCTCGGCGCCCCAGATCCAAAGCGCCGCATCGCGGACGATCAGCACGATGCCGAACGTGGCGGCGAGCTGCAGCAGCTCGGGGGCGGAGTAGATGCGCTTCAGGACGAGCGCCTCGATCGTGGCGCCGATCAGCGCAACCACGACCGCGGCGAGGACCACACCGCCCCAGAAGCCGCCGAACCCTTTCGGCATCGCGGATACGATCGAGTATGCGATGAAGGCGCCCAGCATGTAGAGCGAGCCGTGCGCGAAGTTGACCACCCGCGTGACCCCGAATATGAGCGTCAGCCCGGCGGCGACGAGGAACAGCGCCGACGCGCCTGCGAGGCCGTTCAGGAGCTGCGCGAAGAAGGAAGCGAAGGACACGCGTCGGGGAGCGGAGGTCTCGACCGGAACATGATTCGGCGTTACGCTTCACAGTTTGGCACATACCGGAGATTGC
>Ga0068863_100002589_pt1 | contig 17925 bp, 14 predicted proteins | sample KBSSwiS62_FD_66596 | JGI IMG/M metagenome (GOLD analysis project Ga0068863, IMG submission 66596) | Switchgrass rhizosphere microbial communities from Kellogg Biological Station, Michigan, USA - KBS Switchgrass S6-2 | ecosystem: Host-associated > Plants > Roots > Rhizosphere > Soil ...
CTGGGCACGCCGCGCACCGAAATCGGCGTCAAGGTGTTCGGCATGGCCCACGGCCTCGTTTTCATCGCCTTTGTGGTGACCGGTCTACTGGTCGGAAGCGCGTACAAATGGGCGGCTCGCACGTGGCTGCTGGCGTTGCTGGCGAGCATTGTGCCATTGGCCAGTGTGATCTTCCTCATATGGGCCGATAGGACGGGGCGCATCGGGCCTGCGGAGGCCGTCTCGGCCGCCGCCCAACCGGGGCGGCGCGCACCGGAAACGACGTGACAGACTTGGGGGCGTGAGTCGTCCCCGTCCTCCCATCGCGGCCTCCATGGCCGGTGCGGTTGACCTGTCAGCCCTCAAACAACGATCGGCACCTGCGGGCGAGGGCGCGGCCCCGCCGAGCGGCGTCGAGATCACCGAGGCCAACTTCGAGGCCGAGGTGCTGGCCCGGTCGAACGAGGCGCCGGTTTTCGTACTGCTGTGGTCGCCCCGCAGCGAAGCCAGCGTACGGCTCGGCCAGGACCTGAGCGCTCTCGCGGACGCCGATGGCGGTAAGTGGTCGCTGGCGACGGTGAACGTCGACGCCGTTCCACAGGTCGCACAGGCGCTGCGGGTCCAGGCGATCCCGACCGTCGTAGTGGTTGCCGGCGGAACTCTGTTGACCAAGTTCGAGGGAGCACCACCTCCGGAGCAGCTTCGCGGGGTCATCGACCAAGTGCTGAACGCGACGGCGGGCAAGCTCGCAGGCAACGGCGAGGGCGAGGAGCCCGAGCAGGTCGATCCTCAACTGGCCCAAGCGCGAGCGCATTTGGACGCAGGCGATTTCGATGCCGCGCTGAAGGCGTATCAAGCGCTGCTCACCGCGAACCCAAACCACGAAGAGGCGAAGGGCGCGGTGCGTCAGATCGGCTTCCTGCAGCGGGCGACCTCGCGCGCGCCTGGTGCCGTGGTCGCAGCTGACGCCAAGCCCGACGACATCGAGTTGGCTTTTGCCGCAGCCGATGTCGAGATCCTGCAGCAGGACGTCGCGTCGGCCTTCAACCGGCTGATCGCATTGATCAAGAGGACTGCGGGCGACGATCGCACCAAGGTGCGCACGCGGCTGATCGAATTGTTCGAGCTGTTCGATCCCGCCGATCCCGAGGTGATCGCGGGCCGCCGCAATCTCGCCAACGCGCTGTACTAGCCGCCGAGATCGACGAAAAGGCTAGATTCACTCGCCCTGATGCGCCCGTTTGTCCGTTCGGCCATGCGCTGCAGACGTTCTCAGCGACAAAGTAGTTACTTGGGACCGGTCGAACAGAGACTCGCTCTGGTTCCGGTGCAATGTCCGGTCCCAGGCAGGGTGTTGAAGTTGCCACTGATTGTGCTTCCGATAACGTCGCTATGGCCGCTCCCAGACCGCCCGCCGTTACCAGCAAGGGTGCCCGCGTAGCTAAAAGTGAAGCCATCGTTTTCCCCCGCCGTTCCCGTGAAATTTTTGTAACCGCCCTCTGCTTTCCCGCCGGAGTTAATTGCGCCAGTGCCGCCACCGTCATATTTGGAACCGCCCACGCTGCAGTTGCTGCTGCATCCGCCGCCGGTGTCAGGAGCACCCAGCACGGAGACCACGGAATCGTCCGTCAAGGCACCGACAAGCACTGGTGCGGACATGGCCATCACGAGCAGGGCAGCGCGGGCAAACTTGGGCATGAGGTGGGCCTCTCTGATCGGCGGGGTTACACCGCCATCCAAGGCGGAGATTCGCCGAGGGGATAGCAATACTGTACGCGTGTCAAATCCGCTAAGAATCGGGAACAGCAAAACTCACGGTCTCGATAATTGCCCAACGCAATGGGTTTCACGAGGGTGTTGCGTAAACGGTGTTCCCGATTTCCCAAGTGCGGCAAATGTCGGTTCGGGCGTAGTTAGGCGGGTTAGCCCGGTTCGAACCACAGCGCGGCCAGCGGCGGCAGCACCATGACCGCTGACGCCGGACGTCCGTGCCACGGTTCGTCGGTGGCCTCCACCGCGCCGAAGTTGCCGATGCCCGTGCCGTTGTAGATGTCGGCATCGGTGTTGAGCACCTCGCGCCAGGTGCCCGTGTGCGGTAGGCCCAACCGGTAGCGGGTGTGTTCGGAACCCGAGAAGTTGAACACGCACGCCAGCATCGAGCCGTCGTCACCGAAACGCATGAAGCTCAACACATTGTTGGCCGAATCGTTCGCGTCGATCCACGAATAACCCTCGGGCCGGGTGTCCTGCGACCACAGCGCCCGACGGCTGCGGTAGATGCCGTTCATGTCCTGCATCAGCCGCTGAATGCCGTTGGAGAAGCTGTTCTCGTCGAGCTGGTACCAGTCGACGCCGCGCTCCTCGGACCACTCCGCGCGCTGCCCGAACTCCTGACCCATGAACAGCAGCTGCTTGCCGGGGTGCGCCCACTGATAGGCCAGCAGCCCACGCATGCCCGCGGCCTTCACGTGGTCATTGCCGGGCATCCGGCCCCACAGCGTGCCCTTGCCGTGCACCACCTCGTCATGGCTGATCGGCAACACGAAGTTCTCGCTGTACGCATACAACATCGAGAACGTGATCTCGTGGTGGTGGTAACTGCGGTGGATCGGGTCGCGCTTGATGAACTCCAGCGTGTCGTTCATCCAGCCCATGTTCCACTTCATCGAGAAGCCAAGGCCGCCAAGGTTGGTCGCCCGCGTGACGCCGGGCCACGACGTCGACTCCTCGGCGACGGTGACGATGCCTGGCGCCAGCTTGTGGACCGTGGCGTTCATCTCCTGCAGGAACTGCACGGCCTCGAGGTTCTCGCGGCCGCCGTAGATATTCGGCGTCCAGCCGCCCTCGGGGCGTGAGTAGTCGAGGTAGAGCATCGAGGCGACGGCATCGACACGCAGCCCGTCGATGTGGAACTCCTGCAGCCAGTACAGCGCATTGGCGACCAGGAAGTTGCGCACCTCGGCTCGGCCAAAGTCGAACACGTAAGTGCCCCAATCCAACTGCTCACCGCGGCGTGGATCGGAGTGCTCGTAGAGCGCGGTGCCGTCGAAGCGGCCAAGCGCCCAGGCGTCCTTCGGGAAGTGTGCGGGGACCCAGTCCATGATCACGCCGATACCGGCCTGATGCAGCTTGTCGACGAGGTAACGGAAGTCGTCGGGGCTGCCCAGTCGCGACGTCGGCGCGTAGTACGACGTCACCTGGTAGCCCCATGACCCGCCGAAGGGGTGCTCGGCGACCGGCATCAGCTCGACGTGTGTGAAGCCCTGGGCCACAACATATTCCGTCAGCTCGTCGGCCAGCTGTCGGTAACTCAGTCCCGGCCGCCATGACATCAGGTGCACCTCGTAGGTGCTCATCGGCTCGAACACCGCGTTTTGCGCCGCCCGGTTCGCCATCCAGTCCGCGTCATCCCAGGTGTACTCGCTCTTGGTCACCTTCGACGCCGTCTGCGGCGGCACCTCCGTGGCAAACGCCATCGGGTCGGCCCGTTCGGTCACCGCGCCGTCGGCGCCGTGCACGCGGAACTTGTACATTCCGCCGATCTCGAAGCCCGGCCAGAACAACTCCCACACGCCGGTCGAGCCGAGCACCCGCAGCTGCGCCTCGTTGCCGTCCCAATGATTGAACTCACCGATCAGGCTGACGCCCTTGGCATTCGGCGCCCATACGGCAAACGACACGCCTTCCACCACCCCGTCGGGGGTGGTGAACCGACGCGGGTGAGCGCCCAGGATCTCCCACAGCCGCTCATGCCGCCCCTCGGCGAACAGGTGCAGATCGATCTCACCGAGGGTGGGCAAGAAGCGATACGCATCGGCCACGGTGTGAACATGCGGTTCGTCGCCGCCCGAGTCATAGGACACCTCGAGCCGGTAATCCACCAGATCGGTGAACGGCACGGCAACCGCGAACAGCCCCGCCTCGATGTGGGTGAACACGTAGCGCTCACCGCCGATGAGCGCGGCCACCTCGACGGCGTGCGGACGGTAGGCGCGAATCACCGTGTGATCGCTGTATTCGTGGGCGCCCAGAATCGAATGCGGGTCGTGGTGCTCGCCGATCAGCAGCCGGTTGAGGTCTGCCGTGTGCGGCCGCAAGTGCGGGCTCGTGCGTTGGTTGGTCTGCGTCATCAGTCACTCCCTACGCAGTAGCTTGAGTCGTTGGTCGGCCGGTACTTGGGGCATGTTCAGCACGTGGGCCACCGCTCGTGCCGGATCGAGACGAACGTAATTCGCTTGCCCCCACTGATATTCGTCACCGGTGATTTCGTCGCGCACCCAGAAGCGGTCATAGGGCTCCATACCGAGTGCGCTCATATCGAGCCACAGCGTGGCCTCTTCGGGCCCGAACGGGTTGAGTGTCACCACCACCAGCACCTGATCGCCGGTGACCGGATCGAACTTGCTGTAGGCCAGCAGCGCGTCGTTGTCGGGGTGGTGGAACTTGATGGTGCGCAACTCGTGCAACGCCGGATGGACACGACGAATCTCGTTGAGCCTGGTGAGGAATGGCTCCAGTGATTCGCCGTCGGCCAGTGCGGCGTCGAAATCGCGTGGCCGCAGTTCGTACTTCTCCGAGTTGAGGTATTCCTCGCTGCCTTCCCGCACCGGCCGGTGCTCGTAGAGTTCGTAACCCGAGTACACGCCCCACACCGAACTCATCGTCGACGCCAGCACGGCCCGGATCGCGAACATGCCGGGACCGCCGTGCTGCAGGCTCTCGTGCAGGATGTCGGGTGTGTTGACGAACAGATTCGGCCGGGCCTCGTCGGCATGCTCGGCGATCTGCTCCCCGAATTCGGTCAGTTCCCATTTCGCCGTGCGCCAGGTGAAATAGGTATACGACTGCGTGAAGCCGAGTTTGGCCAACCCGTAGAGCCGCGCCGGCCGGGTGAACGCTTCGGCCAGGAACAGCACGTCTGGGTTCTCGTTCTTCACCTCACCGATCAGCCATGCCCAGAAGTTCGGCGGTTTGGTGTGGGGGTTGTCAACCCGAAACACGTTGACACCGTGCGAGATCCAGAACCGCACCACCCGAAGCACTTCTTCGTAGAGTCCGGTGGGATCGTTGTCGAAGTTCAGCGGGTAGATGTCCTGGTACTTCTTCGGGGGATTTTCGGCGTATGCGATGGTGCCGTCGGGCAGCACGGTGAACCACTCCGGGTGATCGCGCGCCCACGGGTGGTCGGGCGCGCACTGCAGCGCCAGATCAAGGGCCACCTCCATGCCCTCGTCGCGGGCCGCGGCGACGAAGTCGTCGAAATCCTCGACGGTGCCGAGCTTCGGATGCACCGCGTCGTGGCCGCCCTCGTCGCTGCCGATGGCCCACGGTGAGCCGACGTCGTTGGGTGCGGCGGTCACACTGTTGTTGCGGCCCTTGCGGTGCACCTTGCCGATCGGGTGGATCGGCGGCAGGTACACCACGTCGAAGCCCATCTTCGCGATGCGCGACAGGTCCTTGGTCGCGGTGGCGAATGTGCCGTGCACGGGATTTCCCTTGGCGTCCCAGCCGCCGGTCGACCGCGGAAACATCTCGTACCACGAACTGAACCGGGCCGACGGCCGATCCACCCAGACACCGTATTGCTCTCCGCGCGTGATCAATTCGCGCAGCGGATACTGGTCGAGCACCTCGGCCACTTCCGCCGAAAGGGCGGCGCCCGCGCGGGTGAACGGATCGCCGGGAGTACGCAGCCGCGCCGCGGCGTCGAGCAGGGGATAGCGGTGTTGGCGTGGTGCGCCCGTCGCGGCGCGCTCCAAGAGCTTCGCGCCGACGAGCAGGTCGTTGGACAGTTCGCTTTCGCTCTGGCCGGCGTCCAGCTTTGCGGTGACGTTCTTGCGCCACGTCGCGATCGGGTCGCCCCAGCCGTCGACACGGAAGGTCCACAACCCCACGCTGGTGGGACTGAACTGGCCGTGGAACACATCGGGCGTTCGGCCGGCCGACATCGGCAGCTGCTGCGGTTTGATGCGCGGCGCGGGGTTGACGACCTCTTCGATCGGCACCGGCGCCGGCTGTTTGGCTCGGCCCGGCGGATCGTCGGCGAGCTTCGGGTAGGCCGCGCCGTGGTAGCGCACCACCAGCGTGGCCGATACCGCGTCATGGCCTTCGCGCCACACCGTGGCACGAACCGGGACGATCTCACCGACTACCGCTTTGGCCGGATACCGTCCGCCTGAAACTACGGGTGCGACGTCATCGATCTCGATACGACCGGCCACCCCATCACTCCTTACGCTGGCTGTGCTCGTCGTCGCTTCATCGTCCTGGGCGCCCTATACCCACCGTAGTGGTCGGCCCAACCCAATGCGGGTGAAGCGATCACCACACCAGGCTGCGGTCAGCCGATTTGTCAGTAAGGTTGAGTCGCGTGAAAGCTCTCCGCCGGTTCACGGTCCGCACGCATCTGCCCGATCGTCTGACCGCGCTCGAACGCCTTTCCATCAACCTCCGATGGTCGTGGGATAAACCCACCCAGGACCTCTTCACGGCCATCGACCCGGAGCTGTGGAAGCAGGTCGGGTGTGACCCGGTAGCGCTGCTCGGGCAGGTCACGCCCAAGCGGCTGGACGAGCTCGCCGTCGATGAATCCTTCCTGCGGCGACTCGACGGGTTGGCCGCCGATCTGGACAACTACCTGACTCGGCCGTTGTGGTACCAGCAGCAACAAGACGACGGCGCACAGTTGCCCCACGGCATCGCGTACTTCTCGATGGAGTTCGGCGTTGCCGAGGTGCTGCCGAACTACTCCGGCGGCCTGGGGATCCTGGCCGGCGATCACCTCAAGTCCGCTTCGGATCTCGGGCTTCCGCTGATCGCGGTCGGCTTGCTGTACCGCTCGGGGTACTTCCGGCAGTCGCTGACCGCCGACGGGTGGCAGCACGAGGACTATCCGTCGTTGGACCCGCAGGGTCTGCCGCTCCGGCTGCTCGCCGACCACGAGGGCGACCCGGTGTTGGTGGAGCTGGCGATGCCCGACGCCACGCAGCTGCGGGCACGGGTCTGGATCGCGCAGGTTGGCCGAATTCCGTTGCTGCTGTTGGATTCCGACATTCCGGAGAACGAGCACGAGCTGCGGGGCGTCACCGACCGGCTTTACGGCGGCGACCAGGAGCACCGGATCAAGCAGGAGATCTTGGCAGGCATCGGCGGGGTGCGCGCTATCCGCGCCTACACCGAGATCGAGGGCCTGCCCGCGCCCGAGGTGTTCCACATGAACGAGGGCCATGCTGGCTTCCTCGGCGTGGAACGCATCCGCGAGCTGATCGACGCCGGACTCGACTTCGACACCGCGCTGACCGTGGTTCGTTCGTCGACAGTGTTCACCACGCACACCCCGGTGCCCGCGGGCATCGACCGGTTCCCGGTGGAGATGGTCAAGCGGTACTTCGGCGGCTCGACGGACGGCCCATTGGGCGCGATGTCGCGGCTGCTGCCCGGCGTGCCGCTGGACCGGATCATCGCGTTCGGCGCCGAGGACGACCCGTCGAAGTTCAACATGGCCCACATGGGCCTGCGGCTGGCGCAGCGCGCCAACGGCGTCTCGCTACTGCACGGGCAGGTCAGCCGCTACATGTTCAACGAGCTGTGGCCTGGATTCGATGCGGCCGAGGTGCCGATCGGTTCGATCACCAACGGAGTGCACGGCCCGACGTGGGCTGCGCCGCAGTGGCTGGAGCTGGGCCGCGAACTGCTGGGCAGCGACGATCTCGGCTCGCTCACCGAGCCTGAGACGTGGCAGCGGCTCAAGGAGGTCGACCCGGGCCACATGTGGTGGATTCGGTCGCAGCTGCGCGAGGCGCTCGTCGAGGACGTGCGGGCCCGGCTGCGCCGGTCATGGCACGACCGTGGCGCATCGGATGCCGAATTAGGCTGGATTGCAACGGCATTCGATCCAAATGTGCTCACCATCGGCTTCGCCCGCCGGGTCCCGACGTACAAGCGGCTGACGTTGATGCTGCGCGACCCGGAGCGGCTGGAGAAGCTGCTGCTCGACGAGAAGCGCCCGATTCAGCTGATCGTCGCCGGTAAGTCGCACCCGGCAGACGACGGCGGAAAGGCGCTGATCCAACAGATTGTGAAGTTCTCCGACCGGCCGGAGGTGCGGCATCGCATCGCGTTCTTGCCGGACTACGACATGTCGATGGCGCGGCAGTTGTACTACGGCTGCGATGTCTGGCTCAACAACCCGCTGCGGCCGCTGGAGGCGTGCGGGACGTCGGGCATGAAGAGCGCGCTGAACGGCGGCCTGAATCTGTCCATCCGCGACGGCTGGTGGGACGAGTGGTACGACGGCGAGAACGGCTGGGAGATCCCGACGGCCGACGGGCTGCTCGACGAAGGCCGCCGCGACGACATCGAGGCCGCTGCCCTCTACAACCTGCTCGAGCAGTCCGTGGCGCCGAAGTTCTACGACCGCAACGAGCACGGTGTCCCGACGCGATGGGTGGAGATGGTGCGTCACACCCTGATGGAGCTCGGGCCGAAGGTGCTGGCGTCGCGGATGGTGACCGACTACACGGAGAAGTACTACGCCCCGGCGGCGGCGTCGCTGCGCAAGACCGTCGAACCGGGCGCCGATGGCGAGCCGTTCGGCGCGGCGCGTGAGCTGGCGGCCTACCGGCAGCGCGCCAACGAGGCGTGGCCGAAGATCCAGATCACCGATGTCGACAGCTACGGCCTTCCTGATACCCCGCTGCTCGGCTCGGAGCTGACGCTGACCGCAACGGTGCAGTTGGCCGGGCTGCGCGCGGACGAGGTGGTGGTTCAGGCGGTGCTGGGCCGCGTGAACGGCAGCGACGTGCTGGTGAATCCGGTCACGGTGCAGATGACGCACACCGGCACCGCCGACGGCGGCAACGAGGTGTTCTCGACGACCACGCCGTTGCCGGTGGCAGGTCCCGTCGGGTACACGGTGCGGGTCCTGCCGCACCATCCACTGCTGGCCGGGGACAACGAACTCGGCCTCGTCACGCTGGCGTGAGCGCCGCGCTCAAGGTCGCCCTCGACGGTGGGCCGTATGCGCTGGCGGCGGGTCCCGACGGCGCGATGTGGGTGACGCTGGTGCACAGCGGCGCGATCGCCCGGGTGACAAAGAGCGGCGACGTCGGCGTGTACCCCGTCGATCCGCAATCGCGGCCGTCGATCATCACCGCGGGCCCTGACGGTGCGCTGTGGTTCACCCGCACCGGCGACGACCGCATCGGGCGGATCACAACGGACGGCGAACTGAGCGCGTACGAGCTGGGGGAGGACATCGGCCCGTACGGCATCACTGCGGGCCCGGATGGTGCGCTGTGGTTCACGGGGATGACGTCGGGTGAGATCGGCCGCATCTCGGTCGACGGCGAGCTGTCGGCCGGCACGACCGTCGGCGGTGCCCCGTCGATGATCACCATCGGTCCAGACAACGCGTTGTGGTTCACGCTCAACCAGGGCAATGCAATCGGCCGGTTCACACCGACAGACGGACTGACGGTGCGCGAATTGCCAACTGCGGGAGCAGGTCCCGTCGGCATCGCCGCCACGCACGACGACGCGGTGTGGTTCACCGAGATCCTCGGCGAGAAGATCGGCCGGATTCCGATGGACGACGCGATCCAGGAGATGGAGCTGCCGGGTAAACCGCACGCGGTGGTCGCCGACCCCGACGACGGTGTGTGGGTGAGCCTGTGGGGTGCCAACCAGATCGCGCGCATCAGCGGTGACGGCTCGGACGTCGTCACGATCGATCTTCCGCCGGGCAGCGAGCCGCACGGCTTGGCGATCGACCACGACGGCGTGGCGTGGGTCGCGCTGGAGTCGGGGTTCGTGCTGCGCATGTCCACGTGAACTCGGCGGGGTCACGCTCGGATAAAGACTCGCCGACATGCGGCACGCCTTCACGGCCGGCGGCTCAGCCGCCGGGTAATGATCCAAGGCGGAATGTGTTCCGGCCGAGGAGGCTGCGCTGTGCTGGTTCGTCCCATGGCCGTGCTGGCTGCGTGCGTAGTGACCGGCGCGTTGGTCGTTCCGATCGCGTCAGCCGACCCTGAGACGGAAGCCGTTTCCGCCGAAGCGCCTGCGCCTGAAGCGGCGCCCGCCGACGACGGCCGGGTCGAGTCGTCGCCGCCCAAGACGACTAACTCGCCGGACGGCTGGACCCTCACGGTGTCGGCCAAAGACGAGACTCAGAGGGTCACCGCACCGCTGACAACCGCGATTTCTACCCGCGAGTACGAGGTGGGCGGCATCTACAGCGGTTCACTAGTCGGCCCCGAGGAGGACGAGGAGGGTGCGCAAGGGACCCTCGAAGTGGGTTATCAGATCGGCTGCGGCATCGATATGAGCACGTCCAACGGTGTGTCCCTGACGGGCACCGTGGGGCTCAACCCGTCGATCGGAGTCGTTGGCACCGACATCATCTCGCCGCTGCCGGAAGGGATCATCCCGGGAGTCGGCACGAACGTCGGCGGTGGTGTCACCGTCGGCCTCAAGCCAGGGCTCATCAACACCATCCCGGTGGCGAAGAAGGAGTTCAAGGGCGACAGCCCCTGGATCATGGTCGACGGCTTCCGCATCAAGATCGACGGCTGCGTTGGCGAGTCTTTCATTCGCTCGTATGCGTTCCTGACCCGCTCGACCGATGAGTCCGACGCGGTCTCGGCGTGGTACGGCGTGACGAAGAAGGTCTAGCAGGAGCGCCAAACTGCTCACAGATCGCGAAATCTCGCAGAATCGCGATCTGTGAGCAGTTTCGCGGTGAATTAGGGGAAGCGCTTGAAGCAGCGGTCCTGATCGCCGAGCACACCGACGCGAAACGCGTCGATCCGCGAGAAGCCCGACGGCACCGATTCGCCGTTGACATCGCTTGCGGCAAGGCCGTTGGTCAAGATGCCCGACACCGCCTCGTCGACGTCACCAGCTGTCAGCGCGATGGTGTTGCCGTCGGGTGTGGTGATGGTCTTCGACATCTTCACGGTGGCCACGCCGGTGAGGCACGCCGTGCGCAGCGCGGCCTCGGCGTTGTCGAGCAGTACGCCGCCGTGTGCGTGCTGCAGCGCCTGCATGTAGCGCGAGACCAGCACCGAGTAGGCGGTGTTGTCGCCGCTCGCAAGTCCGCCACCGTCGGCATTGTCGGATTGCGTGCCCATCGCCTGCAGCTCCTTCAGGTCGACGACGATGGTGTTGGTCGCGGGGCAGAACGACGCAGGCGGACTGGGCCTGGCGTCCAGACACTTCTCGGCATCGGATGTCTTGAAGCTCAGCTTCGGAGGGTTGGCAGGCGAGAACACGATGCCCATCGCGTCGATGATCGAGCGCGCGGACTCCTCGGTGACCGGCAGCTCGCCGGTCTGGTCCTCGGGCAGCAGCACGGGCAGATCGCCGCGGCGCTGGCCGATCTCGCGCATATCGATCGCCGCACACGCCGAGGGCCCGTCGGTGAATCCGAACTGGAACGCCGACAGCCGTTCGAAAGCCGAGCCGTGTTCGTCGATGCCGGCTTCCGGATCACCTTCTGCCAGAAGGGGATCGCGGAATGCGATCACCGCGGCAAGCACATTGTTCAGTCCGTCGCCGGTGGACAGCGTGAAGCGTGGCGACTTGTCCTCTGCCACCCAGCGCATGTACGCGCCCGCAAAGCAGTCGGCCTGTTGTTCGGAGACCAGCGTCGGCGTCTTCTTGGTGGTCAAGCCTGCCTGGTGTTGTATCGCGTGGCCGTATTCGTGGGCGAGAACCATCGCGACGCCCATGTCCCCGTTCGCCTTTCGCAGCGACGGCAGCAGCTCGCCACGGTCCCAGCCGATGGTCTCGTCGTCGAAGCAGAACGCGGCATTGACGAGTCCATAGGTGTCGTCGCCGCAGAACGTGGTGCCCTCGAAACCGTTGGCATCCCACGAGATCAGCGCCTCGACGGGTTTGAACTGACCGTCGAAGGTATCGCCGTACACCTGGCCCCAGTATTCCTCGATATCGCTGACGGCGTTCGCGGCCAGCTTGTCCATCTGCCCGTGGTCGGTGCCCTCGACGTCGCGCACGTCTCCGTGTGCGTCGGGCCGCAGCCCGGTCGGGCCGTCGCTGGCGGGCAGGCCCGCGACATGGAACGGGTCGTCGAACACCGAGACCGCTTTGCCCTGAAGGGTTGTGGTGCATGCGGGTATCAGCAGCGTCGAGCAGGTCGCGATCACGGCAGCAACTACGCGGCGTCGCCTCATGGACGCAGCTTAGTGAAAGCTGTCAGCCCGCGCGCAGACGTTCGAGCGCTTCCCGCACCCGATTCGAGTCCGTCGTCGCCCAGAACGGCGGCAGCGACGCGCGCAGGTAGCCGCCGTATCGCGCGGTGGCCATCCGCGAGTCGAGCACCGCGACCACTCCGCGGTCGTCCATGCGGCGCAGCAGGCGTCCCGCGCCCTGCGCCAACAGCAGCGCGGCATGGCTGGCGGCGACGGCCATGAACCCGTTCCCGCCGCGGGCCGCCACCGCGCGCTGCCGCGCGGTCAGCAGCGGGTCGTCGGGCCGGGGAAACGGAATGCGGTCGATGAGCACCAGCGACAGGGACGGGCCGGGCACGTCGACGCCCTGCCACAGCGACAGCGTGCCGAACAGCGACGTCTCGGGATCATCGGCGAACCGCTGCACCAATGCCGACGTGGTGTCCTCGCCCTGGCACAGCACGGGCGTTTCGAGCCGCTCGCGCATGATCTCGGCGGCGGCCTTCGCGGCGCGCATCGACGAGAACAGGCCAAGCGTGCGCCCTCCCGCCGCGGTGATGAGCGCCTGGATCTCGTCGAGCTGCTCGGCGGAGCCGGTGCCGTCGCGGCCCGGCGGGGGAAGGTGCGCGGCGACGTAGAGGATGCCCGACTTCGCGTGTTCGAACGGTGAACCGACGTCGAGGCCGCGCCATTTGGCCGCGTCTTCACCGGCCAGCCCCCACGCCGACGCCATCGCCTCGAAGTTGCCGCCGATGGTCAGCGTCGCAGAGGTGAGCACGGCGGTCGTGTGCTCAAAGAGCCTGGCGCGCAACAATCCTGCGACCGACAACGGCGCGACGCGTAGCACCGCGCGTATGCTGCCGCGGTTGTCCTCATGGTCCAGCCACACCACATCCGTGCGGTCAGGGATGGCCGGGACGAACGACGACAGGATGCGCGTCGCGGTATCGCTGATGTCGGTCAGCGCGGTCACCGCTTCTGCGCGTGCGGAGGCTGCCTGCGGATCGCTCGGTGCGGTGTCGATGGCCGAGCGGGCCTTGCTCGCGGCGTCGCGCAGCGCGGTCAGGTAGGTGGCCATCTCCTCGTCGAGGACATCGATGCGCCCCGGCGTGGCGTCATGGATCGTCGACGACAGCACCGCGATCGTCGCCTCGAGGCGCTCCGCGAGCTCGGGATCGATGAGCCTGCCGACGCGGCGATGCGCGATGCCGAGCGAGGTGGCCGACAATTCTCCGGTCGCCACACCGGTGACGCGGTCGGCCAGTTCGTGTGCCTCGTCGACCACGAGCAGATGGTGTTCGGGTAGCACGGCGGCGTCGGTCATCGCGTCAATCGCGAGCAGCGCGTGATTGGTGACGACGACGTCGGCGTGCCCGGCCTTGTCCCTGGCGCGTTCGGCAAAGCAGTCGGTGCCGAACGGACAGCGCGCCACGCCGATGCACTCCCGTGCCGAGACGGAAACCTGGGACCACGACCTATCCGGCACGCCCGGCGTCAGCTCGTCGCGGTCGCCGGTGTCGGTGTCCGACGACCACGCGATCAACCGCTGCACGTCGCGGCCAAGGGCGCTGGCGGCCATCGGCTCGAACAACTCCTCCTGCGGCCGATCCTCCGGTTCCGTCGCCGCACCGTTGTGAATCTTGTTCAGGCACAGGTAGTTTCCGCGACCCTTCAGTAGCGCGAACTCCGGTCGCCGCGGCAGGGCGTCGGTCAGCGCGTCGGCCAGCCGTGGCAGGTCGCGGTCGACGAGTTGGCGCTGCAGCGCGATGGTCGCGGTCGACACCACAACTGGCTCCTCGGTCTCGATGGCCCGCGCGATCGCGGGCACCAGGTACGCCAGCGACTTGCCGGTGCCTGTCCCCGCCTGGACGGCCAGGTGCTCGCCGGTTTCGAAAGCGCGCGCGACGGCCTCGGCCATCTCGATCTGGCCGCTGCGCTCGCTGCCGCCCAGCGCGGCGACCGCCTTGCCCAGCAGTTCAGTGACGTGCGACGTGATTGCTCCTAGCTGGCGGGCGGGATCATCCGGGTCGGAATCGCTGGTTCTCCTTTAGACAGTTTGAGGCCGTCCCACGGCAGGCTGTGCAGGCCTTCCTTAACCCGACGCCGGGCCGCGTCGAGAGAAAGGTCACCGACCGGTTCGCCGTCGCGCACGAGGTCGACCGTCAGCACCCGCCCTGACTCGGCCGGCGGGTGGCCATAGGGATGGACGATCTCCTCGAGGATGGTGCCCGTTGGTTTGCAAGTCCGCAGCGCCTGCTTGCGTCCGCCGTGGGATTCCTTTTGGCTGCTGCGCTTCTCGACGGGCATGCCGTCGACCTCGACCAGCTTGTAGACCATGCTGGCGGTCGGGGCGCCCGAGCCGGTGACCACCGAGGTGCCGACGCCGAAGATGTCGGCAGGCTCGGCTCGCAGCGCAGCGATCGCGTACTCGTCGAGATCACCCGACACCACGATGCGGGTCTTGGTGGCGCCGAGCCCGTCGAGCTGCTCGCGGACTTGGCGGGCCATCACGCCGAGGTCGCCGGAGTCGATGCGGACCGCGCCGAGTTCCGTGCCTGCCACCTCGATGGCGTTCGCCACGCCCTGCGTGATGTCGTAGGTGTCGACCAGCAGTGTGGTGCCGACCCCCAGCGCGTCGACCTGCGCCTTGAACGCGGCTTTCTCGTCCGGGCCGCTTTCGGTCGTGTGCAGCAGCGTGAACGCGTGCGCGCTGGTGCCCAGCGCGGGCACGCCGAAGCGCCGTTGCGCCTCCAGATTCGACGACGCCGTGAACCCGGCGATGTAGGCGGCGCGCGCCGCGGCGACGGCCGCTTGCTCGTGGGTGCGCCGCGAGCCCATCTCGATCAGCGGGCGCTCCTTGGCCGCGCTGACCATGCGTGCAGCGGCGGACGCGATCGCCGTGTCGTGGTTGAAGATCGACAGCGCCAGCGTCTCCAGCACCACGCATTCGCCGAAGGTGCCGTGCACCGACAGCACGGGAGAACCGGGGAAATACAGCTCGCCTTCGGCGTAGCCGTCGACGTCGCCGGTAAACCGGTAGTCGGCGAGGTACGCGAGCGTTTCAGGGTCGAGAAACCCCTCGAGTGATGCCAGCGCGGCATCGTCGAATCTGAAGTGCGCCAACGCTTCCACGAAGCGCGCGGTCCCCGCGACGATGCCGTAGCGCCTGCCCTCGGGCAGCCGGCGGGCGAAGATCTCGAAGGTGGCGCGACGGTGTGCGCTGCCGTCGTGCAGCGCCGCTGCGAGCATGGTGAGCTCGTATTTGTCGGTAAACAACGCGAGAAACGACGAAGCCACACCGCAACGGTATCGGTTTGTTCGCCTCGGTATCCTGATGCACATGGCGACTCCGGCGAAGACCCGACCGGGAACCCGCGAGGAACGCGACGTCAAGACTGTCGACGCGACCGACTCCCCATGGGTGACGATCGTCTGGGACGACCCCGTCAACCTAATGACATACGTGACGTACGTCTTCCAGAAGCTGTTCGGCTACAGCGAGCCAGACGCGACCAAGCTGATGCTTCAGGTGCACAACGAAGGCAAGGCCGTGGTGTCCGCAGGCAGCCGGGAATCCATGGAGGTCGACGTGTCCAAGCTCCACGCCGCCGGCTTGTGGGCGACCCTGCAGCAGGACCGCTGATCTCGCTGTGCGTAAGTGGAAGCGGGTCGACACCGCCGACGGCCCGCGTTTTCGGTCCGCGCTTGCCGCCCACGAGGCCGGGCTGCTCAACAGCCTGGTGACGTCGATGCTCGGCATGCTCGAGGAGCGCGAATCATCCGCTCCCTCAGACGAACTGGAAGAAATCACGGGCATGAAGACCGGCAATTCGCGACCGCCGGAAGACGACACGATGAAGCGGCTGCTCCCCAATTTCTACCGCACGCAACGAGATCATCCGGCAGGCACCGGCACCGCGGAGAGCCTCAACAGTGCACTGCGCAGCTTGCACGAGCCGGAAATCATCGACGCGAAACGTCAAGCGGCGCAACGGTTGTTGGACACCTGCCCCCCGGGTGGCGGCAAGTTCGAACTCAACGAGGATGATGCTCATGCCTGGGCGGCCGCCGTCAACGACGTGAGGTTGGCGCTCGGCACCATGCTCGACATCGGTCCGAATGGACCAGATGCGTTGCCGACTGACCATCCGATGGCCGGACACCTCGACGTGTATCAATGGCTGACCGTGCTGCAGGAGTACCTCGTGCTGGGGCTGATGGGCAAGAAATGAGCTCGATCACCGATGTCAGCGGCATCCTCGTCGGCCAGCATCATCGTCTCGACCCCGATGTCTCGATCGGCAGCGGCTGGGCCACCGGCACCACCGTCGTGCTGACACCGCCCGGCACCGTCGGTGCGGTCGACGGCCGCGGCGGCGCGCCGGGCACCCGCGAGACCGACCTGCTCGACCCGATCAATTCGGTGCGCCACGTCGACGCGATCGTGCTGTCCGGCGGCAGCGCCTACGGACTGGCGGCCGCCGACGGCGTGATGACCTTCCTCGAGGAGCGGGGCCGCGGCGTGGCCATGGAGGGCGGCGTCGTGCCGATCGTGCCCGCCGCGGTGATCTTCGATCTGCCCGTCGGCGGGTGGCAGTGCCGGCCGACCGCCGAGTTCGGCTATGCCGCCGCGCACAGTGCGGGCGCGGATGTCGCCATCGGGACCGTCGGCGCGGGAACAGGCGCACGCGTAGGGGTGCTCAAGGGCGGCGTGGGGACGGCGTCGGTCACGCTGGATTCCGGCGTGACCGTCGGTGCCCTTGTCGTCGTCAACGCCGCGGGTGACGCTGTCGACCCGGCCACCGGCCTGCCGTGGCTGGCGTATCAGATCGAGGAGCTTGGCCTGATTGCGCCACCGGCCACCCAGATCGCCTCCTACGCCGACCGACGCGCCGAGTTCAGCCCGCTCAACACCACCATCGCCGTCGTCGCCACGGACGCCGCGCTGAGTCCGGCAGGCTGCCGCCGCGTCGCCGTCGCGGCCCATGACGGCCTGGCTCGCACCATCCGCCCGTGCCACACCCCGCTGGACGGCGATACGGTGTTCGCGCTGGCCACCGGCGCCATCGAGGTACCGCCGGACCCGTTGACACCGGCATCGATGTCGCCGGAGACCCCGCTGATCACCGATGTCGGCGCCGCTGCCGCCGACTGCCTGGCCCGCGCGGTGCTGGTGGGCGTATTGGCCGCCGAGTCGGTCGCCGGAATACCGTCGTACCGGGACATGTTGCCCGGAGCGTTCGAATGAGAGGGAAACAAGCGTGTTGGTGATTCGTGCCGACCTGGTCGACGCCATGGTCGCGCATGCGCGCGCCGACCATCCCGACGAGGCGTGCGGGGTGATCGCGGGGCCGGAGGGGGCCGATCGTCCCGAGCGGTTCATCGCGATGCTCAACGCGGAGCGGTCGCCGACGTTCTACCGGTTCGACTCCGGCGAGCAGCTGAAGGTGTGGCGCTCGATGGATGACGCCGACGAGGTGCCCGTCGTCATCTATCACTCGCACACCGCCACCGAGGCTTACCCGAGCCGCACCGACATCTCCTATGCGTCCGAACCCGATGCCCATTACGTGCTGGTGTCGACGCGCGATCCCGACGAGCACGAGCTGCGCAGCTATCGCATCGTCGACGGCGTCGTCACCGAAGAACCCGTCAAAATCGTTGAGCAGTACTGAAGCAGCCCAGGAGGCCTGTCAATGTCAATCACTGTGTCGATCCCGACCATCCTGCGCACCCACACCGGCGGCGAGAAGCG
>Ga0068863_100002595_pt1 | contig 17916 bp, 16 predicted proteins | sample KBSSwiS62_FD_66596 | JGI IMG/M metagenome (GOLD analysis project Ga0068863, IMG submission 66596) | Switchgrass rhizosphere microbial communities from Kellogg Biological Station, Michigan, USA - KBS Switchgrass S6-2 | ecosystem: Host-associated > Plants > Roots > Rhizosphere > Soil ...
CCCCTGTCCAAGCCGGGCATCCTTGCGGGAGTGATCATCGTCTCCCTGCCGATGTTCGGCGACTACTACACGAACAACCTTCTGTCGGGATCGCCCAGGACCACGATGATCGGGAACCTGATCGACGAGGCGTACAGCACGACCGGTCAGGGCGGCGAGATGGCCTCGCTCGTGATCATCCTGATGGTGCTGTTGATCGTGCCGATGCTCTATTACCTGCGGAGCACGCGCCGCACGGCGGAGGCGACATGACGCAGGGGACGATCGCGCGGCCCGCACCCGCCCGTTCTGCCGTCGTCCCCATACGACCCCATCGCTGGTGGCGCGACCCATGGCGCAAGCCGAGGATCCTGCAAACGGTCACGTGGGCGTATCTGGTCTGGTCCCTGGTCCCGCTCACGATCGCGATCGCGATCTCGTTCAACGGCAGCCGGTCCAACAGCGTCCTGCACGGGTTCAGCCTCCAATGGTGGTGGTCGGATCCCGAGGACTCGCTGTGGCACGACCCCGAGCTCCACGCGGCGTTGTTCCAGAGCCTTCGTCTGGGGATCACGACGGTGGTCATCGCCGTGCCGCTGGGCGTGGCGTTCGCGCTCGGGATCGACCGCTGGCACGGGCGACCTGCGACCGGTGCGACGTTCCTGATGCTTCTGTCGTTCGTGTTGCCCGAGATCGTCCTGGGCATCTCGCTGTTCCTCGTGTTCCAGCACCTGTTGAAGTTCATCGAACTCGGGACGACGGCGCAGATCCTCGGCCTCGTCACCTACCAGATCTCCTACCCGTTCATCATCGTGCGCGCGCGATTACTCACGATCGGCCGCCAGTACGAGGAGGCGGCCACCGACCTGGGTGCGCGGCCGCGGCAGGCGATCCGTCGCGTGCTGCTTCCGCTGCTGTATCCGGCCATCTTCGCCAGCGCGGCGCTCGTGTTCGCGGACACGATCGACGACTTCGTGACGGTGAAGTACCTGTCCGGTCCGGCGACCAGCGAGCCCCTGTCGGTCAAGATCTACAACTTCACGCGCGCCGAGCCGACCCCTGCCGTCAACGCGGCCGCGACGTTCCTGCTCCTCACGACGACGTTCGCGATCGTGCTCGGATACTTCGCCTACCGGCGGGCGACCAGGGGCCAGCGGACCGGCGGCGTCTCCGACTTCGCGAACGTCTAGCTCGGGATCTCCGCCGGCGCAGGCATGCTCGTGTCGACCAGGACCCGGAGCGCGTCGACGGGTAGGTGCACCGACACGGGATGGCCCTGACCGTAGGGCAGACCCTCACCCTGGTTCTGCACCCAGGCTTGCAACGTCTGGCCGGGCGCGAGATGCACGATCACCTGCATGATCGAACCGACGTACACGACACGCTCGACCATGCCGGGCACCCGGTTCTCGCCGGTCCTCCCGGTCTCCTCCAGCCGGACCCGCTCGGGACGGATCACGATCTTGACGTCGCCACGCGCATCCGTGTCGCCGTGCCCGGCCACCAGCTCGAACTCGCCGAGACGCACCTTGCACCGTCCCCCGGCGTCGGCGCCGCCGGCCGTGGCGTCCATCAGGTTCGAGACGCCCAGGAAATCAGCCACGTACGAGGTCGCCGGCTCCTCGTAGACGTCCGAGGGCGAGCCGATCTGCTCCACCCGACCGTTGCTCATCACCGCGAGCCGGTCCGACATCGTGAGCGCTTCCTCCTGGTCGTGGGTCACGTAGATGAACGTGATGCCGATCTCCTCCTGGAGCGCCTTCAGCTCGATCTGCAGCGCCTTGCGGAGCTTGGCGTCGAGCGCGCCCAGCGGCTCGTCGAGCAGGAGCACCGCCGGGTTCAGGATCAGCGCCCTCGCGAGCGCCACCCGCTGCTGTTGGCCGCCCGAGAGCTGCGAGGGGCGCCGACGCTCGAGGCCCTGGAGCCGAACCAGCTCGAGCGCGTCGGCCACCTTCGTCTTCGCTTCCTGCTTGGAGACGTCCTGATAGCGGAGCCCGAACGCGACGTTCTCGGCGACCGTGAGGTGCGGGAACAGGGCGTAGTTCTGGAAGACCGTGTTGACGTTCCGCTTGTGCGGCGGCGTCTGCACCATGTCCACCCCGTCGAGCAGGATCTGACCCTCGTCCGGCCTTTCGAACCCCGCGATCAGCCGCAACGTGGTGGTCTTGCCGCAGCCGGACGGCCCGAGGAGCGAGAAGAACTCGCCCGATGGCATGTCGAGGTTGATCCCGGCCACCGCCGTCACGTCCGCGAACCGCTTCACGAGATCGACGAGCTGCACCTGTCCGCTGGTCATCGTTCGCGGAGCATACCCGAGGGCCTCCGCGACCGTAGGCGCGACCGTTCGGTCCAGGCGAGGCGCCTCGTCAGCCGAGGTTCAGGTAGACCGACTTGCTCTCGAGGAAGTCCTCGACGCCCTGCTTGCCGAGCTCGCGACCGATGCCCGACTGCTTGTAGCCGCCCCACGGCATCTCTGTCGGCGCCGGCTGCGAGTCGTTGATCCAGACGATGCCCGCCCGCAGCGCCTGGGCGGTGCGCATCGCCTTCTTCACGTCGTTGGTCCACACGGCGGCGGCCAGGCCATACTCGTTGTCGTTGGACATCGCGACCACCTCCTCGACCGAGGAGAACGGGATCACCGACATCACGGGCCCGAAGATCTCCTCGCGCGCGATGGTCGCGTCGTTGCCGACGTCGGCGAACACCGTGGGCGGGACGAAGTAGCCGTTCGCCAGCCGCGCGTCCGACGGCCGCGAACCCTGCTTCGCGAGCGTGGCCTCCTTCGACCCGATCTCGATGAACCGCTCGACGCGCTCCTGCTGCTCCTTGCTGACGAGCGGACCCATCTCGGTCGCCTCGTCGGATCCGTCGCCCAGCACGATCGCCGACGCGCGGTCCACGAAAGCGTTCACGGCGTCGTCGTAGAGCGGCCGCTCGACGAACACGCGAGTGCCCGCCGAACAGATCTCGCCCTGGTTCCAGAACACGCCGTTCGCCGAACCCTCGAAGGCGGTCACGCGATCCGCGTCCCCGAACACGATGTTCGGCGACTTGCCGCCGAGCTCGAGCGTCACGCGCTTCAGGGTGTCGGCGCCCGTACGCATGATGAGCTTGCCGACCTCGCGCGACCCGGTGAAGGCGATCTTGTCGACCTTCGAGCTCTGCACGAGCGGCGCGCCCGCGGTCTCGCCGAACCCGGTCAGCACGTGGAACACCCCGCGCGGGAGCCCGGCCTCCTCCAGGATCGCGGGGAGCTGGAGGCAGGTGAGCGGCGTCTGCTCGGGCGGCTTGAGGATGAAGGTGCACCCCGCGGCCAGCGCGGGCGCGAGCTTCTGCGCCGCCATCATCAGCGGGTAGTTCCAGGGCGTGATCCCGACCGCGACGCCCATCGGCTCCTTCCACACCATGAACATCGCGTCCGGGGACAGCTGCTGGACGTCCCCCTCGATCTTGGTCGCCCACCCCCCGAAGTACTCGAACATGAACGCGACCTCGGCGACGTCCTCGCGCGCGTCGCCGATCGGCTTTCCGGAGTCGAGCGACTCCATCCGGGCCAGGCGCTCCTGTTCGCGACGGACGATGTCGGCGGCGCGGAGCAGGATCCGGCCGCGCTCGCGGGCCGGCGTGCCGGGCCACCACGTGCCCTCGTCGAACGTCCGCCGGGCCGCGTCGACGGCGGCCTCGACGTCGACGGCCTTCGAGTCCGGCGCGGTCGCGATCACCGCGCCGGTCGCCGGGTCGAACACGTCGAAGCGCTCGCCGTCGCGCGCCTCGACCCACGCCCCGTCGATGTGGTTCTGCAACGCGTCGGCCACGGTGGTCCCCTCCCGGAGTACTCTTGAACGAGCGTTCAGCCTATCGCGGGAGCGCAGGCTCCGCGTTCTCGGGAGGGTTCCTCAGGCGCCGGTGCCGAGCCACTCGCCGTCGGTCCAGCCCGGCTCGCCCTCGAGCAGCTCCATGATCTTGCCGAAGTTCTCGTCGGTCTGGGGATCGTGGACCATCGCGAAATACGCGTCCTTGTCGTCGTACATCACGGCCACGACGACGTCGTCGCCCTCGTCGGCCTTGAGGAGGTAGCCGCCGCGGTAGCCCTTGGCGGCCGCGCCGGCCGGGGGGGCGCTCATCAGCGCGACGAGCTCGTCGCGCTTGCCGGCCTTCGGCGTCATCCGTCCCAACGTCCCGTACACGGCAGCCTCCTTGGCCAACGGTCGAACGCGGAGCATACGCCGCCCGCCGTCACCCGACGGTACGCTCGCCCCGTGCCGGGGGACCGCGCGAGGACCGTCGCGAACGACGGCGTCCGCCTCCACGTCCGCGAGTGGCCGGGCGGCGGGGACGACGTCCTGCTGATCCACGGGCTCGCGTCGACCTCGCACATCTGGGACCTGGTCGCGCCGCGGCTCGTCCGGCTCGGGCTCCACCCGATCGCCTACGACCAGCGGGGGCACGGGCGGTCCTCCAAGCCCTCCTCCGGCTACGGCTTCGACCGGACTACGGACGACGCGGCCGCCGTGATCCGAGCGACGCGTCTGCACCGGCCGATCGTCGTCGGGCACTCGTGGGGAGCGAACGTCGCGCTCGAGCTCGCGCTCCGCCGGTCTCGCTCGGTCGGCGGGACGGTGTTGCTCGACGGCGGCTTCCTCACGATGCGCGACCGGTTCGACTGGGCGACCGCGAAGCGGATGCTCGCACCACCCGAGTTCAGCGGGATCACGGTCGACGGGCTCCTCCGGCGTATCCACCGCAACCTCGTGGGCACGATCCCCCTCACACCCGAGCTCGACGAGGTCTTCCTGTCGCTCGTCCGCGTGGATCCGAAGGGGCGGATCCGGCCACGTCTGTCGCGGGCGAACCACCTCAGGATCCTCCGAGCACTGTGGGAACAGGACACGCTCGGGCTGCTCGAACGCGTCCGCGTACCAACGCTGGTCCTGGCCGCGCGTTCTCGCTCGGCCGGGTCGGCCGCACCTGGGTTCGAACGGGACAAGGCGATCGCCGCGCGGCGGGTCCGGACGATCGGACCTCCGGTGTCGTTCGCGTGGATCGAGGGGATCCACGACGTTCCCCTGCAGCGTCCGGAGGCGGTCGCCCGACGGATCGCGAAGCTCGCCGAGGCCGCCGCCCGCGTTCGGGGCCGGCGCTCGTAGGATGGTGGGATGGCGCTGTTCCTGTTGATCCTGCTGGTCCTGGCCGCCGCCGCGGGCGTGCTTGGCGCGGTCCTGAAGGTCACGCTCGTGATCGTCCTATCGTTGGTGCTCGCGGTCGTGCTCCTTGCCTGGATCGGCGCCTGGTACGCGAAGCGTCGGTTCCGCGAGTTCCAGCGCGACGTCGAGGTCCGGTACGACCAGGAGCGCCGTCGCCGGGAGGCGTACGACGTGCGCCCCGACCCGCGGCGGGGCCCCGCGCGCGGCCTCGGCGACGGCAGCTAGCCCGTCCCGACCGCTCTGATTCGGGCTCGCCTGCGGACGCGCTGACCTACAGCTCGAGCAGCGCCGGCGCGAGTTCGCGCAGCTGCGGGAGGCACGGGTCGAGCTCGTCCTCGGCGACCACCTGGATGCAGACGTGGTCGGCGCCGGCGTCGAGGTGCTGCCGGACGCGCACCGCGATGCGGTCGACGTCGCCCCACGCGACCACCGCGTCGATCAGGGCGTCGCTCCCCTGGCCGGCGACGTCGGCGTCGGTCCACCCCACGCGCTTGAGGTTGCGCGCGTAGTTCTCGGTCTGCAGGTAGTCCAGCGCGAACCCCCGGGCGACGCGCCGAGCCTCGGACGGGTCGCTCTCGAGCACGACGGTCTGCTCCACCGCGAGCACCGGACCCGGACCGAGCCGCTGGCGCGCGAACGCGGTGTGCTCGACCGGGACGAAATAGGGATGGACGCCGTGCGCGCGTTCGGCCGCGAGCTCGAGCATCTTGGGCCCGAGCGCCGCGAGCACCAGGCGCGGCGTCACCTCGGGCTCGCCTGCCGAGGACGGCGCTCGGTCCATCGCGTCGAGGTACTCGCGCATCGCCGTGTACGGTTTCTCATAGGTGCCGCCCCGTCGGGCGACCGAACCCGCGTGGCTCACCCCGGCCCCCAGCACGAATCGACCCGGGTACGCGTCGGTGAGCATCCGCCAGCCGTTGGCCATCGCGGTGGGGTCGCGCGCCCAGATGTTCGCGATCCCGGGCACGACGAGCACGCGTTCGGTGCTCGCGAGGATCCAGGACGCGTGGGCGAAGATCTCGCGGCTCTCGACGGACTCGGGGAGCCAGATCGCTCGGTAGCCGAACGACTCGATCTCGGCCACGGCGTCGCGCTCCTCCGCCGCGGTCAGGGTCTCGAGCGCGAAGCTCCAGGCGCCGATACGTCCGAGCGCCTCGCGCAGCTCGTCGCGCTCCCCACGGAGCTCGAGACCCTGGGGTTCCTCCATGGCGCCGGACCCTATCAACGAGGAAGGGGCCCCGTACGGGACCCCTTCCTCAAGCCGAGGCTACGACGATCAGGCGTCGTCCCTCACGCCGACGGGCTCGGCCTGCGGGAGCAGCACGGGCTCCTGCTCCTCTGCGGCGCCCTCGACGTTGAGCTTCGGCAGCCACTGCAGCCACCCCGGCAGGTACCAGTTGCGGTCGCCGAGGAGCTTCATCGCCGACGGGACCAGGATCGATCGCACGATCGTCGCGTCCAGGAAGACCGCGATCGCGAGGCCGAAGCCCATCTGCTGTAGCCCGGCGATCCGCCCGCTCGCGAAGGCGGCGAACACGGCAACCATGATGATCGCGGCGCCGGTGATGATCCCACCCGTGGTCCGCAGACCGAAGGCGACCGCCTCGGAGTTGTCCCCGCTCTTGTCGTATTCCTCCCGGATCCGGCTGATCAGGAACACCTGGTAGTCCATCGAGAGGCCGAACAGGATCGAGAACAGGAACAGCGGGAGCCACGCCTCGATCGCGTCGACCTGGATGAAGTTCAAGGCGTCCGCGATCGAGTGCGCGAACGACGGCCCACCCTTCTGGAAGATCAGGACGATCAAGCCGTAGGCCGCGCCCACCGAGAGCAGGTTCATCACGATCGCCTTGGCCGGCACGACGATCGATCGGAACACCACGGTCAGCAAGATGAACGACAACCCGAGCACCAACAGGATGATGATCGGCGTGTACTGGGCGGAGATGTCGAAGAAATCCTTCACCGTCGCGGTGTCCCCGCCGACGAGCACGCCCGAGTCCGGGCCGAAGGCTTGGGGAACGTAGGTCTCTCGCATCTTGGTGATGGCATCGACCGCGGCCTCGCTCGAATTGTCGGTCGCCTCGCCCGCGAAGGGGAAGCGAACGAGGACGACGGTGCCATCCGCGCTGGTCTGCGGCGGTTGCGGCTGACCGAATGAAGGGTCACCCGCGGCCGCGGCCTCGAGCTCCTGGATCTGCTGGTCGATGGACGGGTCCGATGCGGCATCCGGGATCACGACGTCGGCGGTCGACTGCTGCCCCGTCGTCGGGAACTTCGCGATCAGGACCTCGAAGGCCTCCTTCGTCTGGACGCCGTCCGGGATCGTCGAGATGCCGGAGAACCCGGTCCGCATGCCGCGATTGCTGTCGTGCGGGTTCGACTGTGCCCAGTACGGGACCGAGAGCAGGATCATGAAGCTCGCCGCGAGGAGTAGGTACGTCCACGGGCGTGCCATCACCCGACGCGTCTGCCTGTCCCAGAACCCGCCGGCGCGCCCGTGCTCCAGGGTGCGCCCACGACCGAAGACGCGGCCCGGCTTCACCAGACGGTCCGAGAACAACGCCATCAGGGCGGGAAGCAGGCTCATCGACAACGCGATCGAGATCAGCACGACCAGGATCGCGCCGCCCGCGAGACCGCGGAAGATCGTCGTCGGGACCAGCATCATGCCCGCGAGCGCGAGCACGACGGTCAGACCGCTGAAGAACACGGCACGGTTCGCCGTCGCGCCCGACCGCCCGATCGCCTCGAGGCTGTCGTGTCCCTTCGCCCGCTCTTCGCGGTACCTCGAGACGATGAACAGCGAGTAGTCGATCCCGACTGCCAACCCCATCATCGAGATCAGGTTCGGAACGAAGAAGCTGAATCGCCAGAACGTACCGATCAGACCCACCAGCCCGAGCGCGGTGACGATCGCGAAGATCCCCATGATGATCGGCGTGACGCCGGCTAGGAGCGAGCCGAACACGACCAGCAGGACGATCATCGCCACCACGATGCCGATGGCGTCACCCTTCTTGAAGTCCTCCTCGGAGATCTTCTTGAAGTCGTCGGTCGAGGTCGGCTCCCCCAACGCGTACATGGTCGTGCCGTCCGTGCTGTACCGCTCGCGGATCGTGTTCAGGTTCTGCACCTGCTCCGCCGTCTTGTCCGTATCACCGGTGAGGATCACGGTGAACAACACGGCCGTCCCGTCCTCGGAATCGATCGGACCGAGCGCGGCGACCTGAGGATCCGACGCATCCTGTTCGGAGAGGGGGTACCCGCTCGGAACCACGAGCACCACCGACGGATCGAGCGCGCGGAGGTCGTCCAGGGCGGCGTTCACCTTGTCGGCGAACGCGGGGTCGCTCGTCGCACCCTCCCCGCCGACCAACACGAACGATTCAGGGGAAACGTCCTGCTCCAGACCCTCCTGCTCGAGAAGCTTCTGTGCCTGGATCGCCTCCGGGCTGTTCGTGAAGTCGAAGTCGTTGCTCAGCGCCGGACTGAGCAACGTGCTCAGGGCGGCGAAACCGGCGAACAGGACGAGCGCCCAGACCCCGACCGTGCGCCAGGGGTGCCTGCTGCTCGCTCGTGCGATCGACTCGGGGTTGAGCCTCATCCCGTACTCCCCTCACTCGTGCCCCTCGACAGGGGCGCGGACCTCGTACATTTGCTTCGCGGTACCTTACGCCATATGCTTACGATGTACGGAGTATATGGATACGATGTAAGGTGTCAACCCGACGAACCGCCGCTTGCTTCCCGAAGGAAGCAGGTTCCCTGACCCAGATGGACGGTAGATGAACGTGACCAGATCGACAGCGCAAGGAACCGAAACCAGCGACCATCCCCGCCGGACACCGCTCACCCGCGAACGCATCATCGAAGCAGCCCTCCACGTGATGGACGAGGAAGGGCTCGAATCTGTGACGATGCGGCGCATCGGGCGCGAGCTCGGCGTCGAGGCGATGTCGCTGTACGGGCACGACGCCAACCACGTGGCGGGCAAGGACGACATCCTCGACGGGATCTGCGAACGGGTGATGGCCGAGTTCGAGTTCCCCGAGCCCGGTCGCGATTGGGCGGAGACGTGTCGCCGCGCTGCCCGCTCGTGGCGCCGGCTCCTCAAGGCGCACCCGGACGTCATGCGGCTGTTCGCGGAGGAGCGCGGGCCCGTGCGGTCGGTCGAGTCGATGCGCCCGATGGAGTTCGCGCTCCGGCTGTTCCGAGAGGTCGGGCTGTCCGACCGCGACACGGCTCAGGCGTTCCACGCGTTCGGCGGGTACATCCAGGGGTTCGTGATCATGGAGCAGGGCTCGATCGCGGGCGGCATCAGCGAGGGACATCTCGACCGTCACAAGGAGGTCGCGACCGAGCTGCCCGACGAGTTCTCGGCGCTCCGCGCCATCCACCCTCACTGGGCCGAGTGCGACCCGGACGACGAGTTCGACTTCGGCCTGGACCTGTTGATCCGCGGCGTGCTCGAACGCGTCCGGAGCCAGACCCCGGATCTCTAGCGCAGACCGAGCTCCGCCCCGACCCGCCCGAACACCTCGAGCGCCTCGCCCAGGTCCTCTTCTGTGTGATCCGCAGTGACGATCGTGCGCACGCGCGCGGATCCCTTGCCCACGGTGGGGAACACGATCGCCGGGCAGAACACGCCCTCCTCGAACAGCCGGCGCGCGAACGCCTGCGTCCGCTCCTCGTCACCGGTGATCACCGGTGTGATCGGCGTCTCGCTCGCCCCGGTATCGAACCCGAGCTCGTGCAGCCCAGCCTTGAACGACGCGGTGTTCGACCAGAGCCGGTCGAGCCGCTCGGGCTCGTCGTGGATGATGTCGAGCGCCTCGATGCACGCGGCGACCGCCGCCGGCGGCGCACTCGTCGAGAACAGATGGGGCCGGCCACGGTTCTGCAGCCACTCGATCAGCTCGTGGGGCCCCGCGATGAATCCACCCAGGACGCCGATCGCCTTCGAGAGCGTCCCGACCTGGACGTCGACCCGGCCGTGCAGGCCGAAGTGGTCGACGGTCCCAGCGCCGCCCTTGCCGAGGACGCCCGACGCGTGCGCGTCGTCGATCATCATGATCGCCCCCTGTCGCTCGGCGACCTCGACGAGGGCCGGGAGCGGCGCGATATCCCCGTCCATCGAGAACACGCCGTCCGTCACCAGCAGCTGCCGCCGGCCCTCCGCCTTGCTCTCCCGCAGGAGCGCGTCCGCGTGATCGGCGTCCTTGTGCTCAAACACCTTGATCTCGGCGCGCGAGAGCCTCGCGCCGTCGATGATCGACGCGTGGTTCAGGCGGTCGCTCACGATCACGTCCTGCTTTTCGAGGATCGCGGCCACGGTCCCGGCGTTCGCCGTGAAGCCCGACTGGAACATCAGCGCGTCCTCCGCATGCTTGAAGCTCGCGAATCGGCGCTCGAGCTCACGGTGCAGCGTCATCGAGCCGGCGATCGTGCGCACCGCACCCGTGCCGGCGCCGAGCTCGCTCGCGGCCTTCGCCGCCGCCGCGTTCATCCGAGGGTGGTTCGCGAGTCCGAGGTAGTTGTTCGACGCGAGGTTGATCACGTCCCGACCGTCGAACCGCGCCCGGGCGCCGGTCGGTCCCTCGAGGGTCCTGGGCTGCAGCAGCAGCCCCTGCTCGTCGAGCTCGGCGAGCCGCTGCTTCAGGTAATCGAGCGCACCCGGCATCGGAACTCACGCTACCGCATACGCTGTACCGACCGGTCCGGCCGACCGACGGCCGATCGACGCAGCCAACGACGACGCAGCCAAAAAGATGAGGAGGCATCGTGGGCGACATCGAGTTCGACGCGTTCCTGGCGGACTCCGTCGCGTCGGTCCAGGGCAAGCTCTACGCGCTCGGGGCGGGGTGGAACCGCATCTCGGTCGCGCTGTTCCCCGCCCGGCACGACCGCGTGGGGATCGGGCTCCTGGTTCGGATCCCGGCGGGTTCGGCCGCCGAGGCGCGCCGGTTCGAGCTGCGTTTGCGCGGGCCCTCGGGCGAGGATCTCTCGCTCGGCGCGGGTCCCGAGGGGCCGGTGAACCGCATCGGGGGCGAGTTCACGGCCGGGGGCTCCGACGAGCAGATCGTGCCGATCGCCCTGAACCTGAACGGGCTCCCCCTCCCCACGCCGGGCGACTACCGAGTCGTGATCTCGATGCAGGGTGAGGACGTGAAGACGCTCCCGTTCACCGTCCAGGCGCTCGCCGCGCAACCGCGGCAGGAACCGCCATCGTCCACGACGGGGACGGCCGGCTACCTCTGATGGTTCGCGCCGGGGAAGACGATCACCTTCGCGGCGTGCCCCGAGCCGGCCGTCTCGAACGCCTCATCGAAACGATCCAGCGGGAACCGATGCGTGATCACCGGGGAGATGTCGACCCGTCCCGTGGAAAGCAGCGTCGTCGTCTGCTGCCAGGTCCGGAACATCTGGCGTCCGGTGATCCCTAGGATCCGAGCTTCCTTGAAGATCACCTGATCGTTCAGGTCCAGCGTGACCGGCCCGTCCGGGAGCCCGAGCAGCGACATGCGCCCGCCCCGGGCCAGCAGCCTGGTCCCCTGATCGATCGCGGTCGCGTTCCCCGACATCTCGAGCACGACCTCCGCGCCGTTGCCGTCCGTCGCGTCGAGCACCGCCTCGACCGGATCGTCCGCCTTCGGATCGATCAACAGATCGGCACCCATCTTCGCCGCCAGCGACCGGCGCTCGTCGTTGGGTTCGATCGCGATCACCTTCCAGGCCCCGAGCGCCCGCGCGATCCCGACCGCGAACAGGCCGATCGGACCGCACCCGATGACCGCGACCGGGTTGGTGAGCAGGTCCTCGCCGCCCTCGGTGCCGAACGTCGCGTGCACGGCGTTCCCGAACGGTTCCATCACGGACGCGATGTCGGGGTGGATCCCCTCGCCGACGATCCAGACGTTCGCCGCGGGGACCACGACGTACTCCGCGAACGCGCCGTCGGTGTCGACGCCGAGGATCTTCAGGTTGCGGCAGATGTGCGCCCGCCCGGTCCGGCAGGTGGAGCAGACGCCACACGCGATGTGGGTCTCGACGGCCACGAACGCACCCCGCTGCACGTGATGCACCTCGGGTCCGACCGCCTCGACCGTCCCGGCTACCTCGTGACCGAACGTCATCGGCACGCGGGTCACCCGGCCCTGTGCCCACTCGTTCCAGTCGAAGATGTGGAGGTCGGTCCCACAGATCGAGGCGGCGTGCACGCGCACGAGCACCTCTCCCTCACCCGGATCGGGGACCGGGATGTCCTCGAGCTCGGCGCCGGGACGCGGTGCGGTCTTGCGCAGGGCGCGCATCGTGCTCAGCCTAGCGCGACCGGCTCGGCGGGGGTCGGGCCTACGACGGGGCGGCGGAACCATCGGGCCGGGCGCCGCGTCCAAGCCAAACTCGACGGCCCAGGCTCGAGGGCCGGATCCGACGACCGAAGGAGCGATCATGCGCGTGGGACGGATCGGTGTGGCGATCGCGGCGGTGGCGGTGCTCGCCTCGGCGTGCGGCGGCGTGGGGAACGCGGACCCGGGTTCGGACGGCGGCACCGGCGCCTCCGGGACCACCGGTATCGAGCACCCCACCGGCGCGAACGACCTGATCCTGGGCGTCGCGTACGAGGGCGGGTTCGTGGCGTACGAGTACACGCTGGGCACCACCCCGTTCTGGTCCCTGTTCGGCGACGGGACGCTGATCGTGCCCGGCCCGCAGATCGAGATCTATCCGGGCCCCGCCCTGCCGAGCCTCACCGCGACGCCGGTCTCCGAAGACGGCATCCAGGCGATCCTGCAGGCCGCCAGGGACGCGGGCTTGATGGACGGCGACAAGAACTACGGCGATATGTGCATCGCCGACGCCGCGAACACGGTCTTCACGACCACCGCGGACGGTTCGACGTCGGTCGTCACGGCGTACGCGCTCGATGTGGGCGAGCCCACCGGCACCTGCGGAGGCGGCAAGGATGCCGCCGCGCGCGCGAAGCTGGCGGCGTTCCAGGCGAAGCTCACTGACCTTGCGAGCTGGCTCCCGGCCGGCTCGCTCGGCACCGAGGCTGCCTACGACCCCACCGAGATGCGCGTCTACGTCCTCCCGTACCAAGGCGATCCCGAGCTCCCGCAGGACCCGATCGTGTGGCCGCTCGCCACGTCGCTGGACGGGTTCGGCGAGGCGGTCGAGAACGCCCCGTCCGACACGCGATGCGGTGTGGTGAGCGGAGAGGACCTCTCGACGCTGCTCGCGGCGGCGACAGACGCCAACGCGCTCACCCCGTGGACAAGCGGCGGGACCGAGTACCACCTGATCTTCCGACCGCTGCTCCCCCACGAGCACACCTGCTAGGTCCGTTCGGCCCGGAACCTACGGGCCGAAGTCACTTCCGGCGTTCCGAGGCAGCGGGTCATACTCGAACCTTCGAGTGCAGGGGAGGCATCATGGTCTCGAGGTCCCGCCGCCAGAGAGCTGCGATCTGGGTCGCCGCCGTGTCCGTGCTGGGCTTGGTCTCGGCGGGATGTAGCTCTGGGGACGACACAGGTTCGACAGCCACGTCAGGCGCGTCTGGCGGGTCAGGTGCGCAGACGGGTGCAGCCGGTGCCGTGGATATCACGCTGCAGGAGTACGCGATCATCCCCGGAGCGGCGTCCGTCCCCGCCGGCTCGGTGACCTTCAACGTCACCAACGCGGGTCCTGATGAAGCGCACGAGTTCGTGGTGATCAAGACGGATCTCGCGCCGGATGCGTTGCCGACGGGCAAGGACGGGTCGGTGGACGAGGAGGGCGAGGGTGTCGCGCCGCAGGGTGAGGTCGAGGACGTCGCGGTTGGGGATGCCCCAACCCTGACGCTGGACCTCGCCGCTGGAAGCTACGTGTTCATCTGCAACATCGTGGACACGGAAACCGGAGAGTCCCACTACCAACAGGGCATGCGGGTGGGCTTCACCGTCGAGTAGGGCGAAGGTCCCGGATCGAGAGCCTCCGTCGACTCAGAGCACCCTGCGCTTCCGCGCCCGCAGACCCGAACGCCGACCCCTGGCGCTCGCAGAGAAGACCACTTGCGGGGGCGCGACCTTCATGCCCTCTTCCTCGAAGGCCTCGTGCAGGTCCAGGCGCGCGGCCATCCGGCCGACGTCGCCCTGTTGGTCCGCCGTCACCAGCGTGATGCCGATGCCGGTCCGTCCGGCCCGAGCCGTGCGTCCCACCCGGTGGACGTAGCCCTTGTCGTCCTGGGGCGGGTCGTAGTTCACGACGTGGCTGATCCGCTCGAGATCCAGACCTCGGGCGGCGACGTCGGTCGCGACCAGGACCCTCGCCCTGCCCGACTCGAACCGCTCGAGCGCCCGCTGACGCGCCCGCTGTGGCATGTCGCCGTGGAGCGCCTCGGCCTGCAAGCCCTTCTGCTTCAGCTTGTGGACAAGCCGGTCGGCGCCGCGCTTGGTCCGCACGAAGACGAGCGTCAGCTCGCCGTCGTGTTCCAGGAGCTCGACCAGCGCCTCGACCTTGCCGCGCGACTCGACCTGCACGAAGCGATGGTCGAGCCCGTCGACGGTGTCGTGCGCCGATTCCACCTCGTGCAGGACCGCGTCCTTCGTGTACGCGCGCGCGAGATGTCCGACCGCCCCGTCGAGCGTGGCGGAGAAGAACATGGTCTGCCGGTCCTTGGGGATGCGACGCACCAGACGATCGACCTGCGGTTGGAACCCCATGTCGAGCATCCGGTCGGCCTCGTCCAGGACGAGGATCTTGACCTTGTCCAGGCGAACGCTGCCTCGCTCGGCGAGGTCCTGCAGACGCCCAGGGGTCGCGATCAGCACGTGAGCCTTCGCGTTCCCTCGAGCCTGCTGCTGCATGCTGACCCCGCCGTAGGCGACGCCCACACGGAGACCGGAAGCCTTCGCGATCTCGGCGAAGTCGTCGGCAACCTGCTGTGCGAGCTCGCGCGTCGGCACCAGGACGAGCGCGGTCGGTGCGGGATCTTGCGGTCGAACGCGTTCCACGATCGGCAACGCGAACGCGAGCGTCTTGCCGGAACCGGTCGCGGACCGGGCGAGCACGTCGCGGCCGGCGATCGCGTCCTTGAGCACGAGCGATTGGATCGCGAACGGATCCGAAACGCCTACCGTGCCGAGGGCCTCGATCACGCGGGCGGACACGCCCAGATCGGTGAAGCTGGTGGTCATGTTCTCTCCTTCGTCCGGCGCGTGAGTGCGCCACATCTCGGTGGCTGCGTCGTCGCTGGTTGCGTTTCGCGCAGGACGCGGCCTGTGGATCGTGGGGAGGTTTGGCCTTGCCCCGAGACCCCGGCCAGATGACCCGGAAAGAGGAACGAGGAGCGAAACCTCACGGACGGCGATGCCGTCCTCGACGACCACGATACCAGGTGCCGGTCAGGAGGAAAGCATGAGCAGCAAGATCATCGCGTAGTGGCATGCCGCGGCGGCCACCATGAACGAGTGCCACACCTCGTGGTACCCGAAGGTCGTCGGCGAGGGATCGGGCCGCCGTGTCGCGAAGACGATCGCCCCGATGGTGTAGAGCAGGCCCCCCGCGAGGAGCAGTACGAGCTCGGCGGTCGTCATCTCGCGCACGAGCTGGGGCAACGCCAGGATCGCCAGCCAGCCGAGCACCATGTAGAGCCCCGCGCTCACGATCGAGAGCCCGTCCGGTCGCGCCATCTTCATCGTGACCCCGACGACCGCGCCCGCCCAGATCACGGACAGGAGTACGACCTCCCAGGTCCCGCCGAGCACGAGCGCCGCGACCGGCGTGTAGCTCGCCGCGATCAGGATGTAGATCATCGAGTGATCGACGCGCTTCATCCACCGCCGGGCGCGCTCGGTCCACTGGCCGCGGTGGTAGATGGCGCTCGAGCCGAACACCGCGGTCAGGCTCACCGCGTAGACGCTCGCGACCGCGATCGCCGCAGGACCGTTCGCGAACAGGATCAGCACCACGCCCGCCGGCAAGGACACGAAGAACGCGACCTGGTGGATGCGCCCGCGGAGACGGGGCTTCGGGGGGGCGAGGACTGCGGCCAAGACCCCTCATCCTACCTGGACGGCATGGGCTACCCTTCGTCGATGCCGAACGATCTCGTCCGCAGGATCGCCGTCGCTCGCGGCGACGAGCCTGCAGACGCGGTCCTTTCCGGCGGTCGGGTGCTCTCCGTCTTCACGCGCGAGTTCCTCCGAGCCGACGTGGCGATCGTCGGGAGCCACGTGGCCGGCGTCGGCCCGAGCTACGAAGGGTTCGAGCGGATCGACGTCTCGGGGCAGATCCTGCTGCCCGGCTTCATCGACGGACACATGCACCTGGAGACGACCAAGCTCCGGCTCGATGAGTTCGCGCGCGCCGCGCTCCCGTGGGGGACCACGACGGTCGTCCTGGACCCGCACGAGATCGCGAACGTGTTCGGGATCGAAGGGATCCGCGCGCTCCTGCACGACGCCGACGAGGTGCCACTCGACGCGTACGTGATGGTCTCCTCGTGCGTGCCGGCCTCGCCGTTCGAGTCCTCGGGGGCGACCCTCACACCCGAGGACATCGCCGAACTGCTGCGGACGGAGCCGCGGGCGATCGGCCTGGCCGAGATGATGGACTACCCCGCCGTCGTCGCGGGCGACGAGGACACGGTCGCCAAGGTGGCGGCGGCCGGGGGCCGTCACATCGACGGGCACGCCCCCGGGCTCTCGGGCCGCGCGCTGAACGCGTACCTGGCGGCCGGGGTCCGCAGCGACCACGAATGCACGACGTACGAGGAGGCGCTCGAGAAGCGCCGCCTGGGGATGTGGATCATGATCCGCCAGGGCTCGGCGGCGCGGAACCTCGAGGCCCTCCTCCCCTTGGTGCTCGAGCACGGGATCACGAACTGCCTGCTCTGCACCGACGACCGGGAACCACACGACCTCCAGGAGCACGGACACATCAACGACGTGGTCCGAGAGGCCGTGGCGCTCGGCTGTCCGCCGGCGGACGCCGTGGTCATGGCCACGCTCAACGCGGCCCGGTACCACCGGCTCTACGAGCACGGCGCCGTGGCGCCCGGGTACCTCGCCGACATCGTCGCGATGCCGGACCTCGTGTCCTTCCGCCCCGAGCGGGTGTGGAAGCGGGGACGGCTCGTCGCCGAGGGCGGGCGGCCCTCGCCGATCGCGTCGTCGGCGGCGATGCCCGGCTGGATGCGCGAGAGCATGCATGTACGAGCGCTCGCGCCGGCCGACTTCGCGGTCGAAGCCAACGGGCCCGTCCGCGTGATCGGCGTCGACGCGGGCACCATCGTGACCCGCGCTCTCGTCGGCGAACCACTGCGGCGCGACGGCAAGTCGTACGCCGACCCGGGCCGCGACCTCGCGAAGCTCGCGGTGATCGAGCGGCACCACGACACCGGGCGGATCGGGATCGGGTTCGCCCAGGGGTTCGGGCTGCAGGCGGGGGCGCTGGCGTCGACCCACGCGCACGACGCCCACAACCTGGTGGTGGTCGGCATGACCGACGAGGACATGGCGGCGGCGGCCAACCACCTCCGCGAGATCGGCGGCGGCCAGGTCGTCGTGATGGACGGCAGGGTCATCGCCGAGCTGCCGTGCCCGATCGGCGGTCTGCTGTCGGACCTGACGTTCGAACAGGTCGCTGAGCGGGCGAGGATCCTGGAAGAGGCCGCCGGGGAACTCGGCACCACACTCCCATCGCCGTTCATGGCGATGTCGTTCCTCGCGCTGTCCGTCGTCCCCGAGCT
>Ga0068863_100002597_pt1 | contig 17916 bp, 15 predicted proteins | sample KBSSwiS62_FD_66596 | JGI IMG/M metagenome (GOLD analysis project Ga0068863, IMG submission 66596) | Switchgrass rhizosphere microbial communities from Kellogg Biological Station, Michigan, USA - KBS Switchgrass S6-2 | ecosystem: Host-associated > Plants > Roots > Rhizosphere > Soil ...
CCGAAATAGCTCACCACGGTCTGCGCCAGCCCGACGATCAGAATCGCGGAGATCGCCGTGAAGCCCACCCACAGATCGGTGTACACCAACACACCCGTGGCGCCGCCTGCCACCCAGGCCAACTGCAGCAACGACTCTGAGCGGCCGAACGCAGACGCCCGTGACTTCTCCGGCAGGTCGTCCTGCAGCGACGCGTCCAGTGAGGCCTTCGCGATCGCCGCCGCCGCGGAGGTGACCAACGTCGCCAGCGCCGCGACCATCAGCTTGCCGGTCAGCGCGGTCGCCAAGGCGAACGTCGTGACCGCGATGGTGCAACGCACGACCAACAGAGCCGGGTACCCGAGCTTCAACCGGGCAGCGGTGAAGTTGCCCGCGAAGTTGCCGATCGCCGCGGCCGCGCCGATCACTCCGAGGATGCGCAACTGCTCCCACCCGCTGGCGTCATGCGACTTCGCCACGAACGCGGGGTAAAGGAACAGGAAACCGACCATCACCTTGATGGTGCAGTTGCCCCATAACGCGGCAATGATGTTGCGGCCCAACGGTTGTCGTGGCTCGGCCGACGTCTTTTGTTCGGGATGGCGCCGCAGCTCGCCGCTGCCGCCGTGATACGACAGCGTGGTTGGCACCTCGCCGGCCGTCACCTCGACCCACTTGGGGATCCGCATCGACAGCGCCGCGCCAATCAGCGTCACCGCGACGATGACGTACAGCGCGCCGGGCAGGTGCACCAGGCCGAGCAGATACTCCGCGCCGGCGGCGATTGCACCGCCGACCATCGTGCCGCCCAGCAACCCGAACGTCGTCAGCCGCGAGTTCACCCGCACCAGGTCGATGCTCGGCGGCAACACACGCGGGGTGACCGCGCTGCGCAGCACGCTGAATGACTTGGACAGCACCATCATTCCGAGCGCGCATGGATAGAGCACCCACGAGGGGTAGCTTCCGGTGATGCCGTCGTAGTTGGCGACAAGCGCCATCACGAGCACGGTGCGCAAGACGAACGACATGGCCAGCGCGACGCGGCGGCCGTGCTGCAGCCGGTCCAGCGCAGGGCCGATCAACGGGGCGATCACCGCGAACGGCGCGATGGTGATCAACAGGTACAGCGCGACCTTGCCCTTGCTCTCGCCGGACGCGGCGGCGAAGAACAGTGTGTTGGCCAATGCGACGGCCATCGCCGCGTCGACCGCGAAGTTGGCCACCACCGGCCACGTCAACGCGGTCAGGCCGGACTTGTCCGCACCGTCGGCCGTGGCCGCGCGGTGCACCAAACCGTACATTTTGGAACCCATTTCGCGGCTGCGCTGCGCGGCCGCGCGGGTCACGGTGATCTTCTCGCCCGCATTAGCGCCGACGGTAGGCGGCGGGGGCGCCGACGGATGCTCGCGGCCCGAGCGGTCATCGAGCGGCGGCAGCCACCGGTTGGCACTGGGTGTCGACGACGAGCGGCGCGGTCGACGGTAGCCGCCGCCCACATCGGGGTCGCTGGGATAGTTCGCCATCCCGGGATGCTCGCCGTCGGCATCGGCAGGCGGACGCGGCGGGTAATAGCGGTCTTCACGCCGACCCCGCGGGTCTCGGTGATCACGCCGCGGTCCGGTCACGCCTCGATTCTCCCCCATCGAGGCGGTTGCGGGCGTGCAGGTGACCGGTGTGGCTCGACGTTCCCCGGTCAGGCACTATTGATGGCGATGGACAGCGTGGACACCGAAGATCGCCCGGACCTGGAGGCGGTGCTGATGGGCGCCGTCGAGCAGGCGCGCGCGGCGATCATCGAGTTCAGCGGTGAGGACACCGTTGGCGAGTACCTCGGCGCCAGCTTCGAAGACCCGACAGCCGCGACGCACCGCTTCCTGGCCGATATGCCCGGCTACAAGGGCTGGCAGTGGGCCGTCGTCGTCGCCGCCTGCCCGGGAGCCGACCACGCCACCATCAGCGAAGTGGTGTTGGTGCCCGGCCCGACCGCGTTGCTGGCGCCCAAGTGGGTGCCGTGGGAGGAGCGCATCAAGCCCGGCGACCTGAGTCCCGGCGACCTGCTCGCGCCTGCGACCAACGACCCGAGGCTGGTGCCCGGCTATACGGCCAGCGGTGACCCGCTGGTGGATGACGTCGCCGTCGAGCTCGGGTTGGGCCGCCGCCAGGTGCTCAGCGAATTCGGCCGCAGTGATGCCGCGCAACGTTGGCACGACGGCGAGTTCGGCCCCGGGTCGGCGATGGCCAGGTCCACCCGCCGCGTGTGCCGCGACTGCGGCTTCTACATTCCGCTGGCCGGTGCGCTGGGCACGATGTTCGGCGTATGCGCCAACGAGCTGGCGGCCGACGGGCATGTCGTCGAATCCGAATACGGTTGCGGCGCACACTCAGACACGCCGCAGCCGGCAGGCACGGGGTCTCCGCTGTATGACCCGTTCGACGACGGCGTCCTCGAGGTAGTCGAGCCCGAAAGTTAGTTCTCCGCAGCCGCTTTGATGCGCGACAGCGTCGCGTTCATGCCCTCGACCAGTTCACGTTCGAAACTCGGCACACCGCCCATCAACGCGTTGACGCTCAAATTCGAAAAGGCCGTCACACCGTTCTCGGCGTGCCTGCTCTCGACCAGTCGCGTGCCGGTTTCGGTCGGTTCGAGTTCGTAGCTCCAGACGGTGTGGTTGATCGGCACCTTGAACGCCAGCTTCTTCTCCGGAATCATCTCGGTGACGACGCTCGTCGTCGGCCAGAACAGGCGGCCGCGACGGTTCATGTTGATCGTCGTCGTGCCCTGGCGCACCGGACCCAGCGCCCTCATCAGCCGGCACTGCGGGCTCCACTGCGGCATCCGGCTGAGATCGGAAACCAGCGACCACACCTTCGCGACCGGTGCATCGATGTCGATCTGTGCTTGCAACAGCGGCTCTGCCATTACCCCTCCTCGATCGAAGTCAACTGAGCCCGCTCTGGGCTCCTCGCGATCCACGGCGCACAGCGCGAAGCTGCCACAGCATGATCGACGTGCCCAGGGCTCCAACGGCCAGGCCCGCGACGGTGAACGGCCGCCACTCCTGCAGGCCGGGCACCGTGAATGCCAGCACCACGGCGACGAACCAACCAGCCGTTATCACCACGATGACCGGCCATGGTTTGAGCAAGGTTGCCGGCAAGGCGGGCGGTTCCGGTGCCACGCTGACAACGTAGTCGATTACCTACGCGTCAGAAACGCACCGGGTTTTCGAAGATTTCCCGAGACCCGCTAGGTACTCTTTGCCTTGTGAAAGACGTCGACACCCGGCTGGCGAGTGATCTGTCGCTGGCAGTGATCCGTCTGGCTCGCCAATTGCGGTTTCGGCGCCCGGATTCGCCTGTTTCGCTATCGCAGCTGTCGGCCCTGTCGACGCTTGCTAAAGAGGGCCCGATGACGCCCGGCGCGTTAGCCACGCGCGAACGCGTCCGTCCTCCTTCGATGACGCGGGTGATTGCGTCGCTGTGCGAGCTTGGCTTCGTCGATCGCGACGCCCATCCGGCCGACGGCCGTCAGGTGCTGGTATCGGTATCGCGCGCAGGCACCAATCTGATCGAGGCCGAGCGCCGTGCCAGCCAGGAATGGCTCAAACAACGTCTCGACCGCCTCCAACCCGACCAGCGCAGGACGCTGTTGATGGCAGCCGATCTGATGTCGGGCATGGTCGACGAAAGCGCATGAGCCCCGTCCGGCGCGCACGAGCGAAGCGAGCGGGGGATTGGCAGCAGTAATCGACGTTGCCGACCCGGCGGATCCCAGGCTCGACGACTTCCGCGATCTCAACAGCGTCGATCGCAGACCCGACCTTCCCAGCGGAAAGGGTCTGGTGATCGCAGAGGGCGTGCTGGTGGTGCAGCGCATGCTGGCCTCACGGTTCCGGCCGCGAGCAATGCTGGGCACCGACCGGCGGCTGGCCGAGCTCGGCGATGACCTGAACGGTGTCGAAGCGCCGTACTACCGCGTCGACGCCGGCGTGATGGCCGAGGTCGTCGGGTTTCATCTCAACCGCGGGGTGCTGGCGTCGGCGTCGCGTGCGCCCGAACTGTCCGTCGCGCAGGTGCTCGACGGTGCCCGCACGGTCGCAGTGCTCGAGGGTGTGAACGACCACGAGAACCTCGGGTCGATCTTCCGCAACGCCGCGGGCCTCGGCGTGGACGCGGTGATCTTCGGTTTGGGCTGCGCCGACCCGCTGTACCGGCGTGCCGTTCGAGTGTCGATGGGGCATGCCCTGCTGGTGCCGTATGCGTGGGCAGCGGCGTGGCCCGGTGATCTTCACATCTTGCGGGACAACGGGTTTCGATTGCTCGCGATGACGCCCGACCCCTCGGCGCGCACCCTGGCGGATGAGCTGACAGAGGCGGCCGATGCCAAGGTGGCGTTCCTCGTCGGTGCCGAGGGCCCGGGCCTGACGGAGACGGTGATGCGAACCAGCGATGCGCGGGTGCGGATTCCGATGTCGCGTGGAACCGATTCACTCAACGTCGCCACGGCCGCGGCGCTCGCGTTCTACGAACGGGCCAGGCTCGCATACTAGATTGGCTCGGGTGACCGACGACTCCACTCCATGGGCGATGGGCCTGACGGTGGCCGCGTTCGTCGCGGCGGTGACGGCCGCCGCGGTCGTGGTGCTCAGCCTCGGACTCACCCGTGTCCATCCACTGCTGGCCGTCGGACTCAACCTGGTCGCCGTCGGCGGCCTGGCCCCGACCGTGTGGGGTTGGCGCAACCTGCCGGTGTGGCGATGGTTTGTGCTTGGCTCCGGCGTCGGCGTGGCAGGTGCCTGGCTCGCTCTGCTGGCGATGGCGCTCGGCGGCCTTATCGGATGAGCGTATCGGCCAGTCTGGCCTGCCAGGCCTGCTCGTCATCGGCGCCCAGCATCCGCACCACCACCTGATCGGCGCCGGCGGCGTGGAACTCCGCCACCCGCGCGGCGATCGAATCGAGATCGCCCCACGCGGTGATGCCGTCAAGGAGCCGGTCGCTCACGTCATCGATGTCGGATTCAGAGAAGCCCTGCCGCAACAGGTTTCGGCGATATCCGCCCACGCTCGTCAGGAAGTCCAGCGGTTTGGCAGCGGCCTGACGCGCAGCCTCGCGGTCGGTCGTCGGCAGCACCATCACCAACACCGCCAGCGTCTTGTCCGCACCGAGGGCGGCGCGCGCATCCGCCACGTACGACGGCGTCACCAGAAACGGATATGCGCCGCACGCCCGGTCGCGTGCGAGCGCCAGCATGTTCGGGCCCAGCGCGGCCAGCACCCGCGAGTCCGCGGCAATGCCGGCCTCGTCCAATGCGTCCAGGTAGGCGTTGAGTGTCTTCAACGGATGCGCCCCGTGCGCTCCGCCGAGGCCGACCACGAAGCGGTCGGGGTGGTCACGCTGTAGCGATCGATACGTCCCGATCACCTCAGCGGCGGGCACCGAGTCGACGGGGATGATGCCTGTCGCCACCGGAATGCGCGTGGTTGCTCGCACCGCGGCGTCGAGCATCGGCAGATTGCCGGAGCGCCACAGCGTTGAAAAGCCAAGGGCCTCAACGCGTTGCACTTCGGCGGCGACAACAGCGGCGTCGTCGGTGTATGGGTAGCTGCTCGCGAGGCCGATCGGTCCCAAAGTCATGAAATCGACGGTAGGACCTCAACGACGGTTGAGGTCAAGCGCTCAGCGCTGGCCGCTGGAGCGCACCCCCAGCAACACGTCCTCCCACGCGGGAACCGCTGGCTTGCCCTTGCGGGCGCGTGGTTTCGGCGCAGGGGGCGGCTCGGGCGCCTCGAACGTCTCGATCGGCAGTTCCGGCTCCGACTCCGGCTCGTCGTACTCCAGTTCCGCCACCGGAGCCAGCGGCCGCAGCGGCCGGGCGAAGTTGGGATCGATCAACTCGTTCGCCGCGTCGTCGAACGCGGTCACGGTGCCACCGTGCGCCCCCGGCGTGTAGCGGAAGTGCGCGACGTTGTCGGACAGGCCGGCCTTCCAACCCATCTGCACGGTCCAGCGCCCGTCCTCGTTGCGCCACGCGTCCCAATTCGTGCTGTCCGGGTCCAGGCCGCGGGCCACGAGCGCGGCCGTCACTGTCTCCAACAGAGTCAGCACCGATGGACCGTCGGGCAGCACCGGGTGCGCGGCGGTTGCCAGCTCGGCCGCGCGCGAGCGCTCGAGGAGCACCGGGTTGGCAAACCGTCGTACGCGTTCGATATCGTCTCCGGCGGCCGCAGCGACCTGTTCGACGGACGCGCCCGCCCGGATCTTGGCCTGAATCTCCTTGGGACGCAGCACGTTTTGGACCTCGGTGTCGGGTTGGGGTTGGGTCGAGCCGGACGTGTCGCCGCGCAGGGCCGCACGCAACCGGTCATCGGGCCGCAGCAGGAACTTCTCGCCGAGGCCTTCGGCCTCGCAGATGATTCGTTTGCCGTCGACATCGAGGCCGACGACCCTGAGTTCCCGCATATAGACCTCCTCCGGACCGAATCCCAAGCCCGATGAGGGGGACCCTACTGCGTTACCTGTCCGTTACCGCGCAGACACGCCCGGGCAGGTCAGAGCCGTTCCACCACCCAGTCGATGCATTGGGTGAGCGCGCTGACGTCGTCGGGCTCGACGGCGGGGAACATCCCGACGCGCAGTTGGTTGCGGCCGAGTTTGCGGTAGGGCTCGGTGTCGACGATGCCGTTGGCCCGCAGCGCCTTGGCGACGGCTGCGGCATCGACGGAGTCGGAGAAGTCGACGGTGCCGACCACCTGCGAGCGCAACTCCGGATCGGCGACGAATGGCGTTGCGAATTTCGACGCCTCCGCCCAGGAGTACAGCCGCTGCGACGAGTCCGCGGTGCGCTTGACGGCCCAATCCAGCCCGCCATTGCCCAGCAACCAGTCGATCTGCTCGGCGAGCAGGATCAGCGTGGCGATGGCCGGGGTGTTGTAGGTCTGGTTCTTGGTGCTGTTGTCGATCGCGATCGGCAACGACAGGAAGTCGGGCACCCAGCGGCCGGAGCCGGCAATCGACTCGACACGGGCCAGCGCCGCGGGGGACATGATCGCCACCCACAGCCCGCCGTCGCCCGCGAAGTTCTTCTGCGGTGCGAAGTAGTAGGCGTCGACGTCGGCGATGTCGACGGGCAGGCCGCCCGCCGCCGACGTCGCGTCGATCGCGATCAACGCGTCACCGGATCCCTCGGGCCGCTGCACGGGCACCGCAACCCCGGTCGAGGTTTCGTTGTGTGCCCATGCGATCAGGTCGACGGACGGATCCGACTGCGGTTGCGGGGCGCTGCCCGGATCGGCCTTGATGATGATCGGATCGCCGACGAACGGGTTCTTGGCGACGCACGAGGCGAACTTCGAGCTGAACTCGCCATACGTCAGGTGCAGCGAGCGCTCGTCGATCAGCCCGAAGGCCGCGGCATCCCAGAACGCCGTCGAGCCACCGTTGCCGAGGATGACCTCGTAACCCTCAGGGAGCGAGAACAATTGGCGCAGTCCATCGCGGACGCGACCGACGAGATTCTTGACAGGAGCCTGCCGATGCGAGGTACCGAACAGCTCGCCTGCGGCGGCGAGTGCCTGCAGCTGTTCCGGCCGCACCTTGGACGGGCCGCAGCCGAATCGTCCGTCGGCGGGTTTGAGATCGGCGGGAATCGTCAGTTCGGCCATGGGCTCAAGAGTAATGACCGGACCAACGCGTTTTCTGCCGGGAGGGTTGGCTCGAGCGCTGCATCGGCAGGCGTTTGCTGAGGGGTTTGCTGAAAAATTGCGAACACGCCACAGCCCGACACCGGCGGTGACCATACTGTTACCTGATGGGTATGGGAAAAGCTACCGCGGTGCTGTTTGCATATGCGGCGGCCATCACGGTCGCCGGTGCGATGCTCGCCGCCGCTCCGGCGCTAGCTGACGGCGGAGTCGGCAGTCTCCGCACACCCATCGGCGCCGACCAGGGCGGGGCGGTACTCAACCAGATCAACGCCACGCGCGCGGCGAACGGTTGTGGCCCTGTTGCCGCCAATCCGCAGCTGACCGTGTCCGCTGCCCGGCAGGCCGACGACATGCTCGAACACGGCGTGCAGGGCCACACGGGTTCGGACGGTTCTTCGCCGGCACAACGCGTCAAGGACGCCGGTTACGCGGCGTACGCGAACCTCGGTGAAATCGTGTTCTGGAGTACCGGTCCCGGCGGAACCCCTGCCGCTGCGGTCACCTGGTGGATGAACAGCCCGCGGCACCGCGCCATCATCACCGACTGCGGATTCACGGACGCGGGCTTCTCGGCGGTGAGCAACGGCGACCAGTTCACCGTGGCCGGGGACTTCGGGAAGAAGTAGCGGCCGCTGGCCGACCTCGCTCAAGTGTGGCGCCCGTCACACGCGCGGTGTGCTGGGCCGACGCACCACACCGGACAAGTGGGGCTGTTCAATATGCGATACCTGCGGTACCGTCGTTGGACATTAGGGCCCAAATGTAAACCTCATGGGAGACCTGGAAGGCTGAAAATGGCTCGCACGAAGCTGGTCCGCCGGTGGCGTCGCAACATGGATGTAAGCGACGACATCGAGTACGTCGACATGCTCACCACACTGTCCGAGGGGTCGGTGCGGCGGAACTTCAATCCGTACACGGACATCGACTGGGAGTCACCCGAGTTCGCGGTGTTCCCGAACGACCCGCGCTGGGTCCTGCCCGCGACCGATCCGCTGGGCCGCCACCCCTGGTATCAGGCGCAGACACTGGAGCGGCAGATCGAGATCGGCATGTGGCGCCAGGCCAACGTCGCCAAGGTCGGTCTGCACTTCGAGTCGATCCTGATCCGCGGCCTGATGGAGTACTCGTTCTGGACGCCCAACGGCTCACCGGAGTACCGGTACTGCCTGCACGAGGCGGTCGAAGAGTGCAACCACACGATGATGTTCCAGGAGATGGTCAACCGCATCGGCGCCGACGTGCCGGGCATGCCGCGGCTGCTGAAGTGGGTGCAGCCGTTGATCCCGTTGGTGGCGGGGCCGCTGCCGATCCCGTTCTGGTTCGGCATCCTCGCCGGCGAGGAGCCCATCGACCACACGCAGAAAAACGTGCTGCGCGAAGGCAAGTCGCTGCATCCGATCATGGAGCGCGTGATGGCGATCCACGTCGCAGAGGAAGCGCGCCACATCTCGTTCGCCCATGAGTATCTGCGTAAGCGGATCCCGAAGCTGCCGCGCCGCAAGCGATTCTGGCTGTCGATCTATGTGCCGATCGTGATGCGTGTGCTGTGCTCGGCGATCATCGTTCCGCCGAGGGCGTTCTGGAAGGAATTCGACATTCCGCGCTCGGTGCGCAAGGAAGTGTTCTTCCGGTCGCCGGAATCCCGTCAGATGTTGCGCGACATGTTCGGTGACGTCCGGATGCTCTGTAAGGACACCGGTCTGAACAATCCGATCGCCAGGCTGGTGTGGCGGATCTGCAGGATCGACGGCCGGCCCAGCCGCTACCGCAGCGAGCCGCAGCGGCAGCACGTGGTGGCAGTGGCCTAGGCGATATAGGAGCCTCATGCCCCACGTGATCACCCAGTCGTGCTGCAGCGACGGGTCCTGTGTTTATGCCTGCCCGGTGAACTGCATTCATCCGTCACCGGATGAGCCGGGCTTCGCGACCGCCGAGATGCTCTACATCGACCCGGCGGCGTGCGTCGACTGCGGTGCCTGTGTGAGCGCATGCCCCGTCGGGGCGATCGCACCGGACACGAAGCTCGAGCCCAGTCAGCTGCCGTTCATCGAGCTGAATGCGGCGTTCTACCCGAAGCGCGAAACCAAGCTGCCGCCGACGTCCAAGCTCGCACCGGTGCTCGAAGCGCCGTATGTCGAGCCTCGCGACGGCGGGCCGCTGACGGTTGCGATCGTCGGCTCCGGGCCCGCCGCGATGTATGCCGCCGATGAACTGCTCACGCAACAGGGTGTGCGGGTCAACGTCTTCGAACGGCTGCCAACGCCATACGGCTTGGTGCGCGCCGGGGTCGCTCCCGATCACCAGAGCACCAAGCGGGTGACGAAGCTGTTCGACAGGATCGCCGGGCGGCGCGGGTTTCGGTTCTACCTCAACGTCGAGGTGGGATCGGACCTGACCCACGCCGAATTACTCGAGCATCACCACGCCGTGCTCTACGCCGTCGGCGCGCCCAACGATCGCCGACTCGACATCGACGGCATGGGCCTGCCTGGCACGGGCACCGCAACCGAGGTGGTGGCATGGATCAACGGCCATCCCGAGTACGCGCACCTGCCAATCGATTTGGGTTGTGATCGGGTGGTCCTCGTCGGCAACGGCAACGTCGCGCTCGACGTCGCACGCATCCTGACCACCGATCCCGATGCGCTGGCCCGCACGGACATCTCCGAGTCCGCGCTGAGCGCGTTGCGGGCGTCGAAGGTCACCGAGGTCGTCATCGCGGCACGGCGTGGACCCCGCGATTCGGCGTTCACACTGCCGGAGTTGATCGGGCTGACGTCGACATGTGACGTGGTGCTGGACGCGGCCGACCACGACTTGGTGCTGCGCGATCTCGCCGACGCTTCAGATCCGTTGACCCGCAACAAGCTCGAGGTGCTCTCCAAGCTCGGCGATTCGTCCACCCCGGTGACGCGACCGCGTATCCGACTCGCCTTCCAGCTGACGCCGAGACGCATCGTGGGAGAGGAACGCGCCGACGGCGTCGAGTTCACCGTGACGGGGACCGACGAAGTGCGCACACTCGCCGCTGGGTTGGTGCTTACCTCAATCGGGTACCGCGGCAAGCCCATTCGCGGGCTGCCGTTCGACGAATCCGCCGCGGTCGTGCCCAACGAAGGCGGCCGTGTCATCGGTGCGCCGGGCAGCTACGTCGCCGGCTGGATCAAACGCGGTCCGACCGGGTTCATCGGGACCAACAAGTCGTGCGCGGCGCAGACCGTGCACAACCTGGTCGCCGACTACAACCGCGGGCTGCTGTCCGACCCAGTCGGCAAGACGCTCGACACGCTGGTGCGCAGCCGGCAGCCCCGCGTTGTCGACAGCGCCGGATGGAAGGCTATCGACGCCGCAGAGGTCGCCCGCGGCGGCGGGCAACGGCCGCGGGACAAGTTCACCGCCGTCGCCGACATGCTCGCCGCGGCAGCGGCCTCGCCCGCGCCAACGGTGCGGCAGCGGTTACTCGCCGGGCTGCTGCGCTGAGCCGTTCCAACCCACGGCGCCACCGGCTTCAATCAAATTCCAATCGATCGTCTCTACGGTGTCCCCGCGGACGTGCCCGACGTCCACTGGACACCGACGAGGAGACACGAATGCAGATGCAGCGCCGGCACATGGTCGCCGCATTCACCGCAGTTTGCTTGGCCGCAACACTCTCGGCGTGCGGGGGTGGAAGCAAAGACAACGCTTCGGCCACCACAACGCACAGCTCGAGCAGCAGTGCGTCGGCGACTGCGACGTCGACCAAGGCGGCGGCCCCGACGGGCAAGCTGCAACCCCGCGGACTGGACACGGCGGGCGCAGGCGCGGCCAACCCCACTATCGCCGACTACATCCGCGACCAGCACATTACCGAAACTCCCGTGCACGAAGGGGATCCGGGCGCTCCGCAGATCAACATCGAGCTGCCCGACGGCTGGGAGAGCGCGGGCGCGGACACCCCCGATTACGCCTACGGCGCACTGGTCTACACCGGCCCGGAGGCGCAGGGCGCCAACTACACGCCGAACATCATCGCGCTGCTTTCCAAACTCGACGGTCCTGCCGATCCCGACAAACTGTTGCAGCTGGCGGGTGGTGAGATGAAGAACCTGCCGGGGTTCGTTGCGGCCGGCGACGAGACGGCGACGGTGTCCGGGTTCCCGGCCTACCGGATTGCCGGCGAGTACGACCTGCAGGGCATCAAGGCCGCTTCCGGTCAGGAGACGGTGGTGATCCAAGGACCTGGCGGCCTATACGTCCTGCAGATGAACGCGACCAGCAACGAAGACCAGAGCAAGCCGTTGTTCGATGCGCTCGAGGCCATCGACAAATCCATCAACATCACCACCTGACGGGCGGACGCAACACGATGTCCAGCGCACCTCCGCACACCAAGGCCTATCTACTGAAGAGCCGGGGCAACTCCTGGTGGGTCAATGTCGAACTGGAGCTTACGGATACGACGCTGCGCTGCGTCACCACCGAGTACTCCAAATGGGTCGACGAGGAACTCGGTCTGACCGATTACCAGGAAAGACTCGCGGCGGGTGAGCCGGTGGTGATCTTCGAATTCGACCGCGGCCAACTCGCGATCAAGTGGCTGCGCCAGTTCTATCGCGGCGGTTTCCAGATCAGCCAAGGTGATTCGCGTCAGTGGCTGGTATCACTGGTCTATCCAAGCGGTTTCGGCAATGTTCTCGACTTGATGACGGATCGCGCGGTGTGGCGGCAATGGCGTGAGGCGCTGCCCGAAACCGCAGTCAAGAGCTGACGCGGTTCACGCCGGCGTCAACGCGGCCATTCGTTCGGCGATGAGCCTGTCCTCGCCGTGTTCACCGGTGGCATCGGCTAAATGTTTGGCCCGCCACAGCAATTCGTGCGCGCTGTCGAATCGGCCATGGTGGGATTCGATGTCGGCCAGCAGGACAAGAAACGTCGGGTTCATCGCCACGGACCCGTCGCTGGTGAAGATCTCGAAGGCCTCGAACGCGACGGCAGGGTCGGCGTCGCCGGTATCGAGGGTTTGTGCCCAGACCCGGATGATCCTGGCGCATGCCGCCCACTGCTGGCCGCCTGCGGCGCAGAACTCGCGGTCGACTTCGTCGGCCAGTTCCGCGGTGCCCTCGACGACGCCGCGGATAGCCGCGCATTCTATGAATGTGAGCTTGGCGGCCAGGATGTTGAACACATCGCCTCTGCTTTGCGCGAGTTCCCTTGCCAGCCTGAGGTATTCGGTCATGGCGTCGTCGTCGCCGCGCATTGCTTCTGCCAAGGCCATCCAGCAGTACACGCGTGGATGAAAGAAGTGCAGCGGATCGGTGACCGTCTCCGGTGGTGGAAACGTGCTCATCAGGTGGTTCCCCGTGGCGATGAGCGCCTCGGCGTCACCGCGTAAGGAGTAGACCATCGCGTGCGCGAAGTCGCTGGCGATACCGATGTCGGGGTCGCCGGATTTGTCGTACTGCTCGCGCAGCCCGGTGGCGATGACGAAGGTCTCCTCGATGCGTCCATACGCGCACAGCATCATGCACTGAAGGGCCATCGCCCCGTAGAAGCTTCGGCCCTTGACCTCGCTGCCGATCTCGAATGCACGCTGCACCGCGTCGGAGGCGGCCTTGCTGGTCTGGCCTTCGAGAATGCCCTTCGCTCCGGCCAGGTGAAGCCACAGCGTGGCCTGCCGTTCCAAGTGTTCGGGTTTGGCCGGCAGCCGATCGGAGACCTGCAGCGCGTGTTCGGCCAGCGCCGCGATGTCGTCATACGCCGAGCGGTTCAGTGCTCGCTGGATGACGGTTTCGTGGATGTCCAGCGCTGTCTCGGCATTCAGCTCGGCGCCTGCCCGCCAGGCGTGGTCCGCTGCGGCGATGCTGTCCTCGTACGCGGCGGTTGCGACGGCCGCCGCGCGGGTGGTCGCCACCGCGGCGTGGACGCTGGTGCGATCGGTGGTTGCCAGCTGCGCGAGTAGCCCGTCGCGGACCAGACCGTGGCTGAACCGATACGCCCCGGGACGCTCGACCGATTCGTCGAGCAGGCCGGTGTCGTAGGCAGGCCGGAGCCGGGCCTGGATTGCCGAAATCGACAGGTCGACGATGTCGGCGAGTTCCGCTACGTCGAACTCGGGGCCGACCACGGCGGCCGCGCTCAGCACACGTCGAGAGGCGTTTTCGAGAACCCCCAGTCGCCTGCCGACCACGCCGACCACCGCCTCCGGCGGACCCGCAGTCGCGGTGTCGAGCGTCCTTGCGAGCTCCTTGATATAGAACGGGTTGCCACCGGACTGGCGCCACACCTCGTCGCGCACGGCCGCAGAGGTCGGCTCACCGACGATCGCGTCGACGAGGCGCCCGGCAGCCGTGCGGTCGATACCGCGTAGCTGCACCGTGGCGATGTCGTTCGACTTGAGCAGACGCTCGAACGAGTGCCGTTTCATCGGTCGGTCGGCGCCGAAGTATGTCCAATTGCCGATGATCTGGATGGGCACGCGCGGGAACTCCGCGGCAAGCAGTGCCAGCGTGTCGATCGACGCCTCGTCGGCGACCTGTAGGTCATCGAGAACCAGCAGCAGCGGTTGAATCGCCGAAAGCCTTTGCAACGCAACGACAATGCCTTCGACCAGGGCGAAGCCGGTAGCGGGCGCGCCGACCGCCGAACCGATCTCGTCGGCATGTCCCCACTCGGGAACCAGCGCGTCGACGACGCCGGGCGCGGCGCGCCGTACCTCCCGGCGGCCGGTTTCGCCGAGGGCGGTGCCAAGCTGCCGCAGCAACTGGATCCACGTCCAGAGCCGCGGCAGCGTGACGCCGGTCGGGTGACCGGCCCACGCGACGGTGATGCCGATCCCGTTGGCCTGGTCGGCGGCGGCCTGCGCCAGCGATGTCTTGCCGATCCCGCTTTCACCGGTCATCAGCGTCATTCCGCCGATGCAGTCTCTGGCCCTGCGCACGGCGGTCGTGACGGCTCTCATCTCCGAATCCCGGCCGACGAAGGGCGCATGGGGTGCGTCGGGTTCGGGATGGATCGGCCCGCCAGGGGGCTCGGCCCGCAGGTCTGCCGAGCCATCGGTGATCTTCTGGAAAAGGGTCTGCAGGCCTTCTCCCGGCCGCGTCCCGATTTCCCGGTCGAGGGTGGCGCGGGCGCGGTCGAACGCTCGCAGCGCGTCGGCCGTTCGGCCCGCCCGGTAGAGGGCCAGCATCAGATGTCCCCACAGCCGTTCCTGCAGCGGGTGCTGTGCCACCGCGGCCTCGATTTCGGGAATCAGGTCACGGGCAGCGCCGAGCATCAATTCGGCGTCGAATCGCGCTTCTATCGCGGTTGTTCGCAGCTCGGCGAACCGCAGGACGTCAGGGGCGGCGAAATCACGGAAGGCGAACTCGCCGAAGGGATCTCCGTGCCACAACGCAAGGGCTTCGTTGAGGGCGCCTGCCGCACCGGCGGGGTCGTTGCGGATCAACGCGGCCCTGCCTGCCGAAACCAGCTCTTCGAACCGGTGCAGATCGACGGAGTCGTCCTGCAGCAGGTTCAGCTGGTAGCCGTAGGGGCGCGATTCGAGCCGTTGGCGCTGCGCGTCGCTGGTCGTGTTCAGGATCTTGCGCAGGTTGGCCACGTAGGAGCGCAACGACACCAATGCCTTCGCCGGCGGCTCCTCCTCCCACACGCAATCGATGAGCCTGTCATTGCCGACCACCGTGCCGTGATTGGCCAGCAGCACCGCCAAGACGCATCTCTGCTTGGGTCCGCCGAGCGGTGCGGTCGCGCCTTCGACGCGGGCCTCCACAGCGCCCGACAAGTAATACTCGACCATTTCACCCGGCCCTCAGCGACGTTTCAGTTTGCTGAGACGATACATGTGGTCGGCGAATTCGGCCGATCAGCTGACTTGCTGGGAGTCAGCCGTCAGAACGCTGTGTGCGCCAAGGCATTACCGCGAGTTTGATCGCGCGTCGTGTTGTGCTCGTAGTCAACAGCGGCGATCTCAACTGCGCAGGGTTTGCCCCTGCGAGTCGGGCACCTTACCCGCCAGTATGAAAATGGCGTCGACCAGTGGCCAGATCCCGCCGATTCCGAGGGTCAGCCAGGTCACGGCTACCTGAGCGATTCCGATGGTGGTGTAGCCCAGGTAGAACCGGCCAACCCCGAAGCTGCCGAGGAAGATTCCAAGCAGCCCAGCGGTCAGCTTGCTCTTGTCGGACAGCGGTCTGCCTGCCGCGTCAACCGCGTGCACGGCTTGGGGAATTTGACCAGGAGCGTTCGCCTGGTGTGGTTGTGGCGTCGTCATGCCGGCGATCATGCATACCGGCGCTTGGAGTCCGGTTGGAGGCGGGATTGGACTGCGGCCGCGGGACGGTCTGCTGTCTTTCGCAAAAACCCTCGCCGCCGATGATTGCTGGCGTATACGAAGACAATGCGTTCATCGGTGTACGTCGGTCGGGTGGGGGGATTGGCCGTAGCGCTGGGGGTGGGCGTTGCGGTGGCCACTGGATACGGGTGCGGACAGGCGTGGGCGGACACGTCAGGTGCGTCAGGCGAGTCGTCCTCGGAGTCGGCGTCGACAACCACCTCGGACTCGACCGCCGCCGAGCAGCCGAAAGGTTCGGAAACCACGGCGTCACCGTCCCCTGAGTCGACAGCGTCGGAGGCCCCGACCAGTGTCGTGGTCAGCACCGGCGGCGCCAACACGAGCTCGGAATCGAAGGACGACGAACCGGCGACGAAGCCGACGAAGCCGGCGAAGAAGCCCAAACCCAAGGCCAAGGTGTCGGCGCCCACCACCAAGGTCGACGACGCCGAGGCGAAGGTCGATACAGGTTCGAGGGCCGCGGTCGACACCAGCGAGCAGGCCAAGCCAGCCAGTTCCTTTGCGGCGCAGACGATGTCGGCAGCCACAGACCTGTCCACCGCCGCCGTCACGACACTGAACGTCCCGTCCCTGCGGCCATGGCCAACGGCATACGACCCGACCACCGTCGTGACCTATGTCGGCGGCCTGGTGTCGAGTGTGGTCAAGGCGGTGCTCGACCCGTTCGCCGCCGGCGCTCCGGCCGGGCCTGCCCAGCCGTTGACGGTGTGGACGCTGCTGGCGTGGGTGCGCCGCGAATTGTTCAACGGGACGCCGACCACGCACCCGGTGATCAACTCGCAGTCGAACGGGCTGGTCACCGGCAACCTCGGCGCAGTTGACCCCGACGGTGACCCGCTGACGTACACGGTCGTCGGAACGCCGCACAACGGCGGAACCGTCGAAGTCGACCAGAACGGCAACTTCACCTACCGGCCGATGAACGCGATGCTCGCAGTCGGTGGCACCGATCAGTTCACGGTCGTGGTCAGCGACGAGTCGGCCGGTCTGCATGTGCACGGTCCGCTGGGGTTGGCCAAATTCGTGCCGATCCTCGGTAATTTCCTCAACCCCGGCGGCGGTGACGCGGTGGCGCAGACGGTCGTCGTCAACATCGACCCGCAAGCCGGCGTCGACCTGTCCTTCCCCGCGAACTTCCACTGGGGCGTCGCGCACGCCGGCTTCCAGGCCGAGGGCGGACCGGGCTCACCCGTCGATCCGAACTCCGACTGGTACAAGTGGGTGCACGATCCGATCAATCAGCTGCTCGGGCTGACGCACGGCGTGCCCGAGAACGGGCCGGGCACATACGTCCAATACGACAGCGATGCGGGGCTGGCCCACGACGCCCTCGGCATGAATACCTTCCGGATGAGCATCGAGTGGAGCCGCATCTTCCCGAATTCGACTGCATCCGTGGATGTCTCGGATGAAGGCGGTGGCGTCAGCCTGGCGGATCTGCAAGCGTTGGACGCGCTGGCCAACCAGGACGAGGTCCAGCACTATCGTGATGTGTTCACCTCGCTGCGGGCACACGATCTGGAACCGCTGATCACGGTCAACCATTTCACCCTGCCGAGCTGGGTGCATGACCCGACGACGACGCGACTGCTCGCCCAGCTCGGACTACCCGCGCAGGATGCGGGGTGGTTGTCGTCCGACACCCCAGTCGAATTCCAGAAGTACGCCGCCTACGTCGCGTGGAAGTACGGCGACCAGGTGGACAACTGGACGGTGCTCAACGAGCCGGTGCCACCGGTGCTCACCGAGTTCCTCGCGATCCCTACCGTGGTGCCGAGTTGGCCGCCCGGCCTGATCCGACCGGACCTCGCGTCGACCTTCCTTGTCAACGAGGCCAAGGGCTACGTGGCGGCCTACGACGAAATGCACAAGTGGGACACCACCGTTGCGACGGC
>Ga0068863_100002600_pt1 | contig 17907 bp, 16 predicted proteins | sample KBSSwiS62_FD_66596 | JGI IMG/M metagenome (GOLD analysis project Ga0068863, IMG submission 66596) | Switchgrass rhizosphere microbial communities from Kellogg Biological Station, Michigan, USA - KBS Switchgrass S6-2 | ecosystem: Host-associated > Plants > Roots > Rhizosphere > Soil ...
AAAAGGGCGTAAAGTAGTTGTTATCGGGCAGCTCAGTCTTGAGCGAACATGCCTGTTTGCAAAGGAAATTCGATGACTTCGCCAATTACCTTCCGGACGCCCTACGACCTACGTGTCGAGTTGGTCAAGGACACCATCACCGCTCACTCAAAGCTTGGGGACAAGGCGGCAAGCGACCTTGCTGTGCACGTCCTGCACGCGCTGAATTCAATCCCCGAGAAGATGCGCTGAACGCCAAACAACGAATCACCGTTCGCGAAAACGTGATTCACGTCGGGGCCGGATTCGCAGCAAAGGAACGTCCGCACGTGGTGGAGGCGTTGTCCACGCTCGCGTCCCATCTGGGACGGTGGGATGCGCGCGATGTGGACGTCGAAGTCACCCTGCAGGACCGCGGCGGCAAGGAGCAACGCGTCACACTGCGTACCACGCTGCCGGGCCTTCCGCAGCTGATAGCCGTTGCCGACAACCCGGACATCACCCGTGCCCTCAATGACGCCAAGCGCGAGCTGATTCGTCAACTCGAGCACCAGAAGTCGGCGCGCGAACCGATGAACAACCGCCGGCTCAGGCGTACAACGGATTCGGCGTTCGGCCTACCGCCCGCCACCGCGGGCAGATAGCGGCGCGCAGTAGCGGAGTCGCTGCCACGACGTCGTTATTGCGCGTGCCCGGTTCCCTCAGCGACGACAGGGTGCGGGTAGGCATCGCCGCGGTGCTGAAACTTCAGGATGCTGGGATTGAGAACGGCACCGTCGCGGATCTCGATGGCCCGGGAAATCGTCGAGCTGGAGTTCCACATCGCCGGACCGGCAAGGATCGTTTCGAGGTGCGGCAACAACGCCTCGCTGATCTCCCAGGTGGCCGAGTTCCACAGGTATGACGGGCTGTGGTCGACGGCGTAGTAGTGCACACCATTGGCCACCTCGATGACCGGGTGGGTGAACGAGGTCGGGTGCGCCCAGCTGAAGCCCATGCCCACGTCGCAGGAGACGTCGACGATCAGACTCCCCGGAGCGAAGGCGTCCAACTCGTTCTCGGTGACAAAGATCAGGGGCGCCGCGGGATCCTGCAGCACGCAATTGACGACGATGTCGTTGTCGGCAAGAAATCGGGCCACCGGCATCACGCCGTCATCCGGGGTATCCGCCCACGTCCGGCCGGGCGCCTCCTCGTCTTGCCCCATCTGGACAATCTGGGTGGAGTGAATCGGCGAACCGACGGCGGCTACCTCGCGGTTGGTCAGCACGCGCACATCGTCCACGCCGTGGGCGTTCAACGCGGTGACTGCGCCGCGGGCCGTGGCCCCGAACCCGATGACCGAAGCTCGCAGGCGCCGGCCGTAGCTGCCGGTGATCCCCGCTAGTTGCATGGCGTGCAGCACGGAGCAGTAACCGGCGAGCTCGTTGTTCTTGTGAAAGACGTGCAGCCCGAATCCGCCGTCGGCCTGCCAGTGATTCATCGCCTCGAAGGCGATCAGCGTCAGCTGTCGGTCGATCGCAATCTGGGTCAGGGCGGTGTCCTGCACGCAGTGCGGCCAGCCCCAGACGATTTGTCCCACATTGAGTTCTGCCAAATCCTCGGCCTGGACCTTGGGCAACAGAATGACATCGCAGTCGGCGATGAGTTGTTCCCGAGTCCTGATGCCCGCGACCAGTCCGGCCAGCGCGTCGTCCGTGGCGCCGAACTCCGCGCCGTAGCCGTGCTCGATGTAGATCTGCTGCCGAACCTGCTCGTCGATCTTGATGAAGTGGGCCGGGTGAATCGGCAATCTGCGCTCGTTCGGCTTTCGTGAACGAGCCAGTACTCCGAGCGAAAGCAGTTGCGCGTCAGCGCTTCTTGGCATGAAGCAATGCCTCGGTTGCCGAGGTCCGGGCCAGCTGCTTGGCGTGCTTGACGGCCCTCTTCTCTTTCAAGGACTTTCCGGATTTCTTGCTCTCTGCATGTCGGGGAGATTTATCAGACATCGCTGACCCCTTGATCATGGGGCCTGGTTGGTCCCGATAACCCTGACGTTACTCGGTTGGCATTTGATGTTGGCGCACAACGTTGGTTTACGGCGTTGGCAGCACGTACACTGGGGGTACGCCGACGCGCTGCCGTCGTCTCGATCTCGGCCGGTGGTCCGCAATCCGCGGGTTCTCACACGAGCCCAACCCTCACCACCATCGGACGGACCACTCTTGGCAATAGCGGACATCGCTGCGTACACGCATCTGAGCGAGGCGGATGTTACGGCCCTCGGGTACGAACTGGATACCATCCGTCGCGACATCGAGGAGTCACTCGGTGAAAGGGATGCGGCCTATATCCGGCGAACCATCAGGTTTCAAAGGACCCTCGACGTCGCGGCACGCCTGCTCATCGGCTGCAGCAAGTCACGCGCAGGTTGGCTGCTGGGGACCGCGTCGCTGGCATTCGCCAAAAGCGTCGAGAACATGGAAATCGGCCACAATGTCGGCCACGGCCAATGGGATTGGATGAACGACCCGGAGATTCACTCGAGCACGTGGGAGTGGGACATGGTCGCGGTCTCGTCGCAATGGAGGTATTCGCACAACTATCGCCACCACGTGTTCAGCAATGTGGTCGGCGTGGACGACGACCTCGGCTTCGGCGTGATACGGGTGACCCGTGACGAACCGTGGCGAGCTTCTCACCTTGTGCAGCCGCTTCGAAATCTGCTGTTGGCAATCGTTTTCGAGTGGGGTATCGCGCTTCACGGTGTCCATTCGGAGCGCGACCGGGCGGCAGAAGATGCCCAAAAGGTGGCCAGTGCAAGGGCGGCGCTGATCCGAAAGATCACCCGCCAAGCGGTCAAGGACTACGTGCTCATCCCGGCGCTGAGCCGTTCTCGCTGGCGCAGAACCCTGGCCGCAAACGTGTCAGCCAACCTTCTGCGGAACCTCTGGGCTTACGTGGTGATCTTCTGCGGGCACTTTCCTGATGGCGCAGAGAAATTCACTCCCGAAGTACTCGAACATGAGAGTCAAGCCGAGTGGTATCTGCGGCAGATGCTGGGCGCCGCGAACTTCAAAGCCGGGCCGCTGCTGGCGTTCTCGAGCGGCAACCTGTGCTACCAGATCGAGCACCACCTGTACCCCGACCTTCCGAGTAACCGCTACGCCGAGATCGCCGCGCGTGTGCGGGCGCTTTGCGACAAGTACGACCTGCCTTACACCACCGGTTCGCTTGTGCACCAATATCTTTTGACACTGCGAACCATCCACAAACTCGCGCTGCCCGACGAGTTCCTGCGGGCCACATCTGACGACGCGCCGGAAACCGCGTCGGAACGCAAGTTCGGTGCCGCGACGCCGGTTAGTCGTTCGGGTGGACCGATAACAGGTCTGCGATCGGCGCTGCAGGCGCGCGTGTCTTATAGGTGACCCAGACGAGCACGCCCGCGAGGGCCAACACCGCCAATGCGGTGACGAGTATCAAAACGATTGTGTTGCTGAGCATGCCGATCCATGAGATTGATCCGACGAGTCTGCGCGCGCTTGATGATCGAGCCTGTTGTCGTGGTCTCGATCGATGAACGCCATCTTGCGCAGATGGCGGGCGACTGCCCGGCGGGCGTCGGCCGCGCGGCTCGCGGCCGGCCACAAGTCCGTTCGCAGAAGCCGCAGTCCGAGCGACGTCACCGCGCCGACCGCGATCCTAAAGAGGAACGACGTGCAGCCCGCCCCTGAGGGCTGACGGCCGAACACGTTAAGTCGGTCAGCGGGTGCGTCTCCCCCGCGTCAATGTGGATGACAAGCATTCAACGGCTCTTATCTGCTGGTAGACCCCCAGTACACGCGCGATTAGAGAGTTTGTCAACAGCGTTGTTCATCGGCGTTGACAGATTCTCATTTATCGTCGGTTCCGAGCAAGCCGCTACTGCTCGACGGTGTCTCCGACCTGCTGTCCGGTCTGGCAGCCACGCTGGGGACGTCGGTTAAATCGCCTGTCTCCCAACGATCTAGATCGGCGGCGCAGAGCTGGACAACCCGGGTAGACTGAAGACAAATCGCCGGTACTTCGTCATATGACCGTTCAAGGTTGTGTCGTCGTCGATTTGGAGGATCTGGCCGGTTCGCGGTCAAGACAGGAGCGTCTCGATGACGCTGAAACAAGATCGCACCGAAACCGGACAACGATCCGCACCGCCGGACCACACGCCACGATTGCGCTTGAAGCCCAAGGCGCCCCACAGTGGGCATGTCGACGGGGCATGGTGGCCGCGCAGTGACGACCTCGCCGCGGAGCTGCCAGATCTGCTGGCGGTGCTGTCGGTTCGGCTCGGGCGCATCGACCGCGTGCTGTACAACCTCAACGAGTGGGCGAAGTCCTTGCCGAAACTGGCGACTGGCGGACGACTGGTACGGCTCGACGGATACCTTCGGCAGCCAACAAACACCATCGAAGTACTCGGCCTGACCGGCGGCAGGATTGCCTTGCTGGTGGTACCTCCGTATACCGACGCCGATCTTGCTCACGAGGCGATGATGACCGCGGCGGCACCTAACGACACTTCGATGGTCGGCAACCTGCTCGCGATCGGCGCGCAGGAACAACAAGGGCCCAACACCTGTTACCACCCGACATTTCGTCGGCGTGTGCGCAGGTTTGCAAGCTGACGGAAATTGTTGCAGCCAGACCAAATTGGGGGTTCAGATGCGGGTGCGATGCGCCTAGCATCGGGCCATGGAAAGGCTCAGCGGGCTCGACGCGAGTTTCCTCTACATCGAGAGCCTGACCCAGCCCCTTCACGTGTGTTCGATCCTTGAGTTGGACACTTCGACGGTGCCCGGTGGCTACACCTTCGATCGGCTCCACGACGAGCTGGCCGTGCGGATCGGTGCCATACCCGACTTCCGGGCAAAGCTGGCCGACAGTGGACTGAACCTGGACTATCCGGTGTGGGTCGAGGACGACGCGTTCGACGTCGATCGTCACCTGCTGCGCATCGCCCTGCCGGCGCCGGGCGGGCGTCGGGAACTGGCCGCGGTGTGTGGACATATCGCATCTACGCCGCTGGATCGCAGCAAGCCGCTGTGGGAGATGTGGGTGATCGACGGCATTGCCGAAACCGACCCCGCTGCGGGCGGGCCACTGGCGGTGATGATGAAGGTTCATCATGCCGCGGTGGACGGGGTGACGGGCGCCAACCTGTTGTCGCAGCTATGCAGCGTCGAACCCGACGAGCCGGCGCCGGATCCGGTGGAGGGTTCGGGAAGTGCCGGAGGGCTGCAGATCGCGGCTGGCGGCCTGCTGAGGTTCGCCTCTCGTCCGTGGCAGCTGGCCAACCTGATGCCGACAACCGTCGCGACAATCGCGAAGACGGTGCGCCGTGCGCGTGGCGGCATGACCATGGCCGCTCCGTTCGCGGCACCGGCCACGCGGTTCAACGCCTCGATCACTGCCGACCGCAACGTCGCGCTGGTCCAGTTGGACCTCGCGGACATCAAGAAGGTCAAGGACCACTTCAACGTCACGGTCAACGACGTGGTGATGGCGTTGTGCGCGTCGGTGCTGCGGTGGTTCCTTGGCGATTACGGAGAGCTGCCGGCGAGGTCGCTGGTGGCGATGGTGCCCGTATCGGTGCACGACCGGTCGGACCGTCCCGGCCACAACCAGTTGTCGGGGATGTTCTGCAAGCTCGAGACGGGCATCGCCGACCCCGCCGAACGTCTACGGGCGATCGCGCGCGCCGATGCGGCCGCGAAGAACCACAGCGCTGCCATCAGTCCGACGCTTCTGCAGGACTGGGCGCAACTGGCCGCCCGGGCGGTGTTCGGGGGCGTGTTCCGGCTTGTCGCCGACTCGCCGCTGTTCGCCCATCCCGTCCATAACTTGATCATTTCAAATGTGGCGGGGCCGCAGTCGCAGCTGTACTTCCTGGGCTGCGAAGTCGAGGCGATGTATCCGCTGGGACCGCTGTTTCACGGCTGCGGGCTGAATGTGACGGCGATGTCGCTCAACGGGAAGCTCAACGTTGGCGTGGTCTGCTGTCCTGAGCTGCTGCCCGACTTGTGGCGGCTGGTCGACGACTTCGACGTTGCGCTCGAGGAATTGCTTGACTGCGTCCCGGCGCCAGGCTGACCGTGGAAATGTAACGCGCACAACCTATTTGCGTGGGCAACGAAGGGCAGGAAGCATTGGCACGCGGGGTTTCCCGCTCAGGTCTACGCTTGGCGCCATGGCTGACCACGACCGCGCCGCCTCGCGCCGCGAGATCACCGATGCTCTGATCGCAGCGCTTGACCGTCGCCATGAGGTGCTCGACGCGATCGTTGACGCAGAGAACCGGGGCGCGGCCGTCGACGCGGTTGCAGCGTTGCTCGGCACCACGCCATTGGGTGCCGAGGCGGTGGTGGGGATGCCGCTGCATCGACTCACCAAGGACTCGCGTCAACGGATCGCCGCCGAGCTCGACGACCTCAACAGCCAGCTGACCTTCACGCTGATCGAGCGACCGGAGAGCTCGGGCCAGCACCTTGTGCTGCGGCCGTTCTCCAGCAAGACGGACCGGGACCTCTTTGGGGCACGGACGACCGATATCGGCGCCGCGGGCGACGGCTCCGGCGGGCCTGCTGGAAGTCTCGATGACGAGATCCGCTCGGCGCTGGGGCGGATCGACGACGAGGACGCCGTGTGGCTCGTCGCCGAAAACGGAACGCAGACAGTCGGAATGGTGTTCGGCGAACTCGTCGACGGCGAGGTCAACGTTCGCGTGTGGATTCATCCGGAGCACCGACAGCACGGCTACGGCACTGCGGCGCTGCGCAAGGCGCGGTCGGAGATGGCGGCCTATTTCCCTGGCGTGCACATGGTTGTTCGCGCTCCTGGCGCTACCGGATAGGGGTCTAAGCAGCGAGTCCGTTTGGCTCGGAGCAAATTCACAGAATGCGGATTTTACCGCGGCTGAACTGCGTACCAAGGATACTCCAAGGCGTCAGTCGCAAGCTCTGCGTGACCGGCGACGGTCGGCATCGTGAAAGGGAGAACGATGAAGCGACTAACTGTGGGGCTTGCAACCGCTTTGTTGGTGTCGGGTGGGCTGGTCGGTCTTGGATCGGGCGTCGCCAACGCGGACGACGATTGCTCGCCGCCCACGAGGGTCAATGGCATGTGCTACGGCCCAAATCAGTGGTGCCCAGGGGATTCCCTGTTCCACTTGACTCAGAATCACGTCTACAACCCGGTGACATGGGACATGAACGTGTGCCACACCTACTGGCATGTCGCCCCCGAGGATGCCAACCAAGGCCAGGGCATCTATGAGGGTCCCAATCCTCCGCCCCCTCAAGCTCCTCCGGCCCCCGCGCCTCCCGGGCTGCCTCCGCCTCCCGGTATGTGCTGGGCGATGTGGATTCCCGCGCCCTGCCCCAACGGCTAGGCGCGAGAGAACACCGATGACCGAGACGCCCCAGGATCTGCCGCCACCTGACGACTTCCGCAGGAAAGCGGCCCACGTCGACCGCGAATTTGCCGACGCTCGACGGTATCTGAGGGCGCTATCTGCCGATGACAATGAGGCGTTGAGTGCGGTGATGTCCGAGATCCACCGCAGCGGAAGGGCTTTGAAAGTCTTGGCTGCGATGGCGGTACTGGCCATCGACTTCGCCCGACTGTCCGCCGACCGCCTTGGCGTCGACGTCCGAGACTGGCTCGATGACGCCCCGGTGGCCCAGGACACCGCCGAGAACGAGCGGGACGAATCCGAACTCGGCGGCGAAGGGTAGCGTCACCCGTCGGTCGGCGGTTCGCGACGCTTGATGCGAAGCGTTGCGGTGGCCGGAGAGATCTCCTCCGTAGCAGGAGCCTCGAGCACAGTCGTCGAATCTTCTTTGATCCGAGCGATTCTCGGCATGCTCGATGCTTGCGGATGCCGCGCGATCGTCGGCGGCGCGGTCGGCTCAGGTGTGGGCGGCGGCACGGGTGCGGCGGGGGTCTCACGTCGACGCCCCAGATACGCGGCCAGCGGACCGGTGAAGAGCATGGCAATCAGCACGGTCAGGCTCAGCGCGCAGACAACCACGTCGAACGTGCTGGTGATCTGCTGGGCCAGGTTGTTGCCGTAGATCGCGTCGGGCGGCGATGCGGCGTAGCGCGGGGCTAGCGCGAGGCCGATGGCCAGGTTCGCGACCGTGAAGACGAACAACACCCCACTGAAGGCCGCGATAACGGTCGGCGCCGGGTCGCCTCTGCCGAGTTGGCGATGCAGCCACGTCGCAATCACGCCGGCGACGAGGTTGAACGCCGTCATCGCAACGCTGTCGAACAGAGCGCGCGGCAGATCCAGCGATAACGCGATCAGGTAGTCGACGACCCGCAATGCGGCAGCGGCGAACGCCCAGAACGCGATGAGGGTCAGACATTTTTGCGCAGCAGAGCGGTATGCGCCCAGGGTCGGCGGCTTGATCAGGAAGACGGCGTACAGCGTCGTCGGCGCGACGATCGCAGCGGCCGCAGCCCAGAACAGATAGCCCTCGTAGCCCACGGCCGCCGTCGAGGTGTTCTGCGCGATGCCGTGGAAGGCGTCGATATCGCGGCCAACAGGCAGGATCCACACCAGTGTGGCGGCGAATGCAGCAGAAGCGCCCAGCGCGGTAACGGACAGTCGTGCGGCGGCGGATTTCTCGATGAGCCAGCGCGACGCGATGACCAACGCGATCATCGCCTCTGCGCCATAGAGCAGCGTCGTGATGATGACGGCGGCATCCTGACCGCCCAAGTCGACGTCCGTCACGAAGAGGTAGCGCAGTCGCCAGTAGACGTTGAAAGCAACCGCGAGAGTCGCGAGCGCGATCGACACCGCGCCCAGCAGGCGGGCGACTGCGTACCAGCGCCGAAAACGGTTGTCCTCGATGGTGATACTGGTGACCGGCGGTTGCGCGGCCAGCATCGCGCCGCCGATGCCGGCAATCAGGCCGGGCCCAATCCCCGGCGGCACCAAGCCCGTTCCGCCGTCGCGAACCGTGTGCACAAGGTGGTAGCCGACGAAGCAGATGGCGACGATCGCGTAGGGGAGGCTGAGCAGCAGTCGGAGGCGGCTGGTGCGGCGTACATCGGGTTGCGGGCCATGCAGCCGGAACGGCCCGAGGTGTGGCGCCAGCGCAGCGGCCAGTGCCAGCAGCGTGACAACGGCGACGAGGCCGAAGAGCAGGCCATTGCTATTGGGGACGCCGAGGCCGAAGACGAGGCTCCACGGCAGGAGCAGCGCGAGGACCAGCAGACCGACCGCGATGCCGTCGCGCACCGTGTTGGTGCGGGCGGGCACATAGCCGACGCGGGGCGACCGGGCGACGGCGGGCGCGGCGGTGGTTGGCACCGCGACGGTGGCCTGCGCGTCGTAACGCGAGTCGCTCACGTGGCGATTTCCTCTCTGAGTGGCGGGAGGGGTCGCCACTTAGGGTGCTCATTTTTGCTCTCGGGCACAAGCAACGCTGTGAAAGGGTGGAGCGGTGGATGTAGTCGTCGGGGTGGCGGTCACCGGACGGGTGGCGCGCCTGGCGATGGTCGGTGCAGGTGGTCAGGTATTCGACCAGTACGCATTGGACCTGCCCGACGACGCGATGACCGACCTGGCCGAGACCATCGTGGGCACCTATCGCGAGGTGGCCGACTCGGGGAATCGGGTGGCTGCGACGCGACTGTGCCTACCCGACCCGGCCGCGGCCGAGACGCTGCGGCAGACCATCGTGAGCGCGGGAGTGCCGAACGTCGAAGCGGTCGGCGAGGCCGAGGCGGCCGCGGCGCTGGCCCGGCGGATGGGCGCGGACGCCGCGTTGCTGTTGGCCGACGACGACACCGTCTCGCTGACGGTGGTCGGCGAGGACGAGGAGTCGACGTCGGTGCTGGCGTCGGTGCCGATCGGCGCGGCAGGGGCTGCGGTCGCATGTGCGGCGGTGTTGCAGAGCGTGCCTGGCCCTGAGGTCACCCGGATCATGCTGGTTGGGCAGCGGCTGGACTTGAATTCTATTGCAGCAGAACTGAGTTCGACGGCGCCGGTGGAGGTGCCGCCGGATGCGAGCTATGCGATCGCGCGGGGTGCGGCGGACACGGCCGAGGAGTCCGGCTATCCGGCGGGTGCGGCGACGATGATGGCGCCCGCAGCCGCGGAGGCGACGTTGATGGCGTCGGCGGTCAGCGATGCGACGTTGATGGCGCCCGCGGCCGCGGATGCGACGCAGATGGCGCCGTCGGCGGATCCCGCGGCCGTTGGACCGCAGCTGGCGTACTCGCAGGAGGAGCCCGGCGAATACGAGCTGCCCTTCGAACAGCTCGAGGAGTTCGTTCCCGAGCTGGAGGACGAGGAGGCGTATACGGCGATGATCGCGCCGCCGCCGCCGAGAACAGTGCTGATGGGCAGTGCGCTGGCGTTCGTGGTGGTGGCGTTCGCGACGCTGGCGGTTTCGGTCGCGGTGACGATCCGTCCTGCGGCAGACGTGCAGGCACAGCCGGTGCAGGCGATCCAACCGGAGACCGTGCCGGGGCGCTTTCTGCCGCAGGTGCCGCACGAGCCGGATCCGGTGGCGCTGCCGGTCGCGGTGGTGTCGCCTGCGCCTGCGGCCCCGGCGCCGAGTGTGGGGATCAACCGCGGGCCGAACAGCGTCGCGCCGGAGGCTCCGGCCCCGCAGCAGCCGCCGCCGCCAGCGGAGGGTCCTGCGCCGGAGGTGCCGGTGGTCCCGATTCCGCCGGTGATCCCGTTCCCGCCGTTCAACCCGTTCCCGCCGCCGACGTTCACGACGACGGTGACGTCGACGCCGACGACCACCACGACGACGCCGACAACAACGACGACCACACCGACAACCACCACGACGACACCGACAACGACGACGACCACACCGACGACGACAACCACCACGTCGTCGGAGGCGCCGCCTCCGGTCATCGAGAAGACCGCGCCACCGGTGACGGTGGCGCCGCAACCGGAGTCGCCGGTGTCGCAGGCGCCCGCGTACGTCCCACCGGCGGTTGTGGCACCGGAGCCCGCGCCAGCCCCGGCACCGGCTCCGGTGATCGAGAAGCCGGCGCCTGCCCCGGTGATCGAGGCGCCGTCGAGTGGTGGCGGATCATCAAGCGGCAGTGGAGGTTCCGGCTCGACACCGGTGACGACGATCCCGATGTCGCCGTAGTTCGTCCCTGTGAATCTGCTGGACGGGGAATAGAAGCTCGCGCATCTGGGTTTCCGGAGCACGTGCCCAGACCAGTAGCGAACCACGCGTCCTTGTCGTCAGCCGTCCTCGGGCAGCGCTGATGCGGCAGGGACCTCTAGCTGGGCGATATCCGGCCGTGGCCGCCATGGTCACGCTCGCTTTGATTCCTTATCTGGCGCTGTCGGCGGCGATCGACCCGCTGGTGCCGATCATCTGCAGGGACCTGCACATGACGGCGCAGACGATGAGCCTGAGCTCGGGGCTGGGGAACGCGGCGTACGCAGTGGGCACGGTGCTTGCGGTCCAGTTCGCCCAGCACCTGCCGCAGCGGCGGATGCTGCTCGGCTACGCCGTGGTGCTCGTCATCGGATCGGTATTGACCGCGTCCGCGCAGAGCGCCGGCATGTTCATCGGCGGGCACGTGCTGCAGGGGCTGGCGACGAGCATGCTGCTGATCGCCGCTGCGCCGCCACTGACCATCGGGTTCCCGAGGGACAAGCTGCGCAACACCGCGGTGATCATGAACATGTGCGTGTTCGGGGCCGTGGCGATCGGTCCCTTCATCGGGGGTGCGCAGGCCGAAGCGCACGCGTGGCGGCCGCTGTTCTGGATCGTCGCCGCGATCGCGTTGTTGGCATTGATCATGGCGGCGTTGACGTTCGAGGACGCGCCGCCCGCGGACCGCGACGCGCCGACGGACTTGACCGCCATCGCGTTGGCGACGGTCGGATGTACGGCGGCGTTCGTCGGCGCCGCACAGCTCACCACGCACGGCCTACACGACCTCGCTGCGACCGCGCCCATGCTCGGTGGCCTGGCGCTGATCGTGGCGTTGATCGTCTACCAGTTCAAGGCGCAGCGGCCGCTGCTGACGATCCGCACGATGGTGACGAGTGCCATCCCTGTCGCCGGAGTCGGAGTGGCCTTGTTCGCGGCCGCGGCGTCGATCGCGGCGACAGCGCTGACGGCCAACGTGTTGTTGCAGAGCTTCAGCCCGGTCGAGGTGGGTCTGCTGTATCTGCCCGAACTCGGCGGGGCCGTCGTGATGGCGGTGGTGTTCGGGATCGTGATCACCCGCCGCGCGATGCACTACCTGCCGCTGGTGGGCATGGTGCTGCTGGCGGCGGGGATCGTGGTGTTCTGGTTCGCGCTTCCCGCGAATGTGCCGCTGGCACTGGTGGGTTCGGGGTTGACGGGGCTGGCGTTGGGGGCGACGGTGGCGCCTGCGCTGTTCGTTGCGGGTTTCTCGCTGCAGTCGGCGAGCCTGCAGAGGGTGTTCGCGATCATCGAATTGCTCAGGGCGGTGGCCGCATTCATGGTGGCACCGATCCTGGCCCACATCGCCGACGCGCTGCCGGGAGATCTGAATGCGGGCACGCGCGTCACGCTGTGGATCGGTTTCGGGTTGGCGATCGGTGGAGCGCTGTTCGGCGTGATGATCTATCTGCTGAGTGGTGCACGGCCTCAGACACCGGACCTCGACGAGTTCCTCGACGGTGATTCGCCTGCCTGGTATTCGCCGCCGCTGCTGGCGCGGATCCGGGGTCTGCCGTCGGCAGGCGCACCGGTTGGCCGCGCTGCACCGCGGCCCGTGCTCCAGCCGACGTCTACCGGGCCGGTGGTATTCGGCTACGACGGAACCGATCTCGCGCAGCGCGCCATCGAGCACGCGGCGGGTCAATTCGCGCCGGGCCGATGCGCGGTCGTCGTCTGCGTCTGGCAGACCGCCGACGTCGGCTTCACCCCGACGGACTCGACGCGCTTCGACGCCGACAAGGCCACGCAGGTACGGCAGGCCGCAGAGAGGACGGCCGCGCACGGGGCGTCGTTGGCGGAGCGCGCGGGTTTCGAGGCGCAGAGCATGGCGGTGGAAGCGGCGCCGACGTGGAAGGGCATCGTGCGGGCCGCCGACGACCTCGACGCGAGTCTGATCGTGCTCGGCCCGCACCGGCGCAGCGGAGTGCTGGGTCACCTGCAGGGCAGCGTGGCGTCTGCGGTGATCGCGCACACCAACAAGCCGGTTTTCGTCGTTCCCGAGGGCGGCAACGGCCGCTTGGTGACGCCCGAAACTAGTTCAGCGCGAAATGGTTTCGAACCAGCTCGACGCTGAGTGGGAAGTCGATCAGCGCGGTGAGGAGGATGCGGCTCAGGTCCTCGACGGCAGCAGGCGAGTCGACGCCGCGGTTGGCGAGCAGGGCGCCCAGCCATGCCGCCGTCTCCGAGAGGGTGCGCGGATCGTTGGTGAGCAGGGCCGCCGACACGGCATGCAGTGTGTGTGGCACCGCATCGCGCGCGACGGCACGCAAAGCCGGGTCCGCTCCCACAATCCATTGGCGCGCAACCTGATCGGTGAGGCGCAGATGGTCGAGCTCCAGTGCAGCCTGTTCCTGAACCACATCCGCGGGCAGGGGAACCACCGCGGACACCACGACGGGCAGACTGGCGGCAGCTTCGGCGGCGCTGCGAGCGTCGGGCGCCCACGCCGTTGCACCCAGGGCCTGCGCGCGCACGGCGTCGACTCCGAATGCCGCTCCGCCGACGACGGTAGGGACACCGGCCGAGGCGCTCGCTTCGATGAACCGTCGCGTCGTCGGTAATGCACCGAGCACCGAACAGCTCACGGCTACCGCGGCGGGGCCGATGTCGTGGATGTACTGGCTCAGACGCAGCGGCGAGGTCGCGGGTCCGAGCGCCGTCGTCTGCCAGCCGTCGGCGCGCAGCGCACAGTCGATGATCGCGGCGGGCAGCCAGTGCCATTCACGCTCGGCGCAGGTGACGATGATTCGCCCGCGGGTGACTGGCGTCTCGGCGATCCGGGACGCGACGATTTCCGTTGCGGCCGTTGCCATTGCGGTGGCGGCGTGTTCTTGCGCCACTGTCCATTCGCCCCGCTGCCATCGCTCGCCGATGCCGCGTTGGGCCGCGGCGACGACTCCGATCAGGATGTCGAGTGGTTCGCACTGGCTGTCGAGCAGTTCCTCGGTCAGCGCGACGATGGCCTGCCGATCACCGTCAGTGACCGCCTTCTCATAACGTTGCAGCACACCGGCTAGGTCGAGCATGTGACCGCGAGAAGCGCCATGTCGTCGTGGGCGCGGCCGTCGAGGTATTCCATCACGTCGCGTTCGACCGCCTCGCAGACGACCTCGGGCGCGGCGCCGGCGTATGCGGGGAGTAGCGAATGCAGCCTGTCCATTCCGTACTGGCCGGTGGCGCCGCGCGCTTCGTCGATGCCGTCGGTGAACATCAGCATGGTGTCGCCGCGGTCGAGGCGCAGAGTAGCTGTGCCGTAACGCATTTCGGCTACCAATCCGGCGGCCATCCCGTAGACGTCGACCTGCTCGACGCGGCCGTTCGCGCGCAACACCAGTGGCGCGGGATGCCCGGCGGTGGCGAGGTCGACGTCGACGTGGGTGCCGTCGGGGTCCGGACGCAGCCGGGCGCACAGCACCGTCACGAATTGCGGCGAACTCGACCGGTACAGCACACTATTCAATGCGCTCAGCACGGCGGCTGGATCGTGGTCGAAATATGCTGCAGTGCAGATGCTTTGGCGGGCCTGGCCGGTCACTGCCGCCGCCTCGATGCCCTTACCGCAGACGTCACCGAGTGCGACGAGCCAGTCGTCGTCGCGGCCGGTGACGTCATAGAAGTCGCCGCCGATGTCGAAATGCTCGGCGGCCGGACGGTATCGGGCGGCCAGGCGGACACCTGCGATGTCGGGAAGTGCGGGCGGGCGCAGATGGCGCTGCAGGGTCGAAGCGACGCTGGCGCGTTCTTCGTAGAGGCGTGCGGAATCCAGCGCGAACGACGCCCGAGCGGCGATGCGTTGGGCGAAGGCGACGTCGTCTGCGTTGAAGCCGAAGTTCGCCCGGCGCAGCAGCACGAGCACACCGAAAGTCGCGCCCCGCGCGGTCAGCCCGAAACCCAGGGCCTCGGCGGGCGCCAGCGCCATGGCTGACTGAAGGAACGGCTCGACGGGGACCAGCCCCGAGAGTTCGCTTCCCTCGATCTGCTCGGTCTGGCCATTGGCGAGGATGCGACTCAGTGGAAGCCCATCGAGGCGGGCACGGGTGACGACGACCCCACCGGGCTCGGCGTCGCCCACCATGACGAGTTCACCGGAGTGGCTGTCGGGCACGACCACCATGGCCCAGTCGGCGAACCCGGGTTGGATCAAGTCGATCAGCTTGAGTGCGGTGCGGCGGACGTTGAGCGAGCCGCTCAAGTCGATGGTGACCGCCTCAGCCAGTTGTTCACGGGTGCGGACGGCGCTGACGTGCGGTGGAGCGTGGCTGCCAGTAGGCGGTAACGACACAAAAACCGACCTTCTCCCGGGCGGGAATCGGATGAGGAGCGAAAATCGTCAGCTCCGCGGAGATCCGTAAGAGAAGGCTGCCAACTCAACCTCGCTACCTAGCCTACCTATCCGGCCCTCAATTTCACGAAAGTGAAAATTTCTGACCCATCCTGCATCGATTCTGCATCGAATCACTTCTACCGGGGTACACACCGTCACCACCGCACACCAGGAGGAATCTGCAGATGAACATGCCCAAAACCCACACCTTGCCCGTCCGCGTCAGTGCGCGCACCTATCTGTTGGCCGGGTTATCGGTCGCGGGAGCCGCCGTCATTGCATCCGGCCCGGCCGCACCGCACGCGCCCCAGCCGGTGCTAGCCGCCGTCGCACCGGCTGCCGCTACCGCACCGGCGGTGGTGTCGGCAGTCCCAGTGCCTGCGCCGGTGACGGATTACAAGGTTGCCTCCCCGCAGCCGCTCGCCGCCGCGCCCGCGGCAGCGGATACCGGCATTCAGCTGAGCGTGTTGACGGGCTCTCCCAATCTCGGTGCGAACAACACCGGCGCCTTCAACACCGGTCTGTCGAATCAGGGCGTCGCGAACACCGGAGCATCCAATGTGGGCAACTTCAACATCGGCGTCGCCAACACCGGCGACTTCAACATCGGCTTGGCCAACGAAGGCAACTTCAACATCGGCATCCGCAACCGCGGCGACTTCAACGTCGGCGCGTTGAACAACGGCGTGCGCAACTTCGGCATCGCCAACTCCGGCACGCTCAACGTCGGCATCGGCAATACCGGCACTGGCAACATCGGCTTCTTCAACACGGGTGACTACACGATCGGTGTGTTCAACGTCGGCCTGCACTACGCCAAGTCGCCGACAACCACGACGACGGGCAACAAGGTGACTCCCCAGTCGACCGCCAAGACGACGGCGGACACCGACAGCTCGACTACTGACAGCAAGCCGACCACACCCAAGCGCACACCGAAACACGCTGCCGCCGACAAGAAATGAGACGCGAGCCTGCGGCCACGCTGCTGGCCGGCTGCGCCGGCGTGGCGCTGGTGGTCGGCTCGATGGTGGCGTTCAACACCGCACTCGGTGACATCGCCCGCGCCACCTCGGCCACCCAGACACAACTGACGTGGATCGTGGACGGCTACACGGTAGCGCTGGCGTGCCTGCTGTTACCGGCCGGTGCGATCGGCGACCGCTACGGCCGGCGTGCCGCGCTGCTGGGCGGCCTGGCGGTCTTCGCCGTCGCATCGGTGGCTCCGGCGTACGTCGACAGTCCGGCGGCGATCGTGGCTTGGCGCGTGGTGGCCGGCGCGGGCGCGGCGTTCGTGATGCCCGCGACGCTGGCGCTGATGGGGCAGGCGTTGCCGCGCCACCAACGCGCCAAGGTCGTCGGCCTGTGGGCCGGCGTCGCGGGGTGCGCGGGCGTGGTCGGCATGGTGGGTTCGGCTGTGCTGCTGCAGTTCTCGGACTGGCGTGTCATCAGCTGGGCGCTCGGTGTGGCGGCGGTCGTGGTCGCGGCGATGGCGCGCTCAGTGCCGCGGTCGCGCGACCCCGACGCGCCACCGGTCGACTGGCCGGGGTCGGTGCTGATCGCCGCCGCGATCGCGGTGTTGGTGATGGCGCTGCTCGACGCCCCGCACCGCGGCTGGGATCACCCGCTGACAATCGCAGGGTTGGCGGCTGGCCTCGGATTGGCTTGGCTGTTCGTCATCGTCGAGCGCCGCCGTCCAATGCCGTTGCTGGACATGGCATTGTTCGCCGATGCACGGTTCTCCGCCGCGGTAGCCACGGTCATTGCGCTGTTCGCGTCGACGTTCGGGTTTTTCTACCTGGCGATGCAGTACGCCCAGTTGACGTTGGGCTACTCGGCACTGTCGGCGGCGGTGGCGTTTGCGCCGTTCGCGCTGCCGGTGGTGGCGCTCTCGGCGTTGTCGTTCCGCTTCGCGCCGCGGCTGGGGCTGCGCTCGGTGCTGGCCACTGGTCTCGGCCTGATCGCGGTGGGCTTCGCGAGTATGACGCTGCTGCACCAAGATTCACCATATCTGCGCCTGGCGTTGACGGTCCTGGTCATCGGGTCGGGGATCGGGTTGTGCACGGCGTCGGCCACCGCGGCGATCATGTCCGGAGTGCGTGACGAGCGGCAGGGGCTGGGATCCGCAGTCAATGACGCGGCCCGCGAGATCGGCGCCGCGATCGGTATCGCCGTCGCGGGCTCGGTGCTGGCGGAACGCTACACGCACATCGTCGGGCCGCGGTTGCCGTCGCTGCCGGATCCGTTGCGGGCGAAAGTCACCGACTCACCGGGCGCGGCGCTGCAGGTCGCGGACGCCCTGGGAGCCAATGGTGGACGGATTCGGGAGGCGGCGCTCGACGCGTTTCTAACTGCCACGCACAGTGCCGCTGTCGTGCTTGCGATAGCGGCGGG